>ERZ1026846.18-NODE-18-length-119801-cov-36.176858_pt1 | contig 119801 bp, 104 predicted proteins | sample MGYA00380153_ERZ1026846 | MGnify/ENA primary metagenome ERZ1026846 (study PRJEB33269, sample SAMEA4719789) | human gut metagenome | biome: human-associated habitat; feature: organic feature; material: feces | place: Cameroon | collected 2013-10 ...
ACTACCTGTCAAAACTTTTGGAGGCGAACGCATTTTGATGCGTCCGCCCTGAAGTACCGAACTTATGTCCGAAAGTTTCGAACATAGATTTATTCATAAGAAACAAAACAAATTCATTATAAACAGAAAACATTTTTAAATGTTTTGTGATTAACTCAAGTTTCGCAAGTGGTTAAAGTATGGACTGAAGGCCCAAAAGCGCATAGAAGCAGCACGCCCTGAACCAACGGTCACCGGCCGAAGGGAAAGGTAAAGGGCAGAAGCGCATAGAAGCAGCACGCCCTGAAAGGGCAGAAGCTCCTAGCCCAGGGCAACGCCCTGGGTAATCATGAGCGCAAACCTGTCGCCCTGTAAGGGCAAAAGCTTTCAAGTACCAGGCAAATTTTATAAGGCTTTTGCCCTTACAGGGCGCCTTGCCAATTGCTATAATACCCAGGGCGCTGCCCTGGGCTAAGAGCTTCTGCCCCTTCAGGGCGTGTGGGGCTAACATTCGAACTTCTGTTTTTAAATGTTTGGAGATTAATAAATGCAACCACAAAGGCTGTTGTCTTAACTTCTTAACTCCTTTAACTCCTCTAACTCCTGAGTGAACTTCCCCATTTGCGAAACTTCTGTTAAATAAGTGTGAAGAAAAACCATATCATGTCGGACGTTTAACGGCTTTTCGCACGATTTTGAATTGTTTTCGGTCGATTTTAAGACGTTTTCTGCTCTTTCAACCATCGCCTTTCACTCTTAAGCACGTTTTTGTACTATTTATACACGGAATATTACATTTTAATCACAATTTTAGCCATTTCATGAAAATAATTAAAAAATTACTTGCATTTTAATAAAATTAATTATATCTTTGCCCCGTCTAAGAAGAAGTTTAATACCTATCCTATTGGACGGCAGATTATCCATTAAGGAGATTTGCATAACATACTATTATTAACTTTTAATTTCAGAGAGTATGAAAAAATTATTGGTTATGGCAGCCATGGTGCTGTCTTCAGTAGGTGCTTTTGCACAGTATTCAGCAGGCGACATCACTATTCAGCCTAAGATTGGTTTGAACATTGCATCTGTTGGTGGCGACGTTGACGGTGACTACAAGACTGGTTTGGCTGTTGGTGCAGAAGCTGAGTATCACGTTTCACCATTGATCGGTGTCAGCGCAGGTCTTCTTTATTCTCAGCAGGGATGCAAGTGGTCAGTAAACGTTGAAGGTGTTGACATTGAGGCCAAGTGGAAGCCAGCTTACCTCAACATCCCTATCCTTGCCAACTTCTATGTTGCCAACGGTTTGGCATTGAAGGCTGGTGTTCAGCCAGGTTTCATGGTTGCAAAAGACGATGCAGAAAATGTTAATACATTCGACTTCTCTGTACCAGTAGGTATTTCTTACGAGTACATGAACATCTGCCTAGATGCTCGTTACAACATCGGTTGCACCAAGGTAGACAAAGATGTTAAGGGCTGCAACTCTGTTTTCCAGATAACACTGGGTTACAAGTTCAAGCTCTAAGCTTAGACAACAACAGGCTTTCATAAGCCCATCCACCCTCTCGCTCCTTGCTGTGAGATGAAAACATAGCAAGGAGACAAAAGAAGGACTGGATACTCGATAAAGTATCTTAGGATAGTTGCAAACTATTTTAAGATACTTTTTTTATACCCTTTATCGAGCTTTCATTTATGAGTAACAATTTTTATTTCATGACACTTTTCTCGCCATGGCTATTCTAAAGCAAGTTTAGTTCTGTTCATTTAGCTTAATGTAATTTCTCCACCGATTATATATTTCTATATTACTGACCTTATTTTTCCATAGAATAAAAAAAACTATAAAATTTGTTTGCATCTTAATAAAAATAATTATACCTTTGCCCCCGTCTAAGAATAAGAAGTTTAAAACACATCCTATTGGACAGCAGAACATTCTTGTTAGTAAGTTTGTGCAACACATTATTATTAATTTATAATTTCAGAGAGTATGAAAAAATTATTGGTTATGGCAGCTATGGTGCTGTCTTCAGTAGGTGCATTCGCACAGTATTCAGCAGGCGACATCACTATTCAGCCTAAAGTCGGTTTGAACGTATCTTCCGTTACTGATGACGAAGCTGGTTACATAGCAGGCTTTGTTGGCGGTATAGAGGGAGAATATCACGTTTCACCCATGGTAGGAATCAGCGCCGGTCTTCTCTATTCTATGCAAGGAGCCTCAGTTAAGGACGCAGAAGGAGACCCCAAATTGGAGATGAACTATGTGAATATCCCTATTTTGGTAAACGCCTATGTTGCAAAAGGCCTGGCACTGAAAGCTGGTATTCAGCCTGCATTCAATGTAAGCAACAAAGTAAAAGTTGCCGGCATCAGTATCGACTACGACAAATACGCACCAGAAGGAGCAGAGATAAAAACTTTTGATTTCTCTATTCCTGTAGGAATTTCTTACGAGTACATGAACGTTTGCCTCGATGCTCGTTACAATATCGGTGTATCAAAAATTGCGGATGGTGATTCTGGCCGCAACTCTGTATTCCAGATCACTTTGGGTTACAAGTTCAAGCTCTAAGCTTTAGCGATGACCCATGACAGGCATTTCTCAGTAGAGCCTGTCGCTTATTCATAGAGATGCCCCCGCAGACTCTTCCCCACATCAAGGAAAGTCTGCGGGGGCTCTGTTTTTATAGCTCATTAAGAGAGCATTAGTAAACTTTAGCAATGAAGTCTTGGCTGTATCAACAGAAAGTAGTATTTTTGCAAAGCAAAAAACAACAACAAAACAAAAAAAGGAAATGAATATATTAGTGACAGGAGCCAACGGACAGCTCGGCAACGAGATGAGAATCGTGAGCAAGAACACCACAGACCACTATCTCTTCACCGACGTGAACCAGGTGGAAGGCGTGGAAACCACTTATCTCGACATTACAGACATGGACGCCATACGCAAGATGGTGAGCGAGAACCACATAGACGCCATCATCAACTGTGCGGCATGGACCAATGTGGATGCCTGCGAAAATGACGAGAAGCTGGCAGCACTTGCAGAGAAGCTGAATGCCGACGCTCCTGAGAACCTTGCCTTGGCAATGAAGGAGACGGGCGGACTGCTCGTACAGATTTCCACCGACTACGTCTTTGGCAAGGAACCATACAATGTACCTTGCGGACCCCAGCAGAAGGGAACTCCTACAGGCGTTTACGGTACAACCAAGCTTCACGGCGAACAGAAAATTATGGCAAGCGGTTGCCAGTATGTCATTATCCGCACCGCATGGCTCTACTCTGAGTTTGGCAAGAACTTCTGCAAGACGATGCTCAACCTCACTGCCACAAAGCCACAGTTGAAGGTAGTGTTCGACCAGTGCGGAACTCCTACCTATGCTCTCGACCTGGCCAATGCCATCCTCACCATCTTAGAGAAAATAAAGTCGGCCGACGACAAGGCGAAATACACAGGCATCTATCATTTCTCTAACGAGGGAGTGTGCTCCTGGTACGACTTCACACAGATGATAGCCCGCATAGCCGGACACACACAGTGCGACATACAGCCCTGCTACAGCTCGGAATATCCTTCGCCAGTGGCCCGTCCTGCCTACTCCGTGCTCGACAAGCGAACCATTAAGGAAACCTTTGGCGTGAAAGTGCCCTACTGGATTGACTCGCTCGAAAAGTGCATTGCAAACCTCCTTAAGTAACATTTTAAATAATAAATATAATGAAGCGAACCATCATCATCACAGGCGGCGCTGGATTTATCGGCTCACACGTTGTTCGTCTGTTCGTGAACAAATATCCCGAGTATCACATCATCAACCTCGACAAGTTGACCTATGCAGGTAATCTGGCCAACCTCAAGGACATTGAGGACAAGCCCAACTACACCTTTGTGAAGGGCGACATCTGCGACTTCGAACTGATGCTCAAGTTGATGAACGATTACCAGGTAGACGGCATTATCCACTTAGCTGCAGAAAGCCACGTAGACCGCTCTATCAAGGATCCGTTCACCTTTGCACAGACCAACGTGATGGGAACACTCTCGCTCCTGCAGGCAGCAAAGACCTACTGGGAGAGTCTGCCCGAAGGCTATGAGGGCAAGCGCTTCTACCACATTTCTACCGACGAGGTGTATGGCGCCTTGCAGATGACACATCCCGAGGGCGTGGCAGCACCATTCTCCACCAAGGCATCAAGTGGCAAGAACCACGAGGCTTATGGCGAGGAGTTCTTCGTAGAGACCACCAAGTACAATCCCCATTCTCCCTACTCGGCTTCCAAGGCCAGCAGCGACCACTTTGTACGTGCTTTCCACGATACTTACGGCATGCCTACCATCGTGACCAACTGCTCCAACAACTATGGTCCTTACCAGTTCCCAGAGAAGCTCATTCCTCTCTTCATCAACAACATACGCCATCGCAAGCCTCTGCCCGTCTATGGCAAGGGCGAGAACGTGCGCGACTGGCTCTACGTGGTAGACCATGCCCGTGCCATCGATGTCATCTTCCACGAAGGCAAGGTGGCTGAGACCTATAATATCGGAGGTTTCAACGAGTGGAAAAACATTGACATCATCAAGGTGGTTATCAAGACCGTAGACCGTCTTCTCGGTCGCAAGGAGGGCGAAGACCTCGACCTCATCACTTACGTCACCGACCGAAAAGGCCACGACATGCGTTACGCCATCGATTCACGCAAATTGCAGCGCGAATTGGGTTGGGAACCAAGTCTGCAGTTCGAAGAGGGCATCGAGAAAACCGTGAAATGGTATCTCGACAACCAGGAATGGATGGACAATGTAACCTCTGGCGACTATCAGAAATATTACGAGAACATGTACGGCAACAAATAAATTTGTCAAGCCAAGGCGTGAAAAATTTTGATTTTTTACGCATTAAGACATAAGCTTGAGCATTACGCATAAAAAATTGAGCTTTGAACATTGAATCATTATGAGAAAACAAATAACTCTCATAATGCTCAATATTCAAAGCTCAAAACTTATTGTGCTTTATAACGCTTTGGCTTTATCCTTCACGGAAGAAGTCGAAAGCCTCTTTGATTTCGTCGATGGTGGCACTTTGGTTGATGCGAATATCACCGATTCCACCCAACAAGGTAAAGTTGATGATGCCATCCTGATTTTTCTTGTCATGGCGCATCAGTTCTATCAGTTCGTCGTAGTCATCGCAGGTGATAGGAAGCGAGCCATAGTACTCCTTGATGAAGTTCACCGTCTGTCGCATCTTCTCCGTTGGGAATCCCGTCTTTATCACACTCAGATAGAGTTCCGGAATCAGACCGAACGCCACTGCATAGCCGTGCAGAACAGGCTTGCGTTTCAGTGCCCAGCTTTCAAAGGCATGACCGAAAGTATGTCCCAAGTTGAGCGCCTTGCGGATGCCGTGCTCATGAGGATCCTGCTCTACGATGCGCTCCTTTACCGCCACGCTATCGCCCACCATGCGTTGCAACTGCTGCAAGTCGGGATGAGCCAGGTCGAAGCCAACCAACTCCGCCCACATCTTTTCGTCCGAAATCAAACCATGCTTCAGCATCTCGGCATAGCCCGAACAGATGTTCTCGGCATCGAGCGTGCGCAGGAACTCAGTATCGAGAATGACAAACTTGGAGTCGCAGAACACGCCTATCTCGTTCTTCAGTCCACCGAAGTTGATACCCGTCTTTCCTCCCACCGAAGCATCCACCATCGAGAGGAGCGTAGTGGGGATGTTGATGAAGTTGATGCCACGCTTGAAAGTTGCTGCGGCAAAGCCACCCAAGTCGGTAACCATTCCACCACCCAGGTTTATCATGCACGAATGGCGCGATGCACCGCCCTCGCCCAACGACTTCCATACGTGTACCATCGTGTCGAGGTCTTTGTGCGTATCGGTAGCACCAATGGTAATGACCTTCGCATCCCTGAGCGAGAAATAATTTTTCACAACAGGCCAGCACTTGACAACTGTGGTTTCGTCGGTAAGCACAAAAATCTTGTCGTGCTCGCACTCTGCCAAGGCTTCGGCTATCTCACTTTCGAGATTGGTAGAAATGATGACTCTCTGACTCATAAATTTATCAATATATTATAAATAATGTAATTCTTGCGTGCAAAGGTACGTATTTTTCTGCATTTTGATGCAAAAGAACACACTTTTAGCATTCTTTTCACACATTTTAGACTAAACCTTATCACAAAGGATGCGTCTAAACTATCAAGCGAACAAAAAGACCTATAAAATACAGAAATGAGAAAATCAGTACTCACCCTGCTCCTGCTATTCATCGCCATGATGATGCAGGCACAGCAACACCTCATCACGGGTGCCATTATCGACAAGGGAACCAACGACCCTGTCGAGGCATCGACCGTACAACTGCTGCGCGCGGACAGCACTTATATCTCAGGCGCCATCAGCGACGAGAATGGACTCTTCAGCCTTCAGGCTCCCGAAGACGGCAGTTATCTGCTCAAGATAACCAGCGTAGGATACAAGCCCACCGTAAGGCGCATCATGATGACCCAGGCCAAAGACCTCGCCATGGGCAAGATAAACATCAACGCAGAGGCCATCATGCTCAAGGCCGCCACCGTCACCGCCATGGCCAAGAAAGTGGTGCTCAAGGAAGACACCTTCGTGTACAACTCAGCGGCTTATCGCACACCCGAAGGCTCCACCATCGAAGAGCTCGTGAAGCGCCTGCCTGGTGCTGAGGTGAGCGACGACGGAAGCATCAAAATCAACGGAAAGGAAGTAAAGAAGATCCTCGTAGACGGCAAGGAGTTCATGACCGGCGACACCAAGACGGCCCTGAAGAACCTGCCCACCAGCATCATCGACAAGATCAAGGCCTACGACGAGAAGAGCGACCTGGCTAAGGTGACGGGCATCGACGACGGAGAAGAGGAAACCGTGCTCGATTTCGGCGTCAAGAGAGGCATGAACAAGGGACTCATCGCCAATATGGACCTCAGCATAGGCACCAAGCAACGATACAGCGAACGAGGCATGGCGGCTTATTTCAACGACCGCAACCGACTCATGCTCTTCGCATCAGCCAACAACACCAACGACATGGGATTCCCCGGAGGTGGAGGCCCTGGCGGATGGGGACCCAACAAGCAGGGACTCAACGCCTCGAAGATGCTGGGTCTGAACTACAACTACGAGAACAAGGACAAACTCAGGATGGACGCCTCGCTGAGATGGAACCACAGCGATGGAGACATCAGCAGCACGGTGGCTTCCGAGAACTTCGTGAGCCAGAACTCGTCTTTCTCGAACAGCCGTGCCAAGAACTTCTCGCGCAGCAACAGCTGGGACGGACGTTTCCGCCTGGAATGGAAACCCGACACGATGACCAATATCATGTTCCGTCCATCGTTCACCATCAAGAGCAGCGATGCACTGGCACGAAGCTTGTCGGCACAGTTTAATACCGATCCTTACCAGATCACCAACGACCCGCTCGAGGACGCAGCACGTGCCGAGCTGGGACTTGAGGACGTAAGCACAAGCAAGAGTCTGTTGCAGCAGGCTGGAGCTCTCGTCAACCTGCAGTCGTCGAGCAGCATCAGCTATAGCGAGTCTGAAAATCTGAAAGGCATGTTGCAGTACAATCGCCGACTCAGTGCAATGGGACGCAACATCACCGTGCGCACCGATGCCAGCTACGGCAAGACCGATGCCAACAGCCTCTCACTCACCAATGCCTACATGTACCTTGTAGATGTGGCCAACGGCAACGAGACCGACCACTACAACACTTATCGTTACAACGTGACGCCTACCCGCAACTACAGCTACTCTCTGCAGGCCACCTATAGCGAGCCACTCTGGAAAGCCACCTTCCTGCAACTGAGCTATAAGTTTACCTACAAATACTCGAAGACCGACCGTTCCACCTACAACTTCTCCGACTTCAGCGATGAGGAGGCAAACCAGTGGGCTTCCATCACTCCCGAGTATCGTGGATGGGGCAACTACTTGGGCACTCTGTGCTCGCCTCTCGACGAGTACTTCGACAGCGACCAGAGCCGATTCTCCGAGTACAAGAACTACATTCACGAGATGCAGCTCATGATGCGATTCATCCGACCAAAGTACAACCTCAGCTTCGGAGCCATGCTCCAGCCACAGAGGTCGAACTTCATCTACGACTATATGGGGCAGCACATCGAAACGACACGCAACGTCACCAACTTCTCACCAGCCCTCGACTTCCGTTATCGTTTCAGCAAGGTGAGCAACCTGCGCGTCAACTATCGCGGAACCACCTCGCAACCCTCCATGACCGACCTGCTCGACATCACCGACGACAGCAATCCGCTCAACATCAAGAAGGGAAATCCGGGACTGAAGCCATCGTTCACCCACAACTTCCGACTCTTCTACAACAACTATATAGAGAAGCACCAGCGAGCCCTGATGACCTTCGTCAACTTCTCGATGACACGCAACAGCATCAGCGACATGGTGACCTACGACGACAAGACCGGTGGACGAACCACACAGCCCGAAAACATCAACGGCAACTGGAACGCACGAAGCGCCTTCATGTTCAATACAGCCATCGACAGCGCTGGCGTATGGAACATCAACACCTTCACCACCCTTGCCTATACCAATGCCGTGGGCTATCTGAGCCTCGACGGAAAGACCTCGCAGAAGAACACCACCAAGCAGACACAGGTGGGCGAGCGAATCGCCATGGGCTATCGCAACAGCTGGCTTGAGGTCAACCTCAACGGAACCCTCAACTACAACCATGCCCGCAACAAGCTTCAGGCATCGAGCAACATGAACACCTGGCAGTTCTCTTACGGACCGAGCATCACAGCCACCATGCCCTGGGGCATGAGCCTGAGCACAGACCTTAGCCAGAGCAGCCGACGAGGATACAGCGACAAGTCGATGAACACCAACGAACTGGCTTGGAACGCCCAACTCTCGCAAGGCTTCCTCAAGGGCAAACCCCTCACCGTGATGATCCAGTTCTACGACCTGCTGCACCAGCAGAGCACCTTGAGCCGTGCCCTTACTGCCATGGCCCGTACCGATACCGAGTACAACAGCATCAACTCTTATGCCATGCTCCACGTCATCTACCGACTGAACATCATCGGAGGCAAGCAGGCACGCGAGGCGATGAGGGATGGCGGACGCCCCGACTTCGGCGGACGACCCTTCAATGGCGGACGCCCTCCCATGGGTCCTCCTCCAGGAGGCGGACATCGCCGCTTCTAAGTAACTCAACTTTTGCTGGGTTCAGACTTAGCCATACAGCCATATACATTATGCCCAGAACCATTCGTCATCGTTGGCTCTGGGCATATTTTTGTCTTATTGGCTCTAACATCTCTACACCTTTTCATACCCGCCAGTTTTAATTTTTATAAAATAATCTTTAAATAACTATAATAAAGCTATAAGAAAACTATAACGATACAAATATTTTCCTAACTTTGCAACCACTTTATTGTAATAGAAATGAAACATCGTATTTTAAGCATGACAATGTCACTTTGCCTCACCTGCACGATGGGAGCGCAAAGTGCCGAAAAGATTGTACCCATCAAGTATGGAAACATGGATAACTGGGTTATCAGAAACATCAAGGAATCAGGTATTATTGGCGGAAACAAGAAGGTGGTTTATGCCGTAGGTCCGTCGATGACCATCAACGGCAATACCCCCTACACCAACAAGGGCGGCTCTCCCTGGGGAACCTCCAATGTGCTTGCCCACGTGTCGGGCATCTATAAGACCAACAACTCAGTATATCGCGACAAACACGAGAACGGCCATTGCGCCAAGCTCGTCACCCATATCGAGAAGGTGAAGGTACTGGGACTCATCAACATCAAGGTGCTTGCAGCAGGCTCGCTCTTCCTGGGCGACGTGCGCGAGCCCATCACCGGAACCAAGGACGGTCCTAAGGCCATCAACTGGGGCATTCCTTTCACCCATCGTCCCAAGGCGGTGCGTTTCGACTATAAGACTCTGTTGCCCAACTCAGCCACCCGCATCAAGCAGAACGGCTTCAGCAGTGCTTCGAAAGTGGCAGGACGCGACTATGCCGTCGCCATCCTCTATCTGCAGAAGCGTCACGAGGATGCCCATGGCAACATCACAGCCAAGCGCGTGGGCACCATGGTGGTGAAGTACAGCAAGAGCACCAATGGATGGGTGAACGACGCCACCTACACCATCCACTATGGCGACATCCGACACATGGCAGGCTATGACGCCTCGCTCATGGGACTGCGCTCTACCGACTATGCCCGCAACAGCAAGGGCAAGAGCGTCATCATCAAGGAGACAGGATGGGCTTCGGCCAACGAGACCCCTACCCACCTCATCCTGCAGTTCTCTTCCAGTCACGGCGGAGCCTATATCGGAACGCCCGGCAACACACTCTGGATAGACAACGTGGCACTCGTATACTAACTATTTATCACATACAAACACCCCTACACATTATTATATATATAACACATGAAGCAGCTTCTACTCTCATGCCTTACATGCCTTCTCTTGCCTACTCTTTGTATGGCAGGAGAGGCTGACTCTACCTTCACACAACATTCCGGGATGGAAAAAGTGGAGGTAAAAATAGGGGAAAAAGTGGACGAAAAGGTGGAAATGAAGGTGGAAGCGAAGGCGGACGAAAAGAAGGCTGACGAGAAGAAGAAATCGCTCATCACCCGTTTTCTCGACTACTTCAACGATGCCAACAAGAAGAACGACAAGCGGTTCGACTTCAGCATCATCGGAGGCCCGCACTATGCCACCGACACCAAGTTGGGCTTAGGCTTAGTGGCAGCAGGCATCTATCGCTCCGACCCTGCCGACTCGTTGCTCCTCCCCTCCAATGTGTCGCTCTTTGGCGATGTCAGCACCGTAGGCTTCTATCTGCTCGGTGTGCGCGGAACCCACATCTTCCCCCACGACCGTTACCGTGCCGTCTACACGCTCTACTTCTATTCCTTCCCCTGCAAGTTCTGGGGAATGGGATACGACATGGGCGACAATGACGACAACAAGAGCGACATGAAGCGATGGCAGGTGCACGTGAAGGGAAGTTTCCTGTGGAACCTTGGCAGCAATCTCTTCCTCGGTCCGTCTTTGGCCTACGACTACATCATCGGCAAGCACATCGAGCGCCCCGAGCTCTTGGCAGGAATGGACCGACATACCGACAACTATGGCGTGGGATTCACCTTCATGTTCGACAACCGCGACAACCTCACCTATCCCCACCAGGGTTATTACGTGAACCTCACCCAGATGTTCCGTCCGCGCTTCCTGGGCAACGACTATGCCTTCAGCACCACCGAGCTGCAGCTCAACGCCTACCAGCAACCCTGGCGAGGAGCCGTACTGGCCGAGGATCTTCGTTCCACACTCAACTTTGGCAATCCCTCGTGGGGCATGATGGCGCAGACAGGAGGCAGCAATGCCCTGCGCGGATATTACGAGGGCAGATATCGCGACAAGCACATGATAGAAGCCACCGTCGAACTTCGCCAGCACGTGTGGAAACGCAACTCGCTCACGGCATGGGTGGGTGCAGGAACCGTCTTCCCCAAGTTCAGCCAGATGAGAAGCCGTCACATCCTGCCCAACTGCGGAGTGGGCTATCGATGGGAATTCAAGAAGAACGTCAACGTGCGCCTCGACTATGGCTTCGGCAAGGGCGGACAGAGAGGATTCCTCTTCAATATCAACGAGGCGTTCTAAGAGAAGAAACAATACACACACAACATGAAATCATTCAACAAAATCATATACTGGTATGCCGTCATAGCGCTTACCGTGCCCAATGTGGCCCTTTGTTTCACCGAGCACCTCAGCACATGGGCAGCCCTTGCCAACATCGTGCTGCCCTTTGGCGTCTACATGGCTCTGATGAGCATCTGTCGCAAGCCGGGCAAGATGGTGTGGTGGCTCTTCCCCATCATCTTCTTTGCGGTTTTCCAGATCGTGCTGCTCTACCTCTTCGGCAAGGGCGTCATCGCCGTCGATATGTTCCTCAACCTCGTCACCACCAATCCCGGCGAGGCCATGGAGCTGCTCGACAACCTCATTCCGGGCGTGGCGAGTGTCTTCATCCTCTATCTGCCCCTGCTCATCCTGGGCGTGGTGTCCATACGGAGCAAGAAGGCGCCCGTGCTGTCCTCTGCCCTCAGAAAGCGATATGGCCAGTGGGCTGGCGGCATCGCCACAGTAGGATGCATCCTTGTCGCCACGGCCTGTCTCTCCCGCCCTTCAGGCGACAACACGAAGACTCAGTCCGAGGCTCACGCCCCACACTACAGCGTGCTCAACGACCTCTACCCCGTCAACGTGTTCTATAACCTCTACCTTGCCGTGAAGCGCAACAACGCGTCCATCCACTACAAGGAGGCATCTGCCCGTTTCCGCTTCGGTGCCAAGCCGTCGCATCCCGAGGACTCCTGCGAGGTCTATGTCATGGTGATAGGCGAGACGGCACGAGCCATGAACTTCAGCCTCTATGGCTATCAGCGCGACACCAACCCACGGCTCAGCAAGACCCGGGGACTGGTGGCGTTCAGCGATGTCACCACCCAGTCGAACACCACCCACAAGAGTGTGCCCATGCTCCTCTCGCTGGCATCGGCCTCCAACTTCGAGCGCCTCTTCCACGAGAAAGGCATCCTGCAGGCCTTCCGTGAGGCTGGTTTCCACACCGTGTTTCTGAGCAATCAGCGCCCCAACCACTCGTTCATCGACTTCCTGGGCGAACAGGCCGACCAGTGGCTCTTCCTCAAGACGGGCGATGCCAACCAGGCTGGACGTGAGCTGGCCGAAGCCCCCGGCAAGGACGGCAACTACTATGATGCCGACCTGCTGCCCATCCTCGACAGGATACTCGCCCGCAAGCGCAAGAAGGAGTTCATCGTGCTCCACACCTATGGCTCGCACTTCAACTACATGGACCGCTATCCCCGACAGATGGCGCACTTCCTGCCCGACACACATTGCGAGGCCAAGAAGGAGAACCGCCCCGACCTCATCAACGCCTACGACAACACCATCCGCTACACCGACCTTGTGCTCAGTGGGGTGATAGAGCGCCTGAGCAGGCACGGAGGCATGAGCGCCATGCTCTATACGAGCGACCATGGCGAGAACATCTTCGACGACAGCCACAAGCTCTTCCTTCATGCCTCGCCCCGAGCTTCGGAGTACGAGCTGCGTGTGCCCTTCCTGGTATGGACATCGCAGAGCTTCCGGCATCAGGAGCCAGCCGTGGCACAGGCCCTCTCCGCCAACAGCCACAAGCAGGCACAGAGCAGCCGTTCCGCCTTCCACACCATGCTCAATATCGGGGGCATCAGTACGCGTTATCTGCAAGCACACATGTCATTGGCAAGCTTGCAATATAAGCCAGCTCCCCTGCTCTACCTCAACGACCATAATGAGGCTATCCCACAGGCAGAATGTGGATTTTAGGTTATTGAACTTGCGAAAGTTCAATTAGGTTATTGAAGTTTCGCAAGTTTTTCCCCACACGCCCTGAAAGGGCAGAAGCTCTTAGCCCAGGGCAGCGCCCTGGGTAATTACGGCAGCAAACCTGTCGCCCTGTAAGGTAGGGTGTTCAAAATCTATCAATTTTTCGACACGTTTTTTGCGTCGAAATACAAGTTAATTCACACGAAATCAACGTGTTAAGAATTCAAAAATGTGACTTTTTTTAGTTCTGCGCAATATTCGTGTCGATAATTATTGAAATATCAGTTAGTTAAACCGATTATTCGACTAAAAAACGTGCCAAATTTTAAACGGATTTTGAACACCCTACCTGTAAGGGCAAAAGCTTTAAAATACCGGACAATATACAAAGCTTTTGCCCTTACAGGGCGCCTTGCTGATTGGCATTATACCCAGGGCGATGCCCTGGGCTAAGAGCTTCTGCCCTTTCAGGGCGTGCTGCTTGCGGGCGATGCCCTGGGCTGAGAGCTTTTGGGCCTTCAGTTAGTACTTAAACCACTTGCGAAACTTGAGTTAGATTATAAAAACTTTCTCTTTTCCTTCTCTATATCAGTTTTTTGCTGTAATTTTGCACCCGAATAAGTCAATAACAGTAGAAAACAATGGACTCAACACGCAAAATCGAAAAAGTAAGTTTGCGCAACCTCCAAATGGAGGATTACGACCAACTGGCGAAATCGTTCAAGCGCATTTATGCCGACTCGGACGTTTTCTGGACACGTTCTCAAATCAAGAAACTCATTACCATCTTCCCCGAAGGTCAGGTAGTCATCATCGTCGACGACAAGATCGTGGGCTGCGCCCTCTCTATCATCGTCAACTACAACATGGTGAAGGGCGACCACACCTATGCCCAGGTGACAGGCAATGAAACCTTCAACACCCACGATGCCAACGGCAACATCCTCTATGGCATCGAGGTCTTCATCCACCCCGACTATCGTGGCCTCCGACTGGCCCGACGCATGTACGAATACCGCAAGGAGCTGTGCGAGAAGCTCAACCTCAAGGCCATCATGTTTGGCGGACGCATCCCCAACTATCACAAGTACGCCGACCAGATGCGCCCCAAGGAGTACATCGAGAAAGTGCGCAACCGTGAGATCTACGACCCCGTGCTCACCTTCCAGCTGTCCAACGACTTCCACGTGCGCCGCGTGATACGCAACTATCTGCCCAGCGACGAGGAGAGCGAACACTGCGCCACCCTGCTGCAGTGGGACAACATCTACTATCAGCCACCTACGGACTCCTATGTAGACCGCAAGCCCACCGTGCGCATCGGTCTCGTGCAGTGGCAGATGCGCCCCTATGCCTCCGTCGACGACCTCTTCGAGCAGGTGGAGTTCTTTGTCGACTCGGTGAGCGACTATAAGAGCGACTTCATCCTCTTCCCCGAATACTTCAACGCTCCTCTGATGGCCAAGTTCAACGACATGGGCGAGGCACAGAGCATCCGACAGATGGCACAGTACACCGAGCAGATACGCGACCGGTTCCGTGAGTTTGCCATCAGCTACAACATCAACATCATCACGGGCAGCATGCCTTACGTCAAGGAAGACGGCGCCCTCTACAACGTGGGCTTCCTGTGCCGACGCGACGGAAGCGTGGACATGTACGAGAAGATTCATGTCACCCCCGACGAGCAGAAGTGCTGGGGTCTTACCGGCGGAAGCCACATACAGACCTTCGACACCGACTGTGGCAAGATAGGCATCGTGATCTGTTACGACGTGGAGTTCCCCGAGCTCTCGCGCCTCATGGCTCAAGACGGCATGCAGATTCTCTTCGTGCCCTTCATGACCGATACCCAGAACGCCTACTCCCGTGTGCGTGTATGCGCTCAGGCACGTGCCATCGAGAACGAGTGCTATGTGGCCATTGCGGGCAGTGTGGGCAACCTGCCCCGTGTGCACAACATGGACATACAGTATGCTCAGAGTGCCGTGTTCACGCCTTGCGACTTCGCCTTCCCCAACGACGGCAAGCGCTCGGAAGCTACGCCAAACACCGAGATGATTCTCGTATCCGACGTTGACCTCAACCTGCTCAACGAGCTCCATACCTACGGTGCCGTGCGCAACCTGCGCGACCGCCGAAAGGACCTCTATGAGTTGAAGAAAAAGTAAAGATGTACAAGATCGACATTTCGGAGCGCACGCTCCACTTCAAGCAGCCTGCCGGAACCTCACGGGGTGTCTACACCACCCGGCACAGTTATTACCTCACCCTCACCTCGGCAGAGCATCCGGGCATCAAGGGCGTGGGCGAATGTGCCACCCTGCCCGACCTGAGCTGCGACGCCAAGCCCGAATACGCACTCACGCTCCGACAGGTGTGCCAGATGGTGGAACAGATGGGGCGCATACCCTACGACATGATACGTGCCTACCCCAGCATCACCTTCGGACTGGAGACCGCCTTTGCCGACTTCTTCCGCCAGTGCCCCGCCATCAACGTGCCGGCATGGGCGACGTACCTGGCAAGCCTCTACGACACGCCCTTCGCACGGGGCGAGGAGGGCATCACCATCAACGGACTGGTATGGATGGGCACCTACGACGAGATGCTCGCCCGGATGGAGGAGAAGCTGAAGAGCGGATTCCACTGCGTGAAACTGAAGATTGGCGCCATCGACTTCTTCAAGGAGCTCGACCTCATCAAGCGCATACGACAGGTGTACAGCAAGGAGCAGGTAGAGCTGCGCGTGGATGCCAACGGAGGCTTCACGCCCCAGGACGCCATGAGCCGATTGGAGGCCCTGGCACAGTATGACATCCACTCCATAGAGCAGCCCATACGCCAGCACCAGTGGCCCAAGATGGCAGCCCTGTGCCGTGAGTCGCCCCTGCCCATCGCCCTCGACGAGGAGCTCATCGGCGTGAACGTGCGCTCGATGAAGCAGGCATTGCTCGACACCATTCGTCCTCAGTACATCGTGCTGAAGCCCTCGCTCCACGGAGGCATCTACGGATGCCGGGAATGGATAGAGATGGCAAGCGAACGGGGCATCGGAAGCTGGATCACATCGGCCTTGGAGAGCAACGTGGGGCTCAGTGCCATCGCTCATTTCTGCGCCAAGACTTATGGTCCCGGAGTCTCCATGCCTCAGGGCCTTGGCACCGGTCAACTCTTCACCGACAACATTCCCATGCCTTTGGAAATCAAGGGAGAAAAAATCTTTGTCATTCAAGTTTAGCAAGTTCAGGAGTTAAGGAGTTAAAGGAGTCAAGACAATAGTCTTTGTGGGTGTATTCATTAAGCAGCACGCCCTGAAAGGGCAGAAGCTCCTAGCCCAGGGCAGCGCCCTGGGTATAAAGGCAATCAGCAAGGCGCCCTGTAAGGGCAAAAGCTTTACAAATTGCCCCCATGGAGTTTTAAAGCTTTTGCCCTTACAGGTAGGGTGTTCAAAATCCGTTTAAAATTTGGCACGTTTTTTAGTCGAATAATCGGTTTAACTAACTGATATTTCAATAATTATCGACACGAATATTGCGCAGAACTAAAAAATGTTACATTTTTGAATTCTTAACACGTTGATTTCGTGCAAATTAACTTGTATTTCGGTGCAAAAAACGTGTCGAAAAATTAATAGATTTTGAACACCCTACCTTACAGGGCGACAAGTTTGCGAACATGATAACCCAGGGCGTTGACCTGGGCTAAGAGCTTCTGCCCTTTCAGGGCGTGCTGCTTTGTGCCTTCAGGGCGTGCTGCTTTGTGCCTTCAGGACATGCTGTTCAATGAATACACCCACAAAGCTGTTGTCTTAACTCCTTTAACTCCTGAAAATTACTCCTGAAAAATTAAAATTCCCTTTATGGAACTGAACGAATTTCTTGCCGAATGGCACAACGACAACCCCCGCATTCTGGTACACACCAGCGGATCTACGGGTAAACCCAAACCCCTGATGGTGGAGAAGAGGCGGATGCTCAACTCAGCCCGCATCACCTGCGACTTCTTAGGACTGAAGCCGGGCGACACCGCCCTGCTCTGCATGCCCCTCGACTATATCGCAGGCAAGATGATGGTGGTGCGAAGCCTCCAGCGGGACCTTCGGCTCACCTCCGTGCGCCCGAGCAGCCATCCCCTGGCCGACGAAACCCTGCCCAGCTTCACCTTTGCCGCCATGGTGCCCATGCAGGTGTACAACAGCCTGAAAGTGCCCTGCGAGCGCGAACGGCTCATGCATATCCGTCACCTCATCATAGGCGGAGGAGCCATCAGCGACGAGTTGGCACAGATGATCAAGCCCCTGCCCAATGCCGTATGGAGCACCTATGGCATGACCGAGACCCTGTCGCACATCGCCCTGCGTCGCCTCAATGGTCCTGACGCCAGCCTCTGGTATACCCCCTTCGACGGCGTTGGCATAAGCCTCAATGCCGACGGATGCCTTGTCATCGATGCCCCCGAGGTATGTGCCGAACCCCTTGTCACCAACGACATCGCCCTGCTACGCACCGACGACCGCACGGGCAAGACGCTCTTCCGCATCAAGGGCCGCAAGGACAATGTAGTGTGCAGTGGTGGCATCAAGATCCAGATAGAGGAGGTGGAGGAAACGTTGCGTCCGCACCTGTCGGCGCCCTTCATGATCGTCAAGAAACAAGATGAGATGCTGGGCGAAAAGGCCATCCTCCTCACCGAGTCGGCCGACCTGACCCACATTGAAGAAATATGCAGAAACACCCTGCCCAAATACTGGGTGCCACGGGAGTTTCTGCACATCGACCACCTGCCCCTCACCGAGACAGGCAAGCCTAAACGCACCCTCCCCTTCACACCACGGTGATCCAGATGCTCTCTTCGTTCTGCTGAGCCTGGGTGATGAGGTCGATGAGTTGGCGCAACCACTGTTGCGAGTTCACCACCATGCCCACCATTTTGTTTTCGCCCACCAGGATGCAGCCCTGCGTGTCGTCAGGATAGTTGCCAGCATGGATGCGTATGCCCTCAAAGAGGGGCACGCCCACGAGTAGGGGCAACCATCTCTTGAATCGTGGCGACTTGCTCACCACCACGGTGTAAGAGCCTTCGGGGATAGCCGTCTTGCCCTGCACCTTGCGGGCCATCTTGCCCGACACCCTGCCGTGGCGAGCATCCACCTCCCTCGGGGCAAGCGGAATGCCCAGCAGGTTGCGCCATGTAGGCTCCAGGGTGTCGCAGAAGTAATGCTCTGTGGTGAGCAGGCTCTCATCCACCTTGCAGCGCACAGTGCGCTTGTCGTCCCTCCTCCTGCCGGGTATCAACTCTCGTTCCACACTTCCATCGGGCAGGATATACAGTCGGCCGATGGTGTAAGTAGCTCTCTTGGCTATGCGTTTCAATATGATTTCCATTTTTTTTGTTGTTTATTAAGTTAAGTAACTAAAGAAGTTATCTTTCTTTGGAGTTAAGGAGTTAAGGAGTTATCGCTCCCTGCGGTCGCTGAGGAGTTAAGACAAATGCCTTTGTGGATTTGATTTCAAACAATAAGACTGTTGTCTTAACTCCTTAACTCCTTTAACTCCTTAACTCCCCTCTAAACTCCCCCATTTACAAAAAAGTTTCACCCCTTCACCTTGCGGAAAATCGGACTGTCAGTGTCAGCACCTTCCACCTTAGCCACATATCCACGGTGCACCCATTGGTGTATGGCATCTCTGATGCGCCTGGCATTGTCGTTGTCGAAGCCTTGAGCACGCCGCACCTTCACGTAGTCGTCAATGGTGAACTCGTCGGGCAAGAGCGACAACAGGTTCTTAGGACCATTGGGTGCTGTGCGGCTCACCTTGTCTTGCTCGCCATCGGCATCGTAGATCATTTGTCCGAAGAGCTTCAGCTTGCACCACAGGTCGTAACGCTCGCTCCAGCGCACGAAGTCCTCTATCGACTTCTCCCACTTCATGCCGTTGGCGACATACAGCACACAGGCCTTGAGGTAGGCAATGACGTTGGCACGGAAGGAAAGGTTCTCGAACACATAGTTCTGCGACAGACGGGCAAACTCAGCATTCTCCTCCATCAGCTTGCGGGCGAGCTTGAGAGCCTGGGGGCAGTCCACCAGTCCGCGGGCCTTCAACAGGTTGTCGATGTAGGGTTTCAGCTCCTCGTCGAAGGAGGCATCGTAGGAGCCATAGACGGGAATCTCCGAACCGCACGGGCGTCGCTCGATGGTGGCAAACGAGATGCGGCTCACGGGGCCGTCGGTCACCACCCTTCGGAAGTAGTCACGACACTTCTTCGGTGTGCAACAGGCATTCCAGTTGAAGCGCACCTTCACAGTCTCGGTCACCGACTGCACGCCCACTCGGTCCTGTCCATAGTTGCCCAGGTCGAAAGCCAACTCCATGATGCGGAAGTGCTGGTTGGTCTTGCCCTTGAGGGCATCGAAGAGGTTCAGCTCATTCACTTTGGCATAGAGGAAGTGCCGTTCAGCCTCCTTCATACGCAGCACGAAGGCAGGGTTGGTCATGTCGATGTTCACCTCCTGGATGACGAGTCCTTCGGGTCGCTCTCGCTTGTCCTTGTTGGAGCCTTTGCGGTTACATTCGTCCTTCCATGCCCTCTCCCGCTCACGCTGTTCGGCGTCGCGTGCCCTGATGTCCGCCATGATGCGGTTGATGGGCTGGGTGATGCTCTCCTTTCCGCTTCCTGTAGGAGCACAGAGGATGTTCATCAGCGTGGCCTCATGCTCCACGTTGTCGATGTAGCGGAAGCGGGTGTCGCACAGATGGCTTGCCAGGGCTGGGAAGACGGCTTGCGACACGGCAGGCTGATAGATGGCGGGCGTCTTGCTCACGAGCAGACGGATGAGGCGGGGCAGTTTCTGTGGCATCTCGTGTATGCGATAGAAGTAGGAGTCGGGGTTCAGAATGTCGCCAAACTCGTCGGCATCATAGTCTTCGGCTTTTCCCCTTGCCTGCTCTTGCTGGCACAGGCTGATGGCCTTGCGCACAATCATCGGCATGCGGTGCGACTGCTTCCTCTGACAAGCGCTGTCGACGGTGGTGAAGGCCCGCTTCTTCTCCTCGCCGAAGGTGGGTATCACCTGCTTGATCCACGTGGCGTTGTCGTCGCACAGATAGCGCAGATAGCAGCTCAGGGTGAAGATAAACGAGTTGCGCGAACCGTGCTGTGGCTCCCCTCCGAGCAGTTCTACGAGCTTGCTTGTTATCGCCTCGTAGGGGATTCCGTCGTATTCTTGGGCGAAGTCTTGTTGCTTCTCCTCTCCGCCATGATCTTGATCCACTCCATGATTGCCGAGATGATGATCATCAGCACGATCATGATTAGCAGACTGGGCATACTCAACAGCAGTGCCAGCAGGAAGAGCAGCAGAGCTATTGTCGCTCTCAGGTCGATGTTCTTGATTCGTTGCAACTTGGGGTTTAGGGTCATGTTCGGATTCATGTTCGTTAAGTTTAGGATTAGGGTTGATATTTACGCTGGTATTCGCCTGAGAAGCAGCATCACCGTTGGAGCCTCTCTCGTCCATGCCGGAAGAGCTTCGCAAGGGGGCGAAGAGCCGTGCCTCGTCGATGAAGAGGATGTAGTCTTCGGGCACGATGAACGACGGCCGTGCCAGGTCTTTCACGCACACGTCGTACTCCTCATCGCCGAGCTGTTGCGACATCCACTTCTGAGCCTCTGCCAGGTTCATGCCCTCTGGCATGACGAAGACGAGCCTGAGGCCCTCCAACGACGGTGTGACGTGCACGAGCAGTATTCTCGCCAGCACCTGAGGATTCTTCACTCTCAGTTCTTCGCTCTTTGCTTTCCACCATCCCGTAGGGTCGGCGATGTGGTCTTTGTCGTAGATACTGAGTCCGCTGGGTATGGCGTCAGCATTGAGTCGTCGGCCATTGCGAAAGGTGGCGTGGGGCGTGAGTATGGGCAACTGACTCTTGAGCCGTGTCTTCATCGTGTCGTAGTCTTCCTGACCTATCTCTCCCCGGCGTTTGCGCTCCAGTGCATCCTCTATCTGTGCGCATACGTCCTTCACCCTGCTGCTCTTAGTAGCCTGGTGGAAGAGCTCGGGGGTGCATACTTGCACCTCCCTGCTCCTTACGCTTTGTGATATTCCAAAAGTCATGTTGGTTTAATGTTTAATTATTTTTTCGATGTCCTGCACCAGGATGTCCTGATACACCTGTCCCTGATACTCATGGGTCTGAAAACGCAGTCTCACCACGACCACCTCTCCGGCATAGAACCTAAGTTGTGCGTCCTTGCCAAGCATCACCGCGGCAAACTGGTTTTCAAACTTTCCGCCAAACTCCTGCAACACGATGTTGCACTTGGCGAGTTTCCCGTTCTCACTCTTCTGCGAATCGACGAGGGAAGTCTCTCCCTGCATCACTACTTTCATGATCATTGTTTCCATATCAATATTAATTATTTAGTGTTAAGTTTATGAGCCAAAAGGCTTTCGACCTGTACGGTTGGAATTACGCAGCACGCCCTGAAAGGGCAGAAGCTCTTAGCCCAGGGCAGCGCCCTGGGTCGTTTTTGGACGCAATCTGTCGCCCTGTAAGGGCAAAAGCTTTAAAAATCAAGGCAATACATAAAGCTTTTGCCCTTACAGGGCGCCTTGCTGACTGCCTTTATACCCAGGGCGATGCCCTGGGCTAAGAGCTTCTGCCCTTTCAGGGCGTGCCAACCGTACAGGTCGAAGGCTTTTCTCTTTTAGAATCGCTCTTTTGCTTTTAAATGTATAAACTCTCGTCCCTTCTCCGTCCACACGAGGTACATGCGGGTTAGCACGGTGTCTCTTCCCACAAAGAGGTCATAGTGGGTTCGGCTCTTCGCCAGTCCGCGGTGGGCATAGTCGGCATAGAGCATATACTGCCCGCTCTGGTAGTACTGTATTCGTTCTGCGCAAAGCCAGCGGTTCAGTTCCTGCGCCGTCATCCCCAATTCCTTGGCTATCTGCGTAGTGGTGTAGCACGAGATGCTGTCGAGCACGCTGTCGGTGTAGAGAGCCTTGGGCAGCAGTCGGTCGATTTCCACATCCTGCTCAGCGATCCGTCTGTTCTTTTGCTCCAGGAGCACTTTCTGCTCGCTGATGAGCTTGTCCTTCTGCTCCAGGGTGGTTTTCAGCACCTCCTCTGCCCTACGGCGTATATCCTCGTCGGTGTCTCCCTCGTGGGTGAGGATGTATCCACCATGCTTGCGGATGGAAGGAAGCACCTCTCCACATACCCAGTCTTGGAATGGCTCAGCCATCGGTTTGGTGGAGCGCATAATCAAGCGATAGAGGTTTTGCTCGGAGATGAAGGTGAGGCTGTCCATGAAAGCTATGGTCTTGCCATGTTTGTTGGTGAGTTCTGAACGTACCTCAAAAATTTTGATGCCCGTTGCTTTCAGCTTTCTCTTCGCCATGCTCGTGTTGTTGAGTTCCAAAACCTTGCAGATGTCCACGAGGCAGAAGAGAGGTTCATCACTCGTCCCCGTCACTCGGATTTCGCCGAACTGAGGATGCCCGAACACTTGAATTTTAAAATCCTTTGTTGTCATAATCCTATGAATTAGAAATGTTGTTCAACTTTACTTTCCCGAAAAGCCTTTGGCAATTCCTCGCCTCGACTTTCGTCATTCTCATAGGATGCTCTCTGTGTAAAATGGAGTCTAATTCCTTTCTCCCTCTCTGCGCGCTGAAATATATAGAGGAAAGAGAACCTCCTTAGGCACCAAAACAAAAAAGCACCCAAAACCAAGAACCATCATTCCACAGATGGTTTCTGATTTCGAGTGCAAAGGTAGTGCAAATTCATGGGGGCATTCGTAAACCCTATGTAAACCCCATGAAAAAAGTTTCTTTACTTATAGCAGTTGTTCCAGTCTATGTGAGTAACCAAATCCATCCAATCCTTAAACTCCATGTGGAGGTCAGTATATATCGCTTCGTAATAATCCTTTACGATGTGCATGGCTGGTATGGTTTTACGATACTCAGTGTTGAGAAAAGGCTCTATCTCATGCAGAAGTGCTTGGTCGTCGATTCTTACGACTTTACCGTTTTTCAGGCAAGAATCAACAACATGAGTTTTAGGAGTGCAGGCTTTCGGTGCATCAGTAGTTTTTACTTCTGGTTCTTCCTCCATTTTCTCGGATAGAAACAAGACATAAGCATCCAATACATCTTCTGCATTTACGCCAGTCACATAGATGGCTGCCTGTACGTCTTCTTCCGCCAAGAAACGCTTGACGGCATCCTCATATTCGAGAATGGAGTCGCAAGCAAGGAATATCTTACGGTGGCAAGAGAAGATGTTGCGATTGATGAAAGTCTTAATCAACTTGCAATATTCTTCGATGTCATTACATCCGTTCTGTTCCAAGTACTTGGCAAAGGCAGACAGATTCCTGCTGTCATTAAATATGCGATAAGCATCATTGGCTTCTTTTCTGCGCTTGCTACCGATGGCAACATATTCTGTGTTGTCAGGGAAATAGACGGCGAAGTTTACCAAGTAAGAGTTGAGTTGGGAGCGAGGGAATATCAACACCTCACCATCATTATTGAGTTGCTTGCGAACAAACTTGTCTTCATCATGTGCTTCCTGCTGACCAGACAAGCGAGAGTAGAACGAAACATACTTGGCCTCGTTCAATCTTTGCTTGACTACATGCGGATTCCATGTGGCATAGACATCGTTTTCCGAGTCATACCCTAAGAAAATAAAAGGGATGGGAGCGGCTTTCATTTCATCGAAATCCTCACGTTGTGGCAACTGCGCTCGCCACACATCTTCGCTTCCCTTCAATTGTGCGCTCGACAATACCTTCACATAGACATTGAAGCAGGAGCCGTCCACCATGATTTGATATGGCATAGTTCCGCCCAATAACTTATACGTTATGTTTCCCACAAGTGCTTCCTCAAGCAGTTTCTTATGGTCGTTTGCTGATAATCTTGCTACCATTACATGATACTTTTAAACAACGGACTTTCCTGATATTCACTCTTTCGCTCAGGCGAGACGGCTTGCGGTATGCCATCGAGCGAACTGGCAAATTTCACCTCTGTCACCCCTGCTGGCACATCCGACTTCTTGATGTGTGGAATGTCCTTGGCGCAGAAGTAAGCCAAGGTATCGGTAGCCTCGACATAATCGAAATGCACGGCATCCAACTTGCTGATGTTGTTGCCTACGGTCTCAGCCACTATTTGATACAGGTGGAAACGTTCCTGTACGCCCACCTTTTGATAGATGGCATCGAAGAGGTCTCGCACGGACTTGCCTCCGTTTCCCTCTCCCGATTCCCTCACCGTTATGGAAGCGATGAGCAAGCGAGAACTTGGCGATGGGTTCAACTGGTCGATGGAGAAATGATGGATGCGGTTCTCGCTCGATGTGGTCTTCACCTCTATCTTGTCTCTGCCCAAGGTGAAGTCGAACTTGGCGTTAGGCGAAGAGTGCCAAGCGTTTACTAAGGTCTCAGGGTATTTACTTTGTTCTATTACCAAAAGTTCTCCCCATAGCCCCTGCATCTTCTTGACAGGAGGGTTTACCAACGCTGAGAAGATGGTAATCAGTTTCTCCACCTCTACTGAGAGAGTCTTGCGTGATGGCACTGGCTGTATCTTCTGGAGCATGAGCACCACGATGTCGATGAACGAGGATTGTAAAGCCCATTCGGGTGAGCGGAGAATGATAATGGCATACGATTTCTCTATGTCGCCCTCTTCCGAAGACAAGCGGCATAATTGGTTATACTCCACAGACAAGAGTTCACGAGTGATATTCTTGACCTGCGAAGTGGTTTCATTGACACAAATAAAAAACATAGGATAACCTTCGCTCGACTTGCCCAACTTGTGAGGCAAGTATTTAAGAGAAAGCACCTTGTAGGAGTCATCTCCATTGCCATGACATCCCAAACTTTTGTATTGTTCCTTGATATTCTGTTCCATCTTGTTAATCTTCATTACCGTCTGTTATACCATCGTCTTCTTGATTCTTTTCCTCGTTAGAGCAGTAGGTGGTAGCCAACTCATCGGGATAGTTGATGGCAAGCGTGTATGCCGTGATTGGGAAACCTGGCTCTATGCCACCCTTAAAGGCTATGTGATGCAACTGTATTGTTATCGAATCACTTTCCACAATTTTGTCATCGCCTGGATAATCCGTTGAGTCTGTCGCAGATGAAGGACCTGCAAACAGTCGGGTATTTGGCGCAAAGCGTTTGTTGTCAAAATCAAAGCTACGCTCACGAGGCACGGAGTCCCACGCCATCTGAATGAAATACACATATTGCAGTGGATTCTCCTCCAGACTTGCCAAATATCTCAGATACCTTATCGTTGCGCTCTTTCGGGAAGCATCGGGATAGTTCTTGAAGCGGAAATCGGTCAAGAATGCGATAGCTTCTTCTATTTGCAATCGCATTCCTCGGTGAGTTCTGTCCTTGGTCGTATAGGTATAAGCCAAAGTAAAATCATCTTTGTGCTTTGCCAAGAAATCCTCCACTACTTTATCATTATGAAGTATCGTCTCCTTGCTCTCGAATGCTTGCATCGCACAGTTGCCACGAAGTTTTGTGTTGACAACGGAGATAGGCAAAACATTAAACCTTGTTGGGCGAAGCTTTGGAGACAACAATATCTGTCGCTCGGCTGCTTCAAGCGTATCGCACTGAGATAGTGTCAACCTCAGTTCTTCCTCGTGGTCAACATATTCCATGTAATTGTCTATGGAGCATTGAGGCAAGAATACACGACAACTCTTGATGTAGCTTTCCTTGTAACCGAAGAATCGGCAACGTTGCTGTATGGTGTCAGCGTTCGTAGGTCCTACTGTATAGCGTGGCATGTAGGTGGTGGCAAGTTTCTCCACGGTAAACCCACGGTTTAGCATTTCCGCTCCCACTAAGATATGCATACAGTACTTATCCCAGTCTATCTCTTTATCTGCGTCTTTGTCCGAGTTGACCAGATAGACCTTCTTGTCATTGAGAATATCTTTTAAGAAGGGCTTGATTTTATCGAATGTTGGTCGTTCCTCAATGGAGTAAAACTCTATAGCCATCGGGAAAAGACGCTCGAAATCTTTCAATAAATCTTCCTTGTCCTCCTGTCCTTCTGGCTTTGCAAGCAATTTGCGCCATTGAGTCAAGTCCGATTCTATCCAACTTTTAAACTTCTTGTTGTTAGCCACGCTCACATCTGGGTGAACCATCATGGAAAGAAAATTGATTCCATCTACCTCCATCCACTTCACAACAATAGCAACTGCCAATATATGGAGCTTCAAGGCATCCTTCAATGACTGAGGGCATTTCTTCAACCTGTTTCTCTTGTTATGAAACACTTGCTCTTCTGGAATTGTAATAATCAAGCCGCCATTGAACAAATCATGGTTGACATCCATTCCGAAATATTTCTTTCCACCAATATACCCCTCTCCTGGAGTAAGCAAAGTGTGACTCTTTGGCGAAAGAATGTCCTGCATACTGATGAGGATGTTGGCTTGCGGCGTGGCGGTATATTGCACGTACGTATTGCCTGACAGGATGGCACGTAGTTTTAGAATGGCATCGTATGTGGCGGAGGTCTCGTCCTCTTCATCACCTACATTCTTGCTGTTGGAGCGACCGTAGCTATTGAGCGAGGCTTGGTCAGCCTCATCATCAATGATCAGCACCGTCTCGCCAGCCATAGCCTGCTTGAAATCTTCCATCTCAAATATCTCTTTCAGATGCTTGATGTGGTCGTAATGCTTCAAGATAGGAATCAATATCGTAGGCTTGCTTGTCATACTCAGATGCCCGATGATGTCCTCTGCCTCACCCACGGTAGGGTCTTTGTGAATCTTGTAGGCATTCTTGCCCAATGAACTTGACTTTATCAAGTCTTTCTCCAAACGCTCCGAGGTCTGTTTCAAGAGGTTCAACTTGGTTCCTGCGAGATACACCACAATTCGATAGCCATTGTCGTGTGCCAAGGCAGTAAGCCCTGTGAACGACATGGTTTTGCCGCTCTGCACATAGCCCACCACAAGATGGGTGGTCTCATCGTTGCCGATGGCATCGTGAGGATTGCAATGAGCCAAAATGTCCATCGTTTCTTCACGGAGGTTTGCTACACCTTGCGCCGTGATACCTTTGCTTTTCTGTCGGTCCACGAAAGATTCGAAGCATTTTCCCAGTTGAACATCTTCATTGAGGATTCTTCCGTGGCGAATGCCCGAATGAACCTCTTCCGTATGCTGTATAATCTTGATACTTTCCTCCATAGCTATACCTTTGTTCGTTTGATATATTCGTTGAAATATTCCACCATCTTGGCGGCATCGTTCTCTGCCTCTTTCTTGGCGGTGTATTTGGCGATTGCCAATGTTTTCAGCACGGCGATGGTCGCCTCGTTGGGCTTGCCAAAATGCTCGAAGAAGACATGGCTTGTATTGATGTGGCAAATGATGATGTTCTCCGCTTCCTTGCTCACATCCACCCAGAACAGGTCGGAATCCCCACCTTCCAGTTTTACTTGCAGCGTGTATTCCTTTCCGTTGATTTTATATTTGTCCTCATACTCGCCATACACCGTAGACGTGCCAACAGGTTGCACCACTGGCTTTGGCTGCATCTCTGGGAAAAGAGTAGGCGTAGGCTTTGGCTTCACCGTGGAGAACTCGATGGTCTTTCGGGATTTTTGTGAAGAAGTATCATGCTTGGTTACGAGTTTCTTGGCTATTTTCTTGCGTTCATCCACACGGTAGCCTTCCGCCTGTGCGTAGAGGTCGAATTCCTTGGTGTGTATCACATCTTGCAGTGCCACCATCAAGGCATCGAGGTTTTCCTTGTCAAGGATGTCGTTCTTGTTGAACGAAACTTTGAAACCCTCCAGTTCCAACTCTCCGAAAATACGCTTATAGCGAGGCGAACCCACATTGCCACACAGTGACTTCGGGAAGTATCGCTGTCCATTCTCCGCTCCTTTCACCACACGACCACGGCGAAGTAGCACAAAACCATTGTTCTGGCTGCTCATTTCCTTCAATACACCAATATAACCATGTGCCTTGTATTGTCCCAAGTCGAAGTCTATATCTTTCTTCCAATACACCTCTGGTCCTGTCGTGTCCTTGTAGAAAGGTGCCGTCAGAATCTCTGGGTCTTTAAACTCCAACACCTCTTCATCGACCACAAGACGCATTTCTCCACTTCTGAGCGACATACGGTAGATGCTTGCCAAGTCTTTCTTTATCTTGGCGATACCTTGCGACTTAGGCGAGTTCTTGGTGAGCTGGGTAATCGTGAAGATGGTGTAATGCTCCGTGGCTGGGCGAAGCACATGCCCTACTGGGAGAGAGTTCAAGTCGTTCTTGGTCACTTGGTTGAGGTCGAAGTGGATGGTGCGCTCCTCCGTCTCGTTCAGAGCCTTGGTCTTCACTTCCCATACTTCCCCGAGCCAACAAGCAGCCGTTTTGAATCCCATGCCAAACTCATTGAGTCCTGTATTGTTCTCTGGTGTCTTGGCTGGCATGAAAGCCGTCTGGTAACGCCCCATGCTGATGCCGCAAGCATTGTCTGCCACTCGTATTTCCTGTATTTCCTTGCCTGTCTCATCACGAATGAACTCGATATTCACAGAGAAGCGATAGTCACCGTTTAAGGAATGCAGCTGTTCCTTGTTGTCACGGTATGACTGCAAGGCATTATCGACAAACTCAGCCAACACGTTGGAAGGTGTGTTGGTCAAGTCCTCGAAACGCCCATACATATTGGCTCCGATGCTGATGTTTACTGCTTCTATTGAATTATTCATCTGTTTATCATCCTCCCTGCAATTAGTTGAACTATCGTAACGTTGACCGCATTTCCCAAGGCTTCGTAACAGCGTGAGATGGTCAAGCCGAACCCTTCCCCTGAGAAACGCAAGTCTTGCATACCTTGTATCTTGGAAGCCTCATGTACGGTCATGTATCTGCCTGTCTTCTCTGAGCCTATTCTTGATTTCTTCGGAAGTTTTATCCAAGGGAATATCGGTATCTGTGTACCCACGAGGTTGAGTGCTGGCGAGAACGTTGGCAACTTGATGCGTATGCCCGAAGCTCGAAACTGGATGATTTTGTCATCCAACACTGGAGGAACGTCTCCGCAGTTCCATTCCATCTTCTGATGGCTTGGGGCAAAGTCTTTGATTTTCTCCTTCCACGGGTCGAGCCAAGCCTTGTTTGCTTCGTAGAAATCACGGTTTTGCTGTATATATTTCTGTTTCCAAGAGGGGAATCTATCTACGTCTTGCCTCGAATAAGGGGGTATGCAGGCCAGACAGCGCTTTCTTGTCCTTCCTGTTATCGGCATTCCAAGCGTGCCCTTGGCTCCACGCAGTTGCTCCAACGAACTGCAACTTGGTGTCTTGCCGTCCTCGTAGTCGTAGGTTGCTCCAAACTCCATCGCCCATACTGGGAAGGTTGGCACCTTGACATGGTGGTCGGCGCAAAGCCCCAAGAACTCTCTCCATACATCCAATTGGTGACGAGTGTCCGCTTTCAAATGCTGGTAATTTGTCTCGTCAGGGTCGATGATGCTGTTGATGTTGCATTCCACTTCGTCTTGTCCCTTAGGAAACTCAAACCTCTCCAAACAACCATAGTCCTCATTCTCGCACACGATGTAGATGCGGCGACGGTGCTGAGGAATACCGAACTGATGAGGCGAGAGCAGTTCTTCCTTGACCTTGTATCGACGAGTCTCAAGAGCCTCCTTGATGGTCTTCCAAGTGTTGCCGTTGTCGTGTCCTTTCAGATTGGCTACGTTCTCCAGTAGCACGTATCTCGGATGGTGTGCATCAATGATGGCGCAGATGTTGTAAAACAAGTTTCCTCGGTCTTTGTCATCGTTGAAGCCCAGTCGCTTGCCAGCTTGACTGAAGGGTTGGCAAGGAAATCCTGCACAGAGAATGTCGTGGGCAGGAATATCGTGAGGATTGACGGCGGTGATGTCGCCCTCAATCTTGTTGATGCCACTATCGGTCTTGCCATTCATCTCTGGGAAATTGATGGCATAGAGCCTGCGCAGGTCTTCACGTAGTTCGGAAGCAAATACGCATTCACAGCCCATCTGCCCTAATGCCAAATGAAAGCCTCCCAAGCCAGCAAACAAATCTATAAACTTCAATGGGGTTTTATCTTTCTTTTTTCTCATTTTCAGTGCCTGTTAAAAATATCCGTCATCTTCTGGAGCATATCCTCAAATACCTTTTGGTGCTTTTCCAGTTTGGTGCTGTCGGAAAGCGACCGTGACAGGTCTTTGTCGTAGCCACTCAAATCAATATTCATCGCTTGCCCCATCGCTATCATTACATCCTTCTTTCGAATCTTCTTGCCATTTTCGCCCGTAAACGTCCCCATCTCATAGAGAACATTAAGAATTCGGATGATGTCTATCCTGATGCCTGTACGATCTGCAAGATGGACAGGACTCATGCCTTGAGAAACAGGCTGCAATATGACTTTTCCCCGTAGAGGTTCTATTTCCCTTGCCAGTTGCACCTTGCATCTGCCAAGGCTTTCGTCCTTCTGTTTGGAAGCCTCTATGAGCGTAATGATAAAGGCATAAACCCAGTATTTTTCTACGTCATTGTCAAACAATTGTTCTTTGAGATATTTTTTCACTTCCAACATACTGCTACGGCGAAGTCGCAACTCATCATAGATTTCATATACCCGATTGAAATAATTTAAGTACAAGGTGTCATCATCTTCCCAATACTTGCCATCCTGCAAGGTGCAATATTGGCGATAATTCAATTCTTCGTTAATGAAACTATCCAGTTCCTTCTTAGGATAGTCATCCCTGCTGTCTATGATGCTCCGTAGAATTTGCTCACTGTCGGGAACACAGTCGATAGGCTCATCACAATGATGGGTGTTATACTCTGTTCCAAGGATATAGTACAAGTAGCCGAAGGAATCATCTTCTCTGATGACGCAGAAAAGTTCTTTTCTCACTTCTATGGAAATATCCTTACTGATATCATCTTCTAACTCTTCAAAAACAGGTTGTTCTGGTTGCAAAGCATGCCCTCTCTCAAAGAGTTCTTTCTTCAAGAGGTAATGCTGGTAACGGATATCGGCAGAAAGCCGTTGGTTCATGTATGCAGCGGTTGCTTTTGGGTCTTTTCTAAGAGGCAACAAGTCATTTATAATTTTGCCTACGACCTCTGCATACTTCAACTCATGCTTATGCTGGTTAAAGTATTCTTTTGCTCGCATTTGCGCCTGATTAAGTTAGTCGGTTTCTTGGATGGTATAGGTGGCAAAAACGGTATTCTCACCCAAATTAGAAGATTCTGCCTTCAAAACAAACGGCCCATTTCCATTGCATACAGACAAGCGGGCACTATTATTGCCTCGGCCATTCACCCTGTCACAAAAAGCACTGACTTCTACTGTCGTTCCGGGCTTAAAAGGTCCAAAAACACCTTCCCAAGACAAAGCGTGTTGGGACACTGAACTATATCCGTTTTCACTGGTGTACCCAATGGATACATTATGGGTATAATAACTTCCTATACCACTAAAACTAACCTCGTACTTGACGTAATAATGCGCAGTATTAGCTTCCTCCTTCAGATTGTCACCATCAGAAGAAGAACAACTGTTCAAGATAAAAAAGTTGGAAATAAAAAAAAGTATAGCAATGGCTATACTAAGTACATGATTTCTACTATGAGACTTTTTTGAAGCCTCATTCTTAACTAATCGTAATCCTGTCCCCAGCAAAATGGGGGGGTAAATCGTCTGATAATCATATTGTTACGTTGTTTAGTATTCTTATACAAAACTAATATCTCCTCAAAGGTACAAAAAAAAAACTGAAAAAAGAAAAAATCCTTTTAAAAAAACGACAATAAAACATTAACCACGAAAACCATTGTTTTATGAGTTTAGGGAAACAAAGACGATCCATTCCATCCGCTGACACTGACACTGACAGTCCAAAATTCCGCAACCCTACTATTGAAGGAAAAAGGGTGAAAGAGAAAGTTTATATTTATATATAAATATAAAAATATATTATTAACATTTCTTTACTTTTCTGCTCCTTCACAGGAGGAAAGAAGAGGGGTGCGGAAAATCGGACTGTCAGTGTCAGTGTCAGCAAGGCGTCACATAAAAGCGAGGTCGTGAGAAACTATGACTTCGGGAGAAGAAAACTAAATTTATGCGCGCCGAAAGCTATGGATTTCCGTAGGGTAAACTTACTGAACGCATTTATGCTGAAAATCGCCAGTTTACGCATACCGAAATTTGGCGGCTTCAAAAAATAGTCGTAACTTTGCAAACAGATATAGAAACATCGAAAAACATTAACCATTAAAACACATTACAACTATGGCAAACAACACAAAAGGAACATTGAAGTATCGTAAGGTAAAGCGCATTCCACCCCTGGGTGAAAACGCTGGTAAGGAAAAGTGGTACGCCACGGTGGTAACCGACCGAGAGTTGTCGTTCGAAGACTTCGTCAACCACATCTCCGACCACGGCTCGCCCTACTCACGAGGCTGTATCAACGGTGTGCTCACCGATGCACTCGACTGCCTGCAGGAGCTCATCCTCGACGGCAAGAGCGTACGGCTCGGCGACCTGGGACTCTTCTCCATCGGCATGGCTTCGAAGGCCGAAGAGACTGCCAAGGACGTGAGCGCTCAGAGCATCAAGAAGGTGCACCTCATCGTGCGCAACACCCGCACCTGGAGCAACTCGGAGCTCAGCAAGAAGTGCAAGCTCAAGGAGTACGACGCCTTCGGCACTGACGGCACTCAGACCAACTCGCCCGGCTCTGGCGACAACGGAGGCGCAGGCGGCTCCGGCACCACTGGCGGCACCACCCCCGGAGGCACAGGCAATCCAGGAGGCTCTGAAAGCACCGGAGGCGGCGACGGCGAATAGGCATCCTGACTCCTGAGCAACGCCAAGGGGAGTTGCCCGAAAACTCCCCTATCGAGAATCATTCACCAAAACACAGAACCCTTAAACATCTATCACTATGAAAAAGGACACTTGGAAAACCCTCATTCAGATTGCCATCAGCATCTTGACTGCTATTGCCACCACGCTCGGCATCACCAGCTGCACCCTGGCATAGGCCTTCCGCCACGCCTGGCTGGCATCTCTGAACGCCCCTCTCATCCTCTCTTCGCCCAAAGCCCGCGAGCCCCTCACAGCAGGGAGCCGCGGGCTTTTCGCTTTGGCATACTGAAAAAAAGAGGAAAACATTCGACCTGTACGGATGGAATTACGCAGCACGCCCTGAACCAACGGTCACCGGCGCGTAGCGGAAAGGTAAAGGGCAGAAGCTCCTAGCCCAGGGCATCGCCCTGGGTTGTTTTGGACGCAAATCTGTCGCCCTGTAAGGGCAAAAGCTTTAAAACTCAAGGCAATTTATAAAGCTTTTGCCCTTACAGGGCGCCTTGCTGATTGCCATTATACCCAGGGCGTTGCCCTGGGCTAGGAGCTTCTGCCCTTTCAGGGCGTGCTGCTTGTGGTCCATAACAATCCTGGGCTATGAGCTTCTGCCCTTTCAGGGCGTGCTGCTTGTGGTTCATAACAATCCTGGGCTATGAGCTTCTGCCCTTTACCTTTCCGCTACGCGCCGGTGACCGTTGGTTCAGGGCGTGCTGCGTAATTCCATCCGTACAGGTCGAACTTATTTGAACCTTTGAGTCAAAGGAGTTAAGACAATAGCCTTATTGCTTGTAATCAAGTCCACAAAGCTGTTGTCTTAACTCTCTCACTCCATCACTCCTCAGAGCATCATGGGAACTGTGGATAGTCATCGAAGCGGGGCTTGCGCTTCTCGAGGAAGGCCTTGCCGCCCTCCTGCGCCTCGTCCATGGTGTAATAGAGCATGGTGGCATCGCCTGCCAGCTCCTGGATGCCTGCCTGTCCGTCGAGCTCGGCATTGAGTCCGGCCTTGATCATGCGCAGTGCCAAGGGCGAGCGTTCCATCATGATCTCGGCCCACTCCACGCAGGTGTCCTCCAGCTCGGCGAGGGGTACCACCTTGTTGACCATGCCCATCTCCTCGGCCTCACGGGCGCTGTACTGTCGGCACAGGAACCATATCTCGCGGGCCTTCTTCTGTCCCACCATGCGTGCCAGGTAAGAGGCACCGAAGCCTGCGTCGAAGCTTCCCACCTTGGGACCCGTCTGTCCGAAGATGGCATTCTCGGAGGCGATGGTGAGGTCGCACATCACGTGGAGCACATGGCCGCCACCGATGGCATAGCCGTTCACCATGGCGATGACGGGCTTGGGCAGACGGCGTATCTGCATCTGCACGTCGAGCACATTGAGGCGTGGCACTCCGTCGGTCCCCACGTATCCTCCGCGCCCCTTGACGTGCATGTCGCCTCCGGCACAGAAGGCCTTGTCGCCGGCACCGGTGAGGATGACCACCCGTATGTTCTGACTCTCACGGCAATAGCTGAAGGCCTGCGACATCTCCCATGTGGTGAGGGGTGTGAAGGCATTGCGATAACGCTCTCGGTTGATGGTTATCTTGGCTATGTGATGATACTCTTCGAAGATGATTTCCTTGAAATCAAATCCTTCTATTTTTTTCCATTCTCTCATATCGTTGTATTTATGTTTAATGTTTAATTTTGAGGAGTTATTTTTCAGGAGTTAAAGGAGTTTAAGGAGTTATCGCTCATATAAGCAGCACGCCCTGAAAGGGCAGAAGCTCCTAGCCCAGGGCAACGCCCTGGGGTTATCATGTTCGCAAAACTTGTCGCCCTGTAAGGGCAAAAGCTTTAAAACTCCAGGGGCAATTTGTAAAGCTTTTGCCCTTACAGGGCGCATTGCTGATTGCCTTTATACCCAGGGCGTTGCCCTGGGCTAAGAGCTTCTGCCCTTTCAGGGCGTGCTGCTTAATGAATACACCCACAAAGACTGTTGTCTTAACTCCTTAACTCCTTAACTCCTTAACTCCTTTACTCCTTAACTCCTTTAACTCCTTAACTCCTTAACTTCTGAGTATTCTCCCCGAACATTCCCTTCACGGCCTCGTTGTCGGCATCGATGTCGGTGAACACCTCCATGAGCATGGGGCGGTCGGACTCGGTATGGATGAGCCAGTCGATGCCCTCACGCAACGACGCCATGTCGTCGGCATTCTGATAAGCCACTCCGTGAGCCTGACAGAGGTGACAGGCCGAGGTGACGTGCTCTGCCATCACCAAGCGCTCGCGGGCGGCACTCTGCTTCAGTCCCTCGAACTTGCCGAAGATGGCACCTCCGCCATTGTTGAGCAGGAGGATGCGCAGACTGCCGTTGATATTGCGGTTCCAGAGGGCGTTCTGGTCGTAGAAGAAGCTCAGGTCGCCCAGCACGCAGAACGCCTTCTGCTGGCTCTTGGCGTCGGGATGATGCTGTTCGGAGAGCACCACCGACAGGCCTGCTGCTGCAGAGAGCGTGCCCTCGATGCCGTTGACACCACGACAGCAATGCACATACTGGCAGGCGTAGATGCCCGCCAGGCGGATGGGCATGCTGTTGCCATAGAAGAGACGGCACTCGCTCGTGTCGCCCAGCACGGAGTGGGCAAGATACTCCTGCTGGAAGTATTTCACTGCCGCCATGCTGCTGTAGGGCGGCTCATAGTCGTAGGCGTGCCGCTTGGCCGCACGCAGAGCCCAGAACCACCGATCCTTGAAGTCGTCGACATCGGCACTGTAGGCCTGGTCGTAATCGGTCATGGCAGAGGCCAGCTGGTCGGGGTCGCACTGGAAGATGCGGTCTATGTGCATGAAGGTGTCCACCATCTCGCCGTCATTGCTCACCCGCCACACCTTGGCTCCGCCTCCGCCCTGCTCCCTGCTGCGGGCTGCCCGTCGCAGGAACTGCTTGAGGCGCTTGCTCACCAGCGTGCCGCCCACATAGAGGATGAAGTCGGGCATGAGGTCCTCGACATCGTAGGTCGCCATGCGTCGCCGCATCACGGGCACCTCTATATCTCCTTTCTCCAACCGGGCGAGCACCTCCTCGAAACTGCTTGCCAAGAGGTTGCTGGAGTAGTCGTGCGAGGCGGGGTCCTTGCTCGACGTGCCGAGAGCGGTGGGCTCGATGAGCGTCACAGCCCACGAGCTGATGTTCTTGATGCCATGGAGCGAGGTCGAGGGATAGTCCTGTCCCACGACGATCATCGGCCTGCGGGCGTTCAGGAAGTCGAGCAGGTCGCCATAGTGGAATCCGCCTCCGTAGAGACCGGTCCTCACATAGTCTACCCAGTGGGTATGGGGGAGCTCTTTCTGGGTGAACTCGTAGAGGGGTTCGGCGATGTGTATGTTGATGTGCACGGGGCCCGACTTGCGGTGCACGCAGTCGATGACGGCCTCGTGGGCCTGTCGCTCGCAATACCATGCCTGCTCGTCGTGCATCTGGGCAGAGGCAGGGTGGTCTAATATATAAGGTGTAATCATCGGCAGGTCGACACTCCTGTTCACCATCTGTCCGAAGACGTGGGCTTGCGGAAGGGTCTGCCCGTCCTGCTGACCTATCCACGCCTCGGGGCGGTCGGCAGAGATGACAATGATGGGCAACTTTTGATAGTAGGCTTCGGCAACGGCGGGATAGACATTGAGCAGGGCTGAGCCCGAGGTGACGCACACCGCCACGGGGTCGGGACTATAGCCCAGCGAGCCTGCCATCGACATGCCCAAGGCCATGAAACCGGCACTGCGCTCGTCGGTGACGGGATAGCACGTGATGCCCTCCGCCTCGTTGAAATTGTGAACCAAGGGGGCGTTCCTGCTTCCGGGACACACCACCACTCGCCTTACACCATGGCTTTTGAGCACACTGGTCAGGATATTGACATTCTCGATATTGCTATACATTTTTTTTATGAATGTTTAATTTCAGGAGTTAAAGGAGTTAAGGAGTTATCGCTCCCTGCGGTCGCTGAGGAGTTAAGACAAATGCTTTTAGAGGGCAATGTTTTAATGTTTGATTTCAAGCAATAAGACTGTTGTCTTAACTCCTTTAACTCCTTAACTCCTTTAACTCCTGAGTATTCTCCTTTAACTCCCTAAACTCAAACCAGCTCCATCATGGTCTGCATCTTGGCCTCGGTCTCCCTCCACTCCTTCTCCATCTCGCTCTCCTTCAGGAGGCCGCCACCGGCATAGAGTTCGCAGATGCCGCCAGGCAGAAGACGCATACAGCGGAGCGACACGAAGAGATGGGTATCGGCACGGGGCGACAGCATGCCCACGAAACCACTGTAGTAACGACGTGGCTCGTGCTCATGACGCAGGATAAACCTGCGGGCTGGCTCCTTGGGAATGCCACACACGGCTGGCGTGGGATAGAGCGCTTCGAGCACATCGCCCAGCACGTCGGCACAGGGCAGACGGAAATGGATGTCGGTACGCAGATGGCACAGATGGGCCGCCGTCATCGTGTAGGGACCCTGCAGACGATAGTCGTCGGAGAAGGTCCTGATGCACGCCTCGATGTAATCGGTGACGTACTGCTGCTCCTCCTGGTCCTTCTGCGGCCACTCCAGGCCCTCTACAGCCTTCGTGGATAAGGACGGGATGGTAGTAGCAGGCGCCTTCTGCGTGCCCGCTAACGACATGGTCTGAAAGGCATTGCCGTTGCCCTGGAGTAGGATTTCGGGCGTTGCCATCAGCCACATTCCCGAAGGCTCTGTATACACCAAAGCCACAAAGAGACGGGGATACAGGCGACAGGCCTTCTGGAAGAGTGCCTCTGCCGACAGGCGGGTGTGCAGGGTGGACTTGCGTGCCAAGACTATCTTGCGAAACACGCCACGCTCCAACTGCCCGTGAAAACATTCATAGTCGCGGGCATAAGCCTCTGTGCAGGGCGATTCCTGCACTCGTCGTCCTCCCTTGGCATCATCAACGCACTGAGCTTCTGGCACAAAGTCACGCACTTCGTCGGGATGAATCAGCACCACGGGGCATTCGGCCGAAGGCTGGAAGGGCGCTATCACGAAGCCTTCCTTGCCATTGAGCTGAGCCACAGAGGAGAGGATTTCGGGCTCTCCCACGTGCTGCGCCACATAGGTGGCATGCTGCTCGCAGGGCAAACGATAATACGCAAAAGCCGTCATCTTCTTATTCTGCCTGTTTCTTGGGTTGGTCTTTCTTCGGAGTGATCACATAGTTGGTCACCTGCACGGTGCACACGGTCTCGCCCTGCGAGTTGCGTATGTCCACCTGCCATGTGTGCAGCACTCTTCCCTTGTGCACCAACTTGGCGTAAGCGGTAACGGTGTCGCCCTCGGATACGGCGATGACATGAGTGCCGCTCACGTTGATGCCCACGGCAATGCGTCCCGGACAGAGTGCCAGCGAGCCTATGCCCGCCACATTCTCGGCCAGCGCCAGCGAGGCGCCACCACTCAGGAATCCAAAGGGCTGGCGATTGCGCTCGTCGACCTTCATCGTCGCCATGATGGTATCGGGCTCGGGGGTAGAGATGAATTTCATACCCAGCGTCTTCGACAGTCCGTCGGTCTTACTGATCCTCTTTACTATTTCATCTATGTTCATTGTGCTGTTTTTTAAGTATAATGCAAAATTAATAGAAATAAGAGATAAAACAAAATAAATAAGGTAATTTTATACTTTTATCTCACATTTACTCAACTTCCGCACATGAGGAAGTTCCTGTCTTCTTCAGACTTAACGAAGGGAAAACTCATCTATTTTGCATCGTTTGCACATTATTAATATATTAAAAAGCATAAAATACTACGTCAGTTAAAATTTTATTCGTATTTTTGCACCACGAATAATAAGATATATCTCAATAGAATATGAACATTTTAGAGTTGAGCGAACAGGAAATAGTTCGCAGACAGTGTCTTCAGACATTGCGAGAGATGGGTATCGACCCATACCCAGCAGCAGAGTTTCCAACCAATGCATTCAGCACAGACATCAAGGCTGAGTTCAAAGACGAGGACGAGCCACGCCAGGTAGTGATCGCAGGCCGTATGATGGGCCGACGCGTGATGGGCAAGGCAAGCTTCGCCGAGTTGCAGGATTCTAAGGGAAGAATACAGGTCTATATCGCCCGCGATGAAATCTGTCCCGACGAGAACAAGGACCTTTACAATACGGTATTCAAAAAATTACTCGACATCGGTGACTTCATCGGTGTCAAGGGTTTCGTCTTCCGCACACAGACAGGCGAGATCTCCGTTCACGCCAAGGAGCTGTGCCTGCTCTCCAAGAGCCTCAAGCCACTCCCTATCGTGAAGTACAAGGACGGCGTGGCATACGACAAGTTCGACGACCCTGAGCTGCGCTATCGCCAGCGCTATGTCGACCTCATCGTCAACGACGGCGTGAAGGACACCTTCCTGCAGCGTGCCACAGTATTGCGCACCCTGCGCAGTGTGCTTGACAACGCTGGTTATACAGAGGTGGAGACTCCTACCCTGCAGAGCATCGCAGGTGGTGCTTCGGCCCGCCCATTCATCACTCACTTCAATGCGCTCGACCAGGATATGTACATGCGTATCGCCACCGAGCTCTATCTGAAGCGACTCATCGTAGGCGGCTTCGAGGGCGTCTATGAGATCGGAAAGAACTTCCGCAACGAGGGTATGGACCGCAACCACAACCCTGAGTTCACCTGCATGGAGCTCTACGTACAGTACAAGGACTACAACTGGATGATGTCATTCACCGAGAAGTTGCTCGAAACCATCTGTATCGCTGTCAACGGCAAGCCAGAGCGCGAGATCGACGGCAACATCGTAAGCTTCAAGGCACCTTACCGCCGTCTGCCTATCCTCGACGCCATCAAGGAGAAGACCGGCTTCGACTGCAACGGAAAGACCGAGGAGGAAATACGCAACTTCTGCAAGGAGAAGGGCATGGACGTAGACGAGACCATGGGCAAGGGCAAGCTCATCGACGAGCTCTTCGGAGAGTTCTGCGAGGGAACCTTCATCCAGCCTACCTTTATCACCGACTACCCTGTGGAGATGTCGCCACTCACCAAGATGCACCGCTCTAAGCCAGGACTCACCGAGCGCTTCGAACTCATGGTCAACGGCAAGGAGCTGGCCAACGCATACTCTGAGCTCAACGACCCTATCGACCAGGAAGAGCGCTTCATCGACCAGATGAAACTGGCCGACAAGGGCGACGACGAGGCGATGATCATCGACCAGGACTTCCTGCGCGCACTCCAGTATGGTATGCCTCCTACATCGGGCATCGGCATCGGTATCGACCGTCTCGTCATGCTCATGACGGGCAAGACATTCATCCAGGAGGTGCTCTTCTTCCCACAGATGAAACCCGAGAAGAAGATGCCTCAGAGCTCTATCAAGGAATGGGAAGAGATCGGCGTGCCAGAAGACTGGGCATACGTGCTCCGCAAGGCTGGCTTCAACCTCATCTCCGACATCCGCGACGAGAAGGCTCAGGGATTACAGCAGAAGATCGGTGAAATCAACAAGAAGTACAAACTCGGATACGAGAAGCCTTCTGTTGATGATATCCAGGGCTGGATTGATGCAGCAAACAAATAAAATTCAAGTTTTTGGGTTTCAAGAATTAGGGAATTGGAGATAATTCTGAAATTCTCTAATTCTTGTTTCGCAAGTGGTTCAAGTACGGGCTAAAGCCCAGAAGCTCCTATAAGCAGCACGCCCTGAACCAAAGGTCACCGGCCGAAGGGAATTGAAAATCGCTGGCCGAAGGGTAAAGCAAAGAAGCTCCTATAAGCAGCACGCCCTGAAAGGGCAGAAGCTCCCAGCCCAGGGCAACGCCCTGGGTATAAAGGCAATCAGCAAGGCGCCCTGTAAGGGCAAAAGCCTTATATATTGTTAGGAGTTTTTTAAAGCTTTTGCCCTTACAGGGCGATAGGCTAACGCCCGTAATAACCCAGGGCGTTGCCCTGGGCTATGAGCTTCTGCCCTTTCAGGGCGTGTGGCACTTACTTGCGATAATTCTGAAATTCTCTAATTCTTGAAAAAAAAGAAAATCAGAGTAAAAAAGAAAATTCTCTAATTCTTGAAAAAAACTTGAGAACATTAAACATTGAATAAAAAGGTGTATAATTGCGGTAAAATTGCGATAATTGGCGGAGGAAGCTGGGCAACAGCTATAGCCAAGATTGTGGTGGGACATACTCATCACATAGGTTGGTATATGCGTCGCGACGACCGCATCGAGGACTTCAAGCGACTGGGACACAACCCTGCCTATCTCATAGCAGCACGGTTCAATGTCGAAGAGATATTCTTCTCCTCAGACATCAACAAGATAGTGCAGAACTACGACACACTCGTGTTCGTAACACCATCGCCCTACCTGAAGAATCATCTCAAGAAACTCAAAACCCGGATTGACGACAAGTTCATCATCACGGCCATTAAGGGTATCGTGCCCGACGAAAACCTCGTATGCTCGGAATATTTCCATCAGGTGTACGACGTGCCCTATGAGAACCTCGCCTGCATCGGCGGACCGTCACATGCCGAGGAAGTGGCGCTCGAAAGACTCAGCTACCTCACCGTGGGATGCAGCGACACCGAGAAAGCCAAGGCCTTTGCCAACGACTGTCTGGCAAGCGAGTTTATCAAGACCAAGACCTCGAGCGACGTGATCGGCATCGAGTACTCTTCCGTGCTCAAAAACGTTTACGCTATTGCTGCCGGTATCTGTGGAGGACTGAAGTATGGCGACAACTTCCAGGCGGTGCTCATGTCGAACGCCGTGCAGGAGATGCACCGCTTCCTCACTTCCGTGCACCCCATCGAGCGAAGCATGTACGACTCGGTCTACCTCGGCGACCTGCTCGTGACGGGATACAGCAACTTCTCGCGCAACCGCACCTTCGGAACCATGATAGGCAAGGGTTACAGCGTGAAGAGTGCACAGGTAGAGATGGAGATGATTGCAGAGGGATATTTCGGCACCAAGTGCATGAAGGAAATCAATCGCCACATGCACGTCAACATGCCGATTCTCGATGCCGTATATAATATATTGTACGAGCGCATCAGCCCGCAAATCGAAATCAAACTATTAACAGATTCATTCAGATAAAAAAAAATAAAATGAAAAGTATCAGCTTAAACATTACAAAGGCTGCTTCCTTCCTCGCAGAAGGTGCAGTAAAGGCTTACGAGCCTAAGGTAAAGGCCGCTCAGGAAGCTCTTGAGAACGGCACATGTGAAGGTAACGATTTCTTGGGATGGTTGCATTTGCCATCTTCTATCACTCCTGAGTTCCTCGATGAGATTCAGGCTGTTGCCAACACATTGCGCGAAAAGTGTGAGGTCGTTGTTGTGGCAGGTATCGGTGGTAGCTACCTCGGTGCACGCGCCGTTATCGAAGGTCTCGGCAACTCTTTCGCATGGCTCGTCAACGATAAGAAGAACCCAACTATCCTCTTCGCAGGTAACAACATCGGTGAGGATTACCTCTTCGAGTTGACTTCTTTCCTGAAGGACAAGAAGTTTGGTGTCATCAATATCTCTAAGTCTGGTACCACAACTGAGACTGCTCTCGCTTTCCGTCTTCTGAAGAAGCAGTGCGAGGATCAGCGCGGCAAGGAAGAGGCTAAGGATGTTATCGTTGCTGTAACCGATGCCAAGAAGGGTGCTGCACGTACTTGCGCTGACAAGGAGGGTTACAAGAGCTTCATCATCCCTGACAACGTGGGTGGCCGTTTCTCTGTTCTTACTCCAGTAGGTCTGCTGCCTATCGCAGTAGCTGGTTTCGATGTTAAGCAGCTCGTAGCTGGTGCTGTTGAGATGGAGAAGGCTTGCGGCAAAGACGTTGCTTTCGAAGAGAACCCTGCTGCTATCTATGCTGCTACACGTCAGGCTCTCTATACACAGGCAGGCAAGAAGATTGAGATTGTCTGCAACTTCCAGCCAAAACTTCACTACTTCGCTGAGTGGTGGAAGCAGCTCTATGGTGAGAGCGAGGGTAAGGACCAGAAGGGTATCTTCCCAGCAGCTTGCGACTTCACTACCGACCTTCACTCTATGGGTCAGTGGATTCAGGAGGGCGAGCGCTCTATCTTCGAGACTGTTATCAGCGTTGAGACTCCTAACGAGAAGTTGCTCTTCCCTCACGATGATGAGAACCTCGACGGTTTGAACTTCCTCGAGGGCAAGCGTGTTGATGAGGTAAACAAGATGGCAGAGCTCGGTACTCGCCTGGCTCACGTTGACGGTGGTGTTCCTAACATCCTGGTTAACGTACCTGAGTTGAACGCTTACTACCTCGGTCAGTTGATCTACTTCTTCGAGAAGGCTTGCGGTATCAGCGGTCTCTTGGAAGAGGTAAACCCATTCAACCAGCCTGGTGTTGAGGCATACAAGAAGAATATGTTCGCATTGCTCAATAAGCCTGGCTATGAGGCAGAGAGCAAAGCCATCCAGGAGCGTCTGGCTAACGAAAAATAATAGATGAAAGAAGCTATTTCAAAATACTTAAAAGACCACGGCTTTGGGGAGTTCAACCCTAAAGCCGTTCTTTTTGATATGGATGGTGTGCTGTACGACAGCATGCCCAATCATGCCGTGGCATGGCAGGAATCCATGAAGCAGTTCGACATCCATATGACGGCATCCGACGCCTATGCCACAGAGGGTGCTCGAGGCATAGACACCATTCAGATGATGGTGAAGAAGCAGAAAGGCATCGACATCTCGCTCGACGAGGCACAGAAGATGTACGACGTGAAGACCGAAATCTTCCACACCATGCCTACTGCACAGATCTTCCCCGGGGTAAAGGACATCATGCAGAAAATCAAGAATGCCGGTATGCAGGTGGGCGTGGTGACGGGAAGCGGACAACGACCGCTCATCCTGAGATTGCTCGACGACTTCGGCGACTTCCTCGACGAGTCGCACATCGTTACGGCATACGACGTGAAACGGGGCAAACCCAATCCCGACCCTTATCTCATGGGACTTCAGAAGGCAGGAAACCTGAAGCCCTGGCAGGGCATCGTGGTGGAGAATGCGCCCTTAGGCGTTCGTGCAGGTGTTGCTGCCAATATCTTCACCGTGGCCATCAACTCGGGACCTCTTCCCGACGAAGAGCTCTCCCATCAAGGTTGCAACCTGCTCTATCACAAGATGACCGAGTTCTGCAATGATTTCGAATCACTGATTTCAATCCTATAGCGACAAAGCCCCCCTCGCTATAGGATTTTTTCTATCCGTCAAACCAAGAACAAGCGGTCTCTAAACATCTATTTCGGTTTCTTGCAGAACGTGGAGCAACTTAGAATAATCGGCCTTTGAGATGCGTCGCCCTCTGAGGCTTCTCACCTGAGGATAATCTTCGAAATAAGACTCCTGGGTGGTATACCACTGATGATGTCTCACCTCTCGAAGTGCCCGGATCTTTCGCTCTATCCCCGTGGCAAAACTCGGATTGACACGCGACAGGTAATATTTACCATCGTGCATTTCGATGGCCAACATCAAGTAAGTCTGCGGACCTCGCAAAGTCTGTTTAGCCTTTACCTGCTCACTCACCTTCCACCCCTTGGTAGAGGTCATGACCCTGATATCCCAACCATACTTCCGGTTCAGGTTGTCCATCATCCCACGAAACACGACACCATGCGAAGAGGTATCGCGAAGCCCCGTATAGGCTATGGCGTAATGTATCATCTCATGAAGCAACACACTCTTGGCCTGACGATCGGTCATGTCGTAATAGGTTGTCATCGATATCTTGAAATCGTAAAGACGCACCTTGCCCCACCTCGACGCACGCTTAAACGCCATTTGTCCCAAACGGGTTCTGGCACGACTCAAAGCCATAACTGGCAATGGCAGTTGGGCGTCGAAATAGGAGATGTTGAATGTTTCAAACCATCTCTCCATCCATTCCACGGTTACTATCATGATTCTTTATTACTTTATTCCTTGTTGCTATGTCCGAAATGTCGGCACAAAGATACTACTTTTTCTGCATTTATACGAACCGAAGCCTAAAAGAATCGTTTCTGCAAAAGAATACAAAAGTACACCCGAATGGTTGCTCATCAAAAAAACGCTTTTTGAGAGAAAAGGCCTACAAAACCCACCTATAGACAAGAAAAAACTACCAAACAGAAGAAAAACAAAGGGAAATATAAAAATAAATGCCAAAATATTTGGTGGAACAAAATAAAAGCAGTACCTTTGCAATCGCTTTTGAAAAGCAAGGGTGGTTACCAGAGTGGCCAAATGGGGCAGACTGTAAATCTGCTGGCTATGCCTTCGGTGGTTCGAATCCATCACCACCCACTTTTTCCCAACATAACTCGTGATAAAAGAGTCCGGATTTCCTACGAAATCTGGATTTTTTTTGTTTATACGTCACTTATACCAAACCAACATTAAACAAACAGCCCCCGTTCATAAAAGATACGGGGGCTATCGGTTTACTTCAAACTGTCACGATACCATTTGTAGAGTTTCTCCACACCGTCTTCGATCTCCACCTTGTGGGTCCAACCCAGGGAGTGCAGCTTCTCTACATCAATGAGCTTACGGGGAGTTCCATCAGGCTTGCTGGCATCAAACTCTACGGTTCCCTCGAATCCTACGGCCTTGACCACCAGCTCGGACAACTCGCGGATGGTAAGCTCCTTGCCTGTGCCCACATTGATGTGGCAATTACGTATCTCACCCAAAGAAGGAATGGCTCCACCACGTCCCTCAGAGTTGTTGCGGTCTACCGCTCCATCCACCTTGGCACCATAGAATACCGAAGAATACTTCTCTATTCCGATAATATCGCTGAAGTCTACATTGAGCAGCACGTGCACGCTGGCATCAGCCATATCCTCGCTCCACAAGAACTCACGCAGAGGTGTTCCTGTTCCCCAGAGCACCACCTTGTTGTCGTAGATGCCATAGAACTCCAGAGCCTTGAGTATTCGCTCATGCGAGTTGTTGCCGTCCACGTTTCCCTCGCCTATGAGGGCACGGAGCTTGTCGGTAGGGTTAATGGGGCGCTTGTTCATATCCACCTCGATACTGTGCCAGTCGCCGTCGTGGATGAGCTTGGCAAGATATATCTTGCGCATCATGGCTGGCATCACATGACTGTTCTCCAAGTGGAAGTTGTCATTGGGACCATAGAGGTTGGTAGGCATCACGGCGATATAGTTGGTGCCATACTGCAGGTTGTAGCTCTCGCACATCTTCAGACCTGCTATCTTGGCAATGGCATATTCCTCGTTGGTATACTCGAGTGGCGAGGTGAGGAGCACGTCTTCCTTCATGGGCTGTGGTGCATCCTTAGGATAGATGCAGGTAGAACCCAGGAAGAGCAGCTTCTTCACACCGTGCGAATAGGCATTGCTGATCACATTGCACTGCATCTTCATGTTCTGCATGATGAAGTCGGCACGATAGAGCGAGTTGGCCATAATACCTCCCACGAAGGCTGCTGCCAAGACCACTGCATCGGGCTTCTCCTCATCGAAGAACTTCTGTACGGCATACTGGTCTGTCAGGTCGAGTTCCTTGTGCGAACGGCCTACAAGATTGTGATAACCTCTCTTCTCGAGGTTGTTCCAGATTGCAGAACCCACCAGTCCGTGGTGTCCTGCAATATAAATCTTAGAATCTTTGCTTAATGACATATTTCTATTTTTATCAAGAATTTTCTTATCTCTATTTTTTATTTAGTCAAGAATTACAGGAATTAGAGATATACAAATATCCATATTTAAACCTGCGTTAACAAAGAAAATTCTTATTTATTGAAGTTTCGCAAGTTTTGTGCCCCACACGCCCTGAAGGGGCAGAAGCTCTTAGCCCAGGGCAGCGCCCTGGGTTATTTTGGGCGCAAACCTGTCGCCCTGTAAGGGCAAAAGCTTTAAAACTCCAGGCAATACATAAAGCTTTTGCCCTTACAGGGCGCCTTGCTGATTGCTATTATACCCAGGGCGATGCCCTGGGCTAGGAGCTTTTGGGCCTTCAGCCCGTACTTAAACCACTTGCGAAAGTTCAGTTATTTATCTTCAAAAAGAGACACCAAATAGAACTCTGTAATTCTCTAATTCTTGAAAAATAAAACTCTTGATTATTTCACGATACCCTTCTCCAAGTACTCAGCCAGGTTGCAACGAACCTTCTGGCCGGCATCCTCGGCGGCAACCTTGGCCATATCGCTCTCGACCATGATCTTGACAAGGTCTTCGAAAGAAGTGGTGTTGGGATTCCAGTTGAGCTTGGCCTTTGCCTTGGTAGGATCGCCCCAGAGATTGACAACATCGGTAGGACGGTAGAAATCGGGAGACACCTCGACGAGAGTCTTGCCGATCAACTCCTCAGGACCTTCCACGCAGATACCCTTCTCGTTCTCTTCCTTGCCTTCCCACTTCAGCTCGATACCTACATAATGGAAAGCCAGCTGGGCGAACTCACGAACAGAGTGCTGCTTGCCGGTGGCAATGACGAAGTCCTCAGGCTTCTCTGCCTGGAGGATGAGCCACATACACTCCACATAGTCCTTGGCATAACCCCAGTCGCGCAATGAATCCAGGTTGCCCAGATACAACTTATCCTGCTTACCCTGCTTGATGCGGGCTGCGGCAAGAGTGATCTTACGTGTCACGAAAGTCTCGCCACGGCGCTCACTCTCATGATTGAAGAGGATACCCGAACAGCAGAACATATTGTAAGCCTCACGATACTCCTTCACAATCCAGAAACCATACTGCTTGGCAACAGCATATGGCGAATAAGGATGGAATGGAGTATTCTCGTTCTGAGGAACCTCCTCCACCTTGCCATAAAGCTCGGAAGTGGAAGCCTGATACATACGGCAGGTATCTGTCAGTCCGCACTGGCGGATGGCCTCAAGGATGCGAAGCACACCTGTGGCATCTACATCGGCAGTAAACTCAGGAGAGTCGAAACTTACCTGTACGTGGCTCTGAGCAGCCAGGTTGTAAACCTCGGTAGGTTTCACCTTGTTCATCACCTGGATGATACTCATAGAGTCGCCGAGATCGGCATAGTGAAGATGGAAGTTGGGCTTGCCTTCCAAGTGGGCGATACGCTCACGATAGTCGACTGACGAACGGCGGATTGTGCCATGAACATCATAACCTTTCTCCAACAACAACTCTGCCAGGTAAGAACCGTCCTGGCCTGTGATACCCGTGATAAGGGCTACTTTCTTCTGTTCCATTTATTTCTTTTATTTAAGTTTCGGTTTTTAAAAAAAACACAGTACATATCTATAATGCTGCAAAAGTACGACTTTTTATGCAAATAATCAAGTTTTTGAGCCCGAAAATCTACTTTATTCGCCTACAGGTCTGTTGGTTCGCAGGTTTGCTCCTTGGGCCAGTTGACCAGAAACAGCTTGTCAGTGGCACGCGTGAAGGCTGTATAGAGCCAGTGAATATAGTCGGGAGTAAGCATATCGTCGGTCATATATCCCTGGTCCACATATACATGCGCCCATTGTCCGCCCTGTGCCTTATGGCAGGTCACGGCATAGGCGTACTTGATTTGCAGGGCATTGAAATAAGCATCCTGGCGAATAGACTTCATGCGGTCGGCCTTCAATGGCACAAAGTGCTGATAGTCTTCCTCCACTTGCCTGAAGAGCTCCTCCTGCTGCTCGTGGGTAAGGGCAGGCGCCTCGCTCTGCAAGGTGTCGAGCATACCCGTCACCTGCATCTCGTAATCATCATAGTCGGGCAACTGCAACAGCAATGTGGCAAAGCGGAACCCATACAGCTCGATATAGTTGCTCACCCTCAACACCTTAGCCCTGTCGCCATTGGCAAGAAAGGCAGGAACAGCGCCGGCACTTCCCTCCCCGCTCTCCTTCTTCTCCTTCTCCGTCCAGAAGTAGTTGTTCTTCACGATCATGAGCATATCGCCCGACGAGAGTTCCTCCTCACGGTCGAGCACCATGTTCCTGATACCATTATTATATATATTGGCGCGCTTGTTGCTTCGGGTGATGACCATCGTCTCGTCCAGCCCCACATGATGATAACTGTCGCCAAGACTCTCCACCAGCTCTGCTCCCGGCATCATCACGATATCGGCAAAGCCCTTGAAGCGTATCAGCGGAAGTCCTGTCACAGCATCATGGGTTATCATCTGTCTGATGAGGGTGGCATTATAGAGGATGCCCGACGACTGACTCTGTCGCAACACCTCATTGAGGTCGCACTCGTAAACCTTCAGACCGTATCCCTCCATCACCGATGCGCTGAGGGCAGGCGACTCCTCCTCGCCCACAGGGGGCAACTGTGCCTTGTCGCCTATGAGCAACAGGCGGTCGTTATGTCCCTGATACACAAACTTCACCAGGTCGTCGAGCAGACATCCACTGCCGAATGTTGTTCCCCCCAGCCCCATATTGGCTATCATCGAAGCCTCGTCCACCATGAAGAGCGTGTCGGTGTAAAGATTGTCGTTCAGACTGAACTGACCGTCAACACCGGCAAAAGCCTTCTCTCTGTAGATGCGGCGATGGATGGTATAGGCAGGAGCCCCACTGCCCAGCGAGAACACCTTGGCTGCCCTGCCCGTAGGGGCAAGGAGCATCACCTTCTGGCGTATCTGCAGCAGGGTACGCACGATGGCTCCCGAAAGCGAGGTCTTTCCCGTACCGGCACTGCCTCGCAATATCATCACTGCCTGAGGGTCGCGGTCGGTCAGAAAACTGACAAAAGTATCGAGTGCCTGCCCCTGCTCCTGCGTAGGAGCAAAGCCAAACTGTTGCAATATCTTATATTTTAGGGATTCGATGACCATAACTCAAAAAAAAATTGTATCTTTGCACCATGCAAAAGTAACAATACTTTTTGAAATGAGAAAGAAAATAAGCAACAATTCTATCCTGGCAGCCTGTGTGCTCGTGGTTTTGACGCTCTGCCTGCTGAGTGTATGGCAACCCATCCACTTCCAGAAGGAAAAGGAACAAAGGGAGACGACTGTCAAGCAAAGGCTCATGAAGATAAGAACTGCCGAGGAGAACTACAAGAGGCGGCACGGAACCTACACCGGCGACTTCGCCACGCTTATCAAGGGAAAATGGCTCGACAGGGAAATGCAGTACATTCCCTTCTCTGACAACAAGAGATTCTCGCTCTCAGCAACCACCATCGTGACCAAGAACGGCAAACAGATACCGCTCATGGAATGTGGAGCCACCTACGAGGAATACTTGGATGGCCTCAACGAAGATGCCATACAGCAGGAAACCGACAATGCCAACATGGAAGGAAGGTTCCCAGGACTAAAAATTGGAGACATCACAACAAACAACGACAATGCAGGCAACTGGTAACAACAACACAACGAAACTTCTGCAGACACGGCTCACCATCCGTGCCGGCAAGAACAGCCTCAGCTTCTCGGTAGCAGAAGGCGAACGCCAAGTGACATACGAGCCCTATGCCATGAAGAGTGGCGTATCAATGGCAGCCAACCTAAGACAGGCTTTCAAGGAAAGCGAACTGCTGTTGCGTGGTTACAGAAAGGCACGCCTCTTCATCGACACCCCTGTCTTGCTCGTTCCTGTCGACGAGTTCGACGAGAAACAGAAAGATACTTTCTATCAGTACAGCTTCGAGGAGCACGAGAGCGACATCATCATGCACAGAGTACAGCCTCAGCTCAACGCCGTGGCGCTCTTCCCTCTCAACAAAGACTTGAGAACGGTGATGGAGGACAACTTTGCCGACGTGCGCTTCACTCCTGTGCTGCAACCCGTATGGAACCATCTGCACCAGCGCAGCTTCGTGGGCATACAGAAGAAGCTGTTTGCCTATTTCCACGACGGCAAACTCGACATCTTCTGCTTCGACAAGAACCGCTTCAAGTTCTTCAACTCCTATGCCACCACACATGCCAAGGACGCCATCTACTTCATCCTATATGTATGGAAACTGCTCGGCATGGACCAGAAGAAAGACGAGCTGCACGTTGTGGGCGATGTGCCGGACAAGGACTGGTTCATCCACAACACCAAGCTCTACATTCAGAAGACTTACCTTCTCAACCCTGCTGCCGAATTCAACCGAGCACCGCTTACCGAAATCAAGAACATACCTTTCGATCTGCAGGCGCTCTACCTAAGCAAGTAGGAAAGCCCTCCCTGAGGGATGGCCTCACTCAAACCATACATCAACCAACATCACACTCAACAAAAGAATGCGCATCATAACAGGACAATATAAAGGAAGACATTTTGATATTCCACGTACCTTCAAGGCACGTCCTACCACCGATTTTGCCAAAGAGAATATCTTCAACGTACTGCAAGGATACATCGACTTTGAGGATGCTGTCGCCCTCGACCTCTTCGCAGGCACAGGCAGCATTTCGCTCGAACTGGTTTCACGAGGCTGTAGCCGGGTGGTAAGCGTCGAGGCCGACAGAGACCATGCCAACTTCATACGCCAGTGCTTCAAGAAGTTGGGTGATGAGAGCGACCTGCTCATCCGTGGCGACGTGTTCCGCTTCCTGAAGAGCTGTCATCAGAAGTTCGACTTCATCTTCGCCGACCCGCCTTATGCACTCAAGGAACTGCCCGAGATACCCCGGCTCATCCTCGAAGGCGACCTGCTCAACGAGGGAGGCATCTTCGTCTTCGAACATGGCAAGAACTACGACTTCTCCGACCATCCCCGCTTCCTGGAACACAGAAGCTATGGCAGTGTCAACTTCTCTATCTTCAGATAATCATCTAAAGCAGTGGTGACAAGAGCCTTACTGTCGACTCGAAGAGGCGCTTCAGGAAGGGACGCTTGATGTAATAAGTCACATCATCGGTCAACTGACAGTGCGCCTCATCTTCCAGAAAAATGTTCTTGATTCGCAAGGCCATATCTGTGTCGAAGAAGAAGACATTGGCCTCAAAGTTGTTCTCAAAACTGCGGAAGTCGACATTCGTACTTCCACACGAGCATATCTTGTCATCGCTCACCAACAGCTTGCTGTGGTTGAATCCCGCCTCATACAAGTACACTTTCACTCCTGCCTCTATGGCTTCCATCATGTATGACCGCGAAGCCCACTCCACCAGCCGTGCATCGCTGTGGCGAGGCACCATGAGTCTGACGTCCACGCCAGCCAAAGCTGCCGTTCGCATGGCAAAGAGCACGGGTTCGGTAGGAAGAAAATAAGGGGTTTCGAGATACACATAGTGCTGCGCCTGCAACAGGATGCGCACATAGCCCTGCATGATGTCGGGCCACGGACTGATAGGACTGCTCGTCACGATTTGCACCAGACAGTTGTTGCGGATAGCCGCATCGACAGGTGGATAATAACGACGGTCGGTGATGAGCGTGCGGTCTACGAAATACCAGTCTACTAAGAATGCTCTCTGTATGGCATAAACGCCACCTCCCTCTATGCGCAGATGCGTGTCGCGCCAGACTCTTCCGCCTCTTCCCTTCACATAGCGAAGGGCCAAGTTCATACCTCCTATGAATCCCACCTTGCCGTCTACCACACACAACTTGCGGTGGTTGCGATAGTTCACCTTGCTGGTAAAGGCAGGAAACCGTACCGGCATAAAGGCATGAACATCTATTCCGGCATCGCGCATACGCTCAAAGAAGGAATCGCTGACGCGCCAACAGCCCACATCATCATATATCAGACGTACCTCCACACCCTGTCTGGCCTTGTCTGTCAAAGCATCGGCTATCAGATTTCCCAAGGGGTCGTCCTCTATGATATAGGTATCTATATGGATGTGCTTCTCCGCCCTGCCGATGGCTTGCAGCAGACTGAACACGAAACCATAGCCATCGGTATAAATCTCCACCTGATTGTCTTTGAAAGGGAGCGCCCAGTTCTGGTTGGCAAAGAGTCTCATCAGGGGCTGGCTGTCGGCAGGCAGATGCAGGTTCTCCTGCTCAGCAAACTCCAGCATCGAGCGCTTGGTGAGCTGGTCCATGGAACGGTTGCTGATGAGTCGCTGCTTACGGATGTCCTGCCCGAAGAACACATAGAGCACGATGCCGAGAAAGGGCATAAAGAGCAGCACCATAATCCAGGCTATGGTCTTCGCCGGCTGTTTATTGTCCATCAGTACCGCCACGACGGTGGGGATGGTAAGCAGCGCATATACTAATAAATATATCCAGTGGAAATATATCATATCATTGAAGTTTCACATGTACGGAAGTTATAGAAGTCAACTTCCCTTTCTGCACTTCACATCATCGTTAGTTAAAGATGAAGTTGGCTTGTGCCGCCAGCAGACTGTTCATCTGCTTCAACTTGGTGAACTCAGCTATCAGTTCCATGTTGTTGGGGTTCTGCACGAACTGCTGTCTCACCTCTACCAGGCGCTGGGCGATGTAATGAGTACGGAAACTCAGCATGTCCTTAAACACCATCTGCCTCAGCTTTTCGGGGTTCAACTTGAGTTGCAGACTGGCTGTCGATACCTCCTGTTCGCCCGTCATCATGCCCGCCAGCCGACTTACGGCAGGGTCGGGATGATTGGCAAAGTAGGTCTCTGCCTTGAAGTCCTCGTCACCTATATGTTCCACGGCCTCGTGCAACACCTTATTATATATAGGGTTGTGAAACTCGAAACCATCGCCCTGCATATCGAGCATGATGTATTGTGCCACGGGCAACTCCACATCCTGCTGCTCAGAGTCTTTCACGGTGATGAGTTCCTCGCCATGATGAATCACGATCTGTATGATGAGGTCTTCCACCTCGCGCAGTTTGGCCTCGGGAGTCGTTCCTCCCATCTGCTGTCCCGTCTGCGCCGCCTGCTGCACCACCTGGTCGCGCAGACCTGCCGCCCGTCTTTCTTCCTTCACCTGTTCGCTGAGACCGTTGCGCACAAAGTTGTTGAGGGCATTCACGATGATGGCCTCGCTCACGCCCAGTCGGTGCGAGCAGTCGGTGATGTAGGAGGCACGCGTTATCTGGTTCTTTATCTTCGAGATGCTCTCCACGATTGAGTTGATGGCCTCGCTTCGCTTCACTGGGTCGGTAACGCCCTTGAGCATCAGATGGGTCTTGAATTGTATGAAGTCTGTCTGGTTTTCTTCGATATACTTTCTGAAGTCGCTCGCCGTATGACTGCGTGCAAAACTGTCGGGGTCATTGCCGTCGGGCAGCAGGAGCACCTTCACGTTCATCTCTTCCTCCAAAAGCATGTCGGTACCTCTCAGGGCAGCATGCACACCTGCCGCATCGCCATCATAGAGCAACACGATATTGTTGGTAAAACGGTGCAGGAGCCTTATCTGGTGCACACTGAGTGCCGTTCCCGAGTTGGCCACCACATTCTCTATACCGCATTGGTGCATGGAGATGACGTCGGTGTAGCCCTCCACCATGTACACACAGTTTTCCTTGGCAATGGCTTTCTTAGCCTGATAGAGTCCATAGAGTTCCCGTTCTTTATGATAGATATCGCTGTCGGGCGAATTGACATACTTCTGGTTGACTCCTTTCGTACGGCTGTCGAGCACACGACCTCCGAAAGCCACCACCTTGCCGCTCACGCTGAACCAGGGGAAGATGGCTCGTCCCGAGAATCGGTCGAGATACTTGTCTTCTCCGCTCTTGTTGGATGCCTCGTCCTTGTCCACCTTGAAGCAGAGGCCCGTTGCCACCAGATACTTGGGGTTATAGCCTTTCTTAATAGCCTCGTCATACAAGGCCGTCCTGCTGTTGGGATCAAACCCCAGCCTGAACTTGCGGATGATGTCATCACGGAATCCACGGCTGCGGAAGTACTGCATACCGATGGCTCGTCCGTCCACATCGTTCTGCAGGATGTCCTCGAAGTATTTCGATGCCCATTCGTTGACGATGAACATCGACTCCCGCTCGCTCTCCTTCTCCTTCTCCTCGCTTGTCAGTTCCCGCTCCTTGATCTCGATGTGATATTTGTTGGCCAACCAGCGCAGCGCATCGGGATAGGTCATCTGTTCCAGCTCCATCAGGAAGTTGATGGCGTTGCCTCCCTTTCCACAGGTGAAACAATGGCAGATGCCGCGTGCGGGCGAGACTGAGAAGGAAGGATGCGAATCATTATGGAAAGGACACAAACCGATATAGTTCACGCCACGTTTCTTGAGCGACACGAACTCCGACACCACGTCAACAATGTTGGTGGCGTCCATGATTCGGGCTATGGTCGGTTTGTCTATCATTTTATTTCAGTTCCTGTTTCATTCTGTTGGCCTGCTTCTGTGCTGCGGCACGTGCTGCGGCATTCACATCATGGGCATTGGCCTTGCGGTGATAAGTGTATGTCTTGCCTTGCGAGTCGCTGAGCACCAGCGAGTCTTTCTTCATATAGACGAATGAGAGGGTGTCTATGGAAGTCTTCTCGTTGAAGACGACTCCCTGCATCTCGAAACGTCCCCTCACAAGCAGCAACTTGCCATTGTAGGCATGCCACTCTGTATACTGTGGCACTTCGGGATATTCCACCGGACTGTCATCCTCCACCGAACTGTTCTGCATGACAAAGCCCACCGATCGGGCCTCGCCCATCCGCTTGAGTGTGAAACCATATTCGCGTGGCACCATATAGTTTTCCACGATGCTGTCGGGCATATTGGCAAGGATGCGTGCCTGCTGACGGCGTGACAGATGACTCAGGTCACGCAGATGGGGCATCACCTGATAGGTCCATGTAGCCTTCAGCTTGTCGAGATCCACCACCATTCTGGCACGGTTCTTCTCTCCCTCTACCGGCAACACACATATCCAGTCGCCTATCTCTATATCGCCAAACACCTGATGCTGTCGGGTAGCCTCCAATATATTGTAGCGCACAGGGTCTCCGCCGCTGTTGGGCAAGAGCACAACCACACTGTCGGTACATCCCATGCAGGCAAGTCCGTAGATGGCATGGTCGCCCTTGGCAGGCTTCGACGTACTGATGGGCAGGTTGATATTAGGACGTGGTGGGCGTGGTCCTTTCTTGCAAGCGGCAAGCAGGACAACGGCAAAGACGAGGAGTATGAGAGTTTTGTATCTATGCATCATTCTGACTGTTATTTTTGGTAATGCTTTCGACTTATCGACTACAATCACTACCTTATTTATCTATATAATGATGCAAAGTTACTACTTTTTTCGGAAAAACGAAGGAAAAAACAGTTTAATAGATAGGTAAATCTATTTTTTTTAGTACTTTTGTAAGCAAAAACTATAGATATCTACATGACAACAACATTATACTTGGTTCGTCATGGCGAGACTGTCGACAATGCAGCCCACATCATGCAGGGACAGACACCAGGCGAACTCAATGACAAAGGTATTGCCCAGGCAGAGGAAGTGGCAGCCCGTATGGCCGACCATCCCATCGACGTATTCGTATCGAGCGACCTGAAGCGCAGCATCCAGACTTGCGAGATCATAGCCCGTCCCCATCATGCCGAGGTGATTACCACTTCTCTGCTGCGCGAACGCGACTGGGGAAGTTTCACTGGCAAGTTTATCCCTTCCCTGCCCCAAGACCCCAAAGACTGGCCCGACGATATCGAGTCGATAGAAAGCATGAAGTCGAGGGCTCAAAACTTCATCACCTGGCTTCGTGTCACCTATCCCGGCAAGACCATTCTTGCCGTAGGTCATGGCATCATCAACAAAGCCCTGCAGAGTGTTTACTTCCGCCGGCCGATGAACGAAATCGAGAAAATGGGCAATGCCGAAGTGAGAATCCTGATATTGTAGTTAAAAACATTAAACCAAAAACATAATAATCATGGCAAGAAAAATAGCTCTTATCACAGGCGCCACAAGCGGTATTGGAGAAGGATGCGCCCGAAGATTCGCACAAGGAGGCTACAACCTCATCATCACAGGCCGCAACACAGGCAAGTTGGAAATTCTGAAACAGGAACTCGAAGAGGAAGGTGTCCAAGTGCTGGCACTGGCTTTCGACGTGCGCAACAGAGAAGCGGCTCGCAAGGCTGTTGACTATATTCCTGAGGCATGGCGCAACATCGATGTCCTGATCAATAATGCAGGACTGGCACGAGGCCTGGAACCAGAGTACGAAGGCGACTTCGACGACTGGGACCAGATGATCGACACCAACATTAAAGGTCTGCTCACCATGACCCGACTCATCGTTCCCGGCATGGTGGAACGCAATCGCGGTCATGTCATCAACATCGGTAGTGTGGCTGGCGATGCTGCCTATGCGGGCGGAAATGTTTACTGTGCCACCAAGAGTGCAGTAAAAGCCATCACCGACGGTCTGCGCATCGACGTGGCTCATACCCGCGTTCGCGTAACCAACATCAAGCCGGGACTGGTGGAGACCAATTTCTCCAACATCCGTTTCCATGGCGACAGCCAGCGTGCCGACAATGTTTACCGTGGCATCGAGCCATTGACGGGCGACGACATTGCCGACGTGGCATTCTATGCCGCCTGCGCTCCCGAGCATGTTCAAATAGCCGAGGTGCTGGTTCTCGCCACCCATCAGGCCAGTGGCACCGTGATTCACCGAGACTAAAAAAACACTTACAAGATATCCATGATTTCCTCGAAACGGGAGATGCGACGGAGGCGTTCGTGAGCGAATTCCTCCGTTTTTTCATGCGCCCATGTCGTATGGAAAGGTATATGAACAGCAGAGGCACCTATCTTCAGCGCAGGCACAATGTCACTCTTGAAGCTGTTGCCCACCATGACCAGCTCTTCTGGCTTTACCTCCAACTCACGGCAGAGTCTTCGATAAGCCTCGGGTGTCTTGTCGCTCACGATGCTCACCACATCAAAGTAACGTTGCAATCCCGAACGCCACAGTTTGTTCTCCTGGTCTTGCAACTCACCCTTGGTGAATACCGCAAGCTTGTATGGACGCATCTGTCTGAGCCTTGCCAACGTCTCCTCCACGCCCTCCAAAGGACGGGCATCGAGCCTCAGCAAGGTCTTTCCCAGCTCCACGATTCGCCCTATCAGCTTGGCAGGCACCTCGCCCTGACTCACCTTCACGGCATTCTCCACCAGCGAGATGGTAAAGGCTTTCACACCATATCCCAAGTCTTCCATATTACCGCTCTCTGTCTCGAAGAGCGAAGCTGATATCTCCTCCTTGCTTCCATAGTCTGAAAGCAAGTCACAGTATTCGTCCTCTACGTCTTCAAAATAGTTCTGCAATGCCCACAACGTATCGTCGGCATCAAAGGCTATGGCCTTGACAGAACCCGCTATCTTGTTGTTTTCTTTCATTTTCGATTTATTACTCAAGAAGTTTTTTTCAAGAAGTTAGAGAAGTTAAAGAAGTTATCACGCCCCAAAGCCCAGAAGCTCTTAGCCCAGGGCAAATGGACACAAGCAGCACGCCCTGAAAGGGCAGAAGCTCTTAGCCCAGGGCAACGCCCTGGGTATAATGGCAATCAGCAAGGCGCCCTGTAAGGGCAAAAGCTTTGAAAATTGCCTGGAGTTTTAATGCTTTTGCCCTTACAGGGCGATAGGCTAACGCCCGTAATAACCCAGGGCGCTGCCCTGGGCTAAGAGCTTCTGCCCCTTCAGGGCGTGCTAACTTCTCTTAACTCCCTAAACTTTCCCTCAACAAAAGTACTACATTCTTTTCTATCTCCCAAACTTTTCCTGCCAAAAACTTCAGCCTGCCAAAATAAAAAACGTGTGCTCATCCATCAACGGACAAGCACACGCACATTTTCGTATTAACCAGAAAAACACATATTTACTAAAAACGAGTCATAAACTCTACTACTATCTTGTCTTTCTCCGAAGGTTTGGCAATACCGCCCTCACGATAGAAATACTTCTCATAGTTGATGCGGATATCGGAGATAAATGGCTTCGACAGACTCAGCGTAACACCGCCCGTGACACGATGGCGCTTATAGTCGTTGATGATCAGCTCGCCCAAATCGTCGTCGGTCGCATTGTAACGGGAGCCGTCGCTGTGGTCGCTCATGAAATCATAACGCACCAAGGGCGAAACCTTCTTGATCAGTCGTGTGCGAACAGGGATGTCGTAGCAGGCAAAACCATCGAAGGCATGCACATCGTGGAAGGCGTTATGAGAATAATGCTTGTAGAGATACTCCACCTCGGCGATGAAACCACCATAGTGGAAGGTAAGACCTGCATCATACATATTCACTGTCACGTCGGATGGCTTGATCTTCTGAGTACTCAGCACCAGGTTGACATTCGGGAAGAGGAACTGTGCCTTGGCAGAATAGTTGACGCCCTTGGTCCAGTAGTCCTTCTGATTGGTAAGACCCGATCCGTTGAACACACCGGCATTCACCACGATGGGGAAACCGACATTCCATGTATAACCTATCTCTGCACCCACATCACGCACGTTACCCACCTGCTTGGCGATAAACGAACGGTTGGCAAAATATTGCTGATGGGGAGAACGGTGAGCATCAATGGTAAAGGGAACTCGCTCCTGACCGATGGTAAACTGCAGGGTGCTCCAGGGCTTGATACGTGTATAGGCATCAAGCATCTTGATCTTTCCCTCATCGCAGAGGTCTATCTCTGCCTTGTAGCTCACCTCCTTGGTCACATTTCCCGACACACTGACACGGGCTGTACGAACCTCGAAGCGTCCCTCGCCCTCCTCGGTTTGGTATTCATACTTCGAGCGAATGGTTCCGCTGATCTTTGGTGTTCTGTCTACCTCCTCTTCATCGTTCTGAGCATAAACTGCCGCTGTCATCATCGAAAGCAACAGCATGGTCATCATTTTTTTGTTCATATCTTACATTAATTATATATTATTCTATAATGATATTTTCAAGAAGTTATAGAAGTTAAGGGAAGTTATCACTCCCTTCGGTCGTTCGGGTGCAAAGTTACAACTATCATATTTCTATTCTACAACACAGATGTTACAAAACCGTAACATTTTAAAATACCACCTATTCATTTTCGTCTTGACAGCAATAAAAATGTTTTCTTTTCGCTTTAAAATCTATGTTCTAAACTTTAGAACATAAGTTCGATACTTTAGAACTTGAGTTCCAAACTTTAGAACATAAGTTCCAAACTTTAGAACATAGATTTATCTGGTGGTTTTCAGGATACAGATGATGGTTTAACGATTTTAGTTGACCACTCTAACCTGATTTCCACATCTTTCACAAGAAGACTGTTGTCTTAACTCCTTTAACTCCCTTAACTCCTTAACATCCTTAACATCCTTACCCCTGTCCTCCTCCATGTAACACCTTTGTAACATTATCGTCACAAACACGTAATTGCTTTTACGCACACTCTTTCTAAATATCGTTGTAACTTTGCACCCGGATTACAAAGACAAAACATTTAAAATTCAGAATAAATGAAAGAGAACAAGAAAGCAATCTTAGAGATTCTCAAGAAGAAATCCAAAAAGGACGGAAAGTTTGAAAGTTTAGTACTCAACCTCGCCCTGCAGAAAATCGACAGCGACAGCTTCGAGTTTGACGGTGATGCCGTTTACACAGCCGACAAGAAACGCCTCGTTTACTGCATGAGCCAAGCTGAGAGTTTCCACATTCCAGAGGGAGTGACAACCATTGGCGAAATGGCGTTCCGTGGCAAAAAGCAACTCAAGAACATCATTATTGCCAACAGCGTGATAGAAATAGAACACGATGCTTTCTACGATTGTGATGAACTGGATAATGTTTATATCCCCGCAGGCGTGAAGGAGGTAAAAAGCTATGCCTTTGCCGAGTGCGACAAGCTCAAGAAGATTACCTTCGCAGGCGTTCCTGCCAAGTTGAGCCGCCACACCTTCGACGACTGCGACCAACTGCACGACATCATCGTTCCTGCCGGAACCAGCAAGACATTCCGCAAAGCTCTGCACTTCATCGACGGCGATACCGACTTCCTTGTACTCGAGAAGCCTGCCGACAATGCAACAGCTACCGCTGCCCCTGCCCCACAGAAAGACCTGAAGAAGCAGGACAAGAAAGAGGACAAGAAGCAGGATGCTCCCAAAGGCAAAAAGCAGGATGCTCCTAAAGATAAGAAAGCCGATGCTCCTAAAAAAGAAAAGAAGGAACAAAAGCAGGAGAAAAAAGATGCAGCCAAGGCAAAGCAAGAGAAGAAAGACTTGAAGCAGGAAAAGAAGTAGTCAGCAGCAACCAAAAAACAAACAATACAAGATTATGACAAAACAGGAAGTCATGAAAAAAGCATACGTAGAACGCGACGTGAGCTGGATGTATTTCAACCATCGCATCCTACAGGAAGCAGAAAAAGAGTTTGTTCCCTTGCTGGAACGACTCTCTTTCCTCGGTATCTACTCCAACAACCTTGACGAGTTTTTCCGAGTGCGCGTGGCATCGCTCAACCGCATGCTGGAGCATAAGCTCGACAAAGAAACAGAACAACAAATCAAGAAATCGCTCAAAACTATCAATAAGCTCAATGAATCTTATTCGAAAGAATACACTGAGGCGGTGGATAGAGTTTTCGAGGAACTGGAAAGCCACAAGATTCGCCTCGTCACAGAAGCCAACCTCAACGACGAACAGAAGAATTATCTGTCACAATTCTTCTACGACAAGCTCAATGGTTCTGTCAACCCCATCTGGCTCTCTGAAATAGAAGACCTCACCGTACTGGAAGACAACCGCATCTATCTCATCGTAGAGAAATGCGAAAGGAAGGATAATAAGAAGAAATATGCCATCGTCAAAGTACCCGACCGCATATACGGACGATGGGTGAAGATACCTTCCAGCGACGGCTTCGACAACATCATGTATCTCGACGACGTCATCCGTTACTGTCTGCCCCTTGTCTTCCTCGGTTTCAAGGAAAGCACCTACCGCGCCTACAGCTTCAAGTTTACCAAGGACGCCGAGATGGAGATGGACAACGATGCTGACTTTGGCACGATGGAAAAGATTGCCCTGGGTGTGAGCAGCCGAAAGAAGGGAGATGCCGTACGTGTCATCTACGATCATGAGATGCCACGCGAGATGCAGAAGAAACTGCGTGAGCGCCTCAACACCAAAGAGCTCGACGCCTCGCTTGCCGGTGGCAGATACCAGAACCACAAGGACCTGATGTCGTTCCCCGACTGTGGACGCAAGGACTTGAAATACGACAAGTGGACACCTATCATGAAGCCCGAGTTCATATCCAACGAGAGCATCCTCGACCAGATACGCCAGAAAGACCGCTTCATCCATGTGCCCTATCACAACTTCAACGGCTACATCCGTGTATTGCGCGAGGCAGCCATCAAGCCCGAAGTCAAATCCATCAAGACCACCCTCTATCGTCTGGCCAAAGACTCCAAGGTGGTAAAGGCACTCATCACAGCAGCCCGCAACGGCAAGAAGGTAACAGCCGTGGTAGAGTTGCTCGCCCGATTCGACGAGGAGAGCAACATCAAGTGGAGCAAGCGAATGCAGGAGGAAGGCGTCAACGTCATCTTTGGCGTGGAAGGACTGAAGATCCACTCCAAACTGCTCTACATAGAATCCAAGAAAGGCAACATCGCCTGCATCGGAACGGGCAACTTCCATGAGGGCAACGCCAAGATCTATACCGACTATCTGATGATGACAGCCCGTCCTAAGATCGTCAACGAGGTGGCAAAGGTCTTCGACTTCATCGACCGTCCCTTCTCACCCTTCCGCTTCAGCGAGCTGCTCGTATCGCCCAACTCCATGAAGAGCCGCATACTCCGCATGCTCGACACCGAGATAAGGAATGCAAGCGAGGGCAAGGAGGCTTGGGTGAAGATCAAGATCAACCACATCACCGATACCGACATGGTGACCAAGCTCTACCAGGCTTCCAAGGCTGGCGTGAAGATAGACATCGTGATACGTGGCAACTGCTCACTCGTACCTGGCATCAAAGGCCTCAGCGAGAACATACGCTGTGTGGGCATCATCGACCGATACTTGGAGCACAGCCGCATCCTCATCTTTGCCAATGGCGGAAAACCAAGATACTTCCTTGGCTCTGCCGACTGGATGCCGAGAAACCTGCTGAACCGTATCGAGGTGCTTACCCCTGTATACGACGAGGAGCTTCAGGCCGACCTGATGCGCACCATCTCTTATGGCATGAGAGATACCACGAATGGCCGCATCGTCGACGGCAAGGGCACCAACAACTTTGTCGAGGGTGAGCCTTTCCGCAGTCAGCAAGAACTGTACAAGGAATACAAGAAGTAGAGTTAGAGAAGGTTTTTAAAAGAAGGTTTTTCAAGAAGTTAAAGAAGTTATCACTCCCTTCGGTCGTTAGAAGTTAAAGCCAACAGCCTTGAGGGAATGGGGAAGGGTCAAGTCCACAAAAGCATATGGCTTTAACTTCTCTAACTTCTTTAACTTCTCTAACTTCTTTAACTTCTTTAACTTCTTTAACTTCTAAACATTAAACATCAAATCCAACAATGAATTTAGCAGCAATAGACATCGGCTCCAACGGAGCCCGTCTCCTCATCAAGCGCTTCGACCCCGAAGCCCACAGAGAGGAAGACCGCATCAAGAAAGTCATGTTCATACGTGTTCCCCTTCGTCTGGGAAAGGACGTCTTCACCTTAGGAAAGATATCCAAGGAACGCGAAAAGATGATGCTTCACATGATGAAAGGCTTCAAGCAGTTTATGAAACTCAACGACGTGGAAGCCTTCCGTGCCTGTGCCACTTCGGCCATGCGTGACGCCGAGAACGGCAAGAAAGTACTCAAGAAAATAGAGAAACAGACAGGCATCAAACTCGAAATCATCAAGGGACAGGAAGAAGCACAACTGCTCTACAACAACCTGGTGGAAAAGACCGACTCCAACGAAGGCAACTTTGCCTACATTGACGTGGGCGGTGGCTCTACCGAGGTTTCCATCATACACGACGGCACCCTTGCCGAAAGCTTCTCCTACAACATGGGTACACTGCGACAACTCAGCGGAAGAGTGACAGCCGAGACCGAAGACCTCTTCAAGCAGAACCTCACAAGATACGCCGAGGAGTATGGCAACATCCGCATCATCGGATCGGGAGGCAACATCAACAAGCTCAACAAACTGGCACGCCACAGCAAGAATGCCAACAAAGAGCTGTCGCTTGCCGAGTTGAAACGCCTCTACCAGATGATGCAGCCGCTGAGCATCGAAGAGCGCGAGATCTCCTTCAGCCTGCGAGAAGACCGCGCCGACGTCATCATCCCTGCCGCAGAAATATTCATCAAAGCCTGCGAATACCTGCAGTGCGACAACATCATGGTGCCCAACATCTCATTAGCCGACTCCATCGTCGATGGCCTCTATGAGGCAACCCAAACAAGGAGTTAAGGAGTTGACTCCTTAACTCCTTTATAAACTTCCCTGAACTCCCTTCTTTCCCCTTCTTTTCCAAAAAATTGCCGATTTATTTGTGTAATACACAAAAAAATGCTACTTTTGCGGCTGTGTTCCTTACGAAACACTAACAAACTTAGAAATAATAACAATAACCATTTTATTAATATGAGTTTAAAAATTGTAGTACTTGCCAAGCAAGTACCAGACACAAGAAATGTGGGTAAGGATGCGATGACAGCCGAAGGCACAGTCAACCGCGCAGCCCTTCCCGCCATCTTCAATCCTGAAGATTTGAACGCATTGGAGCAGGCTCTTCGATTGAAAGAGCAGAATCCAGGTTCCACAGTTGGTATTCTTACAATGGGTCCTCCACGTGCCGGTGAGGTGATTCGCCAGGGTCTTTACCGTGGTGCAGACACAGGTTGGTTGCTTACCGACCGCCTCTTCGCCGGTGCCGACACATTAGCTACATCCTATGCCCTTGCCACCGCCATCAAGAAGATAGGCGATGTAGACATCGTGATCGGTGGTCGCCAGGCCATTGATGGTGATACCGCACAGGTAGGTCCACAGGTAGCTCAGAAGCTGGGCTTGAACCAGGTCACCTACGCCGAGGAGATTCTGAAGGTGGAAGACGGCAAGGCCACAGTCCGTCGCCTCATCGATGGAGGTGTCGAGACCGTAGAGGCTCCATTGCCACTCGTGATAACCGTAAACGGTAGTGCAGCTCCATGCCGCCCATGCAACGTGAAGCTCGTAATGAAATACAAATACGCATCTTGTCCTATGGAGCGCAAGGGAGATGAGCCCTGGACCAACCTCTATGAGGAGCGTCCTTACCTCACTCTCAACCAGTGGAGCGTAGCCGATGTAGACGGCGACCCTGCACAGTGTGGTCTGAGCGGTTCACCTACCAAGGTGAAAGCCGTAAAGAACATCGTGTTCCAGGCTAAGGAGAGCAAGACCTTGACAAGCAGCGATGAGGACATCGACAACTTGATGAAGGAATTGTTGAACGAAAGTATTATCGGATAATTTTGCAAAAATTTATGAACAACGTATTTGTATATTGCGAGGTAGAAGGCACAACCGTTGCCGAAGTATCTCAGGAATTGCTCACCAAGGGTCGTAAGCTCGCTAACCAGCAGGGCGTGGAACTCCATGCCATCGTGGCTGGTACCGGCATCAAGGGTCAGGTAGAGGATCAGATTCTCCCTTATGGTGTAGATAAATTATTTGTTTTCGATGCTGAGGGATTGTTCCCATACACTTCAGCTCCACATACCGACATTCTCGTCAACCTCTTCAAGGAGGAGAAGCCTCAGATTGCGCTGATGGGTGCTACCGTTATCGGTCGCGACCTCGGTCCTCGTGTTTCTTCTTCATTGACCAGCGGTTTGACTGCCGACTGTACAGAGCTTGAAATCGGTGATTACGACGACAAGAAGAGCGGCAAGCACTATGAGGGTCTGCTCTATCAGATTCGTCCAGCTTTCGGTGGTAACATCGTGGCTACCATCGTCAACCCAGAGCACCGTCCTCAGATGGCTACTGTCCGTTCCGGCGTGATGCAGAAGAGCATCTACGAGGGTGAGTGCAAGAAGGAAGTCGTTTATCCAGAGGTAAGCAAGTATGTTCCTGCTGAAGACTTCGTAGTAAAGGTACTCGACCACCACGTAGAGGCTGCCAAGCACAACCTGAAGGGTTCTGCCATCGTTGTAGCCGGCGGTTATGGTGTAGGAAGCAAGGAAGGTTTCGACCAGCTCTTCGAGTTGGCTCATCTCCTCCATGGCGAGGTAGGTGCTTCCCGTGCAGCTGTTGATGCAGGTTGGGTAGACCACGATCGTCAGATTGGTCAGACGGGTGTCACCGTTCATCCTAAGGTATATATTGCCTGCGGCATCTCCGGTCAGATCCAGCACATCGCCGGTATGCAGGATTCCGGTATCATCATCTCCGTAAACAACGATCCTGATGCCCCCATCAACAAGATTGCCGACTACGTCATCAACGGTAACGTCGAAGATGTCGTCCCCAAGCTCATCAAGTACTACAAGCAGAATTCAAAGTAATCTGCATTACACATTATTTAAATAAGAAAAGCAAAATGTCCAATTATTATACAGACCATCCTGAGATAGAGTTCCACCTGAACCATCCGCTCATGAAGCGTGTTGTGGACTTGAAGGAACGCAATTACGTAGAGAAAGACCAGTTCGAAGATGCTCCTGTCAACTACGAGGATGCCATTGAGAACTACAAGCGACTGCTGGATATTACCGGCGATGTGGCAGCCAACATCATCGAACCCAACTCTGAGGATGTCGACCTCGAAGGTCCACACCTGGAGAATGGCCGCATGATCTATGCCAGCAAGACATTCGAGAACCTCGATGCCACCCGCAAGGCAGGCCTCTGGGGCTTGTCCATGCCACGTCGTTACGGCGGCTTGAACCTGCCAAACGCCATTTTCTCTATGGCTTCAGAAATCATCGCTGCAGCTGATGCAGGTTTCCAGAACATCTGGTCACTCCAGAGTTGTATCGATACCCTCTATGAGTTCGGTTCAGAGGAGCAGCGCCAGAAGTACATCCCCCGCATTTGCGCAGGCGAGACCATGAGTATGGACTTGACAGAGCCTGATGCTGGTTCCGACCTGCAGCGTGTCATGTTGAAGGCCACACAGGATGCAGACGGCACATGGCGTCTCAACGGTGTGAAGCGTTTCATCACCAATGGCGACTCCGACATCCACTTGGTACTGGCACGTTCTGAGGAAGGCACCAAGGACGGTCGTGGTCTTTCAATGTTCATCTACGACAAGCGTGATGGCGGCGTCACCGTTCGTCACATCGAGCACAAACTCGGTATCCATGGTTCACCAACCTGCGAGTTGGTTTACAAGAATGCCAAGGCAGAACTTTGCGGCAACACCCGTCTCGGCTTGATCAAGTACGTGATGGCACTGATGAACGGTGCCCGCTTAGGTATCGCCGCACAGAGTGTGGGTGTAGAGCAGGAAGCTTACAACGAGGGCTTGGCCTATGCCAAGGAGCGTGCCCAGTTTGGCGAGAAGATCATCAACTTCCCAGCCGTTTACGACATGCTGTCAAGAATGAAGGCCAAGTTGGATGCAGGCCGTTCACTCCTCTACTGCTGCGCCCGCTACGTAGATATCTACAAGGCATTGGAAGACATCGCCCGCGACAGCAAGCTCACTCCCGAGGAACGTCAGGAGATGAAGAAGTACACCCGTCTTGCCGACGCCTTCACACCATTGGCCAAGGGTATGAACTCAGAGTATGCCAACCAGAACGCCTACGATGCCATCAGCATCCACGGAGGTTCCGGTTTCATCATGGAGTACAAGTGCCAGCGCCTGTTCCGTGATGCCCGCATCTTCTCTATCTACGAGGGTACCACCCAGTTGCAGGTAGTAGCAGCCATCCGTTACATCACCAACGGCACCTACCTCAACATCATCAAGGAGATGTTGGAGAGCGAGGTCAGTGACGATCTGAAGGCATTGAAGGCCCGTGTAGCCAAGTTGGCAGACCTCTACGAGGCAGCCATCAACAAGGTGAAGGAAGCCAACGACCAGGCAGTTCACGACTTCCTGGCTCGCCGTCTCTACAACATGACTGGCGACATCGTGATGTCTCTCCTCATCCTCGACGACGCCACCAAGTCACCCGAGCTGTTTGCGAAGAGTGCCAACGTATATGTCCGCATGGCAGAGGAAGAAGTCCTCGGTCATTCCGCATACATCCAGAACTTCCAGGCCGAAGACTTGGATAGCTTCAAGGCATAAGTTTCAATAACAACATAATGAAAAAGTCCGTGGAAAAATAAATTCCCACGGACTTTTTCATGTTATTTTTTCTTCTTTGTATTACTTCTCGCCATCGAAGGGTCAGCAACATACTTTTGCAGTGGATGATTAATCATCTCAGGAATCCAATAGAAGAGCTGATTGTTTTCCAACAGAACCTTAATATTCTTATTTTTGAATGACTTTGAATTTCTATGTAGCAATACAGAAAGGTCCTTTTCCCGACCTCATCAATTCTCTTTTTTATATCATCAGGCAACTGAAGCAACAATTCTTCCCGATTTACACCTTGGTACCTGTCTCCAAAGGTACCAACCTCACCTTGGTACCTTTCGTTCTCACCTTGGTACCTTTTTCCTAATGTACCATGCTGAGGTGGTATCCTTTTGTCCTGAGGTCGTAACCTTTCCATTAAGGATACCACCTTGGAGGTTCTTATGGAAAAATCTGCGGGTAGGATTTTGCTCACGGACTTTTTTAATTATTTTCGTTTTCTTGCATAAAAAGCTTTATTTTGTTTTGTCGGTTTAACAAAATAATCGTATTTTGTGCAAAACACATTAAACAATATCGGAATTATGATACAAAAAGAAGTTATCACTCCCTCCGCTCGTTAGAAGTTAAAGCCAAATGCCTTGTGTCCATGCGGTCCCATCCCGCACAAAAAACCGCAGCTCCGCTGCTGGCGTAGACCTCTGATGGTCCGCCAACCTTATAGCGTAGCGGTTCAGAGCGACGAGGAGGAGCGGTTTCCTCTTCTTCCCTGAGGGGAGAAGACCGAGATGAGAGGTGGACCCTCCCTTAAGGGTAAGGGAGGACTGGTGGGTTTTCGAAGATCTTTTAAGGTTCAAGGAAGGACGGGTAGGTTTTCGAAAAGCCAGCTTTATCAAAAAAGAAAAAATAATTTATAATGTTCGTTGTGAACATTATAAATTATTTTTTCTCCAGCACCAATGCCACACTCTAAACACCGGTTCACTCAGCGCCTCCGCAGGATAAAACCTCAACAACCTGAAATCCCGGCACAATCTATTAAGATTATGTCCCAAATCCATCCGCTTGTCATAATGCCCGAAGTTGCCACCATTCAAGATATCATCAAGAAGCATCCGTCCCCTCTTTGCATCCATCGGAGCAATCATCATCTCCTCCGGCAGCCCCAGCACCTGATGCAGAACAAACATCATAGCCCCAGCAAACCGCCACAATCCAAGAAGCTTCAACTCCCTCTGCAAGGAACTTAACTTTTCACAATCCACATTCCATTTTCTGACCACGAAGAAGTAATCCACCACCTGTCTCAATCCCACACCCTCATAGAAATAATGATGGTAGAGATGATAAAGCTGATAAACACAATTAAAGGAAGGCGTAGGAACAGCAACAGCACCATCGCCATGCACCAGTTCCACCATGTTGCCACACAGAGCATCGACATTCCTCTTCAGCCACTTCTGCAGCCTCCTGTTATAAACAAAGTTAGCCATGAATCCAGGTGTAGAATGAAGTTCCACGGTCACACCATTGATGGTAAGACCAATATGGTTGAAACTCTCATCCTCCACCTGTCCATTCACATTTTTCACCAGCGAGTGAGCGAGAGCCCTGATCTCCTCACGCCCAGCATTCACCCATATATCCACATCGCCAGGCGTCCTTGCCGAAGGATTAGGATACATCACTGCATTCCCCTGCCCTTTCAAAATACAGCAAGGATACCCCGCATCCCTCACCTTATTGTATAGCGCCACAGTAGCCCTGTCCAGCGCCTCATTACGTTGCTGAATCTTTCGGCTGAAGGCAAACCAGCTCATCAGCAATTGCAGATGTGGCGCAGTCTCCTTAGGCAGTTTCTGAACCCCCTCGAACACAACCCCTACCAGCGTCTGTTCCTTAGCAAACTCATAGAAAGCGCCCCAGTCGAACCCCTTCAGTTCCGTTCCATCAAGAAACTCTGTGCCCTCATAAAGTCCCAAACTAAATTGAATAAATCGAAAATATAAATCTGTCATACCTTTACATCTTTTCTGTTACAGAAGTTAAGTTATAGAAGTTATAGCTGTTAAAGAAGTTATAGAAGTTAAAGAAGTTATCACTCCCTCCGCTCGTTCGGGAAGTTAAGGGACAACAGCATCGTGTCCCTGCGTTCCCATAAACAGCAATTCCTGCAAGTTGCGAGCAATCAGCACGCCCTGAACCAACGGTCACCGGCCGAAGGGAATTGAAAATCGCAGACCGAAGGGTAAAGCAAAGGTAAGGGGCAGAAGCTCCTAGCCCAGGGCATCGCCCGCAAGCAGCACGCCCTGAAGGCAAGAAGCCCATATAAGCAGCACGCCCTGAAGGCAAGAAGCCCATATAAGCAGCACGCCCTGAAGGGGCAGAACCTCTTAGCCCAGGGCAGCGCCCTGGGGTTTTGTGGGTCGCAAACCTGGCGCCCTGCAAGGGCAAAAGCTTTACATATCGCAACGGATTTTCCATTTTTATTAGGTGCATTTTAAGGCTTTTGCCCTTACAGGGCGCCTTGCCGATTACCATTATACCCAGGGCGCTGCCCTGGGCTAAGAGCTTTTGGGCCTTCAGCCCGTACATAAACCACATGCGAAACTTCAGTATTTACTGTTAAACTTTGACAAAAAGAAGTCATAAGTCATACAACTCACATCAAAACGCCCTATATTTGCAATCAATATTAATTAAAACAGATAACGTCATGGCACAGACATCAATGACAGTCAGAATAGACTCACAACAGAAAGCTATGTTCGACAGCCTCTGTGAGCAGTTTGGCATGAGTGCAAATGCAGCAATCAATGTATTTGTCAAGGCGGTAATCCGCACACGAAGTATACCTTTTGCCATCAAAGCAAAGGAAAGCAAAGAAGACAAGGTTACAGACGAGGCAATAGAAGCTTTTGAAAACATGTGCAAGACGGCAAGAGAAAACAACATAGAAATGTCTCTTGATGAAATCAATGCAGAGATAAAAGAAGTCAGACGATTAAGAAAAGATCACAAATGATGGAGATATTGGACTATGGAGAATAAGATGACAGTATTAGCAAATTACGCAATGCGCCATCCATCTTGTCCCTGTGGTCCCATCCCACACAACCATTTTTTAGCAAGTTTTCTCCCTGCGGTCCCATCCCGCATAAAAAACTGGCGTAGACCTCTGATGGTCCGCCAACCTTATAGCGTAGCGGTTTGAGCACCGTTTCTGTCCCCTACAAGGGGAACCGAAGGGGTCGTAAAGACTATTGAAAGGGCGGTTGGCACATCCCTTGTCCCCTGAGGGGGAAAGGTTGTGCAAATGAGCGCAATGAAAGTTCACTTTCAAATTGCCGAGTGCAGCCAGCTTTATCAAAAAAGAAGGACGGGATGATTTTAGAACCCCTACGCCTCTTTCACCATATTCCAGAGGAATAAGCTATTACCGATGATATATCTGCGCCACATATGCTTAGGCTCCTTAATCAAGCGATAGAGCCATTCCAAACCATGCTCCTGCCACCAGATAGGTGCACGCTCTACGGTACCGGCGAAAAAGTCGAAGACAGCACCGATGGTACCCACATGACAATGGATGTTCAACTCATTCCAATGAGAGTACGTCCACTTCTCCTGCTTAGGAGCCGTCATACCGATCCAAAGCAAATCTAGGTTGGCTGCATTAATGGCATCAATGATAGCCTTGTTGTCCTCATCCGAGAACTCAGGCTTATAAGGAGGCGAATAAGTCACCACCTTCAGGTGAGGATAATCCACGGAAGCACGCTTCACAATCAAGTCAAGCACTTTCTGCGAACTACCCATGAATATCACCGTACCACTTTTTTTCAGTTTGTTCATTTCGAAAGAGAACAAATCCCAGCCTGCTATTCTTTCCTTAGGCTGACTCTAAGCCTTAATCCACTTGCACGCCTTTACGATGCTCACACCATCCGGAATCAACACATCGCCATTTGTCTGGGCATCAGCAAAGAGCTGATCCTTCTTTACCGTGTTAAAAGAATGAGCATTTACTGTGTTTATGAGCAATTTGCCCTCTGGTAATGAAGCTAATTCTGCCTTACTACCCAAAATCGTTAATGTCTTTAATTTAAACATAACTGCCTTTATAATTATAGTATTATTTTCACAAAATACCTCTAAACAAGCGATACTGGTATCCTACGAATTACCATTTCATTATCATAAGCCTTTTCAAAGGAACAGTTTACAAATGGAGTACCTATTCTTTGCTTTTTCATTTTTTTCTCTATCGCCTTTGCACTTTGCAAGACGATACTTTTATAGAAAGTCCAATCCACTTCAATATTAGCGCTATCATTTTCTTCTGTAATCATAATAAACTGTTCCATAGATTTAACAGCTAATGTCACCATTCCTTTACAATTAAAAAAAGGTATTGTATTATCAGAATTGAACACATTAAATCCTAAACAAACAAAGATTCTATTATTAGAAACATCCATTTTAATATAAGAATCTCCTAATACATGATTGATTGATACATCGGACAGATCCTTTTGGCTTACCCAACAATTGCATTTTTTTTCAAAACAAACATAACTTACCTCCTCCTCGACAATTAATTCTTGTCTAAATTTTGGAAATTGATGATTGTTTAATTTCCATTTTTCTTCTTCTGTTTTATACTTTTTGAATATTTTGTCAATACCATCCAAAATATGCACATTCTTATTGTTTATTGAAAAATCAAAATCAAGCCAAGTATATGCAGGATTAGCATCAGATGTATTTTGTTCAACCCATTGTCTTGGAGATAACATTGCAAACATTCGTTTCCAATGTACTATCAACTGTTCGTTATATTTGAATTGTCCCCGGTCTATATCAACAAAGGGCACAACAAATATGTATTGAATATCTGTTGTATACAAAATAGCTGTACAATAAGGCGAATCGCAGTATTTCTCCTTGGTATTAAAGAATAGATCCAAACGTGGTTGCAAATAGCAATATTCCCCTACTGAGCGAATGGCATAAAACATAATGGGTAAGTTTTGGTCAGCTTGACATCCATTTATCCATGCTATGGTATTTCTAAAATGAACAAGCTCTGATGTTGGTACTAAATCAATAACCATCTTTACCAATGCTTTATACATACCTTCATTAGTTACCTCTGAGCTATTTTTCAAACGATAAGAATACACACCATTACCCTTAGGGAGCAATATATCTCTTTTTATATACAAGTTAGGGAAGCCCTGTTCATCAGTAAGAAGCGTAAAGTTATCTCCATAAAGTGAAATTGCTTTTGACGTTCTCTTTGATGGCACTTTGCACAATGCTCGCCGAATATCCATCATGTGCACAAAATTATTTTCTACATGAGCCAAATTACGATTACATGAATCACACTCTTCATTGCAAAACAACAATTTGTTTCCCAAAGCTTCAGGAATAGCATGAGCTATATGACGAAAATTACTTTTACCTGTAGAATTACAGAATCGGCAACAACGTTTTTTCTTATCCTCTTCACCAACCTTACACTCAATATCATCAAATCCGAAAGAAAAGTGTTTAAACTTAAATCCCATCATAGAATAATAATGGAAGAATTTATTATGAATCACCGTCACAAAACCTCTTTGAGGAAAATAAGGTAAACATCGAATTGCTGTTAATCGTTCTACGATAGGAGTACGTTCCCCATCAAAGTAGTAAAACATTTCACCTTCCTCAAACTTCTCCAAATATTTAACTAATTGCATCAGTTGTGGTAACTGGCTATGATAATTGTCATAGATAACTTTAATAACATCTTTTGTTTTTTGAGATAGTTGGATTAAAGCTCCAGTATTAAACAAATGGTATGTTTCCGTTTCAAACTGGAGTTGATGTTTAATATCCTCAAGAATATTCAGATTATCATTCTCCAAAACAATTTTCTTGTTATTGGGAATAACAGATTTAGTTGGATTTTTGGGATTTGAATATAATATGAGAGTTATCTTGTTCATAATGGAGTATTGAACATTGATTAAATCGTTTAAATTACATTTTCTTTTTTATTTTTTCCAATAATGGAAGCAACTGATCTTGTATAATATAAGAAGAAAGTTTCTTTTTATCGCCACTTCTCAAACGTGCATACTTCTCCAATCTCTCAATAAAAGGCATTTCTTCTGTCTTTAAGTCCAAAGCATAATTTCCGTCAAATCTAAGGCTTACTATCAGATATAATGACATGATATCATTAGGTGTAGCTTCATTTATTTTCTTTTCAATCGCATTTTCATCTAATAGATGAAGCATCGGAGTCATTAGAAATTTGGGACTTTCCTGATTATTTGGAATGAAAAGCTGAGTAAACGCCTGCAGATCTTTATCAAACAGCTTTCTCATATGATAAATTTCCTCATTTTTCTGTTTTTCAATATTTTCTTCCATGACCTTTAATATAAGATCATAAACAGGCTTACAAACATCACCATTAGTCACGCCTATAGCTTTTATAACCGTTAATTGTCCAATATTGACTTCTACATTATCTGCAAATTTCTGAAGGCCCTGCTTAAATAAAGGCTGCAACTCAGAGACTGTCATATCAATAATCTCACAAAATTTAAACAAAAAAACAGATGCACTATAGTAAGAAGGGAAATCTAACAATTTGCCTGCTTCCACAAAATTTTTCAATTTCAAGAGATTCACTTTGGCCTCCTCATCAGACATTTCCCAGTAACCTTTCATCCATTTATCCATAATTTCCTGGGCAGGATTAACCTTGTAATCGAAACGTTGACAAACCTTTTCTGCAAATTTGAAAGCCTCATCAAAATCATAATTAAGACCAGCAACAACAAAATTATACAAATAAGGATAAAAGATATATTCATTTTCTCTTCCTTGATAGTATATCTCAACAAACTTTTTAGCTATGTTCTGGGACTCCTCATTATTTTTTTGCTGCTCATCGTCCTCGAAAAGATTATCATCTTCACTTCCTAAATTTAATTGTTCCATAGAAGCAGTAGCTACATAGTTTTCAAGTCCCATACTATCATCTATGCTTAATGCTGTTTGCTTACTTTCCAATGACAAAGAATATAAAAATAGCCATTGGTTTATCAATAGTCTTTCAATCTTTGTATCTGTAACATCCTTCCCATGATCAATATAATTTTGAAAAATACTACGAAAATGGGAAACAGCAAATTTCAACGTTCTGATATTCTCCTTCTGATGTCTCAGAGAAACGGAGTTAGCCAACTTAGGAGACACAGAGTTCTTGATACATTCTTTATTCATAAATTCTTCAAAAGCATCACTTCCTTCTTTTCCATCCGAATGAATTAAAGTTTTAAATACTCCAACTATATCTGGGGTAAAATGCAGTACCTGTTCTATTACTTTTTCATAAAACACATCATGTGAAGATGCAGCACTATCGATTTGGTGACATTGTTGTTTATCAATATATTCCTTATTAGCTACTACAATGACTTTCAAATGTTGATTCTCAACTAATTCATTAATAACGCCCAATAAATCATTAATGTCATATTTCTCAATGGCACGTTCCAAATCATCAAGACATACAACAACATTCTTAGAGAGTAGTTTATAAAGAACCATGCCTGAACCGAATATTCCTTTCAAATCAAGATAATCACTGACAAGAGGAACTTTTTTCATTTCTACATTCTTGATAAAGTTTGCCCCACCATCAGCTATTCTCTTCAATATTTTATTATCTATAAAACATTGCGCATACTCACAAATAATATTTTTCGGCAAGTCACTCAATGATGATAAACCAAAGAGAGAAACGCGCAATGGCTTAAAGTTCTTCGCTTTTAATTTCTCAAACAAAAAGTGTTCAAAGAAATAGCTTTTTCCACATCCCCAAGGACCAGTTACCATCAACGCTCCAGAACTATCTATCTTTAAATAGTTCAAGATACCATCTACCAAATTTTCTTGTTCTTTTATCATAGTCAAGTTTCTAAAAGATTAATCAACTCATAGAAGATCATCTCCACCATCAATCAGTAATATGCAGAATTACCTATGATTAGTGCGTAATCTTTCATCTTATTATCAATTAATCGGTTTGAAGAATGGTATAAATGTGACTTTTTCCAAAAATCTATCTTTTCCAAAAGCATCCCATTCTTTACAGTCTTTATCAATTTCATCATGTTCAAAATTAACTAATGGATTTTCTACAACATGAATATTATTTTCCTGTAGAAGTTTCATAGCCTGATCTTGTGTTCTTACATTACTATTCTTTTCACACCACAATTCGAAGGCTGCCGCAGAACAAACGTCTTTTTTCTCTATAATTCTCTGAGCTTTACCACATAAAGAATCCTCTGGGAACAACATCTTACCCTTAGCTTGGGAATTAAATATCATTTTGGATACATCAGCATCATGACGGAAGAATATTTTCTTGATAAACGGAATATTATTCAAGTTCCTCTCTTTCTTTGGATCAAAAGCAAATCCTGATTGTGCACCCGGTCTATTAAAATAATGCATACCTAAAGGACGAAAACACAAACCATCTTCATATTGCACATTATCACAATAATACAAAACGCCATAAAGATCATCCAATAGTGCAGAATCAGACGGAACATAGGGAGTATATTGGTCAGTTTGCCTATCATAAACCGTAACTGCAAAAAATGCAGAGGTTGCTAAATCATTTGAAAAATCTAACACTTTGGTAGGAATACCGTAGTGTTGAGCCAATCCTTCAAAATCAATATTTAATAAGACAGGACCAACAGGAGAATTTACAGGATAATTTGAAATAAATTGAATTACCGGATGTGATTTGAGCAAAATTTCAAATTCAGAGGCTTGCAAATCTGCTACTATCTTATCTCTCTCATTAATTATTCTGTTATAAGAGGAAAGACATGTAGGATAATAATGTTGCTGACCACGAAACCTCTTTAATGTTGTAAAACCTTTAGGACAAAGCCCAACAATATTTGGTCCTTTCCCAATTGTGCAAGCCATATAACCATCCACAAAAACAGGTGCCATAAAGGACCTGAGAAGATGATTACCATCTAATCCTACTTTAAACATTACAGAATCAATGATTTCTATCATTGTAGGATAATCATTCAGACTATTTATTGTAGGTTTCTCACCAAAAGTATGATTACTCAAATCTATCATGCTCATATCAAAAAAGGCTTTCTAAGATCTTTTCACAATCCTCAAAATTTTTAGACGCCTCTTCATGCTTTCTATATGAAACAAAAATTTGGCCTCTAAGAAATTCAGCGATTACAATATTGATAGGATTATGAGATTTCAACGCTAATACATTAGCTTTCATCAAATTACTTAAAGCCATTCCTTTTTTCCCCATCCTATTCCAAATTATCCCCATCTTTACCAATGCACGATATTGAGCAGACTTATCATAGACTTTTTCAGAATAAAAATACATTTCAGAATAAGCTTCTAATGCCGAATTATAATTGCAATCATCAAAATCAGCTTTACCATAAAATTCCCAAGCATGCATCATATAAGTATTATTAGAACACAGTTTGCTCTGTTTCATAAGTAGATCGCCTGTCTCTTTTCCTTTAGATTTTTCATTGATTTTCATGTAAAACATAGCTTTATATAATAATGCTCGTAAAAGGTCATCATTATTAGAATAACAATCTATTATCTTATCCCAATATTCAAGAGCTCTTTTATCAGATATAGCCTCACAAACTCCTGCCAAAGAAAATAGAATCTGCACTTTTTCCTCACCTATATCTTCCTTCAGCAACTCTTGTCCCAATTTCAAAAGATGTTCCATATCCACAAGTCTTCTATCAGTAAGGAATTTAGAAACTTGCCGATAAAATTGATGAACATTATACCATATATTATCCATTTTACAGATATAAAAAATATATTTACTTATTCGTATTGCAAGTATTTTTCCACCTTAGAATTTAATATCGGAGTGTAAAATTGTCGTAAAGCAAATCGTCAATTTCATTGCTAACAGATTGAAAATCATCAACTACCAATAAATTATTGGGATTATGCAATTCAACAACCTTAATATTTTCACCATTTAATTGCAAATCAGATGAAGTTGCAACTATCAACTGTGCCTCATGGGGTTTATTTGCTACGAGAAAAGAAAACATCGTTTCTTCATCTTTGTCTCTTAAACCACGTTGACGCATTTCATCAACCACAATCGGGCATAGGACAGGACCACCATATTTGCACATAATATCTATAAACGCATATGTATAAGCAACAATAGTTCTTGGGACTTTTGTTCCTGTAACAGATATATTGGTACTCAAAGAAATCTTTTTCTCTGAATTTAAACGAACTTTCATTTTCGTAGTGTACTTTAAAACTAAATTTCCAAAGTCGTTTTCAATCATTTTTTTGCGTTCTTTTTTACCTTCATCATTGACTTTTGCTTTTATTTTTTCTATCTCTTGTTGATATTTTACTTTCTCTTTTTCCAGTCTAACCTTCTCTTCTCCCATAATGTTATCAAAATATTTTTCCAACTTGGAATTTAAATAATCATCCAAACTAGATTCGTCTTTTTTGATTTGCATTAGTTGGGATATCTCTATAAGTTTATCTCTTATTTCTTTATTGCTATATTCTGCATTTTCTATTTTAAGATTTATCTCTTTGAGCTCACTTTGATTTTGGATTATCAAATCTTTGCATTTTACAATATCATCACTCATTTCAAGCCTACCAAGAAAATCATTATTCACTTTAGAACCACACATTGGACAAGTAATGACATCCTCCTGCGTCATAGCATAATTAAAGTCCTTGCCAATTTCTTTAATATTGTTGTGCAACTGTTCTATGCTGAAAGTGAGATAACTTTTTTTGTTGTATAGTTCCTTTAATTCTGCTAATTTGTTTTTTTGAGCAATCTTCAACTCACTAATTTTCTTGATAAAATTTGCAATTTCCTCATTGAAATCATTCTCGTTTAAAGACAACTTAAATTTAACAAGACGTTTTTTCATACTCTCACACAGTCTTTTGTTTGCAGCTAAATCTATATTTATTTTATCCAAAGACTTAATTGCATTATCGAGCTGAACCTTGAATGAAAAGTATTCATCAGATACCACTCCTGTATGAAGTAATAAAGTATTTGCTCGTAAAGTACTACTGCCACATCTAGAAAAAGAAGTCCACGGCTGTGCCCAGCCATCATCTTGATCTATATAGAAAGGCATAAAGAGGTAATCGGAATAAAAAGTTTGTTTAATTCCATTAATCTCAATCTTTGGAAGGTGTATATCCAACAAACTAGAAATAGCCTTACCTTGCTTGGCTAAAGAATCTGTTAACGTTCTTTGAGTACCATCAGGATTAAAAATATAGTAGTCTTTTCCTATGTGGAGAGCTGTGAAGTTTATATCATCTACGGTAAACTTCAATAAAACCACAATATTATCGTTTTTCCATGTTTCTGGAATACTCTTTATGGAAGTTCCGAGTGCCGAGAATAAGGACTTAGAGATACAGGATTTACCTGTATCTGTATCACCTTTGATAATGACAATATCACTATCAAGACTTATCCTTCTCGCCTTTCTGCTTGAATAGCTCAGGAAAGAGATTTCCTTGAATCTTAACTTTTTCATACTTCTTTGTCCTTAAATTTCTTATAAGAATCTTTAATATTCCTGTATTATTCATGCCATCAAATAAAAAATAAGTGCTAAAATAAAAGTATCATCATACCCGAGAGGATTGGGATATTTACTTTTAACCTCATCTAAAACCTTATTTCCTAAATCCCAATAAGTATTACAATCATCATCCTGTATATTGTCATTGATTACCTCTATACAGTTTGACAACTTTCTAAATTCAAGATTGTCATATTGAAAAAAAGCATTTTTCACATTTGTATTCAATTCTTTCTTGATTTTTCGTTGTTGTTGAAAGGATACACCATTCATTAACATAGAAACTACAGTTTGGCACTTTGACTCAAAAGAAGTGAATTTTCTCAAGCTATTTACATACCCTATAAATTGTTTTTTCGATATAGCTTTATGCAAAAATAGGGTTTCCTTATTCTGACAAAATTCCTTATAATCGTTACGCTTTGTTATTTCTGCAGATATAGCGTCATAAAAGGACTTTGGATTTATTTCTGATGTTCCCAAATGATTCGCTAAAAATGTTGTAATCTTGCCGACTAAATAATCTGTAGAATCCTTTAGATGCAATTGATTTTGAACAAGATATAACCGACTATACCATTCATTATCTATATTGGTACCAAGTTCTTTTTCTATTTTATTTTTAATTTCTTCTTGCTTTTTAAAAGATAATCTTGAGAATGCCAAAACTTCATCATGTGAATTAACTAGTGAATCAAAAAGTGAACTTGAAATACAATTATTAGTCACAAAATAAACATTCCTTGTATTCTCAAATTCCAAATAATGATTTATCAACTTACCTAAGAATGATTTTTTAGGTTTCCCTTCCGCATTTGTTTCTTTTTTGCATAACGTGGAAGCAGTCCAATTATTCACACTCGTTTTAATCTGATAAAAATCTATGTTTGTGGCATTTTCATCAGAATCTAGTACTTCTATATCATCATGATAATCAAATATTATAGTATAAGATTCACCACTGTCCTCTAACTCCAAAAGTTTCTTCAATGCCCAATTCTTTTGAAACGTAAAGCCATTGTCTGCAGTAGAACCTCCTATATCTGAAGGGAGTTTACTTAATATTTCATCAAAAGCATCCATAATCATTCCTTTTTACACAACAATCCCCAACCACTCAAGCACATCTCTTTTCAATTTACTCAAAGGTCTGTCCAATGTCTTCTCGATGTCTGCTTCAACACCAAACATCATTCTGAATACATCTTCACGAGAGTACTTCATGCCCAAATCTACACAAACCTTATCAAACAGAGTTTTGAGATAAGTCGGATTGTTCTTTATCTCGAAATCCATGATGTCCTTTACTTCCAAAGGACCATGCTTCTCGTAAATTTCATCAAGCGCCAAATCTATAATCGTTTTGTCTTCCTTACCATTCCTCTTACGACTAAGAAGTACAGACCATTCACTCGCATGTAATGTATCCATATACTCTAATGTTGGAACAAACTTAAAGTTTGGGTCGGAATCTGGGTTTGTATATGGGTGAATATGCGTCTTCAAGCTATAATGTGCACTTCCTTTTACCGAACTATTGCATACAGAGCAACTTGGTATCAAATTATAAAAGCTTAGTCCCAATAAAGGATATTGTCGATGTGCAAACCAATGATCGAACTGTGGTCTTACTTTGCTTACGATCTTGCCTTTTTCTGTAACCTTCCCTACTGTAAAAGTGTATTGCCTATTACAATAAGTGCATGTGTTCCTGCCTTTTAGTAGTGAAAGGTTATAAGCCACTTCTTCTTTAATTAAGCCGTAATCAAACACATCATACAGGAATATCAGTAGCTTCTCATATCGGTCAATCAATGATTGTTGTTTGGGTGTTCTGCGCTTCTTGGCTTTAGCCTTCAAGTATCTTCTTAATAACTTTTCAGAATAAATGTCGTGATAGCCATATCGGTTTACAGGCATCAATTTCAACATATTATTCAAATGGCGATGATTTAATTTGAAAAGCCTTGAAGGTTTTGAAGACAATATATCTTCCACAAGCCTTGTATCTGAACTTCCATCAGCCAAGATCGGCACCAAATAGTCGCACCAATCCTTGTATTCGGCATTGCCTCTTAGCTTGTTTACATTTTTCACGATGGAAGATTCCAACCATGAAATATACCTTTTCATTTCTTTTGCTGATATATCATCCAAATGCCACATGTTAGTTTCTCCTGTCTTTTAACCTTTTCAACTCAGCCTCTAACAACTCGATTCTTTTATCTAAACTTTTGTTGCCAAAAGTTGCATCATATTTATCCAGTAAAACTCTTTGAACGATAGGTTCGTCCATCGTCATAATCAATCCTAACAGCTTTTCTTTTGGATAATTTTGCTGCCATGAGCTTTCTCCACAGTCTTCAGCAGAACCATTGCCTTCACAATACATATTCAGAACTTGTATGATTCTCTTTACCACCCATTCCGAGAACAAACCTTTACAACCGTCTTTCATAAAGAAGTTGGTATTGAGCATATCATGGATGTTGGCTCCAAAGCTTTGCAAATCAAGGTGCTGTTGAACTCCATCTTTCAGTGTCATAATATTTGTTGCAGGAATATCGCTCAATACAAATGGAGAGTGGGTAACTATCAAGAACGAAACAGCCTTAATGCCATCCATATACATTTGTCTCAATCCATCCAAAAGATACAGCAAGAAATTTCGTTGCATTTCGGGATGAAAATACAACTCTATCTCTTCCAAAATCACATTGACACGGTTATAAGCCACTCTTTGTTTATTTGCATCATAATGAACTGAGTTTATATTGGCTAAATGGTACAATATAGAACTGATAGTATAAATTTGTTGGCGTTCACCAGAACTAAGTTTTTCCAGCGTTATATTTTGCTTACTATGCTTTTCTTGTAGAATGATTGATACGTTGAATATAGGCGAAGGCAAAACATCTTCTGTTTTGGAATATAAAAGTGGAAGCTGTTGTTCCCAATCTTCATTCATGCTACGCATAGCAACCTTTTGTATCTTTATGGCATTTTCTAAATTAAGAAAGCTTTCTTGATAACATCCACGCACCAAGAAACAAAGAGTTTGCCTAATTTTTGTAGTAATATGAGAATAATCAAGACTCATAGCATGTACCATCTTCTTGACGGCGGAAATATGTTTTTCTTTTGGCCACTTTCTAACCCCAGCTAAAGCATCATAGTATTTTCTATATTGCCGATATTTCATGGCAACCTTTATCGTTTTGTAGGCAAGATACTCTAAAGCCTTAGCTTGAAGTGGATGACCATTGCTTTTATCAAATACGCAGTTATACTCTTCTCTCCAACATCCGTTAATCATGCTTTGTATTTTTCGATAGGCACGATGCAGGTAATGAAGACTGCAATCAGCATTGAGAGCTTTCAAATTATATTGTTTCGTGTTTTGAGTAAGTTCAAAGCCTACCACATCAAGATGCCCATTTAGAGTAATGAATCCTGAACCATGAAACAATAACGCCATCAATCTCTCTTTCGATAGTATTCGCTCTGTATTGCTGTCTATGTTTCCATTGTTCCTATATGGAGTAATGACTAATGGAGTCTGATAGCCATCATTCTTATGAAACAGTCCATTCAACCAACAATCTCCTTCGTCGTTAAAATCATGTGGATTGTAAGCATATAGACTATAATTGGAAACGAAGGTGTAGAAGAAATGCTTAACTATTTCATTTTTGTAAGTTAAATCCGAATGAGAAGAACTGCTCTTATCCCAATTATGCAGCAATGTTTTAGCAGAGAATACTACACGTGAGTTCTTTTCGTCTATTTTGCATCTACTATATACATACAATTTTACATTTTCACCAGATACTTGCAATAAATGAGGAATACCATCAGACATATAGTACAAATCTCCAAACACGCCATCAATATAAGTCAAATTTTCGGCAGCAGGGAACAGTGGCAAATTACCAAACAAGGAAACAGAAAAGTTATTAATCAAGCGTAATACAAATTCAACTAATGTGCTTTTACCAGATCCATTAGAACCAACCAGTGCAGAAATATTTACATGCAGACGCTTGTAATGGTTTAGGTAATCATCGTATAGAGTTACTATACCAGCCTCTTTAGCATTAAAGTCTACAGAATTATCTTTGATATGAAAACCATTTAAGAAAGTGTAGAACTGGTTAGCATCAAGAAGTTTCTTACCTATACTCTCATTATTAGTGATTCGTAAAGCGAAGATACAAAAATTAGGAATTTGCATAATTGTTTACTCTTTGATTTACAAGAAAAGGCTACTAAGCCCCATCCCCGAAAAGTACCTTATAAAAGAAGAAGGAGCCGTTCGCCGCATATCTATTATTTCTTGTTATTCATTCTCCATAAAAAGAGCCGAACTCTAAATATCGGCTCACTCAAAGCCTCGGCAGGATAATATCTCAGAAGACGAGCGTCACGATACAGGCGCAAGAGGTTATGCCCCAAAACATGATGTTTGTCATAATGCCCCAAATTGCCTCCATTCAAGATGTCATAAAGAAGCATTTGCCCCTCTTTACATCCATAGGTGCAATCATATTATCCTCTGTTAATCCCATGACCTTATGTAACTTAGAAAAGGTGGTGAGAGAGTGATCCCTCACCACCATAACCATTAACATCCCTTGTTCGCAAGAGCCGCTACAGGAACTGGTTTTAAGCATCGTTGAGATGCCAACTTGCATCCATACCACAGATAACAATCAGATCGCCAGAGGCGAATGGATGCCTCGGAGCACAGTTAGCTCCTCTAACTTGAATTTATGACATCTGTCAGAAGAAATTCCGAACCTCCTGCAAAATGCCTCAATATGTTTTATGTCATCATCAGAATGCCAACTAATCTCCCATTCAACATCCTTGCCTATCGCCTCGTTAATCTTGTCAAAATAGGGCATGTCAACAGCAGAAAGAGAATGGCCAAGAACAGAAATCTTTCTTATAGACGCCAAGCCCTCAAAGAAATCCTCGTTTGCCGCAATAATGCTCTCCGTAGGCTTCATGTTAATGGCATAATAATCCTCAAACCGTCCCAGGGCCTCATGTACCGCATTATACCTGACAGACGACCTCCAGTTGCCCTTAGCCTCGTCCTTCAAGAAATAAGCAAGATACGCAAGCTTGTCATTGGCAAAATAACGTCCCCTCTTGTCTTTAAGGTTAGGTCTATACCTCCGTCTATGCTCGTTACGTTTCACCCAAGCCTTAAAGCCCCCTTCGTCATCGGCGCTATGCCCTATTATCAAGCTTCCATATCTGTCATGCCTACTGCCATGAATATACCTTATCTGCTCCCTCCCGATACCATAGACCGACTCCAGAAAATCAGTATAATTGAACGTCAGGAACCGGGCATTCTTGTCGATATCAAGCAGACGCTTCTTAAACCCCTTCTCAAACGCCAACGTGTTAATCCACTTATGCAGCTGATACCTCATTTCAAACGTGCAAGAGTTGAGCATGTCCGATATGCCGTCCAGCCCCAGATAATAGTCGCAATATCTGAACCCATCCGAATCTTCGTCACAATCTGGCAAGACAACATCAAGAACATCGAGCACCTTCTCCCTGTTCAGGTCAGCCAGATGCTCTTCAAACCGCCACCACAGATTGTTCTCGGCCCATGTTGTCTTTGGGTAGACGCCGCCAGATGAGCACCCCCATGAAATCTCGAGACACCACAAGCAATCCTTGAAACTTTCAAAGCTGTTCATCAGCGACCTCGGTCCGAAATAGAGGTCAAAAGTTGCCAACACATAAGGCCTATGTCTTAGCAGATACTTTCTAAACTCAGCATAAGAACATTTAGCCCCATGATAGCAATCAAATCCGTTTCCGATGATATATAGGTGGTCTGATGTCATATTGAATGTATTTACCAATATCAGTCCCTCTCAATCCCCATTCTACTAAATATCGGATAAACGATATGTTCCAAGATCCAGGTCATGCGTTTCTCAAAAACCTCCAACGTAAACTCCTTTTCAAATTTCTCCCTGCCGACCTTGCCCATGTTGCTGCGCAAGACAGAATCATTCAGGAGAAGCAGAATCTTGTCAGCAAGCACAGCAACATCATGCTTAGAAACGAGGAAGCCCGTCTTACCATCATCAACAATTCCTGGTATTCCCCTTCTGTCGTCGAGATGCAAGGCAAACCATGTTCCATAGCCTCCAACAATACCAGAGGTAAACACTCGTTATGATAGAACGTAGGAAATAAAGGAAGGACGGGTGGGCTTTCGAGAACTTTGCTTTTCAAAAGCTTTTTCAAAGCATTTTCCCTTTCTTATACCACTCCACCATAACCTTAGCCTTTTCCTCCCAGGAAAGCTCCATTTGTCTTTCCTTACAATTCTCCGAAAGGAGCCTCAGTAAAGACCTATCCTTTTCCAGTTCATTGAGCAATTTGGCGAAATCACGAGCCGACTGAGAAGGTGAAGAAAGAGGAACCTTCCTACCTACCTTAGCATCAATGACGGCAGACATGCCGCAGGCATCAAAGCAAAGGACAGGTAAGCGATTACTTACTGCCTCCAGCACAACAGTAGAAGTATCCTCGCTCACACTGGTGAAGAAGAAAAGCTGAGCCTTTCGCATCGCATTCATCACTACATCATTCGATTGATTTCCATGCCATACCACTTTTTCAGTAATACCCAAAGAGTCGGCAAATGATTTGGCAGCAGCTACCTGATCATCAGAACCACCACCATATACATCCAATACAATATGAGGATTACCCGTCATGGCAATAGCCTGCAAAGCAAGAGGTAACTGCTTTCTAAAGTCAAACTTGCCAACCCACATTACATGAAACTCCTGATTGTCAAATCGCTCTGTAGGAATATCCTCAGATAAGAAACAGCCAGTCTCGGGAATGACAACAGACTCCAAACCCTTATACTTCTTGATGGCACGATAAGAGTCAGGGATGGAACTAACTAAAACCTTAGCTGTCTTGAAAGCCTCACCTACCCTTTTATCATGCTTCATTTGCCATATATTCAGGAAGTTCTTCAAGCGGTTGAATACTTTCATTTTCAAGCCAGCACCCTGCAAGTAAGCCGTAGGGAACTGTTTCAGACCACCGATAGGTCCCCAAACAAACGGCACCCCATTCTCTTGCGACAGTTTCCAGAGATACCCCGGTTCACGGAAACCGATCATGTTGAGCTGATGCAACACATCCATCTTCTCCACCTTACAGATATCCTTTGCCAAGAGATACGTCTTCCACTGCCACTCCTTATAATATTTATAGAAGCGCCAGTCACCCTGGTTCCAGCACATCTTCCTGATTTCCTCCGATACCGGATTATAATAGAAGTGCATGTTCTTCCCCTGTTCCAAGGTAGGCACCACCTCCTCTATCCTATCCCGAAACTCCCCTTCGGTAATTATATACAGTTCACAGAACTTGGCGAGATTACTCACCCAGTTCCATGCCATCCCAGGCTCACTTCCCATACCAGGAGAGCAAGCGTATGCATTAATTAGTATCTTCATACTTTTACAAAATTCATCCTTCTACCGAAATAGTTTTTATCTCAAACAAACCGCAGTGATAACAACAAGATAACGCCCCAACAAGGAGTCAACTACTCAAAAGTCATCTCTAATCACCAAGCCCATTTGATAACAGCAAATATCAGGATTGAAAGGTTTTAAAAGTTTGCTTTATATTGTTCTTCTCTGAATATATCATTATAGGCTATAAGAAGTTCTTGCTTATCTAAATTTAATTTTTTAAAAATATCAAGAACATTTGGAAACATTCTCATATAATCTACCACAAATACACTCATAAAAATGATAAATGTTTGTGCTGCAAATACAGCCATTTTGATAAACTCAGGTTCATTCTTTTTGAACGCATCTCCAAATTGCCTTATTGAAGGATAAGATGGGTGTGCATTCAAACATAAATAAGTATATAAATTATCAATACATCCCTTTTTCATGCCAAATTTATTCGCAAAATCTTTCCATCCTAATTTTTGGATTTCGCTATCACTTTTAAAAAATAATTGGAATTCTTTATGCTTTATTGCTAATCTAACTTTATCTTTACTCATTTGACTTAAATTTTGATATACTGAAGAAGAATATATCTTATCCATGTCATGTTCTATCTCAGCAGCCTCTTCTAAACAAATAGATTGACTTTCTGGTGTAGTAGCTTGTTCTTTGAATCTCTGTCTATATTTCAGACCGGAAATTTGATGAATCAAAGAAAGAAAATCCTTTTTATCATCAGAGTTAGGAATCATATTGATTAATTCAAAGAGACACAAACATTCATATTGATTTCGCAAAAGCGTAAACAACAATGTTGGATCAACTATTGTATTCAATATAAAATTACCATTATTGAATCCAACACCTTTCAACATATGTTTAAAGTGTAACGCTTTCGAAAAGAACATCTGAAAAATCATACGAGCATCAGCTTCTCGCTGTGTGCAAACGGGATCATAGTGATGGTAATAGATTATATCGCCACAATAATCCAAAAACACATCTAATAAAGAAATGGCATCTCCTAAATTATCCAAACCTTTCAACATCTTTAAATATTTTTCATCCATATGATATTAAAAAAAATAATTCAAAAAACGATTAGTTTGAAAAATCATCTTATTAATCTCTCAAGCCAGCACTTTCACACAATCTATAACACTTTAGTAACCCTATAAAATAGCCAAAGTTATTGAAAGTTTTTTCTATTTCTCCAATGCATTTTTGAGAAAAGAAATGCTATCATTGCGAAGTACTTCTATTTCCTTTTGAACTAAATCGGTATCAAAAGCAGAGAAAGCAGGCATAACATCACCCTCATATACGATTCTATTCATCAGATTAACAGAATTGAGCAGGGATGTAATTCTTGCATTACCACCTCTATCAGGTTTCAACACTGCATAAAATAAAGTACCAAAGTTTACAGAGAACGCTGTACCATGAAAAGAATTAGTAACGACACAAGATGCATTCTTAATAAGCCACAAAAACTCTGCAGGACCAGCATCCTTGATTACTCTCATACCTTTTGGGGCATTTACTGCGTATGCTCGTTTTGCCAAATAATAAACAGGACAATCCATTTCCTCACTTAATTTCTTAGCCAAAGAAGGCAACGTTTCTGATGGCAGCAGTTGATATACCAAAATGTATCGGGATGGCATATGTGGATATGCAAGCATGATATTTCCCCATTGCTCCTTATTCAAGAGCAGAGTTGGATCCAACACACAAGTAGCATCCCTTCCTGTAAGAGCCTTCACCAGACATACTCCAGTTTGTTCACGAACACTCAGACTATCAATATTTGACAGCAGCTTTTTATATTTATCATATAAAGAAGCGGGGATGTTACTAACCCCAAAACTGGAAGCATAAGAAATCTTTTTAGCTTCTTTAGGTGCAAAAGTTAAGAAATAAGGTTCAATACTTGACGATGCCGATGGATTCCACACTTGGTCACTCCCCACTACATATACATCATAATCCATTTTGGTCTGATACAACTCAGGCATAGATAGATACCTCTTACTCATTCTGGTATTAATCTTATGGAAATCCTCAAATCGTCGAATTCGTCTTCTAACAGTTGAATATAACATGGGTAATACTTTTGCCACTATTCTGTTTACCAAACGATATTTCACCCAATACATCAACCTCCCCTTCACACTCATAGAAACAAAAGGGGCTGAGATTCTTGTATCTTTAAAATTCCAATTTTTATAATAGCAATAGTCAATAATTTCAGCCTCATACCCCATGCCTTGCAACACCTTAATGGTTGCGGTAGCTTGGAGTTCTGCACCATAATTATTCACTTGTTCTATAGTTATTACACCTATCTTCATAATACGTCCTTATATTTCTTCAGAATTATTATTTTTGCAAATTTAATATAGCAAATAGTTATAACCTTAAAAGGAGCCCAAATCAACTTCCATATACCTTTACGAGTAAGAATACAAAATCTAATTTTATTTGGCAAAAACCATTTACATCCTTCAGCCCAAAGAACCATAGGATGCCACTTTGTAGCTTTCCACCCCATCCATAAGTTTGCATTACTATCAATAGCATCTCGCATAGTAGCCTTCCATAGATGAAGATTTTTAGTTTCTTGTACTATCTTTCTACCATGTTTGTTATTTGCTAAAATTAGCGAAACACCATCCGAAGAACAACCTTTTTTACCCCAAAAATCACCGATAGTAATATCTGCAACTCGTGCTAATCGCGCAAACTTACAATCATGACAAGATGGTCTGTCTGTTAACCAAGAAGCAAAAATATTATAGAAAACATCTTTCTTCCGATCAATCGTAATTTTCTTATTATCTACAAGTAATGTCGTACACTGAGAAGTTCCATATAGCTTAAAAGTTTCTTTTCTGCGAAAAGCTAAAATTTCATCAGCATGATAATACTGAAGATGTAAATCCAATGCTTCTTGACTAGCGACACCATGGCATATAAGATCTATTGTCCACAAATTCTTCTTTAAAGTTTCACGCTTACCTATATAACCATACAATCCTGCCACTTGGCATGGAAGCCCCGAAAATAAGACACACCTGTCCTCTTTCAGATATTCAACCACCTGACGATATATACCATCAGTTCGGCTTTGTACATACTTAGAGTTTAATAGCAACCCTAGATTATCAATCTTATCTATACAAATATGTCGTACATGATTATCTTCGAGCGAAGCTCCTATTACGATACCAGAAGAATGATTTTCTAAAAAATCTTTTGCCAAAGCAGCAAAAGCCCCACCGCTTGCAGCCATCTTTCTGATATTATTATCTTTAATCCATCCACCAAAGACTGCCTCTTTAGAAACATCATTTCTACATACGCCAAACACTACTGGACATACCTTTTCACACAGTTTGCACTCTACACACATGTCAGTATTCACCTTAGGGAATGGCATGCCATTTTTAAGCACCACAGAGATAGCCCCATGTCTGCATGCATCTTTGCAAGCAAGACAACCTGTACAATATTTATCTTTTGCTAATTTCGGCATAATACTTCTTTATATTTATCACCTATTTCGCTATTGATCTGCTTTATGTTAAAACACGTATTTACCAATTTATCAGCCTCATGAACGATAGAAGTTCTCAAACATTCATCACCCATCATTTGCTCTAAAGCATTTGACAAAGCATCGATATTATAAGTATCAAAAATCAAACAGTCCTTACCATGATGCAAAACCTGTTCTACACCACCTACAGGAGTAGTAATCACAGGTATGCCATAAGCCAAAGCATCAAGGACACCCATAGGGAATCCTTCGCCCCAACTCGGCAGACAATAAATAGAAGCACGCTGGAAAGTTTCTGTTTTCAGATTTCCACTTACCCATCCCAAGAACTCTACCCGTTGTTCCGAAATACCCAATTCTTCTCTCAATTGTTTTGCTTTATCTATCTCACCATTACCAGCAAACACAAGTTTCCAGTCAGGAAACTTATCAGTTACCTTAGCAAAAGCTTTCAGTAAACGATTGTATCCCTTTCGATCTGACAAGATACCTGCATATAAGATTTCTTTCTTACGCTTGGAGAAATCACGCTTCACTTGCGGACAAGGATTATACACCACACTCATATCAAAATGATTATTTGGAAAAGCCTGATTTATCCATGTAACCCATTGAGGTGACAACACCAACAATTTATCAGAGCATTCAAACAATTGTTTTATCTTACCGGAAAATTCAGAATCAAACAAATGTTTCTCTGTTGCAGGATGAAAATGAACAATTATTCTCTTGTGAAAACATTTGGCAATCTTAGCAAAAATCAATTTTCTATCAACAGAAGTTCTCAACCCCACATGTATATGCACTATATCATACCACGGCAGCAACACCATATATTCAATAAGTGCAGTAACGAGATACCACACTTTCCTCCATGCAGGACCATCTCTGTGCGTCTGGATCCAGCGACAATGAAATTCCTTCCACTGTTCCCCAGTCTCGTGAGCTTTCACTACCGAAGTAATACCACCACGAGTCTTTCTACTCGTGGCTACAACTAAAACTCTTGGATTATGTTTCATAAATTTTATTTTTTCATCAGTATTATTCAGGGAAGATTATTCATTCATCCCCAAGCTGTTTAATCGCTGATCAATATCACCAATTACAGATTGAATCTCTGGTAACGGAATATTCCATTTTTCACGATAACCTTGACACACCGACACCAATATATACTTCAGGTTTTTCAAAGCATGTGAATAATCATACAATGAATCCGAACTATAGACTACATATTTATTCTTAACTATCAAATATTTCTTCAACAGTGACCGAGATTTATCAACAAGTTGTTTTGTATTTCCACCTATTATGGAATACAATTTTGCAAACATATCTTGATTGTTTTTATGTGAATCTAAATCTACAGCCCTGCCGAACAATTGATCAAACACCAAACTTCCTACTTCATCTCTATCAAAAATAGCCTTTGACAGCAATGGAGAGACGACATGTTCTGCATAACCGCATTTAGAATCTATTCCAGTTGGTGCCATCATAATCTGACTAAACAAGTCAAAGCACTTTTCTTTAGAACATGAAGACAATAAACTAACAAGCTTCTGATAATACAACAATTTACATTTTGACTTATTACTCTTTACTGCAAACTGGCACAGTTTTATCTGCTCATCTTCATTCAGGACACCGACGAATTTATCGGTCAAAGACTCATCTTCTTTTGATACCAAAACCAACATGCCGATACCTCGCATCCAGTCTTCATGATCAGTCAGCATTAAATGTAAGAGGCATTCCCCATCAGGCAACAAAACATACTGTAATATTTCATGCAGCAACAAGTTAGACACTTTAGCCACAGGCTCTATGGAAATATCCGTCTTTATGGATTTCAACGTCGGGCGTAATTGTCTCAAAACATCCAAAGCATCGCGTCCTGAAATCTTTATAAGAATATTGCAGGCAAAGAACTGCCCCCACACTCCATAGCCAAACATTTCTTCCCAACAATTATTCACCGCATACCATGATGAAAAAGTCAGTAGTTCATCTTGCTCCTTTATTAATAACTCAGAAAGATCTCGATTTGCATACCCCATGCGACATCCTATAAATCCAATAGGATAATCTTCATAATGATGCACCAAAATGTAGTCTTTCAATAAATCTATCAGCCTTCTGTCATTTTTGAAAATTTCAACAATCCTTTTGACAAATTCATATTCATGAGATGTCGTTGCAAGACAATAGCCAACAGTAGCGATTTTCTCTAAAGTATTTCCGTACAAGATATCTTCCAGTACTCTGTTATAGTCTATTTGATCGGCATCCTCGCACATTCGTTTCAACCACAGATAGAATCCATTATCTGCGATTTTCTTATCTACAGGAAGTGATTTCTCCTTTTGCTGCGAATCATATATTATTTCCGTTTTATATTGTTTTAGCTGCTCTGAAATATATTCGTTGAGACGTTCCCAAGCCAATCCTCCTATCTGAGTAACAAGCAGCGGTTGCTTATTGGTTGCCCCTTGTAGTGAATTGGATAATGAAAAAGCATCCACGCTACCATTTTCACGATAAAAGAACATATATCTATCATGCAGAATAGCACTACCCACAGGAACATCGATTATCTTTAGATTCATCCTTCCAAATAAAGTTGGGTAAGACTTGAGGTAATTCAAAATTTTCTTCTTTCTCTCACCCTCCTCATCGATTGGCACAAAAGAGCTGGTGTTATCTGGATTTGTTTTCAATCGAGTTTGCGTTAGTACAACAATTTCAGGGCTTGTTGTGATAGATGCCAAAAAATACAGGGCAACATCCTCAAAATATGGATCTTGCAAGAAAACAGTAGAACAGCCCTTGCTTTGTCCCTTGAACCATTCTAAGAAAGAAAGTTTCCCCATTTCACCACTCTCAGAGTTCCAGCCCTTAGGAAAGAACATATCCTTTGTTTTCAATATTTTCTTGAAAGTTCTGTCTCTATCTGTCCAGCTTTTCTTCCTATTCCCTACTATATGTGTTTCTTCTGCCCCATGCTCTATTCTTCCTGCTTTATTGACGATAGACTTTTTATTATCCGGAAGATTGTTTTTTAATCTTTCCAACCAGTCTGTAGAAGCTTTTATCTGCTGACCAATAACTGTCATCGTAATGGAAATCTGCTTAATAATTGCAAGAGCCGAATCATACACCAACCAACTTGTAACATCATTTTCCAACCACACCTTCGTAAAGACAGAATCTATCTTGGTATTGGAAGAAATATCAATTTTCAAATCACTTCCCATGACAGTGTCCTTAGAAGAAATCATATCACAGAACACCTTATTATCAGACATCATACGAGCATTTACCACCACACGGGAAACACCATGCAACAATTCTTTATTGACCAATACTTGTAGCCCCATCCTGTCATCTACGAGACTGCTATTGATGAGCTGTTTACCAGAAGCATCCCGACTTGGAGTTAATAGAACTTCTAAATTGCCAACATGGTCATAATCCTTGCCGAAAGGGAGATGGGTGTTTTCTTGCAGCCAATTGTCTAAATCACTTAATCCTTCTGAAGCATATATAGGTATCCTTCCGTCCAATTCGAACAAGCGAGCAGGCTCCATCATGCATGCCATCATGGAATAGATAATCTGCGAAGAAATCTTATCCACATTCCAGGGAACCTCAACATAAGATTGCTGATAATAAACATCAAAGTCAAAACATGAAGTATCAACACCGATGTGAGCAAAAGCATCCTTCATAGAAATACCATGCAAAAGTTCCTGATACACTCTTAAGATGCGTGTTTTCTCCCCTGCCATCTTGACAGTACTCACAAAGAACCATTTATCATCATATTTCTTCAACTTATTAAATTCGCTCACAGATGGTTTCTCCATTACCGTGTCAGAAGGCGATATCACCCCATAGAAGATACGATATAGCGGATTCGCATTCTTCTTACCAATACGCAACACAAACAAGCGAAGTATCAAGATGTCGGAAATGTTCATATTATCAAAAAGCAATTATAAACTACAGTCAGAACATAAGGATTATCTGAAAAAGATTTCTCAATATATTCCGCATGAGTAAACATTTTATGCTTAGCGGGTTCCTGTATTTCTTTAATTCCAATTCAGATAACTCTATCATATCTTTAAATATTTAATAATCTTTCATGTTTCTCTATTTCATCTGGTGTAAATCTCATCTTTAACAATTTAGCAGGAACACCACCTATTATACTATAAGGAGGAAATGATTTGGTAACTACAGCACCTGCAGCAATAACAGATCCTCTTCCAATAGTCACCCCTTTTAATATTATCACGTTTGCACCAGTCCATACATCATCCTCAATGATAACAGGAGCATCGTTTTCTGGCAACTTTTCTTTGGAATCCATAATATATTTTCCAATCACATCAATGCGATGGTCACCTGTAATAATAGTAGGATGAGGTCCAAATATCACTTTTTTACCTATCGTAAGAGAAGCTTCTGTGCAATAAAACGTAGCACCCTTTGGAATGCTTGTATAATCACCAACCGTCATATTCCACAAGCCCTTTAAATCAGAGCATGATGGACGTAGATAAACATGCTTACCGCATTTTTTCATAGCACCTTTATAAAAGAATGCCAGAAATTTATCATAAGCCCAAGGAATGAGAAGACTTAATTTTGCCCCCCCCAGAATAGAATTTATTCATGTTCATAATAAACTTTAAATTGAAATCATTATTCGTTTTTTACAAATATAACAACTAAAATTTTCACAACATTACTACATTATTTTTCAAAAAGATACTGCGATACTTTTTCAGAGGCATAGTAAAAGATGCAGAAGTTCTAAAAAAAAATCTCAAAGCATGAATTGGCTCCATGCAATCATGATTTTACTATATCTTTAATCTCTGACATCAACTTTAGATAAGTTTTTTCCTGTTCCGTTTCGCTCATATCAGATAATGTTTTTTGTGTATCATTTACAGCCTGAAACTCTGCCAAGTCAGAATCCAAGAACATACTTGGTTTAATCAACAGACTCATAATTTTCGTATTAGCCTCCGAAGCCTTTCGTAATATTGGAGGCAATTCGTTATTTTGGATGAAATCTGAGGCAAGAAAATCCGTAGAAACTAAAAGAATAGCAATATCAGCCTCTCTTAAAGCTTTCTCTATTTCTTCTTTCCATCGCTGACCGGTTTTAATTCTTTGATCAGACCAACCATCAATCCCACCTACATAGTTTTTCAACACTTTCAAATGAATCATCAATCTGTCGCAAAACATCTTGTCAGTATGTGCATAACTAATAAATATTTTATGTTTTTTCATTTCCATCTTCTTCGCTTCTGTTTTCTTTTCCATAAAATTTATATTTAAGTTTGCCAAAGGAGTTTCATGTGACGCTTTCGCTTTTTCCTCAATTTTTACTTCTGCTACATTTTGAGTTATAGGATTATCTGTAAGATCAACTCTTTTAAACTTTGCCATTAAATTATCATCCACATTCACGATATTGTTCCTACTCAATATAAGAGTTTCTATATGTGATGTAGCAATTTGTTTGGGCAATTTTTTGATTTGATTACCATGAAGATTTAAAATTCTAAGTTTAGGCAATTGAAATACCGCACTTTGCAAATTCTTGATTTGATTAAATGCCAAGTCCAGGGTTCTAAGTTTACGTAATTTTAATATTTCTTTCGGAATTATCTCGATCCTATTCTTACTCAGATCCAACTTTTCTAAATTAGTATATTGATACACGTTATCTGGTATAAACTTAAGATTTTTACCTGATAAGTTTAATTTGCGTACCTGTTTTATCGTTTTTCCTTTTATTTCTATTGGATATTCCATTTTTTTTGTAATTTTGCATTCATAGTCGGACTATGGGGGTAGCGACTTTAAATAAGTGATGTTCAGTTTGTATCCTTGAGGGGAGTCAAGCTGATTAATACCTTAACGGGAGTCAAAACGAATGGGGAGAACCCGCAAGAATCGGGGAAGAAGTACTTCCTCAGTTCTTGTCATGTTAGAATCCGCTTTAATTCATCGCAGCTTCGGCATCCCATGATTTTTTCACTAGTGAAACTGTGCTCTGTATATATAAGGGCACGTCAGCATTTAAAGGTCGCTTCGTGCGACCTTTTCTTATTATTGATAAGCAATTATCTGGAATACTTGAATTATTTGATGGATAATGAAGTTGATTTTTATAGACATCACAAAAAGGACTTTTTCAATACAATTTAAAAATTGCTTTCCACTCATAATCCCCCTCACTAAATGTCTGCGAGAACCATCGTGCAAGACATCTTAAAATATATGCTACTATTATGATAACAACAAACATAATGAAAAGATTGAAAGGAAACAGGTTGTTGTATCTATCCGTAAAGAGAACACTTTGAACAAGATACACCTCTAAGCACAATCCAGAGATAGTTTTCATAACAGGTCCAATCCATTTTGACTGATACAAAGTTTTCATCTGTTCTGCATTGCATATCTTATAAAAATAGAAGGTTACTCCCATGAGAGGTACTAAAGAAACTATCTGCAAGTCATGTATTAATGGAATCTTTCTTCCCAAAAGCAAAATACTATAAAACACAATAACACAACCTAACATAAGCGAGGAAACTTTCCATAAAGAAACTTTGTCAACACTCTTTCGAACGCCCAATATAGCTCCAAGCAACATGAAAGAGAAATAATGACACCACTTAAAATATGTGGCTCCATACATGTTATAACCAACTGGTTTGTCTATAACAAGATACCATCCTAATGACACCAACAGTGTTACACCCAGAATCATTAAGAGATGATCAATAGCAAACTTACGAATAAAATGCAAAATAACATAATAAATCATGATGCATGTCACAAACCATCCACCACCATTAAAGACGATATCAATCATATCAAAGTGTCGGTTAAACAATGCAGAGGACAACAACGCCCACATGATAACAGTAGGGTATATACGGTTGATGCGCCGTTTATAATAATTATCAAACCTTCTTTTCTTCCCTAAGAACAAGGTATAACCCGAGCAAAAGAAGAACAACACATCACCAATCGCCCCCCCCAGTTGCCAACATACTATACTTTCCATATAGCAACTCCATGTGGGAATTGGTTATAAGTAGAACAGCAAAGAACTTTAAAATATCAATACTGATATCACGTCGTTTTAACATTTTTCCTATCATTAATTTGAGATAAATATCCTTTTATTTGACTTCTCAAATAACTCTGTCTACTATGCAGTTTAGATACATTTTCATCTAAGTTAGACATCATATTATCAACAAATAATATCAAATCTTTAGATTGAACATAATCTATATCAACCGAGTAATCTTCAAAGCCAATATTTTTCATATATTCACGCAACTTATATAGATAATTTATAGCTATAATAGGTCTGCCACCAGCACCTGAGCACAATATAGCAGCATGCATTCGCGTCACTATAGAGAAGCAACATTGGGAGAATAAAGTTGCCATTTCTACTGGCGTTAGCAATCTCGAAATACATATCACTTTATCACCATGTTTCATCTGCTTGGATATTCTTCTTCCAATTTCAGAATCATCAAGTTCGCTGCCCGTAACAACAGTAGGTGTCACTACTATTTGCTTATTATATTTTTCAACAATATAATCTAAAGCTTCAGCTTGCGCCCTTTCATATTCTGCCTGTCCAACTGGACCATTAGCTTTTCTGAAACGCCAATAGATACACGACAACCCTATAAAACCAGGCTCAATACCAAACTCAGTCAATAACTCATGCGAATTGTGGATATCTGTTTTTTGTAAAAGCGCAATATCATAAGAATTAAACTGATATTGAGCCTTACAATTCCACTCTTTCAAAATGTCATACGACTTTTGATCTCTCACAAATATCGCATAGCTATTATTTAATATTTTCTTAGCTAAACTAATAGTACTATTATAAAAAACAGGGCCTATAGTCAGAGACATATGAACGAGCTTCTTTCCCATTTTAATATATGTACCAATAGCATACAAAGACAACATTGCCGTCTTATAGTAAATATCATTTATTCGCTCTGCTCCAATACAATATATATAATCAGCGCTTTCAACTTCTTTTAAATTTCTTTTTCTACGCCCACAAAAAGCCCAGCTTATTTTTTTAGTAAACAAAAGTAAAAGTCTACTATACGTAATCCATAAGACACACAGCACCAACCAAAAAAACTTAATCAGATTTCCACCAGTTGGAATACAGAAGAGATCGGGGAATACACTTACATTTATATCTTCACCATCCTGCTTTAAAAAACTTTCAACACCTTGAGCATCCGAACAGAAAACTGATATTGAAACATCAGGATTTGCAGTTCTTGCTATACGAATTGCATTTTCGATAAGAGCCATAGAGCCAACATTACTTGAATGTCCTCCTTCTGCAATAACTATTTTCATATTATTCTAATTTTTTCCTTTTATGATTTTACAAAATTTATCTAAAACTCTCTCAGGCAAATGAAGCACAGCCTCTATTATAATAAGTTTTTTCCATGTTGCCTCTTTATATTTTTTAGACGAAAGCAACATTTTCCATGCAATTTTTGCTAAATAAGCGCGACCTGCATTTTTACGCATTTGATATTCTGCTATAACATCCATAGGATAATACTCCTTGGTTATTTGTGTATCTAGAGAGTCTATTACATTTTTCCCTTTTTCAGTAAAAGCTACTAAACAACTGACGCCTTCATGATTATTCTGAAATTTTCGTCCCCAACAATCCCCGATTCGAATATCTGCTGCCGATGATAGATATTTATATTTACATTTTTTTTGGCAAGCCACATTAGAACAAAAATCACCAAGAAACATACGGTAAAACATATCTCCACCACTTAAACGGGACAAGATGGTTTTATTATCAGAATCAGATATAGTCATACACCATGAGTCATGCCATCCATATTTTTTATTTCTCCAAGCAATTGAGGAAATTTTGCCAAGTTTGGACTGCTGAAAGTTCAGATAAACATTCCACATAAGATAACTAGGAACACCATGACAAAAGAAATCCATAAAGATAAAATTCTCTTCACATTTCATCCTTTGAGCGTACCGACGCATCGAATCAATTTGACAAGGTGTGCCAACTATAAAAAACTTATCTTTTCTGTTAATCTCTCTCCAACAATCTTCTGTAAAACTCTGAAGATATTTACTACCTCTTGAAGCTTGTAATTCTTCTTCATTATGAGTAATATAATGCTCTGCTCTTTTTTTATCAACATTATATTTAACGGCAGCAACCTTATAGCCGCTCTCTAACATTTTTTTAGCAATTTCATATCCGACACCTCCAGAAGAGCAATTCTCTCGAGTAGTAGGATTGTTACTCCATGTTGCCAATGTTGATAAAGGTATTCCTTTAGATGATAAGTCTTGATGATTGCAAGCACAAACATCCAGACACAAATTACATTCAATACATTCCTCTGGATGATTAATAATAGGTTTATAAAAGCCATTTGCATCTAAATTCAAGTGAATCAATTTTTTACCACAAGCTTTAGTACAGACACCACATCCATAGCAATCTTTTATAATTGATACATTTTTTTTCATAAGCTTTCTATAAAAGTTTTCATTTCTTCTCCAACCTTCTCATAATCAAATTTTTCACAACCTACTTCATAGCCTCCAGTACCTATTTCATCTGCAAGAATAGGATTCTCTGCCAACTTCTTCATTCCATGGAAATATCCTTCAATATTAAAAGGAACAATCTTAGCTGATTCATTATCCTTAAAATAATATGGAATTTCTCCCACATTACTTGTTATTATAGGTCTTTTTGAAGCTACATATTCCGCTATTTTTTGACTAAACCTTGCAATATCCTGTAAACTATTAGGATTTAAAGGTATTATTAACCCAATAGAATTATCAAAGGTGTCGTAAAGCTCAGCCTGAGAAATCTGATTTTTTATAATTACGTTGTCAGAAATACCCATATCCATAACTAAACGTTTAACTGCTTCTAATTCAGTAGGTTTGCCAATAAGAACTAAAACTAACACAAGATGAGAAAAGTTCTTATCAGAAATAAGCATTTTAAACGCATCTAAAACAAGACGATTTCTTATAAGATAACCTGCTCCGCAACAATACGTAAAAGTGTGTTTATTTTTATATAACTTAGGTTTTCTATTATATTTCCCCATAACAGGAACCAACATAACAGGCTTCCCAAACCTAATTGTTCGATCTTTTAGAAAATGTCCTATTGGAAATATACAATTTAATAGATAACCAAACGTTTTATCCTTCAGCCAAGCTTCAGAATACCATCGTTTTGTTTTATTGCCAAAACTAATATGCCATTCATGAAATAGACTACTTCTTGTATATCCTTGCAGCCATGCCATAAAACATACCAAAATATATAGTGGATAAAACTTCATACCAATTATGATATGGTTTTTACCACCTTTTTCTTTACGTTCTCTTAAATATTTCCATATTTGTGGCAATGTATGGAAAGGAGTCAACACTTTGCCAACTCTCGGAAGCAATAAATAATCAAGACCACTATCAGATACCCCTTTTTCTGCAGACAAGACTCCTTTTGTACCATAAAACTCATCCAACATTGCAACTTTACAGCCTGCTTTTTTTAACCCAAGAGCTATATACTCACCTTTCGTGTTGTTTGCAGAAAACTTTATAGGATAGCCATCAGAAACCATTATTATAACATTCATATTTTATGAAATTTGTGTAATTATATATTTACTAAACTTATTCACGATGTATGATAAAAATAGACAGATCAACGTACCTATGACATAAAAACTCCATCTTCCCATATTTAGGTTTATTCCCCAAATATTGAAATTCCAAAAACGGAATAAAGGTATAATCATAATATTAGTAGCATACGATTCCAAAGATATAGAACCTAAGCCTCGCAATAAAGATAGAGATTTAGACACTAAAGTATTCTTCAATAAAAATGTAACAGCTGAAGTCAAAAAAATACCCTGTAACCAAAACAAAGAAAAATGAGTATCAATGAATCGATTTAACATAAAAAACAAAATATACCCCAGAAATGGTACAAACAATAATTTCCAAAATGCTACTTTACATTTATTGTTTATTTCTTTTGCCAAAACATATCCTATAAAATAAGAAGGGAATCGGCAAAACATAAACTGCAACTTGCATACAATCAAATTATCAGAGAAATGGATATATCCTAAAAGTAGAGAGATAAAACATAGAAAAATAACATAAAGATATTTATTCTTCATCGTCAATAATTTATGAATCAAAGGTGTAATCAAATAGAGAAGAAGAATGCAAGTTACAAACCATAAAGCCCCCTTATCAAACAAGTATCCAAAACCAGATAAATTTAATAATATACCGCCAATGCCTATAGCACTCGAAGAAGATTTAAAATATTCTAAAATAGTTAGTGGAACTATAAAAAGCGCACAAGGAATTATAATTCTTATATACCTTTTCCAAAACCATTTATGGATGGACATTTTATTTTTTTCTCTATTAGTATAAGAATTAAATATTCCCATACCTGAGAGGAAAAGAAATATATCTACACCTGCGCCACCATTTCCCAAAATAGTATAAAGCCAAAAGGGCATAACCAAATTAAATTTTGTAGCATGGCATAATATTATTAGTATCGTAGCTACTCCCATCAACTCACTTCTGAACCGACTAAAATCAAACAAATTGAACTGCATCTGTCTCATTTAAGAATTCTTTTAAAAAATGTCTCTATTTGGTAATCAGACATCAATTGGTATTTCCTTTGAGAACATATTGCAATTATCATAAACAATAACATATACCCACTGGATGGAGCAACAAAATAATTGCTTATCCAATCGCATACCCAAAAGAAGCCTATATATATAACCAATCCTCTAATATATCTATTTCTTGATCTATTTAATACTTTTAAACCTAAAATGGAAAAAAAGAGGAACCAGGCCAAAAGACCAATCACACCAGTCCAAGTAAACATATTAACAACAAAAACTTCACTATTTCTCTGTGGAAAGGCACCTGATTCTGCATAAAAAGTTCCTTCACGTTTTTCAACAAACTTAGAATCATACCCATATCCAGGAGTTCTTCCATACCACAAATAGCCGTTGTCCTCAGCTGAATTTATGGCCTCTTCGTATAGCATAGTTCGTGTATCGTCTTTCAAGTTCTCTCCTGAAGAAGACGTATATGATCCTTCTATATAACTATCCATATCAAAAACATTAAACTTACCATTCAGAGCAAAAAGAAATAACACTATTGGTAACAACATCAAACAACCATATAAAATCTTAGATGAGATTTTACCTAAAAAAACATGAAACTTAATCAAAAGCAAAGATACAAATGGTAATAAAACTCGCAGATAATCAAAACGCTGGCTTATACCATATAAAGCCATATAAATAAACATGAAAAACACTAAATACCTTTTATTTTTACTAATACAATTAGATAGCATCAAAAAAAGGAATGACATTTGGAGCATTTCAACTAACCAATATTTATCCATAAATATACTGGCAGGCAAAACAATTAATGGCACATATTTCCACCATATTTTTAACGTACGTATCATTACAGACTCATTCATCAAGACGAATATTACGCCCACAGATAGAAAACTACACATCACCTGCATACGCTGGAAAGGGTAGATTGAAGATGGAACAAAAAATAATTTAATACAAGATGCAACTACATAAATAATCATCAATACATACAACGAAGTAATGTATTTATATTGCCGTGAAAGATATTTTCTATTTTTCCAATAATAACAAAACACAAAAGCAGACAAGATAATATATATCATATAATCGTATGCCTGAGACAATTTTCCTATACCATAAGTAAACATAATAGGAGAAAAAGTCAACATGATTATTAAGACTGGCACATACTTATATACTTTAAACAAGAAACTTTTACTCATCATTTTTAACCATTAATTATATTTTCAGAATGTTCATCAAACTCAATAATATCCCATGGTTTTCCCATGGCCTGAGCAGCAGCACCAGGGAAACCACTTCTATACATATCTCCAGAAACCAAGAGGTGGGTAAATTCTGCATGACCTATCATATAAAAATCTAAAAACGATTTTAAATATGTATCATACGATGCACTGACATCATAATCAATATGTACGACTTTACCAGGAATTGTATAGACAAAATCCAACTTTGAAACCTCATTTAAGAACGTATAACTATCTGACGTACAAAGGATCTTTCTACGATCTCTTAAATGTATCTCTTTTATTTTATTTACACAAAGTTCTATCAAACGGGTTCGTTCTTTAGGTTCAAGTGTTTTAAAATTTCCTTCATTGAAATCCCCTAAAAGCTGTTGAAATCGCGTGACAACTGCTATATATGGACTACCAATGTTTTCTATATGGGCATCAATCTCTCTTTGCAATCTCTTACATGGTTTAAAAAGTTTATTAAAATCTTTCTGATATGTATCCATAGCGAAGAAAGAGTATGTATACAAATGTAAAGACTGCTTACAATGATGCCAAAGTCTGCTTAAATATTGCTCATGATATTTCATGGGTAATAGATAGTCAAACAAGATAACAGGACGAGAATATTTTTTATTATAGCTTAAAGGTTTATGGCAAATCCAATCAACCTCATTTGGAATCAAATAATCTTCCAAGTTAAAAGGACTTGTATAATGAAGCTTAAATGGAACATTATTTTTTTCACACCAATGATAGATAGTGCAAATACTTCTAAATCTGTCAGCTAAACCACCATGCTTCTCTCTTCCATCAATCATAAACACAACAGTTCTCTGCTGATTGTTGTGGTCTTGTAAGTTATAATATTGCTTGAGAAGACTATTTTCTACTTTATGTGTGGGACCTATTTTCCAATCATAAAGACTTATGATATGAATAAGTCGTGTTTTTATTTTATAAATTATCGTGAACATAATTCTTCTATATTTCCATTCCATTTAAATGATTCTGTATGGGTTTTAAAATAATCATCCAAATAAAACTCCATCTTACCATTGTTAATTTCTCTATATCCACTTTTGATGAATTTGGCAGGATTTCCTCCAATCATCGGATAATCAGGCAGGGATTCTGTATAGTCTTTAGATAAACTTGAATAAGGACCTGCTACGATAGTATAAGGGGGTAATTTTGATCCTTTTTTTATCATTGTATAGCTTCCTATCCACGAACCGCGACCTATATATATAGGTTTACGATTGTTTTTAACTGTCATATTCTCTATCTTTAACATATAATGAACATCTGAGTCCATCAACATCGTATTGAATGCGACAACACATGAATCTTCAAAAATGACATCCGAGGTCACGAATAAGGTAACATTATCTGCCAACATGCTGTTATCACCAATTCGAAACCTTCCCGAAATTTTCCATTTTGCTCCTTGTCGTACAACAACATTTTTCCCATATCTCACCTCACCAGAGATTGATAAGCTATTCGTATCACTAACACTTCGTGCAGGGTCCATTAAACCTATTTTCATCATTCCTGAATATATTTCTGCAGCATTCAAAGGCAAGACCCTTCCAGAAAGATTAAAGTATTTCGTCTTACCATAAATCCAAACAGGCATTGTCACTGCATATCTGAAAGGCATTGTCCGCAAACAAAAATATATTGTTTTCCAGAGTCGGAGACGATTCTCTACTTGATTCATCTCTAACAAAGCTATAAATTGATTAAAAGTTATTTTACCTTGCAAGATTTTAATCATACCAGGAGGAATAAGATATAAAAATCTTAACTTCAATCGTATATAAGTATATAAGAATTTCAACATAGCTTATCTAATATCAATGAGAAACCAAACATTTTAAACATCATAAGGCATACACGTTTATTACGCTTTGCTCTTGACCATACATAATCTACAACTACTTTCTTATAAGCGTATCCTAAATTTGAGTATTCTTTTAAAATCCTCATGGCATTTTCCAAATCTTTATTTGTCATTGTCTTATGGTCGTTCTGCAAAAAAGACAACAAACATTCTATTTGTCTTTCAGAACCAATAATTTTGTTGATTATAAGATTCTCCTCCAACAGCCTTTTTCTGTAAATTCTTGACTGAGGATCAGCAGATTCCAATGCTGTTTCTTGAGTTGGAGTACGTCTATATTCAAGAACAGAATAAGGAAGATTTCCAAAATCGCAGCAAGGCATCAATTGTGTCCATAATCCCCAATCTTCAATTCTGTAGAAACGCTTATCATAAAAAATGTCATTGTCAATCAATACAGAACGCCGGATAATGACATTGGGATGCCCTATAGCATTGGTAAACAACATCGATGCTTTGATATTAATGTTGCCCAAAGGCCGTTTTATAATATAAGGATTATCTATTCCTTCTCCAAAAACAGTAAAGAACGAACCACATACCCCAACACTGGGATGTGACTCCATGTATTCCACTTGTTTTTCTATGCGAAAAGGTTTAGATATGTCATCAGCATCCATTCTTACTATATATTTGCCATTTGCCATCTTTACCCCCTTGTTGAGAGTTGCAATTAGCTTCATATTCGTTTCGTTTTTTACATATACGATTTTTGAATTTCTTGATTGATAATCCAAAATAACAGATTCACTTTTATCTGTGGAGCCATCATTTATTATCAAGAATTCAATATTCTTATATGTCTGTGCCAAAATACTGTCTATTGCTTCTGACAGGTATTTTTCGGCGTTATATACAGGCATCAGCACTGTTACCAAAGGATTCGTCTGCATCATGTATAGTTATAAAAAAATTATTTTAAAAGTTTATCTATAGTTCTTATCATATATGTATTCAGCCACAAGTCGGCTTTTCTCAACATATAAGAACAAGCAAATACAACGATAATACAAGAAACCAGTATACAACATACGGATTGGAATGTGTTCTCCATTGTCAAAGCCATATAACATCCCAAAGAACAAATTACTAAAGAATGCAACAAATAGATCTCAAACGATATGCTGCCCAACCAAAGGCACACTTTGTTTGTCAAAATGGCTTGTGACTTGGGAAACAAAGTAAACCCTACAACAAAAAGAAACGCCCTCAAACTGTCTATATTCCCAAAAGATAAAAATGTCAAACCGCAAAATGCTACCAAGCATAATAGACCCATATACGAGAGTTTAAAATTTTCTTGATAAATATAATAAGTCAACACCCCAGCCAGCATGGATGTATAAAATATCGTTATCTTTGATAGCAATAGCATAAACATCAAAATCAAACCATATTTAACCCATCTTTTCCTTATCTCTCGTGTTCCTATATAGAATGGAACAGCTAAAAATGTGCCAATGAAAATGTACTTAAGCATCCATAATGGATTTATCAGAGGAGTAATCATTACAGGCGCATAAAACAGAGAGCGAAAAAGATCTTTAAAGGAGGCAGAAGGAGGCAGAAATTGTTTCATCCAATCGCTCTGAATAACATCTCCCCATTGTTGATTACTACCCCAGCCACAATTACATAAGACAAAAGCCAACAGCGTGGGAATAACCAAAGGAACCACAAAACGAAAATATCTTTTTGCCACCAATGTTGCGATAGACCTTTGAGGATCTTTATTCTGCAATGAACAACATAATGAAAAACCAGCTAAAAGAATAAATGTATGTACAGGGAATAGTCCGTTGACAAATTCTTTAATTACAGGAATTTCCTTTAAGTTTTGAAATAAAGGGAAAGCCAACATAAAATGTCCCATAAAAACCATAATAGCAGCTAAGCCTTTCAAAGCATCAATATACCCGATATGCTTGGTAACTTTAATCATTTCCATAACGTAAGTTTTACTCTTATCAGCAAATTACACATTCTTTGGAACAACGTTAATGGTTTAGACATCCAAGAACTGCTAAACTCATGAACAGATACCGTTCTTTCACTTATTATATATTGTTTATCTGCATATAGTTTTGCACTGAACACATCAGCATCATAGATAGATAGAGATCCATCTGCCCACAAAGTGTAATTCACATTAAAATAGAAAGACAAAGACAAGGTATTTACTTGACTGTCAAACTTTCCATTTTTCATAATGAAATGGCGCATTTTATATTTATCCATAAAACCTTTTACCCAGGCGGTACCTTTTTCTGCACCAAGTACAGCAGTACTTACCAAAAAAAGACTCTCTTTTCCAACAAATGAATGATTATCAAGATAAGGCTCAAAAGATTTTATTACTCTCACATCAGTGTCCAGATATATTCCACCTTCATTATAAAGAGCGTAAAGTCTTGCAACATCACTTACAAAAGCATACTTGCCTACAGCATGGGCTTCTTTAGTAAAAGCCAAAGCCCGGAAATCAAAATTATCCTCATTCCATTCTTTAATAACAAAGTCTGGATTCATTTTTCTCCAGTTTGCTATATTCTCTTCCACCTCCTTTGGTTTGTCTTTACGACCGAACCAACAGTAATGTATTATCTTGGGTATCATATGCTATCAATTATTTAAGTATTCTATACGATCATCCTTTGGATTTCTCCAAACGCCATGCGCCTTCACTATTGCAGGAATCCCAGCTAATAAAGTATATGATTCTACATTATATTTTTTATTCAACAATGACTTGGAAGCTACTACACATTTGGAAGGGACCTCAGTTCCTGGCAATATGGTACATCCGAATCCAAACCAAGTAGCATCACCTATTCTTATAGGGGCATAAGCTTGACCTATTTTTTGCCCATTGGGCGATGACAGTTGATGCTGATTAGTATCCATGACAGTAGTATCCCAACCTATCAATACATCATTTTCAAAAGTTATACTCTTACCACATACAACCCTCAAGCCATCAGTTGCAGTAAAATGACTTCCGAAAGAAAGAATACCAGTATCAAAAACAGCCAATTTCACACCAGCCCCTAACGTGCATGGGCCGTGGAAAACTATGGTACCATTATTTTCCCAAACAACACCAATGCCATCTGATACACCTATCGTTTTTAATCCAAGCTTTATCATTCCTCGATATATCTTGCCATCTGCCGGATCTATTTTAATATGCCCCCCCAACTTTCTAAAAGTAGGCCTGCTTAATAAAATAGGTAGATACTTAGCCTGATGAAAAGGAAGATAATGGAAATTAAACCATATTGTTTGGGGTAAATACCATTTCATCCAACTTATCTCATGAAGAAAATAGAGAATCTTCTTTAACGGATTACACATATTTATATCTCACTAATTATTTTTTTCCATTGTTCAAATATATTATCAAATGTGAACTGACGAGAGATTTTAAAACTTTCCAAGCCCATATTATACCTGAGTTCAGGATTTGAAATCAGAGCATCCAACTTGTTTGCGAATAATGTTTCATCGAAAGTTGGTACCAAGAAGCCATTTCTATCATTCACCACTATTTCGGATGGACCAGTCGGACAATCAAAAGCAACAATAGGTAATGACATCGCAGTAGCTTCTAACAAGACCATAGGAAAGCCTTCGTATCTTGAAGGCAATACATAAATAGAAGATGCTGTCAGTTTAGATCTGATATCATTTGTCGGTGGAGTAAACACAACATGTGTTAATCTTTTATCTTTTACTATAGTCTTCAACGACATTTCTTCCTCTCCACCTCCGACAATCTCAAGTATCCAGTCTTTGTGCTTTTCTTCTATCTTCTGCCATATATTTAAAAGATAATCAAAACCTTTTTGAGGTGTAAGCCGGCCTACAGCAATAACACGCTTTTCACTATGCGGTGTTGGCATATTGAAATCAAAAGTCAAGGGATTGTATATCTGCTCAAAGAATGATGCTGGGGTGTTATTAAAATTGCGAATGTACATCTCTCTATCTGCCTTTGTCAATAACACCATTTTTGATGATGTTTGCAAAGCTGCCTTCAAGCCTTTTTGTCTTGCCTTGTCAGCAGCATTAACCGTGTAATTAAAATGATCCCATGTTATTTCTTTGCACTGAGTTCCTTTAATTGCTGGCGATGAAAACATTGCCGTTCCCATATCTACATCTATCAGCACATCTATCTTTCTCCATTTTATAATAAATCTGATTATCAGATAAAAATAATGCCATAGCCTAAAATATTGCAAGAGATTATAAACTTTCCCCAAACAATAAGTATGAATATCTTTATGTAGATGAAAAAAGACATTTCCTTTAGAACGAGGGCTAATAAATGAAACTTGATAACCATGCTCAGCAAAACGATTAGCCAACATGGTGCTTACACGCTCCGTTCCTCCCTTTCCATCAAGATTACCGATAATGAATCCGATATGCTTTTTCATCTCTTAATTTTTAAAAAGGATTTACGAACAGTCAGCATAAGTAAAACTACTTTAGCTACCAATTTTCCAAATTTTGAATTTCCATCCACTTGCTTTATTACATGATTCCAATCACATTTCGCCAACTTCTTTATTTCTTGAAAAACCTCTTTACCAAACAGATCTACCATGATAGCATTACGTTCTTCTGTCGCTTTCTGAGGATCACTACTCATCCCATCTGACATAAAGTTAGAAACCATAAAATACAACGGTTGATAAGAGACATGGTCTATTAAGAGAGTCTTCATAAAAAATTTAGTATCAGCTCCTATTCTGAATTTTGTATCATATAAGTTTTTCTTCATCAAAGAAGTCTTGATAAAAGAAGATTGATGACTTAAAGAACCATTTTCCCAAAAAGAAAGTAAATTTACTGCATTCTTAGCGAATGGATACCATGGTTCTACTTTATTGTTTTTATGTGAAGCTGCAATACCGGTATAAATATCAGCCGTAGGATTTACTGCCAAGAAGTTGTTCAGCACAAATTTATCATAAAAGGAATCTCCAGAATTCATAAATATACAATAATCACCCTCAGCGTATTTAACAGCTTTATTCATACCATAAAACACACCGCCATCGCGAGTTGATTCCAAATTTACACGAATGCCATTCTCTTTTAGAAAATCCTCATGTTCACACTTCCATTCTTCAGCATATTTCACACTCCCATCAGTAGAGCCGCCATCTTGAATGATAAGTTCATAGTCGGTACACTCTAAACGATCTATACTTGTCAATGTTCGCTTCAACCCTTCCAAATCATTGAAACAAACAGTTATGATTGAAATTTTCATTGTAATTTGATTCTTATATAATGATTGATTTTAACTAATAAATAAGAAATAAAAACTTGGCATATAATGTATCCGATTACTCGAATTCTGGTCATATGACAATATGTATTTACTATATATAGAACTACCAGATTAGAAATATACAATTCCAAAGTTATTGTTCCTAAGAATTTCAGATATTCTGCTATTTTATTATGCAAGATTTTTCTTATATATAATAATATACATACTATGGGTAAAGCAAGAAGAGATATTCCTATAAAGGGATTTACATATAGAAAAACCGGAAGGAATAATATAGCCCCCCCAACACTAAGAGACTTCAAATATCTAACATATGATTCTGACAAACAAAATAATATACCTAACATAAAAATTGGAATCCTACCTAATAAACAGGCATACCACCAATGTTCAATAAAAAAAACTTTGAATTTATATAGACATAGACTAATTATTATAAAAAAGATAAATGGACTCCATATCCTTATTGAAATTTTATAAAAAAGAGGAAAAGTCAGACATAGAACAAACAAGGACTGTAAGTACCAATCAACTCGACTTCCTCCACCTTCAACCCAAAAACTTAGAGTTGATAGATTATAAATTATATGAGATATACTATTATCTTTCTTAAGAATAGTCAATACAACAACAAGCAAAACATAGAGAGGATACAATCGTTTCATTCTTCTCTCATAAAAAACATACCATTTATTTTTCCGAAAAGAATTAGTTAATCCATAACCACTAAGAAACAGAAAGATATCCACACCTACATATCCGATGTTTAAATCACCAAAAATATTCCTCGTACATCCAAAGAAATGGTACAGCAATACAAATAGTATTGCCCATCCCATCAAATATAATCTATTCCCACTTATATCATACATTTTAACGACCTCCCAAAAGTAAGAGTCTACTTAACCCATTTTTTTCAACTAAAATAGTTAGCAGAAGCGAGAATGCTAATGCTGCTATAAATGTCAACATTATATATAATATATTATATGATGCAAATAAATGAAGCGCCAAGCCATCAAAGCACCAGGTAGAAAAAATATAGATGCCTAAACTCTTTTCACCGCAAAAAGCAAAAGCATTTGATACTTTTCTTAGATAAACAACAATGATGTATGAAATTGCCAACACAGTCACAATTCCAACAAGCCCTATACCTATCCTCTTTAAACAAATAATAATATTCGCAAGAACTTCTTGGTTCTTTAATATATAACTCCCTGATATATAAACATAATCTTGCTTATGAAAATACAGAATGCCCATTGCATAAATGATAATACTTATACCAGAAAACAAAAACACATTGAAGAACCTAAATTTTGAAATCGTTTCTTTTCCATTAATAAGGTAGCCGATAATAAAAAAGGGTAACATGTACTTATACAACTCTGCATTTGGTATAATTGTATCAGGAATTAAATAAAAACCAATAACACACAGAATTGTAACAATATGTTCAAGATATTTGTTCAAACGTAATCTGTTAATGGCAACAACAAATGTCATACAGTATAAAACAGCCCACAAGAACCATAATTTCTTCGGAAAAGAGTAAATAATATGCATACAAGTATATTTTAGCCCCCCCAACGAAGAATAATTTGATTCATACAATAGCATCAAAATTGATACATTAACGATTAATGGCAACAATAGGCTCATCACTTTTTTATGACATAATGCACTCAAAGAATATTTTCTAATAGAGAAAGCAAATAAATAGCCACTTACAAAAATAAGCAATGGCATATGACAACCATATATACACCGAAAAACAATATTATCGAAATAAGCTAAAGAATTATAATAATCAGAACCACCCCCAAACTGGATTGCATGACCAAGAACCATAGAGACGATAGCTATTCCCTTAACTACATTCCAGTATTTTCTATAATCAAATGTTGTCTGTGATATTATTTGCATTTTAATTTAATGTCTTTTTAAAAACGAAAGATGAAGTTTCAAAAACACTTTCACTCTCCTTAGGAAACCAAGACCTGTGTATGGATTCCATTGTCTAACACGGCTTGCAGCTATAGCAGAATGAAGAGGATCTGTTTCTTGGCTTTCTGGAAGTACCATGAGTTTTTGTGAATCTTTCCAATAATACACTAGAGGAGTTATTATTGATTGATCATGCCTATGAGCTATATAAAACTCGTATTGATTAACCATCTCTTTTTCACTCGGATCTATGACCAATTCTGGATGAAACAAATTTATTCGTAACCATTCATCTATGATGAGGTTGGCTTTGCTTTTTTTTACAAGAATACATCCACCCCAAATTTTTTGAAAGGACATAAACGCATCATTGCCAACATAACTCTCAAAAAAATTCAATGTTTCTTGTTTTGTCCAATACTTAATTTCCGTTGACCAAAATCTTTTATCCTTGCAAAACATTTGCCAATCAGGATAATGATCAATTGACCTATATTGAAAAAATAGAGCATTATAAGTTTCCAAGTAATGAAACCATAAATTCCATTCCTCAGAAGAGGCATTTATTGTACATCCTGCATCGGCATATACTACAATATCACCTTCTTGGCATAAATTCAATGTTTGGAATATAACATAAGGTTTCCATACCCAATAACCGCCCCCCCCGCTTGTATGCCATTAAAGGTGAAGCTTTTATTGAATCCGGCAAATCTTTAGGAGTATATACAATAACCTCATCAAATAGCCCTGACTTCTGAGCTTGCTTTGCAAGTTGCTTTCTTGATAAATAGAAAGCATCGTCTCCATAAGTTATAAAATATTTCTTCATTTCTATTTTTTCTTTAAAATTAAAATAAGTTCATTCATTTCGCTGAATTTGAATACATAAGAAAATCCTATATAAAACAGGCTCCCTACTGCACTACCCACAATGATTTTTAAAATATCATTAGGAATAAAATAAGTAACCCCTAATATTAATACCAACATCGCTAAAGATAAGAAAAATGATGGACATAAATCCTTTATCTGAGTCCAGAATCCACAATTTATAAACTTTCCCGTATAATATGTATTTATGATAATAGAAACCAAACTAGAGAAGATATATCCAAAGCACATAATTTCAATACTATAACGATATGTACATGCGATTACAATTATTGCTAACAACTTGTTAATCAATTCAACACGCAAAAACAAATCGCTTCGTCCTACTACCTGCAGCAAATTTAAATTGATTGCATGAACGGGATGCCACATTTGTGCAAAACATATAATCGTTAATAAACCAGCACTATATTCCCATTTTGCAGTAAAGACAACCATAATAAATGGATGAGCGAGTATGGCTAATCCCATCATTAAAGGAAAAATAACAAAAACCGATAATTTAAGCATTCTTCTATATGCATTTCCCAATCTATCCATATCATTATTGACTTTGCACAATACAGGGAAGGTTGCACCCTGAAGTATCTGGGTTGCTTGAACCGAAGGAATTCCAGCTAAACTATGAGCTCTTGAATAAAAGCCCAATGTACTTGCAGAATAGAATTTACCAATAACAACAGGATACACATTATTATATAAAGTATCTAACAAGCGAGAAAGCAATAACTTTGAACCGTATCCAAAAAACTCATGAAAAGATTTCCAAGAGAAAGCCCATATTGGACGCCAAGTAGAATAAAAGTAACGTAGTACTAACCCAAATATAGTACCTAATAAAGACTGATAAACCAAAGCCCAAACTCCATATCCTAAATAAGCTAAAACAACACCAACAATACCAGAAAAAACATTTCCTACAAGTCCTAATATAGAAGGAGTCTTAAAATCAAGATTAATCTGATATTGCAAATTCCACATCGTACCAGTAGCACCTATAACCAAACTGATACCTAGGACACGAAGAATTTCGCATAGCTGCGGCATATTATAGAAGTCTGCAACAAAAGGGGCTATTACAAACAAAATTATATACGAGATTAAACTTGCTGCAATATTAAAATAAAAGACTGTTGCTTCATCAATCTTTGTTCTATTTTGTTTTTTCAAAAGCGCCTGACTGAATCCACTATCAATAAATTGTCCAGCAACTGCCATAAATACTGTAAGCATTCCTATCAATCCATAATCGCTTGGTAAAAGCAAACGAGTCATGAATAACATAAAGAACATAGATATGCCTCTATTTGCAAATGTACTTACAGCATTCCAAGCAACTCCTTTTACTGCTTTATTTTTAAGATTTCCCATGTATAAGAGTACCTATTAAATTAAAAATGTTTTCAACTTCCAATACAAATACAGCTGTGTTGGAAACTTATTAAACTGATTTGATTGAAATATGTATTTGTCTGATTGCTTATCTATTTCTATAAGGCGCTTCATTAAACCTTTATCCAAAGGACGAATACGCTTAAAAGCAAAACTCTTTACATAATTCAAAAAAGAATAAAAATAAGGCAATACATCCTCCATATTCTTCTTTTCTAAAAAGCAACGCATAAGACTTAAATTCTCAATTGATTGCTCCAAAGGATAATTATGTGTTATTGAATTAGGATTGTTTCGATAATGGTAAAAATTTTGCTTTAAATGAGAAACAGATTTTGCATACAACATTACTTGTAAGTTGATATACAAATCTTCATGCATGCTGTTCACTGGAAATTCTACTTTATCAAATAACTCCGTACGATAAATTTTATTCCAAGTCTGCGCAGGTGCTCTTAGCAGAAACATATTCCTGATATAGTCCTTTGTATTGGATATCTCTATGCAATTGATAGGAGTTTGCGTGTCACTATTTTTAAAATAGTCACAATAAACAACGTCTGTTTTTGCAGCTACTATTGCATTTAACATTTGTTCTACCATTGTCGTTTCTACCCAATCGTCAGAGTCTAACAACATGACATACTCGCCATTTACATATTGCATACCAGTATTTCTCGCAAGAGATTGACCTTCATTCTTTTCTTTTTCTATAATCAGAACTTGTTTTTTCCGATTAGGGTATAATTCTATTATCTTTTTTAATAAAATAACAGAATTATCTTTTGTGCAATCATTCACAAAAATATACTGTATGTTATCGTATGTCTGTTCAAAAAGACTACATACACACTGAGCAATATACTTTTCTACACCATAAATGGGAACGACAATCGATACTAAAATATCTTTCATATCAAAATCTAATCTCTTCGTATTCTTTATTATTAATCATTGAGGCTCTTTTTGCAAAACCACTATGATACATATCTCCTGTTTGGAGGAGATATATCTTATCTGCTTTAGACAAAAGAAGCATATCTTCAAAAGATTTCATATAAGTATCAAAAGCGGCATCAGCAGTATGATCCATATGAACTACTTTGCCAGGAATAATGCGAACATAATTCAATTGCCTAGTTATTTCTTGCAAGAAACGTCCACTATCGGATGTGACCAAAATAATATCATCAGGGTGTCGTTCCTCATGAAGAGTATTAACCTTACAAATACATTTCTTAATAAGTGCACATTGCTCATTATCTGACAAAATCTTATAGCCTTCTTCCTTAAAGTCACCCAATAACTGCTGAAACCGAAACACCATTGCAATAAACTTATTGCCTATTTGCTTCTGATTATTTTCAATAGCTGTCAGTAAAGGTGCGGTAGGTTGAAACATCTCATCAAATGAAATAGAGAATTTCTTATCTAAGAAATAGGTGTTGGTGTAAAGATGTATCTGCTTGCCTTGGTTCTTACATATCATTGAACCTAAATAGAATCTATGAAGACTGACATCAAGCTGATAATCGTTTAAGACAACAACAGCTGTTTGTTCTGAGTTATAACTGATATCCTTTTCTTCTATTATCCAATTATAAGAATTGGGGGCCAGATAGTCTTGCAGTTTAAAAGGATATACATAATTTAACTTGAAGTTTAAACCTTTCTGCTTGCAATATTGGTATATTGTTGTTATACCACGCAGACGATCAGTCAACCCACCATGAATGCTACGACCATCAATCATAACAATGATTGTTGTTTCGCCAATTCTTTTTAGTGGATATTCTTGACTATAATATTTTTCCTTTATTTTTTGTTCTTCCTTTATAAACCCTTCATTAGGACGGAAGAACAAATAATAAAGTCCGCGTAAAAAACTTCGAAGTTTTTCAAAAAGCTTCATTAGTGTAATGTAATTTGCTATTTAACGATACCCTTCTCCAAGTACTCAGCCAGGTTGCAGCGAACCTTCTCACCGGCAGCCTCGGCAGCCACCTTCGCCATATCGCTATCTACCATGATTTCGACAAGGTCTTCGAAAGAAGTGGTGTTGGGATTCCAGCCGAGCTTAGCCTTTGCCTTGGTAGGATCGCCCCAGAGATTGACAACATCGGTAGGACGGTAGAAATCGGGAGACACCTCGACGAGAGTCTTGCCGATCAACTCCTCAGGACCTTCCACGCAGATACCCTTCTCGTTCTCTTCCTTGCCTTCCCACTTCAGCTCGATACCTACATAATGGAAAGCCAGCTGGGCGAACTCACGAACAGAGTGCTGCTTGCCGGTGGCAATGACGAAGTCCTCAGGCTTCTCTGCCTGGAGGATGAGCCACATACACTCCACATAGTCCTTGGCATAACCCCAGTCGCGCAATGAATCCAGGTTGCCCAGATACAACTTATCCTGCTTACCCTGCTTGATGCGGGCTGCGGCAAGAGTGATCTTACGTGTCACGAAAGTCTCGCCACGGCGCTCACTCTCATGATTGAAGAGGATACCCGAACAGCAGAACATATTGTAAGCCTCACGATACTCCTTCACAATCCAGAAACCATACTGCTTGGCAACAGCATATGGCGAATAAGGATGGAATGGAGTATTCTCGTTCTGAGGAACCTCCTCCACCTTGCCATAAAGCTCGGAAGTGGAAGCCTGATACATACGGCAGGTATCTGTCAGTCCGCACTGGCGGATGGCCTCAAGAATGCGGAGCACACCTGTGGCGTCTACATCAGCGGTAAACTCAGGAGAGTCGAAACTTACCTGCACATGGCTCTGGGCAGCAAGGTTGTAAACCTCTGTAGGTTTCACCTTGTTCATCACCTGAATGATACTCATAGAGTCGCCCAAGTCGGCATAATGAAGATGGAAATTGGGCTTGCCTTCCAAGTGGGCGATACGCTCACGATAGTCTACCGATGAGCGTCGAATGGTGCCATGCACATCGTAACCTTTCTCCAGCAAGAGTTCTGCAAGATACGAGCCGTCCTGGCCTGTGATGCCCGTGATGAGGGCTACTTTTCTATTATCCATTTTTATATTGTAAATTATATATTTTTTTCTAAAATCATCCCGACCTTCTTTATTGATAAAGCGGGCTGCACTCAGCAATTTGAAAGTGAACTTTCATTGCGCTCATTGGCACCGCTTTTTCCCATTAAAGAAGGCCCCACCGCTTTCCCCAAGCCCCTTTTCTCATGGAGAAGGTTGGCTGCACTCGGCAATATGAAAGCGAACTTTCATTGCGCTCATTTGCACAACCTTTCCCCTCAGGGTACAGGGGATGTACCAACCGCCCTTTCAATAGTCTTTACGACCCCTTCGGTTCCCCTTGTAGGGGACAGAAACGGTGCTCAAACCGCTTCGCTATATGGTTGGCGGACCATCAGAGGTCTACGCCAGCAGTGGAGCTGCGGTTTTTGTGCGGGGATAAACCCGCCTTCACTCAAGGATTTGCTAAGAGCATCTGCCCCTTCAGGCGTGCTGGTTGCGTGAGCTTCTTGTATTTTAAAGCTTTTTCCCTTACAGGGCGATAGGCTATCATCCGTAATAACCCAGGGCGCTGCCCTGGGTTAAGAGCTTCTGCCCCTTCTGGGCGTGCTGGTTGTGTGAGCTTCTGCCCCAACACCATCCCTGAATCGGAATCATCTATCCCAGACTTGAGTCATCAGGCGGCGGAAGGCGGCCAGATAGCCGTCTTTGAACAGGGGATCGTCGCCGGGATTGGCTGCCTGATTGTCAGCCTCCAAGGCATCGAGGATTTCGCAGATTTTCTCAAATTTTTGACGGTCCGTCGATACGGTCTTGAGGGTATGACGGGTGAGCAGATAGACCTGGGCCAACTCTAAAACTTTTCCGTCTTAGACTCGCTTAATTGTCTTCGGACG
>ERZ1026846.20-NODE-20-length-115334-cov-26.675787_pt1 | contig 115334 bp, 115 predicted proteins | sample MGYA00380153_ERZ1026846 | MGnify/ENA primary metagenome ERZ1026846 (study PRJEB33269, sample SAMEA4719789) | human gut metagenome | biome: human-associated habitat; feature: organic feature; material: feces | place: Cameroon | collected 2013-10 ...
ACAAAAAACAATTTCAATTATTCAGATTTTCACAGAGAGTTTACAAACAAAATAAAAGAACTTTTAAAAAATCCTGAGCCGGAAGTAATTTTGAAAAGCGACTGGGGGCTTTCAATTTTACCGATTCTTGCTTTTTTTAAAAACAACACACTTTTTGACAGTTTAAAACTTGCATACAATCAGGCTCTACGATATAATTGAAGATTATGAGAGCAAAAAGAAATTCGATTTTTATAACAACAATTTGCGCCGTATACATTTTGTCATTGCTGTTTTTTATTATTGCGTTAGCCGCAGAATATAAGCAGGGAGCTTTTAATTCCCAGAATAGATTCAATTCGATTACAAGGGATTTAAGCAGAATCAGCAAAAACTACGCACCGCAAAGCAAAAAGTTTTACGATGAATTTCTAGCTTCACTCGGAAATATTTCAGACATAGCAGGGCTTCAAATTAAATATGGCGAAGAGCTGATTTTTTCTTATCCTGGAAAAATGTCGGAATTTGAAAAAATAAATTCTTCACTTGTAAAAATTTATTCAACAACAGTTTTCACTGAAAATGGAATTCCGCTTTCGCTCACAGCTTCTATATATTTGCTCAAGCCTGTCTCAATTTTTTACAAAGGCCGAATCGCTTTTATAGTTGTAATAATTGCAACGTTAGCAACAGCAGCACATCTTGCATTCTTCATAAAGAATGGAACTTTTCCAAAAGAATCAGAAAACGATGATTTGGAGCAAACTGAATATCCAGAAATAGAATCCTACGATGATTTTTCAGAAGAAAAAGAAGAACAAAATGCTGAAGAAAAAACAAATGATGAAAACGGGGAAACTTCAGAAAATATAATAGAACAAGAAGAAGCTCCGCAAGAGCAAGAAGAAGATGTTTTGGCATTTTTAAATTCTGAGCCAGAAAAAGAAACAAACAGCGAGCCTGAACTTTTAGAAGACAAACATGAAAATTCCGCGGAAGAGCCAGCAGGACTTTTCTGTCCTAGCACAGGATTTGGCTGGGAACAATATATGCTCACACGCCTTGACAGCGAGCTTATAAGATCTGCTTCAAGTGACCAGGACTTGTCACTGTTTACAATAAAAATCAAGAACATTGACTGGGATTCTGAATGTGGAAAAGAAATCAGCAAAACGATTCTTGAAAAAGTAAAATTCAATGACCTTGTTTTCAATTATAAAGAAGACGGAGCAAGCGCAATTTTCCAGAATCAGAACACAGATAAATCGCTTGTGATTGCAGGAGATCTTCATACAGAAATAACATCAGTTCTTTCAAAATACAATGAGCAGCGTTTTGTGGGAATTGGAATTTCATCACGGACATTACGTCTGATTTCTGCAACACGGCTTGCAAACGAAAGCGAAGAAGCCTTGAACAGAGCCGATGCAGATTCACCTATAATTGCATTTAGAGTTAATCCTGAAAGATATAAAGATTTTCTAGCATCTGAATCATTTCAAGAAGAAGCAACAGCATCTTCGGAACAAAAAGAAGAAAACGAAAGCACAGAGAACAAACAGGAAGAATAAAAGAAATCGGAATTATCCCCTTACACACTTCATATTAACGTGAAGGCATTATGACCGTCACCAGTCAAATTTTCTGCTTCGTCGGATGCTCCAACTATAGCCAATGCTAAACTGGCTAAGTCTTCAACACCCTTCACAGACCTGAATTCCGACACTCCTTGCCGTACTTGTTTTATTGCGTTTTCTTTTAGACTTATGGCTGCGTTCACATCGCGGACATGCTCTGCTCCACATTCAGGACAAATCCAAGAACGAACACTTAGATTTTTCGTAATAGGATTTTTAAAACCACAACAGTGACAAATCTGACTTGATGCAAAGAATCTGTCTGCCTTGATTACTTGACAGTTGTTTTCGTTCAAAGAACTTTTCCAAAGCAGTTTATTCACGAAAGTTCCCCACGAGGCGTCTCCGTAGTTTTTGGCATTGCGTGAAAACTTCATCATGCCACGCAAATTCAAATCCTCAATACCGATGACTTGATAAGTTGAAACCAGTCTTTTTGTCTCTTTTTCTATCCAGTCGTTACGACATTCGGAAATGTAATGCTCCATTCGGGCAACTTTGACACGAGCTTTTTCTTGGTTGTTCGAGCCTTTTTTCTTACGCATCATGTTTCGTTGTAATTTCGTAAGTTTCTTGTGATTTGCTTGTTTTTGAGCTATGTAGCCAAAATCTTTTCCAGATGAACCATCTGAATCTATGTAAAAATCTGCCGGACTAAAATCTAACCCAATGGCTTGGTTTTCGCCACTCTCATAGAATTTCTGTTTATGGCAGTATTCCCTTTCAAAAAGAAGGACTGCGTAATACTCACCCGCAGGATTTTTTTGTATTGTGATTGATTTCAATTCTGCCCCAGGAGCAAGGAAGAAATCGAGTTTTCTTTTTTTGTTTCCACTATGGCGGAATTTAACAAGTCCTAATTTAGGAACTTTGATTTTCCTTTCGTTCCAGATTAGAGCAATGTTCATACATTCACGGTAGCTGAAATCGTGTGATTTTTTGGATTTGAACTTTGGTTTTCCGACTTGACTTCCAGCTCGTGCCCCTTTTACTGAAGCAAAGAAATTCTTATAAGCTGCTTCTGCAAACATCGTGGCAGAACAAAGTGCCTGACTTGAAACTTCTGCCAAATACGGAAATTTTACTTTCATTTCTTTTTCAGTTGAAAAATGAGCTTGTTTCCATAAAGTTTTGTGTTCTTCTGGATTCGCAGGTTTTATAATTTGTTCGTAGAATTGATTACGCTCGAAGAGCCGATTGTTGTAGATTTGACGACAGCATCCAAAAGTTTTGTTGATTAAGATTTCTTGAGATTGAGACGGATAAATTCGTAATTTTAACGCCCTATGCTGAGTTTCAGCCGAGCTTACTAACTTATTAGACATAATCAAAGTTCCCTTTTGGTTGTGTTTAGAAAGAAGTCAGAATTTGCGGTTCTGGCTTTTTTCGTTTCTAATTAGTTAGTAGGGGAAAATTCGAAAACCTCGGTGATTTTCTGCTAATTATGTGTTAATATTTAAACCAAAAGGAATGAAATTATGAACAAAATTGGTGAAGATTTTGATTTTCAAGAAATTTATGATAAAGCCGTACACTTGCAGGAAATGGCTCAGCCGTGGAATGTAATTATTATGCAATTGGACAATTTAAGACCTATAAGGCATGCACATCTTATTAAACTTTATTATTATAAAGGTCAAACTCATTATGATGAAAATTTTGAAGGATGGGTGGCTTCGTCAAGAAAAGGTTTTGATGACGTCCCAAAAGTAAAAGGAACAAATAAATACCCCTATTTTAAGAAGCTTTATAATCATGTCTGGGAATCCATAGAAGACTCATTTGATGATTTTCATAAACGTACAGTTTCAGATTTAAATAAGGCATACACGGACTTTGTTCCAATTAAGGAAATTGATTTTGTAGGTGTCAAAAGTTTTATTTCAAATTTTAACAAATGGGCATGTGAATGTATCTCAAAAGAAGGAGGTATTTCTTTTGAAGATACAAAAGATAAGATAAAAGAACTTTTAGGCAACTAAACTATGCCGACAGAACGCTTTGTATTAGCAGCTTGTCAAAAGCAGTCTCGCTTTGATTGTTTTGTCGGAAACAACATTCATTCACATAACTTTGCAAATACTTAGTTGATACATGATGATAGCTCCCGATAATCGCACGTTTCAAGATTGCCCAAAAACTTTCTATACCGTTAGTATGTAATCCTTTTCCAGCAGAAAATTCGCCCAAACTGTAGCATACCAAAATGTGCGTGAATTTATCCGGGTTCATCTTTTCATGGTTCATAATGTTGTAGCCCTTGAAGTCGTCTGTCATTACAACGGTGTTCGGCTTCGTTACTGCAGAAATTACGGCTAGAAGCTGCTTGCCAGTGAGTTTTTTGCCTTCTTCATTCGGTAATGCGACACGAGCATAAACTCTTCCAGTTCCTCGCTCTTTTACGCCAATTACAGGTGTTTTCTTAGTTCCTCGACCGGTGGTGCTCGTGTCTTTCGGCTTCGGTGTAGTGAATTGTAGATTGTTGTTTTCCTTGCGTGGCTTTCCGCCGACATAAGTTTCATCGACCTTGACAATCAGTTCAAAGGATTTTTCTAAGTTTTCATTGCTCATTGCAAGATGAATTTGCTTTAACATTCTCCAAGCTGTTTTGTAGGTTGTACCGATTTCACGTTGTAATTGCAAAGCAGAAATTCCTTTTTTGGCATTCAGAACCAAATGAACTGCGAAAAACCATTTTTTCAAGTCGGTGGATGACTTCTCGAAAATTGTTCCAGTAAAGATAGAAAAAGTGTTATGACAATGATTACAGTTGCAAAGTTTAGGCTGGTCTGTTCTTAGACCTACTTGCTGGGTAGATTTACAATGTGGACATACAAGTCCATTCTTGTAGCGAATTGTTCTAAAATGTTGTAAAATACTTCCATTGGTCGGAAACTTCTCATTGAACTCAAAATAAGTCATACCTATAACATAGGACTTTATTTCAAAACGTCAAAATTTATTTTAAGTGCGTGAGGGGATAATTCCGAAAGAAATTATTCCATTTCTTCTTCAACAGAAGATGCTTCTTGTTCAGATTCAGCATTTTGCACTGGCAAAAGTTCTTCCAGTTTTTTCTTTACAGCTGGAATAGATTCTTCATCTGGGAACTTTTCTTCAAATATTTTAAATTTTTCATTCGCCTCTTCATATTTTTTTTCAGAGACAAGAACTGCGATAAGATTTTTTAGAATTGAAGAATCATCTGAATTATTTTCATAAAGATAGGAATACAAATTTTCAGCTTCTTCTAAATTGCCGCGCATAGCTTCTATATAAGCCAAAGAAGTTTTCAAAGTCGTGTTTTCTAAATCATTTTGCAAAAGCTGTTCAAAAGAAGACTGCGCTTCATCCCAGTTTTTTAAGTAAACATTGCAAAGCGCAATTTCATAAAAAGCATAGTCATTCAAAGAATCTGATGTCAAAGTTTTTTTATAATACTCAATGGCTTTGCTGTAATTTTCCAAGTTTTTATAATTTTCAGCTATTGAAAAATATTCTTCAAAAAGATTTCTTTCTATGACTTTTTTTTCACAAGGAATGGAAGTTGCGCATCTGCAAAAGACAAACGAGAGCATCAAAAAAAGAAAACTTTGAATTTTCATTTTTTTACAGATTCTTCAATAACTTTGTCATCTACAACTTTATAATGTTTTCCAGTAATCGGATCTCGCAAAAACAATTCTTCAATTTTGTTTTCTGAAATTTCAATTCCGGAAATTCTCAAAGTAAAGTCATCAGTCTGTTCAACTGCGCCACCCGTCATTGCAAAAGAAAGTCCAAGCAAAGAACGCAACGCAACTACACTTCTTTTATCCAGTAAATGAATGCTGAAAGAAAGCTCATATTTTCCAGAATATTTAGCGGAATCTTTTTTATCAGGAAAATAACAAAGAGAGCCGAAAATAGCATCAGTTCCAACATTTATGCTCTGCCCTATCAGGCTTCTTAAATATTGACCAGGCTTTGTTATGTAAAAAAGAATTTCACCTTGAGACAAATCTTGTGCAATCCAATTTTTCCAAGCTGTTTCTGGAGCAGGATTATTTTCTGCAAATTTTTTTAGAAGCAAATCAACATTTTGAGATGCGCAAACCAAATTTGAAGAAGGAAACGAAGCCTGAAATCCGTCCGACGCATGAGTAAACTTTTCAAATACTTTTTCATAATAAGAGACAAAAGATTTTTCCCAGCCATTTTTCTTTGAAAGCGACGACTGAACAACAATGCGGGGAATTGATGTTTCTGATACAATCTGAAGACGAGAGCGGTCATCCACAGTTCCAAGCCCGGCATATAAAATTTCTGTTCTTGCAGCAATGGCTCTTGCGTCTTTTTCAGCAAGCCCCGAAATTTTGGAGCAAAGAATTTTTGAAACAAGCTCCTGATTTTTGCTTGCAGGAACGCTCATATAAATGCTGGAATTTTCTTCAAGCAAAGAAAGCGGATCAACATTTTGAACTTCAATCTCTACTTTAGAAGATTTGCATCCAACGAAAAGCAGCACCGCAATAAAAACAGGAACAAGTTTCTTTTTCAAATCAGCCTCCAATTTTCAACAAGAACGAATTTAAATTTTCTTTACAGAAACAGTCCACCTTGCATCTTCGCAGTCAATTTCAGTTCCAAAAATATTTTCACTCCAAACAGCAGAAGACGCAAGAGTTTCTCCGGATATAAAATCCTTGAACATTTCAAATGCGGATTTCAAAACTTCAGAGCCGCCAACAGAAAGATCAATCCGGTCTGTAACTTCAAAGCCGCTTTCTTTTCTAAGATTCTGAATTCCACGAATTAAATCACGCACGTAGCCTTCTTTCTTTAGCTCGTCAGTAATTTTTGTATCAAGTCCGACTGTCAAAGTTCCGTCATTTATAACTTTTAAATCTTCTTTTTCAAAACGCTCAACAAGAACATTTTCCTGATTCAAAGAAACATCTTCGCCGTCAACTTTTATAGCAACAGTTTTTCCGTCAAGAATCTGCTCAATCTGTTCAGTTGAAAGCCTTGAAATTTCAGCAGCGGCAGCCTTCATTTTTCCGCCAAGCTGTTTTCCAAGAACTCTGAAATTTGCCTTTGCCTTGTATTCAACAAGCTCATCCTCGCGCTCATGGAAAATTACATTCTTAACATTCAATTCTTCGGCGATTGTATTCTGCATATCTGAAAGAACTTTTTTCTCTTCAGCATTGCGTGTAACAAGAGCCACACTTGCAAGCGGCTGGCGGTTCTTCAAGTTAAACTGATTGCGAAGGCTTCTTCCCATTGAAACAGCTTTTTGAACGCTAGCCATTTTAAACTCAAGATCTTCATCGCGGAATTTTTCATTGTAAACAGGATAATCCATTAAATGAACAGATTCTTTGTCTTCAGAAGTTTTTAAGTTCTGCCACAGTTCTTCGGAAAGGAACGGAATAAACGGAGCGGCAACAAGCGCAAATGTTTTCAAAGCGGAATAAAGAGCACCGTAAGCCTCAAGCTTGTCAGCATCGCTTCCAGCCTTCCAGAAACGCCTTCTGTTTCTGCGGATGTACCAGTTGTTAATCTGATCAATAAAAGAAAGCATAGGATCAATTGCCGCGCTAAGGTCATAATCATCCAACGCAAAAGAAACATCTTTTACCATTTTCTGAGCAACCGAAAGAATCCAGCGGTCAAGAGGATTTTCAGGAAGCTTATAATCAAACTCATGCCCAGTGCAAGTAACTCCATCGATATTCGCATACTGAACAAAGAATGAATAGGAATTCCAAAGCGGAAGAATTATGCTTTTTATTACATCACGTACACCTTCATCCGAATAACGGATTTCATCAGCTTTTACAACTGCTGAATGCATAAGGAAAAGACGGATTGCATCCGCGCTCAGCTTATTAATAGCTTCATTAGGATCTGTATAATTGCGCAAGCTCTTGGACATTTTTCTTCCGTCGCTTGCAAGAACAATTCCATTTACAATGCAGTTTTTAAACGCCGGCTTGTCAAAAAGATTTGAAGCAAGAACAGTAAGTGTATAGAACCATCCGCGTGTCTGATCAAGACCTTCGCTTATAAAATCAGCCGGGAAATGGCTTTCAAAATATTCCTTGTTTTCAAAAGGATAATGCTGCTGCGCATAAGGCATTGAACCAGATTCAAACCAGCAGTCAAAAACTTCTGGAATGCGTTTCATTGTTCCGCCGCATTTTTTGCAAGGGATGGTTATTTTATCAACAAACTGCTTATGCAAATCTTCAGGATAAACTCCGCTAAGTTCTTCAAGTTCTTTTCTTGAGCCTACACACAAAGCATCGTTACAGTCAGAACATTTCCAAATTGGGATAGGATTTCCCCAGTAGCGGTTTCGGCTGATTGCCCAGTCTCTAGCACCAGCAAGCCATTTTCCAAAACGGCCTTCTTTTATGTGTGCCGGCTGCCATTTTATCTGGGAATTTGCCTTTAAAAGGCGTTCATGTTCATCAGCAACCTTTACAAACCAAGAACCGATTCCTCTGTAAATTAAAGGAGAACCGCATCTCCAGCAATGCGGATACTGGTGAACAACTGTATCGCGCTTGACAAGCTTGCCTTCTTTCTTCAAGCGATCCATTATGTCTTTGTCACAGTCTTTTACAAAGCGTCCTGCATAATCTGTAACTTCTTTTGTAAATTTACATTCAGCATCCATCGGCTCAACAGAAGGAATTCCGGTTCCCTTGAAAACCTTAGAGTCTTCTTCACCGAACGCAGGAGCAATATGTACAATTCCAGTTCCGTCTTCCGTTGAAACATAGTCGGCATTAAACATTCTGAAAGCACCATCACTTCCGTCTTCCTTTACATCCAAGTCCTTGAAATAAGGAAAAAGAGGCTCGTACTTTGCGCCAAGAAAATCTTTTCCGCTTTTCCTATAAATAACTTCATAATCAGCTTCATTCTTGTAATATGCTGAAAGGCGGCTTTCTGCCAAAATATAAAAGTCCCCGCTTTCCTTGTCTTTTATTTTCACATACTCGATATCAGGACCCATGCAAAGCCCCTCGTTAGAAGGAAGCGTCCATGGAGTTGTTGTCCAGGCAAGAAAATAAGTGTTTCCGTTTTCCATTTCTGAATCTTCAAATGAAACCGGAGCTTTTGTTACTCTAAAACGGATTGTAATCGCCGGATCCTGCTTTTCTTTGTAGCCTTGGGCAAGTTCATGCGTAGAAAGAACAGTCGCGCATCTTGGACAATAAGGAAGGATGTACTTTCCCTCATAAACCATGCCTTTGTCCCAAAGAGATTTTGCAACCCACCAAATTGACTCCATAAAGTCAGGATTCATTGTCTTGTAGTCATTGTCAAAATCAACCCAGCGTCCCATTCGGGTAATCGTCTTGCGCCATTCTGAAGTGTATTTCAAAACAGAAGCGCGGCATTTTTCATTGAAATTTGCAACACCGTAAGCTTCAATCTCGTGCTTAGAGTTTATTCCAAGCTCTTTTTCTATCAGATTTTCAACAGGAAGACCATGGCAGTCCCAGCCGAACCTGCGCTCAACTTTCTTTCCTTTCATTGTCTGATAACGCGGAATTATATCTTTTATTGTAGACGGAATAAAATGACCAAAATGAGGAAGTCCAGTTGCAAAAGGAGGTCCGTCATAAAAAACATATTCCTCCGCACCTTCTCTCTGCGAAACAGACTTTTTAAAAGTTTCGTTTTCTTCCCAGAATTTTAAGATTTTTTCTTCCTGCTTCGGAAAATCAGCTTTTGAATCTACAGGATTGTACATCACATTCCGTCCTTTTATAAAATTATAAATAAATTTTAGCACAAAATTCTTTAGCCTGAATGCAAAAACAACAGAACCAAAAAGAATATATGAAGAAGTTTCAAAAATCAGACGAATTTTAAAACTCGTTTCATTATATCAAATTGAATCAAAATAATCTATAAAACAAGAAAAATTCAAAAATAGTTTTTTAGCAGATAATTTCAACCAAAAACACAAATATCTTTTTAATTCCAGTTAATTTCTATATGTCGGAATTGAAATTCCAAATATAAACTTTTTACAGTGGAAATCTAAACGGAGGAAAATCCTTTTTTAGCTGTCCAGACAACAGCTCCACTATGGGGATGTCCCAAAAGTATCCTTTTTGTCATTTTCGAGCTTGACACGAAAATCTAAATGCATATATTGCAATCATTTAGAGATTGTTAACCGAGTTTGCTATGCAAACATCGCAGTATCAGGTACGACAATGACATTTAGAACTTATTAGACATCCCCTTTTTGCTTTAAATTTCATTCTGTTGAATTTCAAATGCTGAACAATTATAATCAAAGGCATGAAGATAATCGCTGAGATTGGAACTGCGCACGCAGGTTCTTTAGATAAAGCACATGAACTTATTGACGCGGCCGCTTTTGCAGGTGCAGACTGCGTAAAATTCCAATGGGTTTATGCCGATGAGATTTTGCATCCAGACACAGGATTTGTAAATTTGCCTGGAGGAAAAACCCGGCTTTACGACACATTCAAGCAACTTGAATGCTCTTCCGATTTCTACAAAAAATGCCTTGAATATTCACATAAAAAAGGACTTTTATTCGCCTGCTCACCTTTCGGAACAAAATCTTTTGAAGAGCTTGCAAAACTTAATCCAGACGCGATAAAAATCGCAAGTCCAGAACTGAATCATTTTCCGCTTTTACACAAATGCGCAGATTATTATCAGAAAATTCCAATTATCATTTCAAGCGGAGTTTCCAAGCTGGGCGACATAGAAAAAGCAATTCAAATAATCCAAAATAAAAAAGAACCTTGCGCAAATGAAAAATCCTTTCCAGACTTAACTTTGCTTCACTGCATAACTTTCTATCCTGCGCCAGAAGAACAATACAACATAAAATGTGTAAAAACTCTACGCCAAATATTTGGGATTCCAACAGGAATAAGCGACCACAGCCTTGATCCAGTTTTAGTCCCTGTTCTTACAGTTCTTATGGGAGGAAGCATAATTGAAAAGCACATTACGCTAAGCAAAAAAGACAGCGGACTAGACGACCCTGTGGCTCTTGAACCTGAGCAGTTTGCTGTAATGGTTCATTCTGTCAAGCAGGCGATTTCAATACAAGAACGCTATAAAAAAGAAGGAAAAGCCGTAAAAGAAAACTTAGAAAATGCAGCTGAAAAGGAGATTCTTAAACAGCTTGAATACGAATTTCCAAGTGAAAAAATCACAGCGGCGTTGGGAACAGGAATAAAAAGACTTGCTCCGGCAGAAGAAGAAAACTACGGAAGAACAAACCGCTCCCTTCACTATATGCGTTCACTAAAAAAAGGAAGCAGAATACAGCCGGACGACATTTCCGTACTGCGGACAGAAAAAATTCTTTCACCCGGAATAAGCCCTGAATATTTTTCCACAATAGAAGGCTCTATACTGGAAAAAGAGGTGCGCTCAGGCGATGGAGTCAAGTGGGAAGACTTTATCCAAAGGTAAAAAACAGATTTCTACAACACCAAATCAGAAATAATCTTAAGTCCGCGGATTGTCAAATCTTTGTCAACAACAGTAAACACATCTGTAATTGGCTTTAGAACTTTGTTAAGTCCGCCTGTTGCAACAACTTTTACAGTTTCAGCCTTGTCGCCTGTAAGTTTTTCAAGGTCAGCCTTAACTTGGCGAACCAGATATTCAACAAGACCTTTGTATCCAAGAACAACACCTGCCTGAATTGCAGTTTCTGTATTCATTCCAAGGCTTGAAGACGGAGCTTCCAAAGAAACAAACGGAAGCTGGGCCGCATTGGTCGCCAAGGCTTTTATAGCAGTTCCCAACCCAGGAGAAATAGTAACACCACGGATTGTTCCGCCTGAATCAGCGACAGTTAAAGTCAGAGCCGTTCCAAAGTCAACCGCAATAACAGGACCTTTTCCTTCAAATAAATTCCAGGCGCTCACCGCATTGCAAAGCAAATCTGTTCCAATATTTGTATGAGGCGAAGCTGAATCAAGCCTGACAGGAAGACGTCCGCTATAGGCAAGGTCAGAAGACAAGATAAACGGATTTTTTCCGCACAGATGCTGGCATACAATAACAAAAGGCCCAATCAAGGCAGGAACAACAGAACTTATAATGCTTTTTTCAAGAAGCTTTATCTGGATTCCGGCTTCCCTGCAAAGCGTAAGCAAAATAGAAGTATATTCATCTCCTGTACGTCTTGAATCAGTTGCAATGCGCCACTGAACAGCAATTTTATCGCCATCAAAGATAGCTGCGACAATATTTGTGTTTCCAATATCCACCGCAAAAAGCAATTTCATCCTCCAGCAATACGTTCCGTTTAATTAAAAATATTGCATTTACATTTTTTTTTCAAGCAAGGCAAAAATATAAATGAAGCCAACAATTGCCAAAATACTCATACTCATTGAGCAAATTCTATTTATATTATAGTATATTTTATTATGGAAACATTTATTCAACCAAAAATCTTAAAAGGATTCAGAGACTTTCTTCCTCAGGATGAAATTTTGCGTTCTGACCTAATCGAAAAACTCACAAAGACATTCCGCTCTTACGGATTCGTTCCTATAGACACTCCTGTTCTTGAATATACAGAAATTTTGCTCAGAAAAAGCAACGGCGAAACAGAAAAGCAGATGTTCCGCTTTGAAGACAACGGCGGAAGAGATGTCGCAATGAGATTTGACTTGACAGTTCCTTTCGCAAGATTCACTGCACAGCACAAAGAAGAGCTTTACTTTCCATTCAAAAGATACCACATTTCAAAAGTATGGCGCGGAGAAAAGCCTCAGGCAGGAAGATACAGAGAATTTGTACAGTGCGACTTTGACACAGTAGGAAGCGACAGCGCAGTATCGGACTTTGAGACACTAAGCCTTATGAAAGCAGCCCTTTCTGCAATTGGCGTTGACGAAATAAAGATTCATGTAAACCACAGAGGAATTTTCAACCGCTTTTTAAAGAAACTTGGCCTTTCAGAAAAGTCGGAAGATATTTTGAGAGCAGTAGACAAGATTGCCAAAGTTGGCGAAGAAAAAGTTTCAGCGGAACTTGAAGAAATTACAGGAAACACGGATTCAAGCGCAAAGATTATTGACTACATAAAGCCCCTTTCTTCTTTTGAAGAGACACTTTCACACATAGAAGAGCTTGCCGGCGGCGAAGATGAAGACTCAAAACGCATGAAAACAATCTTCAGCATGATGAAAGCAGCGGGAATTGAAGGCACTTATATGCTTGATCCTGCAATCACACGCGGACTTGACTATTACACAGGCATTGTTTACGAAACTTTCCTTGAGAAACTTCCGTCAATAGGTTCTGTTTGTTCCGGCGGAAGGTATGACAACCTTGCAGGTCTTTACATGAAGGAAAAACTGCCAGGCGTAGGTTCAAGCATTGGTTTGGACAGGCTGATTGCGGGGCTTTCTGAGCTTGGAATTACAAATGCAAAAGGCAGCTACCTTGATGTGGAAATATTCAACACTGATGAAAATCTGAATGTTCAATATCAGGAAGTGGCGGCAAAACTCCGCAAAGAAGGAATTTCCGTGGAAGTATTCCCAGACACTGTAAAAATCAACAAACAGTATTCTGTAACAGATAAAAAACAAATTCCCTGGGGAATCATGCTTTCAAGCAACAGCGAAACTGCGAATACAATCACACTCAAGAACTTAAAGACAAGGGAAATCTTTGAATCTATTTCAATTGAAGACGCTGCAAGGAAAATCAAAGGCTAAGTTTTATTAGCCCAAATGTCAAGTTTTGATAAGAACAGTAATTTAAGTGTCATTCCCGTGCTACGACACTGCGATGTTTACGCAGTAAACTCGGTCAGGAATCTGTTGGAAATTTTAAATAGATTATCAACCGAGTTTCTTTCAGAAACATCGCAGGGGCAAGCCCTAAGATGACATTTTACATCTGCTTGAGCAAATTTACCATTTCAATTGCTCCAAGGGCGCAGTCGTAGCCTTTATTTCCGGCTTTTGTTCCAGCGCGTTCAATCGCCTGGTCAATCGTGTCAGTTGTAAGAACCCCGAACATAACAGGAAGTCCAGTCTGCAAGCTAACTTGGGCAATTCCCTTTGAAACTTCAGCGCAAACATAGTCATAGTGGCTTGTAGCTCCACGGATTACAGCACCAAGGCAAATAATAGCATCATATTTTTTGCTTTCAGCCATTTTTTTCGCAGCAACAGGAATCTCAAAAGCGCCAGGAACCCAGCAAAGAGTTATGTCATCATCTTCAACATCGTGACGGACAAGTCCGTCTTTTGCGCCCGCGACAAGTTTTGAAACAATAAACTCATTGAACCTTGCGGCGACAATTCCAACTTTGATTTTGCCAGCACTTCCAGAAACAACTTTTCCTTCAATAACTTTCATTTTTTCCTCCAAAATATTTTTAGAAATCGCTAAACGTTAGAAAGCAGATGCCCCATCCGTTTTGCCTTTGTTCTCAAATAAAATTCATCATATTTTTGAACCGGAATTTCAAGCGGAATGCGCTCTTCAATTTCAATTCCGTTTTCCTTGCAGTTCATGGCGTCAATTTTCTGCGGATTGTTTGTCATAAGGCGAAGTTTTGAAACTCCGAGGTTTTTAAGAATTTGAATTCCACACGAATAGTCCCGGGCATCTTCTGGAAGACCAAGCGCAAGATTAGCATCCACGGTGTCCATGCCTTTGTCCTGAAGACTGTAAGCCTTTATCTTGTTAAGGATTCCGATTCCCCTTCCTTCCTGAGAAAGATAAACAAGAACTCCCCTTCCTTCCTGAGAAATTTTTTTCATCGCAAGATCAAACTGCTCGCCGCAATCGCATTTTCTTGAACCAAAAGTGTCGCCTGTAAGACATTCGCTGTGGACACGGCACAAAACACTTTTTCCGTCGGAAACATTTCCCATAACCAAAGCCTCGTGATGCTCGCCCGTGATTGTGTCCAAAAATCCGTAAAGCCTAAAGTCGCCATATTTTGTGGGAAGATTCGCTTCTGCAACACGCTCAATGAATTTCTCAGTTGACTTTCTATATTCAATCAAATCGGCAATCGTTATAAGAGTCAAATTCCATTCTTTTGCTTTTTCTTCAAGTTCAGGGCGGCGCGCCATGTGTCCGTCTGCGCTCATAATCTCGCAGCAAAGTCCAGCAGACTCAAGACCTGCAAGACGGCACAAATCAACAGTCGCCTCTGTATGTCCCTGGCGTTCAAAAATTCCCTTGTCTTTTGCAACCAAAGGAAACATATGTCCAGGGCGACGGAAATCTTCAGACCTTGTTTCAGGATTTACAAGCGCAATTGCTGTAGTGCTTCTTTCAAACGCGCTGATTCCTGTTGTCGTTGAAACATGGTCCACGGAAACTGTAAAGGCAGTTTCGTGGTTGTCCTGATTTTGAAACGTCATCGGATAAAAATTGAATTTCTTTGCAATTTCAGAGCTTACTGGCATACAGATAAGTCCGCACGCATTCCGCGCCATGAAATTTATATTTTCGCCTGTAGCAAATCTTGCCGCGCAAATCAAGTCGCCTTCATTCTCGCGCGACTCGTCATCAGTAACCATTATAATTTTTCCGCCGCGCAAATCCTGCAAAGCTTTTTCTATAAGAGCGAATTTTTCAGCCTTCATTTTTTTCCTCCAAAGTAAAATGCCTTATATATTTTCCAACAATGTCGCATTCAATGTTTACCAGGTCGCCTGGCTTTTTTTTGCTTAAAACGGTGTTGCTCCAAGTATGCGGAATAACCGCCGCGAAAATAACACAAGTTGAGCCGCTCCATTTTAGAGAAGCAACAGTCAGACTGATTCCGTCAATTGCAACAGAGCCTTTTTCAATCATAAAATCGCCGAGTTTTTTTTCCATTGAAAACTGAATGTTCACGGCATTTTCATTTTTTGAAAAAGCAAGAATTCTTCCTGTTCCGTCAATATGACCAGAAACAATATGCCCGCCAAATCTTCCGTCAGCCTTCATTGCGCGCTCAAGATTTACAAAGCTTCCGGGGCGAAGAATTTTTAAGGAAGTGCGGCTAAATGTTTCCGGCGTAACATCAGCCTTAAAAACAGAGCCTGAAAATTCAGCGACAGTCAGGCAAACCCCATTCACGGCAATGCTTTCGCCAAGCACAAGCTTTTCATTAAAATCAGACTGAATCTCAATCGAAAAAGAATGGCTGGCTCTCACAATATTTTTTACAGTGCCAAGGCTTTCTATAATTCCCGTGAACAAAATTATTCCTCCAAACACGGCTCTTTAAAATCGTATTCCAAAAGCAAATCACCAGAAAAAGTTTTTACATTCTTCAGCGCAAGATTCACGCAAGACAAAAGGCTTGAGCATTCTATCCCCTGCACCGGAGAATGCACAGTTCCATTTATTCCGCCTAAAATTTTAGGAGCGACAAAGCAAAGAACTTTGTTTACAAGGCATTTTTTTTCTTTGCCATAAAAAAACAGGCTTGAATTAAGAGAGCCGCCGGATTCAACAAGAACGCTGTCAATTGAAAACTCGCCAAGTTTTTTTAGCACTTGCAAAATGTCGATATGAGAATCTTTTTTTTCAATCAGAATTACTTTTGCGCCTTTTTCTTCAAGGGCGGATTTTTTTGCAGAATCAGAGCAAGTAAAAATTATAAGCGGAACTTCATTCGCGGTTTTTACAAGATTACTTTCAAGCGGAATTTTCAACTCTGTATCAAGAACAATACGAACAGGCTGATTCAATTCTTCGCCTTTAATTCTGCAAGTCAAAAGCGGATCATCTTTTAGAACAGTTTGAATTCCGCACATAACGGCCGCAGTTGTTCCGCGCAAATAATGAACATATTCACGGGAACTTTCGTTTGTAATCCATTTGCTTTCGCCTGAAGAAAGTGAAGTTTTTCCGTCCGCGCTTTGTGCATATTTTACAATCACAAAAGGACGCTTAGCAGTTATATAATAGAAGAAAATTTCATTCAGAGAATCACATTCAGCTTTCATAAAATCCCGGAAAATTTTTATTCCAGCATTTTCAAGCTGAGCAACCCCTTTTCCGTTTACGAGAGAATTCGGATCGCGGCTTCCAATCACGACATTTTTTATGCCGGCATCTATGATTGCCTGAGTACATGGAGGCTGTTTTCCTGTGTGGCAGCAAGGCTCCAATGTAACGTAAAGATTTGCTCCGCGGACACAAGCATTTTTTTCAGCCGCATTTTTTAAAGCGTCCCGCTCCGCATGAAGATTTCCGTATTCGTGATGAAAACCTTCCGCAATGATTTTTCCGTCTTTTTCAATCACAGCGCCCACAAGAGGATTCGGATGAACTTTTCCGCCACCTCTTTTCGCAAGTTCAATTGCACGCTGCATAAAAATTTTCTGAGGAACAAAAACATCGTTTTTCTCTTCTGAAAAAGCTTCCATATAAGAAAGTTTTATATCAAACTAAAAACATTGTCAATACAAGCCGCTTATGCTCGGAGCTTACGCATTATAAATAATTTAAGTAAAGTTTGCGCGAAGGAATGGTTCCTGGAAGCCAGTTTTATGCTGAATACATTTATAATGCGTTTAGCCCTGATTTTGCTCGTTTGACAATAGAAACATTTTTATCTATTATATGTTGTTATGAAAAAATGCGGGACTATGCCACTCATTATTAGCGGAGCATTGCTTTTTTTTGCGCTTGTCTTTGGCTCTCTTCTTGGAGCGGGACTTGCAGCTACAAGGAATACAATAAACACTGAAAATTTCACAGACTTTGAAACTTCTCTTCCAACAAGGCTTTTGGACATAAACGGCGAGCTTATAACTGAATTTGCAAGCGATGAGCGGCGTGAAATAATCGCGCTAAAAAATCTTCCGCAGCACATGATTGACGCATTGCTTACACGAGAAGACCGCATTTTTTACAGCCACCACGGATTCAGCGTAAAAGCTTTGTTCAGGGCAGTTGTCGGAGTTCTTACAAGAAACTCGCTTGGCGGCGGCTCAACACTTTCCCAGCAAATCGCAGGAACTTTGTATTGCGACCGTCAGGAATATTCAGTAAAGCGAAAACTCAAGGAACTTTGGTGGGCAATCCAAATGGAGCGCAGATATTCAAAGGATGAAATCTTAGAGCTTTACCTTAATAAAATATATTTTGGCGGCGGAACTTACGGAGTCAACGCGGCAAGCAAATATTACTTTGGGCACGATGCAACAGAAATAACTCCAGCGGAATCCGCAATTCTCGTAATCCAGCTTTCAAATCCTTCTTTTTATAATCCATTCGAACATCCAAACCGGGCAATGGCAAGACAGAAAGATGTTCTTGAAGCGATGGTGAATTCCGGCTACATTTCCCAGCAGCAGGCGGACGACAGTTTTGACACATACTGGGCAAACTTTGACTACACAAGAACAAACGCTTCCGCGCACGCAATGCAAAATGACGAAGCTCCTTGGTTCAGTGAATATGTAAGAAGAAATTTAAGCGGAATGATTTACGGAACAGAAGACATTTACACAAGCGGATTCACCGTAAACACAACATTGAATCTTTCGCACCAAAAAGCCGCGGAAGAAGTAATGCAGGATTATATCCATGCGGCAAACAGAATTTACCAGCGGACAATGAATTCCCACGAGCGTGCGACATTCAGCAAATATATTCCGCTCACAGAACTTTTCAGCCTTGTATTCAACTTGCCGGACTTGAAACTTGGCGAGCAAAGAAACCAGGCAACAGCAATGAATCACTACCGCGATGAAATAAATCCTATAATCGATGTAATGTCCATGGTCTGCGGAATCGAATCCTTAAAGACTGAAATCGTCAACAAAGGAAATTCCTTGATTCAGCAAAAGGCGGAAAAAACAACGATTGAAGGAACAATGATTGCCATTGAAAATTCAACAGGATACATAGATGCGCTTGTCGGCGGCTCAAAATATGACAAGACAAACCAGTTTATCCGTGCGGTGCAGGCAAAGCTTCAGCCTGGCTCAACTTTCAAGCCGCTTTATTATTCCGAAGCAATTGAAAGCCAGAAATTTACAATGACAACAATTATAAGCGACACGCCGCAGGTTTTCCATAAAGAAGACGGAACTCCTTATATTCCGCAGGACTTTAAAGGCCAGTGGGAAGGCGATGTTGAATTCTGGTATGCTTTAGCCCACTCCATGAATGTGCCTTCAATAAAAGTTTTGGACACAATCGGATTTGACTCTGCAATAAAAAGAACTTCTGCATTGCTAGGAATTCCATCAAACGAATTTGAAGCAAGGCACTTTGAGCCAGTTTATCCGTTTGGTCTTGGAGTCTGTTCAGTGCGTCCAATTGAAGTTGCAAAAGCCTACGCAACAATTGCAAACCGCGGAAAAGAAGTAAAGCCGATTGCAATTCTTTCAGTTGAAGACAAAAACGGAAACATAATTTTCAATCCGGGAAAAGAACAGGCAGACGCGCAAAAATCCAAAAACGGATCAAAGCAGATTCTTACAGAAGAAACAGCATTTATAATGCAGGAAATTATGAAGAATACTGTTGCAAGCGGAACTTTAAGATATGGCTCTGACTGGGACTCAACATATTGGGTTACAGGAAAAAGAAAAGGCCGCGGAAACAAATTCAACTTTGTAAATTCAAACGGAAAAACATTCCAAATGCCTGTAGCAGGAAAAACAGGAACAACTCAAAACTGGGCAGACGCCTGGGCGGCAGGATTTACGCCATATTACACTTCTGTTTTCTGGTTCGGATTCGACAAGCCGGGACAATCTTTAGGACTTTCAATTACCGGCTCAACTTTGGCTGGCGTTGCCTGGGGCGACTTTATGAATGCGGCGAACAAAGACAAGCCGTACAAGCCGTTCTATGACGAAAAACCAAAAGACTTGATTCAACTTGAAGTCTGCACAAGAAGCGGCGGAATCCTGACTCCTGAATGCGGAAGCAATAGAATCACTGCATATTATTATCCAGGAACAGAACCGACAGAGCCTTGCAAAAAGCATAATGACGATTCTGGAAGAAATTTAGGAGCCGCAAGACTTAAAAAAGCAAGAATCAAAGCAGGCTATAATTTTGACGAAGGAATTGACGACAGTCCGCTGATGGTTGACTTGAGCTTTCTTAAGAGCGGAAAACTTTCTTCTGAAACAAGGCAGGAAGAATCCGAGTATGAACTCTTGCAGCCGCAGAGAAATTCCGATGATTTTTCAAACTGGCTTCTTGACTAAAAAACAAAGATTGCCTATTTTTTAATTAAATGCTTGTAAAAATTGAAGACATAAAAGTAAAAAAAAGAGTTCGCCGTGATTTAGGAGATTTGACCGCATTAAAAGATAGCATGCATCGTTACGGTCTTATGAATCCAATCACGCTGAATTCCAACTATGAGCTTGTGGCAGGAGAACGCAGACTTGAAGCCGCAAAGTCTTTAGGCTGGGAAAGAATCAATGCAAATATCCTTGACTCAAATGTTGACAATATCCGCCAGCTTGAAATGGAGCTTGAAGAAAACAATCAGCGCAAGGAATTTACAGACGAAGAACTTTTGGAAGGATACAAACGGCTTGAAAAATTAAAAAATCCTCCGCTGATTATGCGAATCTTAAAATTCATCGCCAATATCTTTATAAAAATCGCAGAGTTTATAAAATCGCTTTTTGGAAAAAAATAACAATTTTTATAAGCTTTCTGTAATTTCTCTTTGCATTTCAGCATTTTGTGCCTTATAATTAAATGATAAAAAATATCATGTTTAAAAATTCAGCAAAGCATTTTGGAGGCACACAACATGAAAAAAATAAAAATCACATTTCCAGACAATTCATTTATAGAAGCAGAAAATGAAATCCGCCCTATTCTTTTCCTTGAAAAATTCAACGCACAAAATAAAAAAATTGTCGCAGTAAAAGTAAACAATGAAATCTGCTCATTGGACAGTCCTGTAAACATAACTTCAAGCATAGAGCCGGTTTTTTCAGACTCAAAAGACGGAAGCTCAATCTACAGAAGATCACTTTGCTTTGTTCTAGCGGCGGCAGCACACAAAATTTTCCCGGGAAAAAGACTTTTAGTCGGACACAGCTTGGGCTACGGCTACTACTACACGCTTGAACTCGGAACTCCACTTACAAAAGAAAATATTTTAAAGCTAAAAAATGAAATGGAGCAAATTATAAAAGATGACAAAATAATTGAGACCGACTTCATTTCGTATTCAGAAGCCTGCTCGCTTTTTGAAGAGCTCGGACTTACAGAAACCAGAAAGCAGCTGAACTACAGATGTCCTTCCCGCGTCCAGATTAACAGGCTTGAAGGCTTTTCTGATTTGTATTTTGGACCGCTAGTTGGAACGACAGGTATTTTAAATGTTTTTGACTTGCTTCCATATAGCGACGGATTTCTTTTGCGATTCCCTAAAAAAGGCCAGCCTGAAAAACTCACAGAATTTGTTGACCAGCCGAAGCTCTTTGAAATTTACAAGTCATACAAGCTCTGGGGAAAAAGACTGAATGTAACATCCGCGGCAAGTTTAAACCAGCTGATTCACGACAGAAAAGAATCTGAATTTATCGACATAACAGAAACTCTTCAGACAAAAAGAATTTCTACAATCGCAGATGAAATTCTCAAGAAAAAGTCAGCAAGAATTGTCCTTATAGCAGGTCCATCTTCTTCCGGAAAAACAACAACCAGCAAAAAACTTGCATTGCAGCTTGAAGCAATCGGGTACAAGCCAAAAGTTATAAGCCTTGACAGCTATTATCTTGGACGCGCGCAAACTCCAAAAGATGAAAACGGAAACTACGACTACGAATGCCTAGAAGCCTTGAACATTGAGCTTTTAAACCAGAATCTTGTTGACTTGTTTGCCGGAAAACAAATCAAACTGCCGTCTTATGATTTTCATGCCGGAGTAAGCTATTTCAAAGGCGGCACAATGACTTTGGAAGAAAGCGATATTTTAATCATGGAAGGAATTCACGGACTCAATGACAAGCTTACACCTTTAGTTCCAGCTGATAAAAAGTTTAAAATCTACATTTCTGCATTGACCCAGTTGAATCTTGATGACCACAATAGAATTTCAACAAGCGACAACAGGCTTATAAGAAGAATTGTAAGAGATTCCCGCTACAGAGGAAAAAGCGCGGCAGACACAATCGCAATGTGGGAAAGCGTTCAGAAAGGCGAGCAGCTTCACATATTTCCGTTCCAGAACAATGCTGATGCGATGCTTAACACTGCTTTGGACTATGAGCTTCCAGTTTTGAAAGTTTATGCAGAACCGCTTTTAAGATGTGTAAGTCCGCTCCAAAAAGAATATGCAGAAGCAAACAGACTGCTTCAATTCTTAAACTGCTTCTCTACAATTCCTGCAACTTCAGTTCCAACGCAGTCTATAATCAGGGAATTTATCGGCGGAAGCGCATTTAAATACTAAAGCAAATTTTTTCTGGCAGTCACAATATCATCGGCTGCCAGTTCCTCTGCTTTTAAGCTGTCCTTCTTCCACTGACGGAATTTATTCTCCTTTAGCTTTTCAAGAACCTTGACTTTTTGCATTGCCTGACGAACAACTTCGCGTTTTTCATCCGCGGCAATCTGCGCCGTGGCAAGTTCTTCCAAAAATTTTTCTTTCTTCTGCTCAAGCATGAAAAAAAAAGACTGGATTTCAGCCTGAATAAGAAAATCTGTATTTGTGTCGAAATTTTTTATTGTGGAAACTTTTCGCTTTGCAATAGATTCAAGCTCGCCCTGAATTCTTGCGACTTCAGCATTTGCCTTGCCAAGCTCCATTTCTGCCTGACGCTTCTCAAAGATTCTGAGGTCAAGAATTTTCTGCATTGAAAAAGAAAATTTCTTCATAAAGATAAAAATCAAGCAGGAGACTCTGAATATTCGGCTTCAGGAATTTCAATTCCACTTAATTCAGAAAGAGACTTCAACGTGTCTTCAATTGTAATATGGCAGTTTTCTTCCTGGCACAAAAACTCTTCAACAGCCTGATGATGGTCAATGGCTTCATCAATTTCCGGGGAAGAACCTTTTTGGTAAACACCGGCATTTATCATTTCTTCCTGCTCTGAATAAACAGAAATCCAACGGCGCACACGCTGCACTGCTTTTTTTGTGCAAGTTCCAGAAACGCGCTTTGAAAGACGGCTGATGCTTGTAAGCATATCGATTGCAGGATAATGCTGACGCGCTGCAAGGGAACGCTGCAAAACAATATGTCCGTCTAAAGTTCCGCGCACTTTATCAGCAATAGGCTCATCCATATCGTCGCCGTCAACAAGGACTGTATAAAAGGCGGTAATGCTTCCTTTGTCATTTGTTCCTGTGCGCTCAAGAAGCTTAGGCAGCATATCAAAAACGCTCGGAGGATAACCTCTTTGCGCAGGAGGCTCGCCGGTTGCAAGTCCAATTTCCCTCTGCGCATGGGCAAAACGAGTTACGCTGTCAAACATAAGCATAACGTCTTTTCCTTGGTCGCGGAAATATTCAGCTATGGCAGTTGCAACATAAGCGGCCCGCAATCTGGAAATAGAAGGCTGGTCACTGGTTGCAACAACAAGCACAGAACGCTTAAGACCTTCATCTCCCAAGTCGCGCTTTATAAAGTCCATGACTTCGCGTCCACGTTCTCCGATAAGACCAATTACGTTTATATCAGCATTTGTATTCCGCGCAATCATTGAAAGAAGCGTTGATTTTCCAACTCCTGAGCCTGCAAAAATTCCAAGACGCTGGCCTTTTCCAACTGTGAGAATTCCATCAATAGCGCGAACTCCAGTTACAATGCGCTTGTCAATCGGCTTGCGTTCCATTGGATTCGGAGGAGATGCAAGAGCCGGGTAATATGCCTCAGGGAAAATCTCGCCTTTTCCGTCATAAGGCTTTCCAGTTGCGTCTATTACGCGTCCCAAAAGCGATAATCCAACAGGAACTTCCAAAACGTGCCCTGAAGCAACAACTTCACAGCCAACTTCAATTCCCTTTGTCTCTCCGTAAGCCATAAGACGTACAGAAGAATCTTCAAGACCAACAACTTCCGCAAGAACAGAACTTTGAATGCTTGGAATATGTATTGTGCAGATTTCGCCAATTACAGAACGAGGACCTTTGCTTTCTATCATAAGACCTTTTACTCCTATGACAGAGCCGGTATATTTTATGGGTTCAATCCGTTCTATGCTATGAATGTATTTATCAAAAAAATTTTCCATTTTAAACTATCCCACAGCAAGCACAAGGAATACATTGCAGATTTTTCAGCAAACTGTCATTCTTCTCTTCTACAAGTACAAAAATAGATTGCCGGAGCAGGTCAGGCACTGGTAAAGAAAACAAACGAATAAATCAACTGTCGGGATTTATAACTTCTGACTTGCCCACAGTTTTTATTGGCGAAATATTCAAAATCTGAGTTTCAAGCTCATTAAGCTGGCTTGAAATGCGTGCATCAATTGCACCGAAGTCCGTTTCAACAATGCAGCCGCCTTTTTCAACGGAACTGTCTTCAACAACAGAAATATTCTTGATATTTTCGACCTGATGGATAAAGTCCTTTATATGCTCGGTTGTAAGCTTTACATCCGCAAGATTTACCCGCAATGTTACATCTCCAGAGCCTTTTACTTTTTTCAAAGCCTGAAGCACATTCGACATTATAACGCTTTTTTGATTTTCACTCATAATTTTTACAACTTTGCGCGCTATCAAAATTACAAGATTCACAATCTGCTGCTCTGTATTGTCAAGAATCTCCTGCCTTTTAGCCTGAACAGCTTCAATCATTTTGTGAATGCGTTCAACAAGACGCTGGGCTTCTTCATTTCCTGCCTTATAACCTTCTTCATGTCCGGCTTTAAATCCATCGCTTTTTGACTTTTCAAAGATAGAGTTTTCTTCTACTTTTGCATTGGAAATAATATCCTGAGCTTCTGCCTTTGCTTTTTCAACAATGTCCTGCGCTTCTTTTTGCGCCTGGGATTTTATTACAGCCGCCTGATCACTGTGATGCTTTATTTGTGCAAACGCCGCATCTTCCGCATTTTTTACAATCTGGTCCGCGTCTGCCTGTGCCTTTGCAAGCATCTTGGCTTTTTCATCTTCCCACTGAAGTTTAAAAGCCTCAGCTTCCTTGCGCAAGTCATCTGCTGTAGGTCCTGTATATTTTGGAACTTCCTCAACTTTTTCTTCCACAGGGGGCGTAAAATTTTTTGTAAACTGAAGGACAACTTCGCCCTTAGTATTGTTAACTTCTGCCGGTCTGAATACAGTTTGTGCCATGCTAAATGCCTCCAGTCAAATCAGACTACCATTTCATCATCGCTAGAACGAGCAATAACAATTTCACCAGAATCTTCAAGACGGCGTATTACGCTAACAATCTTCTGCTGGCTTTCTTCAACATCCTTCAAGCGGACAGGTCCCATGTATTCCATGTCTTCTTTAAGCATTGAAGCGGCACGCTTTGACATATTGCGGAAAATCTTGTCCTGAACTTCTGTATCAACTGATTTCAAGGCCTTTGCAAGTTCCTGTGTATCAACTTCACGGAGAACTTTCTGAATCGCGCGGTCATCAAGCATAACAATATCTTCGAAAACAAACATTCTCTTCTTGATTTCTTCCGCAAGCTCAGGATCGTCTTCTTCAAGAGTTTCAATAATCGCTTTTTCAGAAGAACGGTCAACAAGGTTAAGAATCTCAACGATTGAATCAACTCCACCGGCAGCAGTGTAGTCTTCGCTGGAAAGAGTTGAAAGTTTCTTTTCAAGAACACGCTCAACTTCGCGCAGAACTTCCGGGCTTGTTCGGTCCATTGTGGCAAGACGCTTTGAAACTTCCGGCTGAATTTCCGCAGGAAGATTCTGAAGAATTGTGGCGGCTTTCTGAGGCTCAAGGTACGCAAGAATAAGCGAAATTGTCTGCGGATATTCCTGCTGAACAAAGTTCAAAAGATGTGCCGGATCTGTTCGTCGGATAAAATCAAACGGGCGGACCTGCAAAGAGCTTGTAAGCCTGTTGATAATATCAATCGCCTTTTGGCTTCCCAAGGATTTTTCAAGAAGCTCGCGGGCAAAGTCAATACCGCCAGTTGTAATAAAATTCTGCGCCTGCATAAGTTCCTGAAATTCTTCAAGAACCTGATCTTTAAAGTCCGCGTCAATTGTATCAAGGCGCGCAATTTCAAAAGTAAGAGTTTCAACTTCATCTTCGCGCAAGTGCTTCATTACATCAGAGGCTACATCACTTCCGATTGCAACAAGGAAAATAGCGGCTTTTTGGCGGCCGGTAAGATTCTTATAATCTTTGATTCCGCCTTTTTTCTTGCTTTTTTTGCCGTCAACAAGTTCTTCTGCCATAAACTATTCCTCCATAAGCCAAGTGCGGATAAGCATTGCAACGTCTTCCGGATGCTCTTTTGCCATTGCAATCGCATTTTCCTGAAGCTCTGCCCGCTTGCGCTCTTCAACAGACATTGTAACTTCCATTCCCTGCTGCTGGGCCTCAAGAAGCGCTCTCTGCCTTTCTTCTTCCTGCTGACGAATTCTAGCTTCCTCTGCAAGACGGCGGCGGCGTTCAATTTCTCTGCTGATAATACGGAACGCAATGAACGCAACAAGAATTATAGCAATTCCAATCAGGCTGAACATAATTGTGCGGTTTCTGTTAAGCTGCGCAATATAAGCAAGATCTTCCTTTTCCTGCTCTTCTGTTCTGTCAAACGGAATGTTCGTAACTGTAACGCTGTCTCCTCTGGATTTGTTATAGCCGACAGCATCCTGAACAAGTTTTGTCGTATTTACAAGCTGCTCTGGAGTAATAGGAATGTACTCGCGCTTTAAATGTCCGTTTTCAAGAATAGGACGATTGTTTTCATCATAAACCTTGCGCCACTGGCCGTCGATGTTTACAGAAACTGTAATGCGGTCAATCTGCGGGCTTGTAATTTCAGAAACATTTTTTTCGTTCAGCGCATAGTTGCGTTTTACGCCTTCTTCTGTGGATTTTCCCACAACATTTGACATATCGCTGTAAACAGGAGGATTCTGGCCTTCAACTCCAGCAGGACCTTCAGGATTGTAGCCGGTTCCAGTAAACGACTTGTTTACAGTTTCTTCCGACAATGTAAGGCTGTTTACAATTTCAGAGTCGTCATAAGGAGTGTTCGGGTTGTCAGGACGGATTGTAATTCCAGTGTATTCCTTTGAAGTTGTTTTTCGCTCAGACATATTCATGTCAATCTTGATGTTAGCAACTCTTACACGGTCATCAGAGAAAGTTCCCTTCAATGCTTTTAGAACCAAACCTGTATATGTAGTTTCCTGCTTAAGAATAAGCTTGCGCTGTTTTTCTATATTTGAAATGCGGTCGCTTTCCGCCATGCCTTCAAAGTCATTTATCTGAACATTTGAAGCGCCGTCGTTGATTACGATATTTTCATCGCGCAAACCTTCCACACAGGCTTTTATGAGATTTTGGATTCCGCGGATTTTGCGCTTATCTGTAAGAACATCGCTGTTTCCTTTGGCGTACAAAACAATGCTTGCGGATGTAGGATTCTGATTTTCTGTGAACAAAGCCTCATCAGGAAGTACAAGATTTACTTCCGCGCGCTGAATTCCGTCCAAAGACTCAAGCTGCTGCTTTAAAGCCGTTTCTGTTGCGCGCTGCCAGTTCACCTTATCATCAAAGTCTGTTCTTGACCAACGGGTTACATCAAAAAGGCTGTAGGCATCAAGACTCGACGGAGCATAGTCTTCAGCGATGAGACGGCTTCTGTATTTTTTTGCTATATCACTGTTTTCAACAGAAATATAATTGTCAGATGAAACATAGGCCTTTACATTGTCCTGATCAAGGCGGGAAAGAATAAGCTCCCGTTCCTTTTCATCATTTACAGGACCGTTAAAAAGGCGCACTGTGGAAGGGCGAGACGACATAGAAGCCATAAGAACAATCACCGCTATAGCAACCACAACGATGGCAGCCACAATAGCTTTTTGGAGAGTTGTCCACTTCGCCCATTTTTCTTTAATGGTTTCTAAATTTTTCTTGAACCATTCGTTCATATTCCCCTCCCATGAACGAACTCATTTTATGGAAGTCTATAAAAACTTCAGTTTTTATAGGCAACTCTAATAATGCGATGTTTTAATCGGTGCTATTACAGCGAATTAAAACTCGCGGTTTTTCTAAAAACGAACTGTAAAGTGAGTTTTTAGAAAAACCTTATTTCTATTTTACGCTGTCCCTCTCGCATAAAAAGATAGGACAGTATAACACAAATTCCAGAATTTGACAATAAAACTTTTTAGCAAACTAGCGCGCTATCTGTTCTGAGAAAGCTCATTCCAGCCTTTTACAAGACGGTCGATTACATTCTGCGCAAGATCCAGCGACATCTGGGCTTTTGCCATGGCAGTTGTAACATCATGAATGTCCACGCTGTCCGGATCTGTTATGACTTTTTCCTGAAGGGCAGAAACATTGAGCTGCTGGCTGTTCATTTCGTTTACAGCTTCAAGAAGGTAAGTTCTAAACGACTCTTTCTTTTCAGCTCCGTCAACAGAAGCGTTTTCTTTTCCGTTTAGAGCCTTGCTGACGTTTCCAATGGCTGAAGTACCAAGGTGAGACGCATTTGACCTGTTAAGCTCCATAGAGCCAAAAGAAAGATTCATAGTTCCTCCCATTTACTGATTAACTGCGGCTAGCGGCTTGCGATTTCCAAAGCAGAGGCAAACATTTCCTTGCCGCCTTGAATAACAGAACTGTTGGCCTCATAAGCACGGTTCGCGCTTATCATGTTAACCATTTCATTTACAATATTCACGTTAGGATATTCAACATAGCCTTTGTTCGGTCCAGACTGAATCGCATCCGGATGGCTCGGATCGTAAACCATTCTGCCCTGCTCGCTGTCTTTTACAATTTCACGCACACGAACACCTTTTCCAGGTCCGTTGTCCAATTCTGAATCCACAAAAGGAAATCTCCACTGAGGATTTGAAGAAGCGATAGGCTCAACAATCACGCTCTGCTTGCGGTAAGCTCCGCCTTCCTGAGTACGAGTTGTTGTTGCATTCGCAATATTGTTTGAAATGACATCAGTGCGCAGACGCTCCACGCTCATTCCTGTTGCCGCTATGTTTATGCTTGTAAATAATCCCATACTTTTCTCCAAAACTCAATAGTAAAAATAAACTATATTGACTTCATAGCCGTCTTGACCTGTGAAAACTCAAAATTCATAAGCTGGGTCAAAAGGCGGTACTGCATCTGAATCTGAACAACATTCATTGCTTCCTGTTCGGCATCAACATTGTTTCCGTTAGCTTTTGAAGAAGTCGTGTAGTCAGAAACACGTCTAGGCTCAACATCACGCCAGTCACGCGGAACTTCGCTCTGAATATGGCGTGCGTCATTTGTCGCCATGCGGAAAGAGCTGTGCTCGTTGTCACGACTAACGAAGGCTTTTTTCAGCTCGCTTTCAAAATTTACGGACTGTCTTTTGAAATTCGCAACTTCGCTGTTTGCAATATTGTTTGCAGTAACCTGATAGCGGAGGCTTTCAACATCAAGAGCACGGTGAAGCAAATCTACAGAATTTGAAAAACTGTTCATACTCTGTTTATCGGCATTCCAGAAAAAAAGTTTATAGTATAAATTGTATGGTTTTTATGAAAATAAGAAGACAACAATCAATAGCGTGCACTTCTTATGAAATAAAGTTTCTTGAATCGGAAAAAGTTAAAAAACTAACTGGAGCAATAAAAAATACCAATTTATTTTTCCCATTTTCTATGCTATCATTGTTCCATGCAAAATATCAGAAAACTGCCTATTGGCATCCAGAGCTTTGAGAAGCTCAGAGAAGGTGGCTACATTTACATCGACAAGACGGAATTTATCTATAACCTTGTACACACGGGGCAGATTTACTTTCTTAGCCGGCCGCGCCGCTTTGGAAAAAGTCTTTTTCTTTCAACCTTAAAGGCATATTTTGAGGGCAAAAAGGAACTTTTTAATGGACTGAAGATTGAGCAGCTCGAAAAGGACAATCCGGACGCCTGGAAAGCTTATCCGGTAATTTATCTGAATTTTGCGCAGAACAGCTTTTCAAAAGAGGTTTCTCTTGAAAAAACTATAAACCTTCAGCTGGATGAATATGAAAAAAAATATGAAATACAAGCTGACTACAAAGACCCTTTGGACCCGACAAATTTTGCCGGCCGCTTTATAAACATTGTGCAGACCGCGCGGAAAAAAACAGGTCTTCAGGCGGCGGTTCTTATAGACGAATACGACAAGCCTCTTCTTGACGCGCAGAGCAACGAAAGTCTTGTAAACGAGAACAGGGAAATCTTGCGTGGTCTGTATGTCACTCTCAAAGCATTGGACGAAGACCTGAAATTCGTATTTTTGACAGGTGTTACAAAGTTCAGCAAGGTGAGTATATTCAGCGACCTGAACCAGCTGGAAGACATCTCTCTTTCCAGCTGGTATGCAACAGCCTGCGGAATCACAGAAAAAGAGATGCTTGAAAATCTCGGGCAAGAAGTCGAAGGCTTTGCGGCGCAGAACAATCTTTCAAAAGAAGACTGCATAGCTCAGCTTGAAAAGATGTATGACGGCTACCATTTCTATGAAAACAGCGAAGGTGTCTACAATCCTTTCAGCCTTCTGAACGCGCTGAAAAAACAGGACTTCTCGTTTTACTGGTTTGCAACAGGAACACCGACTTTCCTTATAAAAAAGCTTCAGGAAAGCACGATGAACTACATGGATCTTTCAAACGGCGTGGAGGCCACCGCGCAGGAGCTTCAGGACTACAGGAGCGACAACCCTAACCCGGTTCCGCTTTTCTACCAGACCGGTTACCTTACAATCAAAGGCTACGACAGGGAATTCGGCGTTTATCTTTTAAAATACCCGAACAACGAGGTGAAGTACGCGTTCATAAACTCTCTTGCTCCGGCAATCCTGAACAACAACCGCTCCACGGGGATTGATGTTGTCTCCTTTGCGCGCGACATAAAAAAAGGCGACATAGAAAGCGTAATGGCAAGGTTCAAGTCTCTTTTTGCGACTCTTCCCTACACAACCGCAAGGAAGGAAAAACAGGACAGTGTCATAGAGGAGAATTTCCAGAATGTGTTCTACCTTGTGTTCACGCTGCTGGGACAGTGGTCAACTGTCGAGGAGACATCCTCGTTCGGCAGGGCTGACTGCGTGCTTTTGAACGGAAACAATGTATTCATCTTTGAGTTCAAGCGGGATAAAACGGCAGACGAGGCATTGAATCAGATTGAAGAGGCAAAATACGCCGGGCCTTACAAGTCAAGCGGAAAACGGATTATAAAAATAGGCGCAAGTTTTTCCACAAAGGAAAGAAACCTTGTTGAATGGAAAATTGTGGAGGAGCGATGAACTACATTCTCTGCCACAAAGATATTCCGGTTTTAAGGTTCTCAACCGAGGATGAGGAAATCTCCGAAGTCTCTGAAATAATCAACAGGGAGCATCTTCCAATCGGAATCTTGCCGGAAAATGAAAAAGGAAAAACCTTAAAAAGCCAGTTCCGCTCCTGGTGGAAAAGCCGCTCAATTCCTGCAAGCCGCCAGAATCTTGACACAGCCCTTGAGCAGCTTGGAAATGTCACTACAGATTATCTTATAGAAAAAAGCTACGGACTCAGCCTTTCTGACCACTACTGGGCAAAGCCTTTAAAAAGCAGCCTGTCCTGGAAAGACGTGAATTTCTTTCAGAACAGTTTTTCTGATGACGTAGGAAAAGCCCTTTTCGGGGTTCTGAATTCAGACAGTACCGACACATTGAACCTTGTTTCCCCGGACAACACATCCGACGGCTGGCTCAAGAAAAAATGGATAATAAACAATGGAGAGCGGATTCTTCTAAAAGCCGGAAGCCTTTGGCAGCAGGAACCTTTCAATGAGGTTCTTGCATCAGAAATCTGCGGCAGGCTTGGAATTGAACACGTTGAATACAAAATCATAAAAAACGATGGAACTTTTTACTCATCATGCCCCGACTTTGTATCGCCGCAGACAGAGCTTGTTCCGGCCTGGCACATTGTGAATACTTTAAAAAAGAACAACAGCACTTCAAATTTCAACCACCTTATAAACTGCTGCAGGGAGTTCGGATTCAAGGATACAGAAAAATTAAAGCAGGGAATCTGCCGAATGCTCACGGTTGACTTTATAATTGCAAACACCGACAGGCACTACAACAACTTCGGATTTTTAAGGAATCCCGACACTCTTGAGTGGATTGGTCTTGCTCCGGTGTTCGACAGCGGAACTTCAATGTTCCATGATGAAATCCTTTATAACCTAAAAAATCCATACCTGCGCGAATCTTTAAAAATAAAAGCAAAACCGTTCGCCTCAAACCAGAAAGAACAGATGAAAAGAATTCCGTTCAAGGAATACTGCTCGGATTTGGACTTTGAGAGGCTCAACGGCGTTTCAGAATTCTTCGGAAAACTAATATCACAAAATCCATACATCGAGCCGGAACGCGCGGAAATCTTATGCAAAATGCTGGATTCAAGAATAAAAGAGACTGAAAGGCTTTTTGAAAATTAGAATAAAGATTCTCTAGCATTCATTTGTTATCGCAAACTTTGCTTATATGCTCTTCACACTCTTGCTAATTTGCCATTCCCGCTATTGGTTATATGTCATGGGACTGTCCTAGAAGTTATTAACAGACTTCAAAAAGGGCGGTCTTTTTTATGTTAAATGAATTTTGTAGATTTTTGTTCCGTCAACGAAATATTTTTCAAGGCTGACATAACCTTTCCTGTTCAGAAGCCTCACTGTCGATACAAATATTTCCTCGATTGAGTCTTTAAGCTTTTCACTGCGGAAGGTATTGATAGTCCTGAAGTCCGGTTTCTGGAATCCTGTTAGCCACATCACGTTTACATTCTCGCGGCACTGTTTTGCAATCTGTCTTGAAGAATATATTCCTGTCATGTAGCAGTAAATCATTACTTTCAGGAGCATGACCGGATTGTATCTGCTTGCTCCGCCACCTTTTGTGTTTCGTGCAAATACTTCTTCAATTTCGAGTTCATCTACTGTTTTGCTGACAATTCTTACAAAATGATTCTGCGGAACCAGTTCGTCCAGACTTGGTGGCAGGAGCCACTGCCCGCCCTGGTTATATGGTTTGTATGTGATTTTATCGCTTACGCCTCTGCTCATATTTAAATTTTAGCAGATTTGAATTCTCTTGTAAATTTAAAATAATTAGGGCTGCCCATTTCTTTTTGGACAGCCCCGTTTTTTTAAGTATCAAAGTTAAGTAACTTTGACTTATCGTGATTTATTTTAACAAAAATCCCAAAAACTATGGTATAATGATTATCCATGCAGGTAGACTATAAAAAACTATGGATCCGACTCATCGAAAAAGGAATTAAAAACAAAACGGACTTAATCCCTCTAGCTGGAATTTCAACAAATATCCTGGCCAAACTGAATAAAGGCGAATATGTTTCAATGGACAGTCTTGCTAAAATTTGCAGGGCTCTCAATTGTGATATTGGGGATATTTGCGTGATAAATGAAGTTAATAAATAATCAGATAATTCTTTTGGAGAAATAAATGGCAGTTAAAAAATCACAACTCTACAGTTCACTTTGGGCAAGCTGCGACAAACTTCGCGGTGGTATGGATGCCTCTCAATATAAAGACTACATTCTGACACTTTTATTTGTAAAATATGTTTCAGACAAATATAAAGATGACCCTTACGGTGCAATCGCAATTCCAAAAGGAGCAAGTTTTGAAGACCTTGTTGCCTTAAAAGGAAACAAAAACATCGGTGAGGAAATAGACAAGCTCATTGCAAAGCTTGCAGAAGCAAACAATCTTACAGGAATCATAAACAACGCTCACTTTAACGATGAATCAAAAATCGGCAAGGGCGATGAAATGGTGGACAAGCTTACAGGCCTTATTGCCATTTTTCAAAAGCCGGAACTTGATTTTAAAAACAACAAGGCAGAAGATGATGACCTTATCGGCGACGCCTACGAATACCTTATGCGAAACTTTGCCACCGCCAGCGGAAAGAGCAAGGGACAGTTCTATACACCTGCCGAAGTAAGCCGCATTCTTGCAAAAGTAATCGACATATCAAATTGTACAGATAAAAACGCAACAATCTATGACCCGGCTTGTGGTTCTGGTTCACTCTTGATTCGCGCCGCAAATGAAGCTCCATTTCCACTTGCAATTTACGGCCAGGAAAAAGATATTTCCACCGCTGGTCTTGCAAAAATGAATGTAGTCCTTCATAACATTCCTTCCGGTGAGATTCATTCAGACAACACTTTTTCTGACCCATGGTATAAAGATGATAATGATGACACCAAGCTCCGAAAGTTCGATTACATCGTAGCAAATCCACCGTTCAGCATGAAAAACTGGATGGACGGCTTAAAGCCTTATGGCCGCTTTGATGATTATGATGAACTTCCTCCAGAGAAAAACGGAGACTACGCATGGCTTTTGCATATCATCAAATCCATGAAGAACAACACTGGTAAGGCTGCCGTCATTCTTCCGCACGGAGTTTTATTCCGCGGAAATGCAGAAGAATCAATCCGCAAGAACATAATCGACCGTCATCTTATAAAAGGAATCATCGGCCTTCCTGCAAACCTTTTTTATGGAACTGGAATCCCAGCCTGTATCATCGTGCTCGACAAAGAAAACACCGCAAACCGAACCGGCATTTTTATGATTGATGCCAGCCACGGTTTTATCAAAGATGGAGACAAAAACCGTCTTCGCGAGCAGGATATTTACAAAATCGTAACAACCTTTAATTCAATGACCGAGGTTCCAGGCTTCAGCCGTTTTGTTCCCTTTGCAGAAATCATCGAAAAGAACACTTACAATCTGAACATTCCTCGTTACATCGATTCAAGCGAAAAAGAAGATTTGCAGAGCATTGAGGCTCATCTTTATGGCGGAATCCCGCAGGAAGATATAGACAATATTCCTCACTTCTGGAACGTATTCCCAAATCTTAAAAAAGAAATCTTCGGTGAATACACAGGACGAAAAGGCTTTTACAAACTACTTATTCAAAAAGATGATGTTCACAAGGCAATCACAGAAAACGCAGAATTCCTTGAATACAACAAAAAGGTAAACAAAGCCTTTGAAGAATGGAAGGCATTTGCAAATCCAATTCTTACAAATCTAAAGCCAGCAGATTCAAACAAAGAAATCATCCTGAAGCTTTCAGAAGAAATTCTTTCTAAATTCACAAAACTCGAACTGCTGGATAAATACGATGTTTATCAGGTGCTTCTTGCTTACTGGAACGAAACAATGAATGATGATGTCCTTCTTGTCATTCAGGATGAACTTGGTTACAAGCTTGCAAAAATAACTGATGATATAAAGGAAGAACCAAAAGAAAGCAAAAAGTCAAAGAAAGATTCCTCAAAAGAAAAAAAGCCAAAGGAACCAAAAGTAATCGGCTGGGAAGGCCGCCTTATTCCAAAGCAGATTGTTCTTGATGCTTTTTTTGAAAGCGAGCAGAAAGCAATTACAGATGCGGAAGAAAGCTTGAGCCAAACAGAAAGCGAGCTGGAAGAATTCATTGAGGAAAACACAGAAGATGATGAACTTTCGCAGGAGCCTGAAATCCTTAAAAAGTTCAAGACTTATGAAGCTTCTATAAAATCACAAAAGAAAACAATTGCCGACCTCAAAAAGAAGCTGGACGAAAACTGCCGCAAACGTTACGACGCTTTTACCGATTCAGAAATAACAGACCTTCTTGTAAACCGCAAATGGTACAAAACAATTGACCAGGGAATCCAGAATCTTTATGTAACAGTTGCAAATCATCTTACAAAACGAATCGTCGAACTCTACGAGCGTTACGAAAACACATTGCCAGAACTCACCGAAAAACTCGTAGAAGAAGAAAAAGAAGTTTCCGCTCATCTTGCTCAGATGGGATTTAAGTTGTAGGAGCAGATGATGAAGCAGAATCTAATTGAAACAGTGAACGAGTATCTTTCTCTTGGAATAAATCAGCAGCTTGATTATGAAAAATTCTATCTGTATTCAATTATCACCCATTCAACTGCAATAGAAGGCTCAACTGTTACCGAAATAGAAAATCAGCTTTTGTTCGACGAGGGAATCAGCACGAACAAGCCTATGGCGGAACAGTTGATGAACCTCGATTTAAAAAAGGCCTATGAGCAGAGTTTTATTTATGCAAAATCCCACGCAGACTTTTCAATCGAACTTTTATGTAGCCTTGCCGCCCTTGTTATGCAAAATACCGGCTCCACTTATAAAACGATTGGCGGAGACTTTTCTTCTGCAAAGGGGGACTTGAGGCTTTTGAATGTAAGTGCGGGACGAGGCGGGAAATCCTATCTTGCTTGGCAGAAGGTTCCTGACAGACTGCAGAAATTTTGTAACTGGCTCAATGCTGAACGAAAGGCTGTTGATAAAAACGACATTCACAAACTCTACGAACTTAGTTTTGAAGCTCATTACCGCATTGTTTCAATTCATCCGTGGGCAGACGGTAATGGTAGAATGAGCCGTCTTGTCATGAACATGATTCAGTATGAAGCCGGCTGTATTCCTTCAATCGTAAAAAAAGAAAACCGCGCCGAATACATCCAGAGCCTTGCGCAAAGTCAGGAAAAAGATGATTCAAAGGATTTCATAGATTTTATGATGAATCATCATGTGGATAATTTGCAGAAGCAGATAGATGAATACAAGGCTTCGATGGAATCTGACGACATTAAAGGTGGTCAGAAAATAAGCGTGGGTGGTCAGAAAAAGTGGTCAGAAACCACATTGAAAATTCTAGAATTAATAAAACAGAATCCAAAAATCTCAAGAAAAGAACTTTGCGGTGAACTGGGCATAAATCCAAGTGCCGTCCAAAAACATATCGACAAACTGAAAGAAACAAAAATGATTGAACGAATGGGCGGAGCAAAAGGCGGCGAATGGAGAGTAAACGAATGAAGCAGACGGAAATAGGATTGATTCCCGAAGATTGGGAAGTGAAGTCTCTAGGTGAGGTCGCAACAATTGTTGGCGGTGGAACTCCGTCTACGTTGAATTCTGCATATTGGAACGGTGATATTCAATGGTTTACTCCTGCAGAATTGAGTGATTCAAAGAAATATGTCTCTAAAAGTGAGCGAACAATTACGGAACGGGGATTGAAAGAAAGCTCCGCAAAGTTGTTACCCAAAGGAACAGTTTTATTGACGCCTCGTGCAAGTATAGGCATAACAGCGATATTAGAAAATCCGGCTAGCACAAATCAAGGTTTTCAATCGCTAATTGCAAAAAATAATTGTTGTAGTGAATTTTTATATTATGTTATTCCATTAATAAAAGATGAAATGCTTTCTAGGGCAAGCGGTTCTACCTTTGCCGAAATAAGTGCAAAAAAACTTTCAACTATCACCTTTCAACTTCCCCCTCTCCCCGAACAACAACGAATCGCAAAAGCCCTTTCCGATGTAGATGCTCTTATTTCCACAACAGAAAAACTCATCCAAAAGAAAAAGAACATCAAACAGGGCGCAATGCAAAATCTCCTCACCGGCAAAAAACGCCTCCCAGGTTTTGGCCCGCAAACCAAATCCCCAGCCTACAAACAAACAGAACTCGGCCCCGTCCCAGATGATTGGGAAGTGAAGAATTTGGGAGAACTGTTTGATATGAAAGCTGGAGGAGATGTTGATAAAGAACATTTTTCTTATTGTAAATCAAGTTTATACAAATATAAGATTTTCTCAAACGGATTAGAAAATGAAGGAATCTATGGTTATACAGATTTACCAAAATACAAGGGAAATGCAATTACAATAACAGGACGTGGAACTGTAGGAATTGCAATGTTTAGAGAAGAAGACTTTGATGCTGTTATAAGACTTTTAGTTTTAAATAGTAAGAATGATAATTTAACGAATAATTCTTATATAACCGAAGAGATTAATTCATGTATTTCATTCCCCAATGAAAGTACGGGAGTTCCTCAACTTACAGTTCCTCAGATTCGAGATATTGTAATTGCACTTCCATCAAAAGAAGAACAAACCGCTATCGCCAATGTTCTTTCCAGTATGGACAAAGAAATAGAAACCTTAAACACAAAACTAGAAAAATACCGTAACCTCAAAACCGCCATGATGCAGCAGCTTTTGACGGGTAAGATTAGGTTGTAGGTGAGGAGAAATAAAGTGAAAATAAAACAAATACAAATAAATGACTTTAAGCGATTTACAAATTTATTAATTAAGGGTATTCCAGAGTCGGCAAAACTTGTAGTTTTGGTGGGACCCAATGGATGTGGAAAAACTTCTCTTTTCGAAGCATTTAATCATTGGTATAAATTAAAAGGTTTTAGCAGCTGTGGAGAATATAATTATTACGTCAAGAAATCAGACAAAATAGATTCTCATAATGCACAATGGTATTTCAATAAAGTATTAATTGATTTTTACAATGAACATTTTGATAAAAGTAACCCAGATCAAGTAAAAGGAACCTTTTATTTTAGGTCTGCTTATAGAAATGAGCCTCAATTTATTACTTCAAGTTTGAGTAGACAAAATGATCCAACAAAACAAATTGAACATCAAACTCTAATGTCAACTGATTCTGTTGTGTCATCAAATTATCAGAGACTTATTTCTTCGAGTTTGTCAGGTTTATTTGAAGAACGTAATAACAAAAAAACTGTTGAAGAACTAAGAAAAGAGTTAATAGGGAAAATTCAAATTGCATTACAAAATGTTTTCGAAGATTTGAAACTATCATCAATTGGAAATCCTTTAGTAAATGGGTCATTTTATTTTACAAAAGGAATAGCAACTGATTTTCCTTATGCAAATTTGTCTGCTGGAGAAAAGTCAGCTTTTGATTTGCTTTTAGATTTGATTATTAAATCAATTTATTTTACAGATACTGTTTTTTGTATTGATGAACCAGAATCGCATATGCATACTGCATTACAGTCAAAACTGTTAAATGAATTATATTCATTAGTTCCAGATAATTCTCAGCTTTGGATCTCAACTCATTCAATGGGAATGCTAAAAAAAGCAAAAGAACTTGAAGAGAGTAATCCAGGTACTGTTGTTTTTCTAGATTTTGATAATAAAGATTTCGATTCTGAAGTTATCATGACTCCATCAAAAATTGATACAACAATGTGGAAGCGTTTCTTAGATTTAGCATTTGGGGATTTATCAAATTTGATAGCACCTTCAACAATTGTTTTTTGTGAAGGAAATCCCCAAGGAAGAAAATTTAAAGATTTTGATGCCCAAATATACCATAAGATTTTTGAAAAAGAATACTCTGATGTATGTTTTACTTCCGTTGGTTCTTGTTCAGAAATTGAGAATGAAGAAAATACTAGTATGAAAATAATTTCCAAGGTTTTAAGTAATTCTACAATAATTAAACTAGTTGATAGAGATGCAAGAACTCCAGAAGAGGTAGCTGAATTAAGACAAAAAGGAATTAAAGTTCTTTCTAAACGTCATATTAAAAGTTATTTATTAGATGATGAAATTTTACAACTTCTTTGTAATAAGGAAGGAAAATCAGATGAGTATCAAAAAATTGTAGAGATAAAAGAACAAAAATTAGCAAGTTCAATTTCACGAGGTAATGCAGCAGATGATATAAAGTCTGCAAGTGGTGAAATATTTGTTGAGATTAAACGCATTTTACAATTAAATCGTGGCGGTAATACAAAAGATGCCTTTTTCAGAGATATAATGGCACCATTGATTACGCCAGAGACAAATGTTTATCAAGACTTGAAACATGAAATATTTGGATAATTATTTGAGGTAAGAAAATGTATTATATTTTTGAGCAAATTCAATCTATAAATCAAAAATTGGATTTATTAATAAATCAGCCTGAATCAATACTTGGAGATGTCGTTTCAGCACTTATTGGAGCTATAGCACTAATTATTTCGGTTTTTATTGGAACTCAATCAATTAAAAAAAAGATAGCTGAGAATCGTTTGAATGACAAGATTTCTGAAATTGAAAAAAAGAATAGTGAGTTTAATGAAAAAGTACAGACTGTTCTATTAAATACAAAAGAGAGCAATTCTACTCCACAGCATTTTAAGGAAATTCAAGATTATTACTATAAAGAAATAAAACCATTGTGTTCAGAATTTGCAAATGCTTCTATGGAAGTTACAACTGGATTATTTATTGTAGAAGAATATACAAAATATTTATTAAAATTCAGAGAGCCTCGGAGATATTTTCAAACCAATTTAAAAAAAACAACTTTCATGGATAACAAATATTTTCCGAATATCTATCATTTTATGAAATTAATTGCTTTCTTTTCGAGAGAATCTGTTTCTTTACCAGAAAAGACAATTATTAAAAATCAGAAATATGATTATATCCAAGGTAAGTTAGGGGGACCAAAAGAAAATTATCAGCATAACAATGTAGTCACAAATATTAATGGAATTAGATATGATCCTAGATACTTTTTGTATTATGAATTTTTCAAGATTCTTGTAAATGGATATAATATGGATTCTTATAGAGCATATGCGAATCTTTTAGATTCAAAAATTATTTTTCCTGTTAGTAAATATCTCTTTGAAAATAAAATTTACGCTCCATTAACAATACGATGTAAATGTAAATATGAAGATTATCCGCCATTTTATTTAATGGGATTCAAATATGAATATCCCTTGGGTAATCCGAAAAACAGAAAACTATCATTATATTATGTAAATCTAATAAACTATATGTATTTTGAGAAAGCTGTATATACTCAATTAAATAATAAAGTTGACTTGGAATTTTATAATCAAAAATTGGATTCTCAATTTATACAATTCAACATGCAATGTACTGTTTACCCAGGTATACATGTCATAGAATATAAATTGAACAATTCTGACTCTGAGTTGTTCTATAAAAAAAATAAAAACAAGATTGAAAGAATGTTAAAGAAAATACATAAGAGTTAGGATTCAATATTAGATGAATTGAAAAATTTGCCGTTTAAGTAAAAATTCCATATCTTTTAAGATATGGGCTATAAGATTTTCGTATCCTATAAATACGCTGATGACAGTATTTATCCTCTCTCAGATCCTTTAAGCAGGTTCTCCTTTAATAGAAGCACTGTTCGTGATTATGTCGATAGGCTAGAAAGCTATTTTGATTACACAAGTAATATTTATAAAGGCGAATCTGACAATGAAGATTTGTCATATTTACCTGATGATGTAATTTGGGAAAAATTAAAAGACAGAATATATGATAGCTCTGTAACGATTGTAATGATTTCTCCAAATATGAAAGAACCATATCGTTCTGAACGTTCACAATGGATTCCCTGGGAAGTTGCATATTCGTTAAGGGAAACGACAAGAGGAGATAGGACAAGCCATTCAAATGCTATTCTTGCAGTAATAATTCCAGACAGAAATCATCAATATAATTATTTTACTGAACCCTTTTCATATCAAAGAGCAGATGGACAATGGTGTAATGGAGAAGATCCTGTTTTTTCAATAATACGAGAAAACATGAACAACAGATGGAATTTTAATAATCCGTTTCTTTCTGATCATGGAATATATATGCCTTCAATGAATGATGAATCATATATTCCAAGCGTAACCTGGGATGATTTTGTTCATCAGCCAATGAGATATATTGAATGTGCTGTAAGGCATAAAGATAATATTGTCAATTATCAAATTTCTACGGATGTAAAAGGTGATTCTCGAAGGAGTTTCTTTTATGGGTAATAAGATTTTTATTTCATATAAATATATGGATTCAAATGTGTATCCGATAAAAAGTCTTTTTGATGAAGTTCTAGAGCCAACCAAAGTCCGCGATTATGTAGATGTTCTTCAACGCAAACTAGAAAGAGAAAATCATATCAATAAGGGTGAAAAAGATGGTGAAGATTTAAGCGACTTCAAAGATGAAACTATAGCATCTCACCTTCGCGATAAAATATACGACAGTTCTGTTACCATAGTTATGATTTCTCCGAATATGAAAGAATCTGGAAGCGAAGATGACCAATGGATTCCTTGGGAAATTTCTTATTCACTTAAAGAAATTAATCGAAATGATAGAAAGAAAACTCCGAATGCACTGATTGCTGTTGTCTTGCCAGATAAAAACGACTCATATAATTATTACATCAAAAACAATAATTGTTATCAGAATTGTTCTTGCAGAACCTTGTTTACTGGGTGTTTTTCAAAATTTTGTCAGAGAATATGTTTAACATAAAAGAGCCTGATTTCATTGATTGTGATAAATCTGATGTATATGCTGGAGATTGTTCCTATATACAATCTGTGAAATGGACTGATTTCATGAACAATCCAAATTATTACATAGAAAAATCTATTGAAATAAAAAACAATTGGGACAAATATAACATTGTTAAGCAAGTGAGCTAGGAGAAATAGTATGACAGAAGATGATCGTTTATATTTACAATTTCTGCAAGATAACATAGCAAGAATGAATACAAATTCTGCGCAGGCTAAAGGCTGGTGTATCGCGATTGTTGCAGCTTTATTGGCTATATTTGCGCAAACTAATAATGCACTGTTTATTTTGATTTGTATTGTTCCAATTGTTCTATTTTGTATTTTGGATACATTGTACTTACAAGAAGAACATAAATTTGTTGGAATGTATAATGATTTTGTAAAAGATAAAGAAAACAAACCGAAAGTATATGAAATGCCTATGAAAAGTTATGCAAAAGGTTTGAAAGGATTTTTTAAGGCTTTGTGCTCTTGGTCTGTGGGTTTTGTTTATGGTATGCTGCTGTTTGTAATTGTTGCTTCACTTTTTCTAATGTCTCCTGATAAAAATACAACAATCGAAAAATCAATATTAAATTCTGAATGTATTCAGGATAGTAATAAACCAGAGCATATAGAGCCTGTATTCAAGCCTGCTGAATAAGTTATATTAATAAAATTGATATGGACATAATAAAAGATATTTTTTCAGATTTTATCGATAAAAAAGAGATTATAAAAGGATTTACCTCAAAGATTCAACATTCTATATTTTTAGAAGATTGTAATATCAAGTTGAAACAAGATATTTAAGCAGCATTTCTTTGTGAAGCGCAGCTTTGTCTTGGGAATCTGCTTGCTTTTATATCTTTTTCTCAATTTTGAACAAGAAAACATCCTATTTCAGGCAGATTCAGGTTGTTTTCTTGTTTTTTTTTGCCCATCTCTTCTGAAAGGAGATTATCGGGTTCGACTCCCGGAGCTGGGCTTAGGCATTTGCCTATGAAGGCTTAAAAGCCTGAAAAATTTCTCTTTCATAAGGGCGGCTAAAAAAACGTCTTGGGCGGGCAGAAACGGTCAGCCTTTTGAAAGAGTCTTTCGGAAGGAAATATTATGGTAATTACGTACTCAAGCATGAAAGGCGGAGTCGGAAAGACAACGAACTCCATTTTAACGGCGACAAACCTCGCGGCAAGAGGATTTAAGGTTCTCTATTTTGACCTTGATCCAAACAATTCTGGCACAATGTACTTTACAGCAGGAATTGAGAACATTGCAGAAACAATTGAAAGATGCAATGTCTTTGAATCTCTTAGCCACAACAGCATAAAAAACTATGCAATAAAATCACGTGTAGAAAACATTGATATAATTCCAAGCCACCTGAACATATACAAATTAAGAGGAATCGGTTACAACGAACTTCAAAAAACTCTTAGGGATAATGGCTACGACTATGTTGTGATTGACACTGCTCCGACCTACGACAACATTGTTATAAATGCCTTGATTGCTGCTGATATAATTCTTACTCCTCTCGAATTTACATCATTCAATCTAACTACAACTAAATTTCTCCAGCGTCAGATTTACGATGACTGTCCACAGCAGGCTGAAAAATGGTATCTGCTCTATTCTCACTGGCAGGAGAAATTAGCTATTTTTTCAACCTCCACGCAATCACAATTTGTACAGGTTTTTGAAAGCGAATTCCAAAATATTCTTGATGTTCATATTCCACAGACATCTGCTGCTGATAAATATGTACAGACTGATGAAAAAATCAGCATAACAAGCAGAACTGTTGGAGCAAAACGTCTGGCAACGGAAATAAACAAACTTGTAAACATGCTTGCAGAAAATAGTAATGAAGTGGAGAAATTTTAACCGACATGTGTCGGTCTGTTTACATGGAGGAAACGTAAAAACATGGCAAAAAAACTCAACATTATAACTGCAGGTGGAAATCTGCCATTCGCAAATAACGGATTAAAATTATCAGAAAATATTCTCGTTGAAAAAATCGAAGAGCATGAAAAGTTCAAAAATCTTTTTTCTATAGATAAAGCTTTGCTTAATCGGATTACAGTCGATATGGAAAAAAATAATTTTGATTCAAGCCAGCCGGTTCATATCTGGGTTACAAAAGGTGATGACGGAAAGGAACATAATTATCTTATAGATGGCTATACAAGAGTTGCAGCCAGTAAAATGGCAGGAATAAAAATGATTCCTTATTTCAAGCATACATTTGAAACTTTTGAGGAAGCCCATCGTTATGCTCTTCATCTTCAGACTGACAGAAGAAATCTTAATGGAATAGACCTTTTGAAAAACATCCAGGAGCTTATGGGGAGCGACTACATCCAGAGCCTTGAGGGGAACAAGAACGAGGCTATAGGAAAAGAGCTTGGAGTTTCGGAAAAAACAGTTGAACGCGCGAACAAAGTGAACAGCATGGCAAGCGACGAGCAGATTGGAAGAATCGAGAGCGGCGAAGCCTCACCGAATCAGATTTACAATGAGATTGTCGAGCAGGAAACAGTTGATGAAGAGGCGACCGATGAGCAGCTGAACAGAATTGAATCAGGCGAGGCAACAGTAAAGGACATCTGCAAGGAAATCAAGGCTGAGAAAAAATTACGAAAATCGACAAAGAAGAAATCAACAGACAAAGACGATGACGTTTCCGAATCACTCTCCACAAATGAGGGAACGCCTGCTGGACTGAATTTCAACCATTCAGACGGAATCGAACGGCCGTCATACAGACTTACCCCGGAAGAGGATTCCGAGCGGACAAAGGAACGAAAAGCGGCTTATGAAGCTGGACTGAAAAAAGGCAGCGACCTTGCCTACGAAATCTATGACTTCATTCTTTCGGAAATTGAGAGCGGAAAATCTGCCGAAAAAATCCGTAATGACAGCCATTTTGACGATTTCTCTGTGGCAAGAATCTACAGGGCTTTTAATCTGTCTGATGAGCAGAAACAGGAAGAAGAAAAATCCTCTGATTCTGACAACGGTGATTCAGGCATTTCTGATTTTGATGATGACATCATCATGGGAGAATCTGTATGACTTTTACAATGACCTTCAACGATGGCGATTTTCTTGAGCAGATTGAAAATATCAAAAGAGACGAGTCATTCTGCCTCATTGCGAACAAGGAAAAAGCTTTTATCTCAAAGGAAAAATTAGAAGAAAAGGGTTTTGAGAACTACCACTTTTTTGAACTAGAAAACAGCGAAACCTGCAGTAAAGAATTTCTTGATCTTATAAAAACTATCTTCAGAACTCCATGCTTTACGATTGTCATGGACGGTGTTGACATAGGCAAAAAACCGATAAAAGACCAGCTGTTTAAATGGGTCTATGGTTATGCCAATACGTATGGTCTATTTCACATAATATGCAATATGTCATTGTATAGAAGTTTTCTCATGCAACTCACAGACGAAATGGAGTAAAAATATGGCAACTGACTTAATTTTTAGACTTATTTTTCATTTTTTCATGACAATTGGAATCTGTATTTTGATCCATGTCTTCTTTTCTGGGTTTGACTTGTATGAAAACTTCTTAGCTATTTTTATACCATTAATATTCTTTGCTGTATCGACTACTCTTGCTTTTATCGCGGTCCAAAACTACATCCAGTCAAATTCTGACGAAAAAAACTGCTATGAAATCACTGTCAATGAGAAGTCATTCAAAACATCTGATTTCAAGACAAAATCAGACGGCTCAATAGAGTTCACTGCTGACGACGGAACTATAATCCGTGCCTCAGACTATGAGATAAGAAAATTAAATTAGCAAGGAGAGAACAAATGGTTAAAGCTTTCAATTCAATAAAAGAAATTCTTCTAGTATTTTATCAAGTTCTGTTTGTAGAGGCAAAAGAAAGATACGAGATTACAGAATTTTATCTGGAGAAATGCGGCCACAACAAAAAAGTAAGGAATCTAATAAAAAAATGACCGCAGGACAGTTTGCTATTGTCGCCGAGATGACGGCGTAAGGAAACTAGTTATGAAATTTGAGGACTGGTGGAATACAGAAAACAAAATTGAATTCTCAAATGAGCCTGATGACTATTCAAAAGCAAAATATGTTTATGAAGCTGTATACAATTCTATGAAAAATTGCCTTAACTGTGGAAATTTCTCATTATCAGACGAGCTTCAGATAACAGGATTATCTTGAGATTAAAAGTGGAGGAGTAATGAAAAATATGAATAAAGAGGAAAAACTTATGGACAAAAAAATATCTGCTTCATACGAAGCTACAAAAACAAATGAAGAAATTAATGTCAAAAGATTTGAAAATACACCATTGGAATATGTAATTATGACTGTCTTAAGTATTTTTATACTTTTAACTCTGTTTGGTATATGGTATCTATTGAGAAAATCCGGTTCGGTACTTGCCTATTCTAAGAATGACTACGTATATTACTTCAAAATAGATGATACTGAATATTATGTAGATCCACTAAAACAAAAACTGAAATTCTACAGTCCTCTTCCACTTGATTCATATAGTTTTTTTAGCATAGGCGGTAAAAGTGGCTATGCATACATACCAAATCAAAATAACAGAAAAACTGTAGTTACATTTGTTACAGAAGACGGATATGAAATAACGACAGATAATTTCATGATGAAAAAAATTTTAAGAGAAAATATACGAGGAGAAAAATGAAGAGAGAAAAGAGAAAAAAAATGATTCTTGAAACAACCAAGCTGATTAGTGCAATCATAATTACAGTTATTGCGGTCGGATTATACATAAAGATCTCATTTCTGAAATAATCAAGTTTATAAAAAGAGGAGTCGGTAAATGCCTCAGATTATCATAAACAATAACGGATTAGTCTTGGAGGAAATCGAGAAAATGCAGAATGAAAAAGATGAAAGTCAAAGACAAGATGAATCAGGAAACTAGCAAATGACAAACGAAGAAATCAAGAAAATACTTTTTTCCCTTGAAAAAGCAGGCATAGACTTCTCAGTCACACAAACAGGCAAGGCTTCAAAAAAAGTAAATGGACTGTATGCACCTGCGACATTTGAAATTTTCCTTCACAATAAGAATTTCACTACAGAAAATGAGCTTATATACACAGCAATCCATGAATATGCACATCACCTTATAAACTGCAAGCAAAAGAAACTCGGTATTGAAGTGAAGAATGGTGGTAAAAGCCACACAACAGAATTCTGGACAAAATTCGATGATCTTCTGGAAAAAGCTGTTGAAGCAAAAATCTATACAAGAGAGCGCTCCAAGGATTTGTCTGCTTTAATTGAAGAAGCAAAGGAAATCGACCGTGAAATTGTAAACCTAAAGAAGAAGCTCGGAAAAATTCTTTCAGAAATCCATGAGAAATCCCAGAAAGAAAACATCAGATTTGAGGACATACTTTCGCACGACTTGAACATATCCAAGAATACGGCAGAAAAATGCCTTAAAAGCAAAAATATAGAAGAAAACTTCGGTCAAGATGAAATGGAAACAGTCCTCAAAGTAAAGGATTCACAGACTCAGCAAAACATAATAAACGGACTGAAAAAAGGTAAAACAATAAACCAGGTTTCTGCTTCAATAAAGAAAGACAAAAACTCATCGCCGTATGAAAAACTCACAAAAGAAAAAGCCAGGCTGGAAAAAACAATTCAATATCTTGAAGAGCGACTGGAAATAGTTTCAGAAAAACTAAGCGGAATGTAGGAGAGCAGCCAAAATGAAAGAAATAAAAAGCCTTCCTGATAAAAAGACAAAAAAAAACGCAATTTTTATAGCCACAAAGATTGCTCTTACAGTTCTTTTTCTAATTCTAAATATCTCAGTTATGGTTACCAAGGGAGTAAATCTACTGCTATTAATTTCCTTCATTCTAGTAACTCTTGCCTGCATTGCACTGCAAATAATTGAGCATATCAGAGAAATAAGGAGCTGCAAGCAATGAAAAGCACATCCCTAACATTCTTGGTTTTTATAATTTCAATGCCATTTTTCTCATGCGATTCAGTGCCGGTGCAATATGGAAACTACGACAATGTCAAAGTGCTCAAAGCGACGGACTGGGACAGCAGATATATCATAAAAACTGATTCTGATGAATACATAGCATGGAATGTCAGAAACTGCCTGTTCAAAAGCCAGGACTATCTAAAAAGAAATACTGTTTCTTTCAGGAAAGGAAACACGGAAATAACTATCGTACAGGTTGACGAGCCTACAGACATGAAAAGCGTTACAGCCGTATGCAGCACAGCAACAAGAATAACAATCTATTCGACAATTCTTGATGTTAAAGAAATTCTAAGCAAGGAGGATTCAGAATGACAGAAATTGAAAGAAAACTTTACGGCAAATGCAGAACCGCCTTTGAAAGCTCGTGCGGAGCGGAATTCCGTCTTTATTCGGATGAAAAATTTTCTTCGGAAGCAATGAAAATTCTCAAATCAAAAGATTTCTCTTTTTCACTAGAAGAACCAGAGGAGAACCGGCAATTCTGTTTTTCAAAAGTTCTTTCCCCAAAAGAATCCTATGCCTGCCTCTGTTTCATAGCAAAAATACGGCACGAGGAAAAAATGGAGCAGGATTTAAAGAAATAGTTTATAACAAGGAGAATAACGAATGAAGAAAAATGAAAAGGAAACTGCCATTTTGATTGCTGTATGTGCCTTTATCTCATTGCTTATTTTGAGTCCATTTATGTTTTTTCTACTTAGCAATGAACACAAGACGGAAACAGTATATTCAAATTATATGACCATCAAGAACAAATATACAAAAGTAAAACCAGCAGAAAAAGAGGCGTTTGCAATTCTAGGTGGTATCAGTTATCTCAACTTTACAGAATCTCCAGAGGAAACTTTTTACTACCTAAAAACTGTCAGGAATATTTCAATATTCAAAATAGACAAAAACGGAAACAGAAATTATTCCCATAAAATTATTCAAGAAAGAAATCACAAAGTTTCCAAAGAAATTTACGACAAGTACAACATTGGGGACAGGCTTATACTCGATAAAGAAAACGAATGTTGGAATATGCCAGAAGATATAAAACTTGAAACAGTGGAGAATAAAAAATGAAAAGACCGGAAAAAAGAAAAAATGAAAATTAAATTTGTGTTCGAGAAGGAATCATTATGAATAAAATTGAAATTTTAGGGTTTTTAAGCTGTTTGTGTGTAGCAGGATTATTTATTTATGCATGGCAGACTGAAGAAATAAACAGGAAAAAAAAGCTATTTTTTTTTATTGGTCTTGGTATTTTTTGTGCAGTAATTGGTTTGCAATTAGGCTTGCATAACTCTGACATCAGGAAATTGAAGAATGAAGTAAAAGAATTACGCTCAGAAAATGAAGCATTTAAATTTTGTTTCAAAAAATTAGGTTTTGTAATTGGTTTTGAAGAATCAGAATCAAGAGAGGAGAAATAAATTATGACAGCAAAAAAGAAATATTATTATCTTTTTACTTCGATACTTTTTTTTAATATCCTCGGAGTTTTATTTGATACTTTTTTTTCACAAAAATTATGGGATAAAATACTTTTCAAAACCGTAAAACATCACATTTTCTTTGATTCAGCGTTTTTTGAATTTTTCTATTTCTATTTCTTTTATTTATGTTTATTGGGAATATTTTTTTCCTTACTTCTTCTTATAGTTACATCTCTACTTCCTGATTCAGAACAATCAGAACAGCTTGCAGCAGAAAAAGCTGACCAAATGTACTATGAAGAAATGTTCACACAGACAAAGATGAACCTGTTCGCAAGGAACCCGACTATCATTATACCGGCCTATGACAAAAGATTTATAGGTATGCATCCTGAGCTTAAGGGATATTTTGTCAGAAAAGTTTCGGCCAAAGAAATATTTTCTACTGAATTGAACATAGATTTCGCAGACGGCACATGGCAGCTTTCGGTTGATGAACGTACCACTGAACGAGTGAAAGCTCAGTTCTCAAAAGACGGCAAATTTGTCCTTGTAAGCGGAATGAAAGAAGGAAATTCAATCATTAATATTTCAAGGGAAAATGAAACATATAGCGGAAGTATTTTCGTAAGAGTCGAAGAACCTGAAGAATGGTATGAGAAGTTGCAGGAAGAGATAAAACTTGATGGAGAGCGGACATGAACTACATATCGACACTCCTTCAAAAAGGATACATCGGAACTCTCTCAAATCGCACGGAAACTGTCCATGCGCATAAGCTCTCTGACGATGACTTCGCCGCAAGGATAACATCAATTTTTCTTCCGTTTATCGACAGGGACATTCCGGACGGAAAATTCATTCTGCTTCAGGAAAAACTCAAGGGGATTCTCCGTGAACACGGAAAAAATCTTCAGAAGGAGGAAAAGTCATGAGATTCTCTGTTTTCGCATACTCGCAGGAAAAACTTCTCGAATACGGACTCGATGTCACGGATGCTCTGATTCTCGACTGGTTCGCGAATTTCTTCATCGGAAAAATGGAAAAGCGTATTTTTAAGGATTCATCCGACAATCCAAAAATTTTCGGCTGGGTAAAAATCTCCAAGATAATGGAAGATCTTCCTGTAATCGGAATTACATCTGAGAAAGGAATCCGGCGCAGATTCGACGCGTTCGTGGAAAAAGGACTCATGCAGCGCGAGACAGTCATAACACAGGGCGGAAAACGCTCGTACTACAGAACAACAGAACTTTACGACACACTCCTGAACACAAAAGCAAGTGAAAAAACAGAAGCAAAGAAAGAAGAATCTTCTTGCAACGGAAAAATTCCGCAAAGGAATTCCACTACCTTTGCGGAAAATAAGAATCCGCAAGGGACAAAAACGACACATGCGGAACCAGAAAAGACTCCTGAAAGTCCGCATAGGAACTCCGCTACCTTTGCGGAAAGGAACGGCAATACCCATGCGCAAGGGAACTCCAGTTCCTATGCTTTAAATGATTCTTCTACCAGTGATTCTATGTTTAATGATTCTTTAATTTACGAATTCAAAAGGTATGCTGTTGCTTTAAACAATGCCTCTGAAAAAATTTTCGGAAAGAGCGCATTTGATGAGACCTTCCCCGAAAAAGCAGCAGCATTTTTTATACAGAACAAAATGCAAGCAGAATCCGCAGAAAACTACCTCGAGTTCATCAGAAAGCGTGTCGCGGAAAAGAAGCCTGCAAATCCGCGAGGACTTGCGTACAGGCTTTTCTTCCAGAACGACATTCTCCAGGAATTCAGAAACTGTCAGACAGAAATTTCAGAAAAAGCTGCCGAGAGCGAGAAATATCTCAGCGTCTGCCCGGTCTGCGGCAAGGAAAAAGTCAATATATATTCAAGCTGCCCTGAATGTGGTTTTGACATGACAACCGCAAACGACGATGAAAAACTTGAAATCGCGCGGAGAATCTGGAATCTCCCGCCGGAAAAGAAAAGGCTTTTCAAAATAGACGAGGAGGATTTCATCAGACGTAAACTGTCGCTCGGATTCGCAAGGCTTACAGACAAGAATACGCGGGAGCAGCTTAAAACAGAGATGAGCGAGATTTACAGAAAATACGGAATAGAGGCATGAAAAAAAAGAAAAAACGGATTGATGAATTCCTGAGGTTCTTTGAGAACAGGAATCCAGAAGAAGAAAATGAAAATCTTGCAGTCCTTCAGCGGATAACACGCTTCCTGAAAATTTTCAGAAGACAGAGCCTGCAATACAAAATTGTATGGACTGTGAGAATAGCACTTTGGGCAATACTAATCTGCGCTGCGGTGCTCGGCATTGCACTGCGGATTAGAAACAATATCAGATAGAACCGACACGTGTCGGTCGAGGAGCAAAAAATGGAGCTTAACGATGTGAAAATTTTCGGACGTGTAGTCCGGGATGCGGAGATGAAAACCATGCCGAACGGCATGAAAATCGCGACTTTCAGCATAGCGACAAACAGAAGCTATAAGAACGAGAAAGGCGAATTCGTGCAGGTCGGAAATTTCTTTCCGCTTTCCGTGTACAACCAGTATGCGGAGAAGGTTCTTCCTTACCTTACAAAAGGCAGAAAGGTAATAATCGACGGCTACCTTAAGCAGGACAGATGGGAAAAGGACGGCGTGAAAAAAAGCGCGACAGCAATCGGCGTAAGAAACATCCAGCTTATTTTCGACGCAAAAGAGTCTGCAGAAAAGAGCAGCGTTCCAGCTTCCGAACCCGACGCAATTCCGCAGCCGGAAACACAGAATGAGGAAAATATGATTTATGAGGACGAGCCGGATTTTGACTCAGACATCTATTCTGACACAGAGGAGCTTGTCTGAAAATGCACAGGATTCTGTCAGCCGTAAAATCGTCAGGCATAATAAGAATTCTCAACGCAAGGCTGGCATATATCCTTCATTTTCTGAACCTGCACTTTACATCGCTTGCACTTCTTTTGTTCATAACTGTAGGAAGCGCTCTGATTTTTATAATGTCATACGTATTCCGCTATAGTCATTATGACTACTGGACATGGAGAAACAGGGCGGTGTCAAAGGCGTTCTGCTGGTGTTTCACGCTCATAGCAATAAAAATAACATTAAGGAGCTTAACAAATTGAATTCAATAACTTTGCACGGAAAGCTTGTTTCCGACGCGCAAATATTTCTCGTAAAGACTTCAGCTGGAGAAATTCCGCTTGTAACATTCAATGCACAGGATGACGGCCTTCCATATCAGAAGAGCGAGCCTCTTATTATTGAAGTCCATTTTCTGAAAGCGGCCGCAAGCCATATCTTCGACTATCTTAAAAAGGATAAGGAGATTGTTGTTTCTGGATTTCTGCGGCAGAAAAAATATGAAACTCTGGAAAATCCAAACCAGGAAAGAAGCAAATACTACATTTCGGCTGAATATGTAACGCTGTGTCCGAAATATACAAAAATGGAGGAAACAAAATGACATCGATGACAGTTCCTGTAAGGCTTACAAAAAACGACATCGCGGTTCTTGCCGACGAACTGAACAATTGCGACTCAGGCTCATCGGAGCTTGCGGACATTCTGGAAAAGATTCTGAAATCCGCACATGAAACCGGAGAAAAACAGAAGGATATTGCAGAAGAAATAAACAGCGAGAACCCTTTCTCAAAACCAAAGACAGAAAAAAGCGAAATGATAACGAGGTTCTAAATGAAAAATTTCAAGCAATACCAGTACAGACGGATAATGACAAAGGAAAACAAGGTTGCAGATGGCGACTACATAATAGAAGATTCCGTAACAATCAGGGTAAAAAACGGCTTACTGAACGATTCGACAGACGAGGAAGGAAATCTTCTTCCGGCAATCGAGACAACAGACGGAACTCACATCGAGCATTGGAAAGACGGAGTTCTCCACTGCGACAATGAGCCTGCGGTAATCGACCACATCGACAACTATGAGGAATGGTGGCATAATGGGCTTCAAGTGCCATCAAGAAAGTAACAAGGAGCAAGCAATGACAGAAGAAGAGATTGAGCAAAAAAGAGCTGAATTCGCCAAGAACGACCTTTTCAAGGAATCAAGCTCGCCATTCAAGGAATTCCAGATGGAGCAGTTCGTCATGGACGGAATTCCGCTGAACGGACAGAACAGCAAGTCAATAAGGATAAACGGAGCTGACACGCTCGTGATTTTCAACTTCAAGAACGGACTTATCCATTCTGAAAATGAAGAGCCTGCCGTTGAATATCCGAATCACTGGGAATACTGGAAGGACGGATTTATCGAGAAAATCGTGGACGCAGGCGGCGACACAGAGGAATACTGGGAAAATGGCGTTCCTGTCAGAATCGAAAAAAATCTTTCAGAAAGAAGAAAATAGAACTCCGACCGACACGTGTCGGTCGAAAGGAAAACAGAATGGCACTTATTCAAAACTTCTCGAATCAAAAAACAGAAAACCAGCTGGATAAAAATACGAAAGCAGAAGAAAAACCGGACGCAAGAATGATCACAATTCCGCAGGCAGAGGCGGAAAAATACCTCATCGCTCTTGCGGAGACTCTTGATGATGTTCAGGATTTAAAAGAGGTCGCAAACAGCCTTATCACATCAAAGAACAGCGAGCTTGAGCATTTTTGCGACGACACAATCACAAAGTTCAACGCGCTGATTGAGTCAACCACAGAATTGAAAGAAAAACTTGATACGGCAGAATCATACGAGAACTATCTTGAGGAGCGAGTAAAAAACGCGAATCTTTCGGCGGAAGTCGCTGCGCTTGAAAAGCAGCTTCAGAAAGAAAAAATGGAAGTCTCGATTTTCATTCAGACAATGACAAGAAGCATGGACACATGCACAGCAGAAATCCATGCAAAAATCACGGAATTGAAATCGGCTGACGAAATCATAAAGGACAGTATCAAGGAATTTAAGGACGAAACCGAAAAAGCCACAACAAGCTACCTGAACGAGGCTGAAAAGAAAATCGCGGAAGTTTCAACAACGCTTCTTGCAAACTCAAAGAACGAGTATGAAATTCTAAAGACGCAGTCTTCGGACATGATAAAAGCCTACACCGAAAAATGCCAGGCGCACCTTGAGACAATAAAGAAACAGTCAATTGACTTTCTGAAGCAGTGCGCCGCCGAGAACAAAAAGCTGATTGAAAGTGTACCCGGTGTAAAAAGCAAAAAACTTTCCGTAAAGGACATGATTATCTACGGAATGTCCGTCGTCTCAATCGCAAGCATGATTGTGCAGATGTTTGGGAGATAGAAACATAAAAAGGCGGGGCGTGAGAAGGAATCGAACCTTCTGGTGCAATTATCAACTTAAAGTGATAGTGAAAAATTTCTAGAATCCGCTTTCTAATCAGTCCTTGCCCCATAACTGCACCAAACCAATCACAAATTAGATTCAAGACTATGCTTAAAATATCTTTCATTTCTATACCTCCAAAAATTGAAAACAAAATCTGGAGCAAGAACTTAAGATGTATAAAAAGCAGAGTCCAGCAAAATTTCTTATTAATATCACAAAAATTGCTAGTTATTATTTATTAGATACTACAATATAATTAATATATTTGTAAAGTAAACATCACCTGTAAGAAATTTCCATGCTGTTGCGGCGGCTGTGATTCTGCTGGTGTTTAAGTTCTTTCAGCTGCTGCTCTTTGTAGGCTTTAAGGACTGTATCGCGAGGAATCTCTATGAATGATTTTTCCTTGTCCATAAGAGTTACGGTGTTTCCCTCTTTTGAGGCGGAAATTACTTTCAGTTCGGAAAAATGAACACTTTCCTTTCCGTGTCCGAAAATTTTGTCTGACTTAATATCAATGTCTTTTAAAGTATCACCGATTTTAAGGTTGTAGTCCTTGTCAGTTCTCAAAAGCTGTGGGTCGCTGTCGATTTTCTGTCCGTCAGTGGAAAGCGTGTCATAGAACGGACGCGCAATCCGGTTTTCAGGCTGGTACTGCTTTATATACTCCTCATTCAGCGGAACTGCCTTTATAGCCTCGTGGTAAGTTCGGACTATAAGCTGGTTCAAACTCTCGCCTTCCCTTGCGATTTTCTTCAGCAGATTCTTTGTCTTGTCCTGCTCTGCCGGAGGCATCTTCTGAATGATTCCTTTCGCAACTTTCAAGGCGTCGCACGGAGAATTTGCCTCCTTTCGGCAGAATACCGACAGATTGTGCCTGAAATTGTATGCAGTGTTTGAGCGTTCCTTGAAAAAATCATCGTACTGAGTCTTGAGCATTTTCTTGTAGGCAGGTGTGTTCTCATCGAATTTATTCTCGAAACGTTCCGGCGATGTTATTTCCTTGAAACTCTCTTCCGTAAGGAAAATAATGCTGTCGCCGTTGTGCAATGTGTAACTCTTGTCGCTCTCATTGAACTTTGTGACAACGCAGTCCTTGTAAGTCCGCAATCCGTTCTGCGTCATAAGAGAAAATTCCGGGATAACAGTCCCCTTCACTCCTTTCTCAGGATTGTCAAACACAATTCCGCTTCCTTCCATCCGGGATGTCTTTTCTTCCTGCAGCTCCTTGTACAGACCTGCCGGATTCAAAAGAGAATTGAATGTTTCTCTCGGCAGGCAAAGTTTTTCATTCTCGTTCTCAATAAAATATGTTCCGCTTTCACTGTCGTAGCTTTTTACAACGAAATTCTCGCAGGTTTTGAGATGACCGTCAGAAGTCATTGAGGCAAAAGGTGGAAGAACAGTTTTTCCGTATATGACTTTTCCGTCTGTGTAGTCCTGATAGGAAACATCTTCTTTTTGAGTTTCAATGTTCTTTTCAGTTTCCGAATTTTCTACAGATTCCGCTTTTGATTCAGAAACACTCTTAGCCTTTTTAATTTCTTGCTCATCATCGGCAATTCTTGCATTGTCAATTTCTTTTTTCATCCTTTCAAATTCTTCCGGAGTTTTAACATTCGGAGAGGGCTGAAAATTTTCTTTCGCTTCATTTTCAGCAAAGTCGATTTTTTCAGACGGTTCTGATATTCCTGTCAATTTCTCAATTCTGTTCAGAAGCTCGAACGCCTCCTTGTAGTTATCAGAATTTATATCAAGGGAGCTGAGTTTTTGAGCAGCAGACTCGAAACGTTCTTTCACGGCGTTGTCAAAACTGCTTTCATTTTGCTGATTTTTCTCAGCTGTTTTATCATTGACAACGGAATTTTTCTTGTGTATATTTAATTCAGAAGCGACTGCGCCCACCTGGTCGTATATTTCGAGAAAGCCAGGCGTGTATCCATAGCGAGCGATCCCCGTACCTATGGAATCGGTCGCCTCACGTTTTGTATCTATATAATCAAATCCGCTTACAACATATTTTCCTTTCTTATCTTTTCCGATTAAGGTTTTGATTCCGTCTTTGTAAATAGCATATCTTCCGTTTTGCTCTTTAACAGCAGGGGCTTTATCAATATTGTTCAGGGCAAGAAAAAGAATCGCTGTTGTTTCTCTTTGAGCTTCTTCCATTGAAAAACCATTGTTCAGACGTTCTTCCATCCTGTGCTTTATAAGATGCCGGAGTCCTGTCGGCTGGATTTTCTCAGGATTCTTCTTGTCGAACAAATCGCCGAGTTTTATTTTTATTTCGCCGTCAATATTCACATTTCTTCTTGTGAAAACATCGCCTTCAGAAAGAACATCTGAAATATCAGACATAAGTGCAAAATCTTTTTCCTCGTCAAGCTCATAAGACAACGTGCCTTTTAGAAAATCAAAATTATCGTTTCGGAACGATTCTATCTCATCAGAAAAACGTTTTTCAAAAAGGTCTTTTTCCTGTCTATCAGAACTGTAAACAAATTCAAGAGGAACAAGAAAATCATTGTTCAAGGCTGTATAAAAAGTTCCTTTTTCCCGGCAATAGAAAATGTCCGCGTCAAAACTAGAAGTTTGCAGGAACTCAGCCCTGTTGAAAACTTTCAAGGCTTTCTCAAATTTCTGCTCTGAGACCAGTTTTTGGCTTTCAAGGAATCCTGCATAATACAGCGCATTTTTTGAGAGAAGTTTTTTGTTCTGCTCATTGGAAATTACAGAATCCACAAAAGTTTTTTCTTCTTCTGAGAATTTTCTGACAGCGACAAAATTGAAGTCGTTGTATGTGAACATATGGGCGGAAAAATCTTCCGCTTTCTGATATTCCCTTTCATTTTCCGCAACGATATTTTCTTCCTCATCGAACCAGTGGGGATTGCCGTTCTCGTCAAGATAGTCAGGCCTTGAATTCTGCTCAGCCTCATAGTCCGCTTCCATTGCCGCCTCAGACATTCCGCCGTTTTCTTGGACTGATTCTATTCCGCTGTCAATGATTTCATCTTCAGAAACTGAAATATTTTCAGGTGTGATTTCTGAATCAATGCCTTTTGCCTTTTTTATTGCTGCAATCAGCTCCGCAATTTTCTGCTTTTTCTCGTTTTCTTCATTCATGTTTTTTCTCCTGGTAAAATTTTATCTTTCAAATGCGACTTCTTTTTTCCGCATTGTTTTCTGTTCCGGCTCGCTGAAAAGCGCGGGATTTATTCTTGTCTGCCAGGTCGCCTCGATGTCGGGATTTTTAATCTTCGCTCCATGGACATCAAAATATTGTCTTCCGGGAAGAATATTGAATTTCTCTGTAACAGTTGATTCCGGCAAGGATGCGTCGATGAATGCGCTGTGCTCAACAAGATTTTTCAGTTTGTCCTCGAACAGAAGTTCGTCAACAGCGGACATTGTTTCAGAGAAGTTCTTTGTAATGACTGGAAAAGCCTTTACAGAATTCGCCTCAAGACCAGAGAACTGAAGCTCGTTCCTAATTTTCTGCGGCTCGTTGTCAAAAAATGACTTGTCGTACAGTTTGATTCCTGAAACATGGTTCAATGAATCAGCAAATACAACAGGAATAAAATTGTCATTCCAGTTGTTCTTGTCGTTTATCTTCTTCGCGACATTTTCAAGTTGCCAGGTATAGTCAACAGAATCTTTTAAGAATGCGAAATTCTTGTTGAGCAGCTTATCCTCAGAATTTCCATAGGCATTTGAATTCAGCTTTATCTTCCATCCGTTTTGCGGCGTGTAGAGATTGAACGTATCATGGTCGAGGATTATGTGTCCTGCAAAACGGCACAATCCGTTTCCATTTGTGAGGGCTCTCTTCAAGGATTCTGTCAATTCCGCATCAAAAGAGCTTTCAGCCGTGTTTCCGCTCGGATGGTTGTGAACCGCCGCAACCATGCAGTCAAGCTCCTCCGCGCGTGTTATAACCTGCTTTATTGTCTGCAAGTCAGGCGTGGAAACAGCGCAACGGTTCGGAGAATATGACTTTACCGCAAGCTGGTCTTTTATCTCGCCGTCCTCACGTCCAATCAGAACATAGCGGAATGTCTCGAACTGCTTGTTTCTGTAGATTTCCATTGCCGCCTGAAGCTGACTCCAGCCTGTTTCTGAAATTCTGCCGGAATCGTCAAGTTCAACGCTTTTTCCTTGAACATCAAAAACGCCATGTTCGGCAAAATCCTTGAAAGACTTGTACATTCCTGATTCTTTTCCGTTCAGGACCGGAAATATAATCTCATCGCGCTTCAGCTCTGATTCCGTAAGCTGGCGTTCTGTTATCGAGAAGTCATCATAAGGCTCGGATTTTCTGTATTCATTTTCCGGCGAATGAACGGACAGAATGTCGGAATCATTAAATCCGAAGAAAAGACTTCCTGAATCCGCATAAAGCGAATCCATATCCTGTTCAGGCTGTTTTGCAAGCTCTGTTTTTTCAGCGGCTTTTTCCAAGTCTGTTTGCGCTGGCTTTTCAACAGCTGTATTTTCTGAGACACTTTCATTTTGAACAGATACAGTCTTGTCATGTTCTGAAATAAGCACAAGAAGTCTTTCTTCCGGATTCATAAAATTGAAGCGGAAGCCGTTTTTATTTTCTGCTCCAACATCTTTTGGAATTTTCGCAGTTCTATAGAAATCTAGTGCGTCTTTCGGATTGTCAAATGATTTCTCCTGGTACTTCCAGCCTTTGCCTTTTTCGCCGCGCTCGTCCGCCCAGTGTCCGTCGTAATAGACAATGATTTTTTCAATATCGGTTTCATTTTTAATGGAAGAATTTTCTTTAGTGGATTCATTTTTTACGGTGTTTTCTTCCAGAGATTCAATCTCTCCGTTCAGCCATTTCTCGTATTTTTCATACCCGGCATTTTTGTAAAGACTGAATTCTTCCTCTGAGATTTCCCCGGCTTTGAGTTTTTCAGAAAGCATAGCCTCGTGCCGCATTGTCTTAATCTCATATTCAACTTCTTTCATCGGACGAAGATTGTTCAGAATGTCGGCTTCAAGAATTTCACGCTGCTTTTCAACAGGATACTCGATGAGCTTCTGCTCCATCCGCTCTATCTCAAGTTTTTTGAGAATCTGCGGCAAAGTTTTTTCAATGTTGTTGATTTTTTCCTCGCAGGCGTGCTTCTGACTGTTCAAATTGTGGATGTATTCAGCCTCTTTCTCTGAGTCCGTGATTTTAAGTGAAGAAAGTTTTTCATTGACTTTTTCAAGTCCTGTTTCAGCCTTTGAAAACTTCTTGTTACTGTCCTTAAGCTCTGACTTTATCCATTCAGGAACTTCAAGACCGCTTTCTTTGTAGGATTCAATCTGCTTCTTCTGATAGTCAACAGTTTCCTTCGCATCTGAAAAATCAAGCTCAAACTGCTTGCGCTTTTCGATAATCTCATCAAACGACTTTATTTTGAGGTTCAGTCTTGAAAGCTCTGCGCGCGCTTCCTTTGTTTCTTCCTGAAGGATGAGCTTAGCTTTTTTATTAGGGTCTTTTATCAGGTCAAGCTTCAAGTCTTCAGGATTTATATCCTCAACATTGAGAGAATCGCCCTTGTAGTTCCAAAGCTCGTTTATGCGGCTTCTTTTCTCGTCGTGTTTCTGGTAAAGAACAGAGTCGATAGAATCATTCATTACAGGATAGACAATGTGGACATTTCCCTGAAGATTTCCCTGTCTCCAGATTCTTCCTTCCGCCTGGATTGTCTCGCTCGGATTCCAGCCCAAAGAACAGTTGTACATGACAAAGCTGTTTCCGTTCAGGTCGATTCCCTCGGCAGTGTTCCGTCCGCCGATAATGATTTTGCAAGGATTCTTCTCGTCATTGAAGCATGAAGTGATTTTTTCTTTCTTTTCCGGAGTATTGTTCACCTCGCCGTTTATGATTTCTACGGCATTCTTTGGAATTCCGTGTGCGACAAGATAGTCCTTTATTATTCCGTGGCTTTCCTTTCCAAGCGGAACATACATAAACTGCCCTTTTTCAGGATTGCCCTTGTACATATCGATTATCGCATCGCATACAAATTTCAGCTTCGGAGAAGTCTCTACAAGCTTTGAAAGCGGAGGAAGTTCAATGCCGGGATACATATCTGGATTTGCAAGAGCCGGAGCGACACACGAAAGCCGCATATTGTTCATTGCGACAATTACAGCCGCGCTGTCTCCTTTCTTTACATCTGCCATGCGCTCCTCGTCAATCTCACGCATTTTCTTCTGCAAGTCCGACATATCAAGCGGCTTGACATGGGTGAATTTGTTCGGGCGGATAATTCCAGCCTCCTCTCCGTCAACCTTGTCAATGAATTCTGTAAGGATATTCTGCAATGCGGAAAGCTCCTTCCAACTTTTCATAACCTGCTTTGTATCGATATTTCCTGTCGAGGTTACGCCAAGCTCCTGCTTTGTCTGTGCAAATTCATCGAAGAACGCTCGCAACGAAGTGATTCCAGCCTGCTTCAGACGCTCGCGTCCGATATAAGAAAGCATTGAGTAGACTTCTGTCGGGCTGTTTGTGAACGGAGTCGCAGTAAGCATGAAAACATTTCTGTCGTCATTTCGCCGCTGTGTGAGCTGAGTCATTCCATACATTTTTAGAGCGCGTGCGGACGGTTTTCCGCTTGGAATTCCTGCATACTCGTTTGACTCGCCTTTTTTCTTCGGACGTGGAACTACCCAGAGATTCTTAAAGTTGTGGGCTTCATCTACTGTAAGGTTGTCAAATCCGCAGTCCTCATAGAAGAAATAGCTCTCGTCCTTAACATGGCTTGCAGAGCCGATTATCCCCTTGATTTTGTCGGAGCTTTCCGCATTGTCCCTTGCACTTCCATCCATATCCGCGCTCAGAAGGCTTGCAAAATCCTCGTAAAGTTCATTTTCACAAGATTCGTCTGTAAAGGTGATATTTTTCAGGGCTTCGTAAGTGCAAAGCGAAATAGAGTTCTCTGGAATATTCAATCTGTGTAGATTTTCAGAATCAATATATTTTTCAACGGAATCTTTTCCAAAATTATAGAGGTCGTTCACTTTTATATTCGGGAAAAGCTGTCTTATATCCGTGTACCATTTTGAATAAACTTGGTTCGGAACAATGATAAGAGGACGCTTGCTTCTTCCTGTCTGAATCTGGTTCACTGTCGCGACAATTCCTGCGGCAGTTTTTCCTACTCCGACATCATAAGCTAAAAGTCCGTTTCCCTTGTTGCACAAAAACGAAATTCCTTTTATCTGCTGGTCGTACAGCTTGAATTTCGAGTCGCCCTTGTATGCGCTCATTCCGTCAACAAAAAGAGGCAGTTTTGAATAGTCAGGAGCTACGTAAGAGTTGAACCGGCGGTTGTATTCAGCAGAAAGTCTTTTCGTGTCTGATTCAGAAAGTCCTTCGTGAAGATAGCGATCAAACAGGCGGTTTGCAGTGTCGCTGCGTGCCTGGCGTTTAAGGTCGGCTTCTTTTCTTCGCTCCGCTTTTTCCGCAGCCTTCTCCTCTTCGCTCATGTCATAAGTGCGCCAGCCCCTCACTGCCTCGGCTTTTACAGGCTTTCCATCGATGTAGTTCACGATGTCATAGAAACTGAGTTCCTCGCCAAGCTCCTCTCGTGAGATGTTCGCTATCGCAAAGTCGACGTCGCCGCGCCATTTCCGGTCTGCAAGTTTCGCATTCTGCGCCCAGAGAATAAAGGATTCCTGAAGATTAAGATTTACCTTGTTTCCTTCCGCGTCGATATGCTCAATCTTGAAGCTTTCTGCAAGCGCGGTTTTCACGCCGAAATGAATCTTCTCAATTTCAAGCGGAGATTTCATTGCAGATTCCAGCAGTTTTATATTGTCCGCAAAAATCCTATTTACATCAGATTTCACATAAAGTTCTCTTTGCTCCTGGATCTTTGCATAAATATCGCCGCTTGTAAAAAGTTCCTTGTGAGTCCATTCGCCGAAGTTCTTTTCAACATACTTTCCGCTTTCAGAAAGATACTGTATGTCATAGCCGGAAAGTTTTGAGAGGTCGATATTGCCCTGCCAATCCGTCGCCTTCCAGATTGGAAATTCACGCTCGTCAAAGTCGCGTCCGTAAAGATGGGAGAATTCCTCCGCGGTCATAACATCGCCCTTTGACTTTGAGATGTTCCATTTCTCTTTTCTGGCTTTTGGAGAAGTAGAGTTTTGTTTTTCAGGCTCAGTTTTTTTATTTTCTTCAAGCGGAACTTGTTCTGAGGAAACACTGTTGACAAGAGCAGTTCTTGTGAGTATATTTGACTTATCCGATTGGAGAACCTCAATAGGGAAGTATACCCTTGCGACTGTACTCCAGTCGGTTATTTTTTTGTCGTCCACATATCTGCAAAGTCCGTCATCAGTCCATTTACGAATCAAATCAACGCCATTTTTAGCAACAACTGTCCTGTCATGAATAGAACGGATATTCTGAACTTCTATCTGCTTTCGATGTCCATTTTCCTGCTTTTGAACTGAATCATTCACATTTACCGCAAGCGCAACAGGATTTTCATCTTTGAAAACATCTGTAAGAACAAGTTTTGATTCTAATTTATTTTCTGTCGCATTTTTATCTGAATCAAAGACAAGTATCGGAGTTGCAAGCCTTGTCAGGGCATTTAGGATTTCTTTTTCTGAAAGTCCGTGTGTTTCAACTGCCTTTTTTACAACAGAAACAGAGACTGTAACATCTGTATATTCGCTTCCTGTTTCCTGCAGAACACGAGGCGTTTTTCCTATAACAAAGCGGTCGTTTTCTGGGCGGACTCCGTTTTCAAAATACTCTGAAAGCTCCTTGCTGAGATTTTTTATTTCAGAAAGCCTTTCATCAGTAACAGGCGAAATGTCATATCTTGTGTCCCCTTGCCCGACTGGTCCCCAATATTTCTTATTGTATTCATCAAGCTGCGTTTCAAAAGATTTTTCTGCCTCTTTATCTTCGTCTGAGCTGTATTCCGGCAATGTTTCCTTGAAATTTTCACTCTGATTAGCCTTCTTTATTTCATCAACAAAACTGTCAATCTTGTTCAGCTCATCCTGAACGGAAAGCCCTTCGTGGACTGCGACATATTCCTCTTCCTTTCCGAAGCGGTTTGTGCGTGTTTTTATTTCGCCCAAGATTTTTTCAGGGTGCTTCTTGAACCATTCGCCGTCTGACAGAAGCTCGCCGGAAATATTTTTTCTGTCGTCAAGGCTTTCTTTTTTCCGCATAATAAGAATGTCAGTTCCGACTTCCGTTGTGGAAAATGTTCCTTCCGGCAGTCTGTATGCGTCTAAAATTTCTCCTTTTGAGGCGATGATTGCCTTCTGCTTGCCATCGGCTGTGTTCAAAAATCCGCTTGGAACGACAAACGCAAGAACCGACTTTTCATCTTTGAGAGCGTCCAGTCCCCTTGCAATAAAATATTCCTCGTAGCGGTCAAATTCTCTTCCCTCGCCCAAGCCCTTGTACTTGTCGTTGTATTTTCCATAAGGCGGATTTCCGATTACAACATCATGCTTAGACTGCTCGTACCCGATTTTAAGGAAACGCTCACCGTCATCAAGGAACTGCTTCTGGAAAGCACCCTGGATCACATCCGCTTCCGGGTGAAGAATTTTATTGATTCTGGCGGAAGTTTCGTTAAGCTCGTGCATTGTGAATTTATTATCCGGACGGTTATTCGCAAACTTGCCGACACCTGCGGATGGTTCAAGGACTGTCTTTGCGTCCGGAGCATAAGCATCCACAAGTTCCCAGACTTTCTCAATAAGATTGTCCGGCGTGTAAAAAGCGTTCAGCACTTCAGAATTTGTGCGATTATTCTCATTTAGTCCGCCGCCGCCCTCATACTGCGAGAGAATCTTCTTGTCCGCTTCCGTGATTTCTGAATCAGGCTTTTTGAGGATTTCACGGCACTGCTCGCGGATTTTTCTTAAATCAGATTTTGTTCTTGGAACGGCGATGTCTTGGGATTGAAGATTGCTTCTTACGTTTTCTCTTTCTTTTTTATCAATATTGATAATATGAACTTTGCCGTCTTTTACATCTTGCATTGTCATACTGCTGGCAGAATTTTTCCAATATTCCTCAAGAGAATAATCTTTTTTATTTTGCGTTTTACTGTTTTCAAGCAACTCAATAAATTCCTGTTTTTTTTCTTCGATATATGAAGCGTCTTCAATTTCCAGACCGGCATCTTTCGCTGCGCTGTAAAGATTTTGAAATGCAGAAAGAACATTAAATGAGTGCTGATTGTCTTCACGAAGCTCTTTTACAAAACCTTCACCAAAAATATTCAAAGTGTCTTTTCCGTCTGCACGGACAAGAACCGTTACTCCTTCCGCTTTCGGATCATCAAAAACAATGTCATCTTTGATGTTGATTCCGATTCCACACGAAACGCCATTGTTCTCAAGCTCCTGATATTTTTTGATTGCTTCTTTTGCGCTCAAGCTTGTAATAGGCTCGAAATCTTCAAACTGGGAAAACTCAGCTGTTGATTTTATGAAGTAACTTGTTTCAGAATTTTCAGAGAGCACTTGATTTAACTCTTGGTTCTCGATTTTCGCAAAATTAGACTGCTTTTCCCGGTCGATTTCTTCCTTAGTAATTTCTGCATCTTCTTTCTGCTGAACAGAGGAAATGTTACTTGCTGGCAAATCCGTTTCAAAATCTTCTTCATACACTGGAGATTCATTTTTGAAAACCGCGTTTACATAGTCGCCGCCGCGGATTCCGTCCTCGCAGACCAGATTGAAAAATTCATCGGCAAGGCTTTTCGCTTTTTCAGAAGTCTCGTCGTTTGCCCAGGCAGCGATTGTATGTTCCACTGGAATCACAATGCTGTCGTTTTCCCTTGCGCTGAAAATTTCAGTTCCGTCCTTGTTCTTGAGAGCAACTGAGTGAAGACTGTTTTCATATTTTGATTCAAGCGTGAAATCTGAATTCTTTATTTCAGAGACAATCTCATCAAGCCTTTTTGTTGTTTCAAAATCCTTGTTCGCATTTTCCGCTGCGCGCTCGTCATCTTCCTGGGAATACTGCATTTTCTGCTCTTCATTCCATTCGTGAGCTTCATCAGGATTCAGCATCTGGCCGTTTTCTGCTTCAATGAGATTTTCATACTCGGATTTTTCCTTCTGGATAAACTTTTCCACAGTCATTCCAGCCGGAACATGGAAGTCAACTTCCATTCCGCGGATGTTTTTCAGCTCGTCAATATTGAGATAGCCCCACTCTGCGTTTTCCCAGTCATCGTTAAGACACTGGAAGCCGAACGCGTCTCCGTCATTTCCTATTTCTGTAACAAATGACTGAGTTCCGCTCGGATGAAAATAACGGAGAACGATTCTGTGCTCTTCAAGACCGTCCGTCTCATTGATTTTTGGAGCGTTCTCTACAGCGGCCGCAATTTCCTTAATCTTGTGTACAAAGAATTCACGCTCCTCGCCCTGCGCGAATTTCAACGTAGAGACATACTGAACCGTCGGAAGCACGGACTTTGCAATGGCAAGTTCCTTAGGAGAAACTGTCAGGTCGTCATCAGATTGCTTTTCTGAACTATGCAGAATTTCTTTTTCAGCCTGCGGCTCATCTGCCAGCGATTCTTTTTCCGCAGCTTCATGCAGGGAATCCAGCATTTCAGAAGTGAGTTCCATTGTCTCCGCAGGAATATTGATTTCAGACTGCTTTTCAAGATACGCCCTTTCTTCCGATTCGGTGAGAGTGTTTTCTTTTTCCCATTCAGCCTCGTCATCAAGCTCTGTTTGTTCCTGTCGCATTTCAAGTTCTGCTATATTTTCCTCAGTTTGATTTTCAAGGGCAGCCTCAAGACGTGAGATTTTTTCCTGGTCGCGCTTTCTTTCCTCTTTCAGCTCAGCAATAAGATTTTCAAGATATGCGATTCTGTTATCAATCGAAGCCTTGATTTCAATTGAGCCGTTTTCCAGTGCTGATTCCGCAAGCTGCTCAATCTGATTAGACTGGAAGTTTTTTTTGTTTTCAGGATAAAACTTTTCCGCAAATTCTTTCACAAAGTCCGCATTTCTATCTTTTGCTTCCTTCGTGCGCGGATACCATACGCCACCATATCTTGTGGTAAAACCGTATCCGTTCTGCTTCAGGAAATCTCTCTGCTCCTGTGCCGGAGCATCTGAAAAACGGAGGTTCTTGTTTCCGAAATCAGCATTGTCAAAAATTTCAAAATGTATATCTGCCATGTTTTTTCCTCTTAAAATATTTTTTTGCAAAAATGCTTTTTATCTCTCGACGTCTGAACGCCGCCTGTAAGGTCTGTTTATGTTCGCCTCGGCGACTTTCAGCTCCTCGATTTTCTTCGCGTTCTCAAGATTGTAGTTTTTCGCGACCGCAATCCGCTGAAATTCAGTTCCGCTTTCAAGCGCGCGTGCGATTTTCCGTCCGGCTTCGTAGGGCTTGTACTCGCCGCTCTCGACTTTCTTCACAAGCTCCATGCACTGCCGGTAGCATGAATTCCTGTTCGCTTCCCTGTTGTCCTTTAGTCCGTTTCCGATAGAGTTCTGCAGGCAGTGCTTGAAGTGGCAGTCAACCGCGGCTGAAAAATCAATTCCGTCAATGCTGCTGTATTTCTTCACACGCTCGCGCGCCTTTGCAAAATTCTCATTGTGTCCGGGATTTTCAAGACAGTTCGACCTGAACGATTTCAGGTTCTCTTTCTGATATGCGCTGTTCACTTCCTGCGTCCGCTCGTAGTATTTGAGCACGGCTTTACGTGAACGTTCGTCAAGCGAATCAATGTTGTACAGATACTGATTCTTCTGTTTAGAGCCGCCTTCCGAGATATAGAGATTTTGCTCGTTGAGATGTGTCGCGCCGAAGTATTTTGTCTGGCACAGAACAGGAGAGGCGTTCTTTTTCCAGTTGAGCGGCCCGGTTTCCTTTTGAATTCGGTTAAGCTCGTTTCCGTAAATCCAGACATTGGACTTGTAGCCTCTTGAAGCCGCAACCTGCTCCAGGGCAATCAGATTCTCGTCGTTTATGATTTTCCCGGTGGAAAGCTCGCGCGGAACAGAATCCGGCTCTCTGCTGAAAAACGGCAATGTTCCGTTCCTTGTGTTCTCCGCAAACGACTTGTACAGCTGGTCATAAAAGAACTGGTCTGCGCTCAGTCCGTTGGAGTCAAAATTCTTCCAGTCCGAAGCGAAATTTGTCATGGATTTACCTCTCAATGTCCGTTTTCTTGTTTTTATTTTGATTCTGAATTTGATTTCTCAGCTTCTCGTTCTCATCCGCAAGCTGGTGGTTTACGTCCATAAGCCGGTCAACAAGCTTCACGGCATTCTTAAAGCCCTCAAGGACACCGTTTTTGCACTCGCGCTCCTTGCCGTTCACTTCAATTTTCACGCAGCCTTCAAGCAGATTCTGACTAAGATTTTCATTTGACTTTTGTGGAGTTTGTGGTGTACTATGCTCGTAGGAAGCAATGACAGCTCCCACCTGAGCGTACATATCGAGAAACTCAGGCGTGTAGCCATATTTTGCGATTCCCGCTTTTATGGATTCTGTCGCTTCCTCTTTGTTTTTCTTGTCATCAAATCCTGTAATGACAAATTTTCCTTCCCTATCTTTATTGATGATTGCCTTTATTCCGCCTTTTTCTATTTCCCAGTTTCCGCGTGGAGTTTGTGATGCGCTGCCCTTGTCAAGGCTGTCCGCCACAAGAAAACATATTGCCGTGATTTCTTTCTGCGCATCTTCCGGCTGCATCTGAACAGATTTGTTTAGGACACGTTCCTCATAGCGGCGGTTTATGATATGCGCAAGACCGGTTGACTTGTTTCCATGCCTAAGCTGAATTTCCCCAAGCGTCTTATTGCTCGCCGTGTAGACAGTTCCCTCGTCAAGAACGGTGGCAAGCCTTGAAAAAAGCTCAAGACTTTCTTTCGTTTCCAAATCTGAAAGCAGCTTCTCTTTGTTTTCATCTATGTATTTTTTTATTTCCTTTCTGAATGTCTTTACAGATTCTGTTTCATCAAGAGAATCGGATTTCTCATTCTTAAACGGATAAGGGATTCGGGAAAACGAACCGTGTCCATCTTCCTTTACAATTTGAACACTGAGGTCATAAGGATTCCATTCACCTTCTTTTTCCCAATCCCGAAATTCAAATAAAAGTTTCTCGTCATTTTTCAGTTCCCTGATATTCGGCGCAATCGTCTTTCTAAAATCGCTGCCTGTTATAATCTGGTAGACGACACCGCTTATATTGCCGCTGTCGGAATATCCGAGAATTTCAGCTGCCTTTATTTTTAAGTCTTTTTCAGACACTGTATCCGCTCCTTGAAAAATAAAAAAAGTTATCCATCAGTTTCCACATGACGGAAGGCTAAAGAAAAAGCCTGTAGGATTGTAGGAACTGTGGGTAACTTCGCTTGTTTCTAATAGGTCATCGATTCGCTGCGGTCGATTTTCCGCTCGTCTTTTTTCTGCTGGAGAGCAAGCCCCTTTTCCTTTTCAACTGACTTAACAATCTCGTTCGCCTTGACATCAGCGTTGTAAAGAAGCTCATTTAGAGACGGTACGCCCTGTATTTTTTCTTCCGGTGTCTTTGCAAGCTCGTTCTTGCACACAGCAGAAATGTTCTGCTTGAACTGCTCCGCAACTTCCGGCGAAACCTCAACGCTCGCTCCGCTCTTACAGGCGGCAATATACATCGGAAGATAGTTTTCTGCGGAGTCAATTTTCAGGGTCTCGTTTTGAAGCTTGTTCGGCTGGCGGATTTTCGCATTTTCAACAATGCGGTCTGGATGCTCGAGCTGTTCTGCAAAGAAATACTGAGAATGGCGGAATTCGCCTTCCTTGTCCTTGAAATTGTAGAAAAGCCCCTTCTCGCCAGACTTCACGCGTGTTCCGGCCTTGTCGATTGAGGTCTTTGTAGCGACAATGTTGCTCTCGTAGCCGGCTTTCTGTCTTGTGATCTGCGCCGGAACAAGGTCTTTTGCGTTTAGAATCCAACCGTTATTCGCGTTGTAAATCGGCTTGATTTCAATTTTTCCGTCCTTGTCCGGAAGAAGAAGAAGGGAATTGTCCTCTATTCCCTGAGAGATGAGCTTTGCGGTGTGTCTCGGAACAAGAGAACCGAACCAGTCGTTTTTTGAAGGATTTAAAGTGATGGCGTCTGACATTGTGCGCCTCCTTTTCACTATGGAATTCCAGCCGGACTGCGCGCTAGGAGTGCCGGGCACAGCTCAGGTGGCATGGAAAACCGAAATATTCTTATTCCTGACAGGAATATTGCAAAGAAAATAAAATATTTATTTTCTTACAACAATTTCTATATACTGCAATTTAATAAATATTTCAATATACTTTTTGTAATTTTAGAAATATTTTGATATAATTTTGCAATGAGATACAACATCACGGTCGATGTTCCTTATGGAAAGAAGCTGCCGTACACGCTTTATTCAAAGGGATTCCTTATAGACGTTCCCCATGTGGACGAGAATTCTGACTTTGTGCATTTCAAATACGTCGGAGGCAGCGTCATCGTGCTTTTTTATACGTTCGAGCGTTTCCGCCGGGCGTACATTGCTACCTGCTGGGAATCGGAAAAGGACGGAGAGGCGGTTTCTTTGCCAGGAATAGACGAAAAACTGTGCCTGATTTTTACAGCAAGGGGGCGGAAAGTTGACCATCTGAAAAGATGCGTATGGCTTCTGACGCAAGAAGATGAGTACAAGGTATTCAAGTTTCCTCTTCTCTTCTGGTACAGGCTGGCGTTTCTGATTCAGTTCTGCGGAGCGAAAAGGAGCGATGTGATGTACCTATATGAAAAATTCAAGAAACACGGAGGAAGAAAAAAATGAATGTGACAAAGGAAATCCTTGAGTGGCTCAAAGTGTCGTCAATAGCCATCAGAAAAGACGGTGCGGACATAATGAGCTTTCTTACAAGATTCACTTCTGAAATCTGGACTCTCACAATGCTACAGAAGCACGACTTCCTGCAAAACGAGAAAATTTCAGTCCAGATAAACTTCACGGACGGAGAGAGCGAAGAATTTATTGCGACGGTCATTGAATCCGGAGAGGACTTCTGCAACATAAGAATTTCAGACTCGGAAAAAAAAGAAAAGACAGCCGCGTTTATTTCAGCCCTTGAGAACCTTGAGGAGAAATACATAAAATACGGACGCAGAAAGGAAGAGCGCATTGAAATCGGAAAGAGAAATTCTGAAAAGTTCGGGCTTTCATCTCCTGAGCAGACAGTCTTTGTGAACGGAATAAAAATGCAGCAGCCGTGCGCTGTTGTTGACGCGAGCATCCACGGAATCTGTATAATCACGCCTTGCACCGACCAGAGAATGAAGGACTGCGACAGCTTCAATGTGATGCTGAATTTCGTCAACCCGGAGCAGGCAATCGTTTTAAAATGCCATAAAGTCCACGCCCAGTTGAAGAAAACTGAAAGCAAAATCTACTCAAGAATCTCATGCCAGCTGCTTGAACCGATTCATTTTGTCTGGAAAGAACGTGTCATAAAACTGCTTGAATCCGAAAAGAACTTGTAAATCAAGCCGTTTTTGCAATATATTGTAGTTGAATCAATATTTAATTTTTTGCGGAAGGAAACAATATGCTGAAGGAAATCCCAGAACGAATCACTTATGCCCAGGAGAAGCTCATAAAGCTGATTGAGGAAAGAAAGCTCAGAAAATGGTGTCTTGAGAACGGACTGTCGCACTCGACAATCTACAAACTGGCGACAGGCGAAAAACTTCCGTCGTACCCGATTGTCTGCTCGATGTCGCACCTTGTTCCGCCGATTGAATGGCTCTTCTACACCGACGAGCAGATTCCCTACGAAACGCAGACAGTTCTTCCTCTTGAGCCGGGAAAAGAATGCAGATATGTCGCAGCCCACAAAAAGGACTACAGGGAAATGGCGAAAAAATACGGACTCACGGAAATTCAGGCGTACAACATAATAATCGGAAGAAAAAAGCCGAATCTTACGTTCATCAGACAGACTTGCGAAGAGGTGAATCCGATTGAATTCTTTATTCCGTCAGACGAGGCTGAAAAGAAAACTACAGTGCCGGAGCGCGGAGACATCGCAAGCATAAAAGGAAAAAATTTTCTTGTTCTCTCAGAAAAAGAAGCAAATGAGAAAAACGGAACTTTCATCGCCTGCCCAGTAGCGTCCGATGAAAACGGAATTCCGCTTGTATGCGACTGCAATGTGAGCGGAAATATCCAGGCGTGCGAAATCACTTCATTTCCGGTCAAAATAAATCCGTTAATTTTGGGGAAAGCAACAGCAGAAACTGTAGATGCAGTTACAAAAGAAGTCATAAATCTGGTTTCAAAAAAATGAAAATAAAAACTTTTTACAGGAGACAAAAATGAAGCAATTCGAGTACATGACGCCGGAAACAGTCGTAAAGTCCTATGAGGACGCAAAAACTGGATACACGACAGCAAACGGCCGGCTTGAGCGTGTCGAAAAATTCACAGGCTCTTTCAACGCCTATCTTAACAAACTAGGAAAAGAAGGCTGGGAGTTTCAGGCTGTAGGCGGAAACGGCTTCGGAGTTTTCGGAAAAAGGGAAATTCAGGAGCGGACAAACACAAACAGCTGGCAGAATTCAACTTCAGTTTCAAGATAGACAGCTGTTGTAAAACCTGTGGCAAAGCAACGAAATTTTACTTTTCCACAGGAATTTTCAACAGTTTTTTTTTACTTATTCGCCCTTACACCGTCTGTAACTTTGTCGCCAAGCTCTGATGAGCTTGAATTTTTAGCGTTCTGCTGCTGGTTTCTTTCCTCCTCGGCTGCAATCATCACTTTGAGAGCCGCATTGTCTCCGGCCATTTTTCCCTGCCTGTTTTTCTCGTCCATGAATTCCTTGTGCGTCATATTGCGTTGGCCTCCAGTGCGCTCATCAAATTTCGTGGCAGTCTTGAAATTAGAATTTGAAGATGTTCCAAGTATTTCTCCAGCATGACCTGCCTGAGAGCCTTGACCTGAGATTCCGTGGGCATTAGCGCCGCCTCCTGAACCGCCGGACGCTCCGTATCCGCCACCGCCAAGTCCAGCCATCTGCTTAACCTTATCCCAGCCAGGAATGGAATCGTGTCCTTTCGAGAATTTCTCGAATCCGGCTTTTGCCCGCTCTTTCAAATCTGAAGTTGCAACCGCTCCCATCGCCTTGAATGCCGCCATATTGCCCTGCTTTCTGTTTCCGCCAAGCCGTGCGACCTGCCTTGCAGCGTTTTTCCTTGCCGAGTTGATTTTTCCGGCTTCTCCTGCAATGTTCGTTCCTGTGTTGACCACGCCTCTCACCGCATTTGCACTGGCAGCCTTCATTCCGCCTGCCGTCGCAGCAGCAGTTCCAGCCGCCGCGACAAACTCGCCCATGCTGAGCTGAGGCTGGCCGGTCAGGATTGTCTGCGCAATCTTCGGAGCGTTCTGCGTCATCACGTAGCTCAAGACAGCATTGAAAGCCACATCCACAAGAAGCCACACAATATCGAATCCGTCCGATGTGATTGTATTTATAGTGAACTCTATTATCAGATAATAGACGAACATCAGGCACAAGGTTATGACAATCATCTTGACCATGAAGCTTATAAAAACCGGCACGAGCTTTTTCGGGATGTCCTTAGTGCCGTCAAAAAGAAGCAGCGGAATGAAGATGACTCCGACAGCCGCCACAATCGTGAACTCAATCACAGTCATGATGTACTGAACAAGCGCGAATATCACGCAAAGCGCAAGCACAATCACGCAGAACCACACAACGATTCCGTCAAGAACAAACTGCATGCCGCTTTGAATGGTTCTTCCTGCAGAAACAAACGGATTCAGTTTCGCCGCATCGATTTCCTCATTTCGCTGAATAAAAGCCGAGGTGTTTTTCGAGTGCATTATATTCGCCGCAAGAAGCGTCATTCTTATAAGCGCGCCAGGAGACAGATAGAAAGTCTCATTGCCGTCGGCGTCCTTTATGAATATGTCAAGAGAAATGTACGTGTCTGTATTGTCGCCAATCTTTGTTCCGTCCAGATTTCTGTCGCCAAGAATCGCATTTATCGCCTTGAAAGTCTCAGCCTGAAAAAGGCTCTTGAATTTCTTATTCTCATCGTCAGATTTGTCATGTCTCTGCTCTGAAAGCTTCCTGTTCATCTCATTTGAATCCCATCTGTTGCCCCCTTTCAAACCCGGAATCGCGCCTGAAGCTTTTTCAACAAAATCATTGTAGCTGTCCTTGTTTCCCAAAGACTGCGGAGAATGCTCGTCAAGCCTGGACTTTGCGTCCTCGTCATTTCCAGCCTCGATTGAATTCACGGTCGCAAGGTCAGCCTCTATAGACGAGCGCATGGCTTTCAGCTCGCTAACAATAGCGTCCTTCGCGCCGCCTGCCTTTATTCCTATCTCGCCCGCGATTCCGCCGATTCCAATGACAATCGCCGGATAAAGGTTCAAAAGAAGAAGATAGCCGACCCATTTAAAGATTGTGTCCCACCAGAAGTCCTTGACTGTCATGCGCGACATCGCAACTTTGAAGCCTGACCAGGCAAGCCCGATGAAGCCGAACAGATTTCCGTACATTGCAGCCCACTTGTATCCCTGCGCCATAACGCCGCCGAAATACTCAAGTGTCTGCACAAGAGGAAGGTCAAACGCGTCCATAAATCACACCTCCATCTGCACTATCTTTTGTAGCGCGAGCTGATTGTCTTCTTTCTGTAGTAGTCAGTTTCCTGCGCCTCTCGTGTGCTGGCCTGCTCCGCATCCGCCTTGTTCTGGTCGGCAATCATCTTCGAGGCTGTAATCGCGCAAAGGTCATTTATGCCGAATCCCAGCTGTGAAACTTCCTGAATAAGCGAGTCCGTAAGCCTGAGCTGTGCCTCGGCAATTCCGGCTTCCGTCGGGTTTCCGTTAGAGTCAAGGTTGCCCTCAAGAGCCGCCTGAAGAATCGTGTTGTTCTTCATGGCAATCTCCTCAAGTTTCATCCTTTTCGCCTCCTCCGTTGCCGCCGCCATAACCTCGCTGCACTGCTTCTTTACAGAATTCACACTCTGCTGAACAAAAGCATAGTTCTGAGGGCTTATTCCATACTTCACCCAGATAGCCTTCTTCTGGTCTTCCTCAAGCCCATCCGTCAAACTGCTGACAGTCTTCTGCATTGTTTCGGACATAAACTGCTTATAGTCCCTGCAGGCAGTCAGAAGATTCTTGTCATTTTCCCACAAGTCGTCCTGATTGTTAGGATTTATTCCGCACAGGTCTGCGATTGAATACTTCACATTTCCGCAACTTATCGATGGAGTTGTCATCATCTTCTTTATGTTTCGCGCGGAAGTAAGAAGCCTGTTCACACGCTTTGTCGCGTCCCTTATGTCGTTTCTTATATCAAAGTCGCCGTCAAACGAGATATTGTCCCAATCAATGCTTTTAGCACGCTCAACCTGCTGCTGAATCATGTTGTACTGGTTCTCAATTTGGGTAATTGTGTTCATCACCATGTCATATCCCTGATATAATTGGTCAATTCCATTAAGCCAGCCCGAAACATCAAAAACCGGCCATCCTCCAGCCATCACATTCTGCGTCATGAAAACTGCCATTCCAAAGGAAAGAGCAATTCTGCTTATTTTTTTTCTGATATTTTCCATAATAAACTCCGTTTTCTGTTTTGTTTTTATGAGGAAAGAAGCATTTCCCTGTATTTTGAGTAATCAAGAGAACGCGCGTCTTTTCCGATTTTCTTGTATTTTTCCCTGACCGCATCAAGAAGCTCAAAGGCAAGTTCCCTTGTCGTGTTGCGTCCGTACTTGCTCTCAAGGTTGTCCAGAATCTCGTGGTCGCTTGAAATCAGCGCGAGCTGGAACGCGTCAAGGTCAAGGGTGAACATCCGGCTTCCGTTCGGGTTTTTGAAATAATAGTCCCTTTTCATGACCGCCTCTGACAGAGCGGCTATCTCGCTGTCTGTAAGCCCGAAATCCCTGTAGCTTTCTGCGGTCTGAGCCGCATTCTCGTCAGCAAGATAAATCTTTGTAAGGCACTGCTGGACTATCGTGTCGCGCAATGACGACTTACTAGCAGCACTGACTTCCTGTGTCGCGAATATACAGAACACTTTTTTCTTTCTTAAAGTTCTGAGCCATTCCTGTATAAAACCTGAGAAAACCGGATGCTGGAGATAGAGCCATGCCTCGTCAAGAAACAGAAAAGTCAGCGGCTGTCTCTCTCCGTGCGGAACTGTCCAGAGCTTTTCAAGATAGCGGAAGATGTACATCAAAGCCGGAGCTACAGCCTTTTCTGAAAGGCGCATGAGGCTTCCCATCTCTATTGTCATAAGCTTGGAAAGATTCAGTGTCGTTTTGTCCGCGTCGAATATAGAGCCGAAAGCTCCTCCTCGGCAGTATGGATCAAGTCCTGTTCTTATCGTGTTGTCGCCAGTGTCCGGGTCTGTGTAGTTCACGTACTGCTGGAACGATGTGAGGTCGTGCATAGAGCTGTCCTTTTCAGAAAGAAGCATAAGTGTCTCGCTTATCGCCTTGCTCATTTTTGGACTTGTCTCGATGTTCTGCTGGACAAGAAGGCTTTCAATAAACTGCTGACACCACATCAGGCTTTCGCGGTATTCGCCTTCATTGCATTCTTCAGGATTCAGAAGCTCGCTCAGCGGCTGAAACGCCACATCGTCCTTTCCAGGCTCCACATAAATTCCGCCGGAAGCAACCATAAACGCACGGCTTGAAAGCTGCTTGTCAATACAGACAATATTCGCGTCCCTGTACTTTGTAGCCTGCGCCATGAGAAGAGCCATGAGCGTTGACTTTCCTGCTCCTGTCGGTCCGAAAATAAAAGTATGCCCTACATCGCGCACATTCAGATTTAAGAAGAACGGAGTTCCGTAGCTTGTCGAGCAGATTACAAGAGGAACAGCAGAGCCACAAGTTTCAAGAGTGAAGTCGTTGTAAAGCATTCCCTGCCATGCGGAGCTTAACGGAATAATGTTCGACATATTCTGAGTGGAAATAAGAGGCCGGCGGATATTCGCATAGACGTTTCCGGGCATCATCCCCTCCCACGCCTCCATGTTGTTCATTTTTTCTTCCATGCACGAAAATCCGCATGAGCGTACAACCTGCTGAAGTTTCCTTGATTTTTCCTTTGCCACGGAGAGTTTCTTGTCCCAGCACATAAGGCTGCTTGTGTAGTAGCCGAGAACATAGCTTCCCATCGCGATGTCCGCCTGAATCTGGTTAGCCTCACTTTCCATCGCGACAGCGCCTGAATTCTCGCGGTCAATTTCAACATTTGCGGCAAGTTCTGTGATAATCGTACCTGCGCTTTTTCTTGCGGAGTACATCCGCTTCTGGTACTTGTCCGCCTCTTTGGAAGACATCTCCTTGCTCATCGGAATGAACCTTGTCGTCCACCGGAACTCCTGCATTGTCCGGTTCAGCTTGTCAAAGACAGCAGGATAAGTGCTGCTCGGAAAATCCATCACGGCGATTATTGGAACATAATAGTCCCCGATTTTAAGCGGCATTGAGGTCTTCACGTCCATGTCGCAGATGTAATTGTCAAGAAAGAAGAATGTGTTCTCAGGATAGAACATATCCTGCCGCCTCATGCTCACCGAGGATTTTATGTAGCTAAAAAGCTCCGAGTCATCAAGCCTGTGGCACCAGATTTTTGTAGAAAGAGTTCCCATTGCCTTGTCGGTTTCATCAAGAAAATTCTCAATCTCTTTGTTCATTGCGACAAGATTTTCCTCGCTGTGGGAATGCTTCTCGTTTACACTCTTCTTCTTTCCGCTTCTGAAAAAAATCGATGCAGCCTTGTTCTCGATGTCTCCCGGAAGCTGATACACAAACGAGATGTAATAGTCGGTCGTGAAATGCTCGCCGAACTTGTGGTAATTTTCCGCGCGCCTCTGGTCTATGAGCCAGCCTGCAAGGTTTGAAAATTCACCTGCAGGATATTCCTTTGTCTTGTATCTTTTACAGTCAAAAAAAATCGCCCAGCCCTCCTGTTGCGCCAATGCCATTGTCGTGCGGTTGAACAAAGCCGCCATAGCCGCAGTTGAAGCCGGGGACGACGATTCAAGGTCGGGATATTCAACCTGGTACGATGTCATCAAAGCGCCATTCTTCAATAAACAGACACCGGGCGACATTATGAATGAGTAAGGGCTGATATATTTAAGCATATTCGCGCTTTCCTTGTTCAGCCTGAAAAAGTCAAGAAACGGCACATCCATCAGACTGCCCTCCACAAGTTAGGCTGCATGAGCCTGTCAAAAAGAATCGTCATCATGTACGGGTCGTCCTTGCAGAGCATTTTAGCCGCTACAAACAGAACAATTCCTATGGGAAAGCACCACACGCTGACCATGTTCATCAGTACAATTGTAAGAACAAGAATAACCATAGCAGGAGCAATCCCGATTCCAAGCACGACATTCGGCTGAAGAAGCACACGGTGAACCGGCACTGCATAGTCATATAAGGTAGGTTCGTTTTCCAAGTTGTCCTCCAAGAAAATTAAGATTCAGACAGACAGCAGAAGTTGTAACACCTTGCCGTCTGTTTTTTTCCGCTACACGATTCCTGATACTAAACAGTTTTCAATAGCTGGAATGATTTTTTCTGTCATTGAAATCTCAAAATTCAAGTCGCCGAGAAAGTAAGAGCAGATTCCTGACGAGCACAGAAGAATCAGCGTTCCGATTATCCACGGAGCGAACTTTTTGAGAATCTGTCCGCCTCCGCCCTGCTGCCCTGCGATAACCACGCCGATTGCCTCTATTATCAGCGCGACAAGAAGAAGGACTTTAACCCATGTTGACTGCAAAAGCGAGAGAATCTTGTCTCCCCAGGTGTCAAGCTGTTCGATAGTGTCGCCGCTGCCTGCCGCAAATGTCGGTGCTATAATCATGAACAGCATGAAAACCGCCATGAGAAATTTTCTGTCTGTTACAAAGCCTTTTATTTTGAGAACGGCTTTTTCTGTTTTTTCGGACTTCATAAAATACTCCTGTATGTCCTGGACTGAATTTCTAGTTTCTGTTCGTGTTCTCAATTTCTATTCAAAAAAAGGCTAAAAATTTCTATTCGTGAATGAGGCTCGCCTCATAAAAATGTTTCTGTTCGTAAGCCTGAAAATGTATTTTCCTGAGAAACCTCCTTTCAACTTATAAGATTGTTGCTCTCAAGGTCTTCCATGAAAGATGAGCTTCCCATCTGCCTTGTCTCGACAACCTCGCTCACAACCGGGCCGTTCCTTGTCGGCTTCATGTGGACCAGAAGCTGCACAGACTGAGCCACATCAGGGAGTTCTCCCGGAAGAACCTCTCTCAAAAGGTCTCGGATTCTTGAAAGCATAGACAGCGCGCAGTTCGCATGGACTGTTGTACATCCGCCTGTATGACCTGAATTCCACGCCTTCAAGACCTCATTTGTAACATCGCCGTAGCGAAGCTCGCCAAAAATAATTCGTTCAATATCACATCTCATTCCGATTCCAACAGCTTTAAGACAATCCTTTCCTTCTGCCCAGATTGGAACGTAATCTCTTGCCCTACACTGAATCTCGCTTGCATCCTCGACAATGTAGAAGCGGTCATCCGGCGTGAATTCCCTCATTTTGTCTATAATCGCATTCAATAAAGTTGTCTTTCCGCTTCCAGTCTCGCCGCCAATGACAATATTAGAGCGTTTTTCGATATGCTCTATAAGCAGGTCATAGCGTTCCTTTGTAATCCGTCCGGCGTCAAGATAGCTTTCAATAGAGAAAATCTTTGCCGGAGGACGGCGTATAAAGTACATCGGATTGCGAGCGGCACGCGGAGGCAAAATTCCCTCAATACGAACTTTCCACTTTGGAAGAACGCCCTCCACAATAGGATTATGAGGGTCTATAGTAACGCCGAGAACAGCCGCCGTGGCATATATGATTCTTGTTGTGGTCTGGTCGTCAAAAAAAATTCCTGTAAACTTTTTCCCCATTCCAAAACCTTTGACAATAAGCTCGCCGTTTATTCCAATCGCGATGTCTGTCACATTCCTGTCCTCGATAAACGGAACAATCAGCCTCATGTCGTCCTCAAGGTTCTTTATCCACTTGTCGATCTTAACCTGCTGTCCGAATCCGTCCATTCCTGTCATGCCGGGTCGCCTCCCTGCTCGTAAGCGTCAAGAATCATGCTTTCAAGAACCCCTGAATGGTTGGACTTGAGAATCTTCGTGCAGTCCCTGACGAATCTTTCGTATTCAATGTTCACAAGCTCGTCGCTGTTTATCTGCCTATTCGGAAACATCTTCATGATGAATTTTGTCTGCTGCATAACAATAAGAGCCAGAAGCTCTACTTTGTTTTCCAGATAGCGGATTTTTCTTGAGTTCTCCACCAGCGAGGCATGAACGATTTCTGAGTCGCTCATGCTGCGGTTGATATAGTTGCTCAACGCCTGACGGATAATCTCGCTTTCGGTCGTGTTATGCTCAAGAGCCTTGCTTTTTATCAGGTTCTGCATCTGCTCCGTCATGCGGAGCTGCTTTAGGACGCCGTATTTCACATAGCTTTCTTTCTTGTTGTTCTTCACCGCTCAATCTCCTTTTCATTGTGATTCTTTGAATGGGATTTCTGGTCCAGCCTTTTGTGAAGCTCGATGTTTTCTTTTTTAAGCTGAATATTTTCTTCTTTCAGCCTGTCAACCATTTTCACGGCGTTCTTGAATCCGTCCAACACACCGTGCTCGCACTCGCGCTCAAGTCCGTCAACATTCACCGTTGTCTTCCCATACAGCACTTTGGATTCAGAGCTTTGTTCTGTTGATGTTGACTTTTCGTTGATTTGTGTTATCTTATCAATGGAAGCGATGACAGCTCCCACCTGTCTGCCGACAGAGAGGAATTCAGGTGCATAGCCATATTGTGCGTTTACCGCTTTTATGGCATCTGCCGCTTCCTTTATCATTTTTCCGCTTGTATCAGTTTCTCCATATCCTGTAACAATCCACTTTTCATCGCTTTCTCCCCAGTTTCTTGTAATACCGACCCAAATACCGTTTTTTACCAAATTGATTTTTGGCTTTTCTATATTTTCAGGATTTTGAGTTTCAACAACATCTTTCATAAGATAAAGCAACGCAGAAATTTCCTTTTCATCAAGACCGTCTTTTCTATAACGGCCGTCTATGATGTGCTTTATTCCGAATCCGCCAGTATTTTTCTTCTCAAGGTTTCCGAGAGTTCCGTTAGCAAAAACAACATCGCCAAGCACAGGATTTTTTATTATCATCGAGCTGTCCTTTTCAATGACTTCCGCAATCTGAGAAAAAACTGAAAGCTTGTCTTTGTTTTCTTTTTCACCTTTCACCGCTCAATCTCCTTTTCATTGTGATTCTTTGAATGGGATTTCTGGTCCAGCCTTTTGTGAAGCTCGATGTTTTCTTTTTTAAGCTGAATATTTTCTTCTTTCAGCCTGTCAACCATTTTCACGGCGTTCTTGAATCCGTCCAACACACCGTGCTCGCACTCGCGCTCAAGTCCGTCAACATTCACCGTTGTCTTCCCATACAGCACTTTGGATTCAGAGCTTTGTTCTGTTGATGTTGACTTTTCGTTGATTTGTGTTATCTTATCAATGGAAGCGATGACAGCTCCCACCTGTCTGCTGATAGAGAGGAATTCAGGTGCATAGCCATATTGTGCGTTCACCGCTTTTATGGCATCTGCCGCTTCTTTTTTGATGACATTGTTTTCGTCATTCTCTGCAAAGCCTGTTATAACCCAGTTTTCATCACTTCCAAGCCATTGTTTTGAAACACCGACAAATATAGAATTTTTTCTGATATTAAGCCTGTTCTTTGAGATGTCATCAGGAATTACGGTTTCTACAGTGTCTTTTATCAGATAAAGCAACGCGGAAATTTCTTTTTCATCAAGTCCGTCTTTTCTATAGCGGCCGTCTATGATGTGCTTTATTCCGAATCCACCTGTGTTTTTCTTCTCAAGATTTCCGAGAGTTCCGTTAGCAAAAACGACATCGCCAAGCACAGGATTTTTTATTATCATCGAGCTGTCCTTTTCAATGACTTCCGCAATCTGGGAAAAAACTGCAAGCTGCTCCTTATTCTTATCTTCCATTTTCACCGCTCAATCTCCTTTTCATGATGATTCTTTGAATGGGATTTTTGCTCAAGCCTTTTGTGAAGTTCGATGTTCTCCTTTTTAAGCTGGGAATTCTCTTTCTTCAGCCTGTCAACCATTTTCACGGCGTTCTTGAAGCCGTCCAGCACACCGTGCTCGCAATCGCGCTCAAGGCCGTCAACATTCACCGTTGTTTTTTCATACAGCAGCTTAGATTCTGAGTTCTTTTCTGTTTGTGTTGACTTTTCGTTGGTTTGTGCTATATTTTTAGTGTCATTAAGAGTAGAAATATTACGGACTATGCCGGCTTCAGATTTTTCTGACTGACTGATTGTGGGGTGTCCGTCCACAAATGACTGCTTTACAATTCCATTTTTCTGTTCAATTTCTTGCCATCGTTTCGGCAATTTTCTAGGCATATAGCTGCTTCTTTCATAAATCAGTTTATCCGCAGCTTTTTTCATTATCACGACATCATGGAGTCCATCTGAAAATTTATCAAAAATAACAGCATTCTTTGTTTTGTCAAAATAGCGACTGTTAGGATTTGATAGAACATCTTGTATTTTCATAAAATCAGACGGTTCAAGTTCTGGATGATGATTTACCCAATGGTCAATAAAACTTCCTAGACCTGTATAAACAAGATTGCTTTTCGCGTCTTTCCAGATTCCTTTAAAGACAGGGTCTGATTCAGGAATTTCTGCTATTGCTATAGGCTTATCTCCATATTTTTTTATTATTTCATCATGCGAGAGATTTGCGGCTTCTATATAAAATTTTTCATTGCAAAAAGAACTTAAATTCTCATGCAATTTTTTTGTTAGTTCAATTTTATTCTTATCTTCCATACTTCACTTCCATTAAAATTTTGTCTCGCGACCGTCGTCCGCAAAAATGTCAAAGTCGCATGGAATTGACTGCGTTACCTCTATTTTCTCAATCCGCTCGATTGTCCTCTGGATTGAGCTTTCCACGTTGAAATGTTTCTTATGATGGCTCGGAAGCTTTTTAAGCCTTGCGTAAATCTCATTCATCTCCAGAACTTTTCCGAATGCCTTGTCCTTGAATCTAGGGTCTTCGTAATAGACAACCTTCTTTCCCTTGTACGGCGGCATTCCCTGATTGAAAACAAGGCAACGCGAGAAGTCCATTTTCATAAGCTCGTCCGGATTCACAAGGCTTGTCTGCGTTTCCTGCGAGCTTCGCGATATATTGCTGAATCCGGCCTGCCACTTTGTGCCGGAGCTTGAAATGTTGTCCAAAAGAACGGAGCGGTTTCCGATTGTCTCGGAGAACTGCCTTGCGTCCTTTATGTTTCCCGGAGCAAAAAGTATGATGGTCTTGCAGTGGTCAAGAAACGGATGGTTCTCGCCGTAAACATCGACAATCTGGTTCAGCGACTGGCTTACGATAAAGAAAGTAACTCCGTAGCCCGCGAGAATTCCGGCGTTCAGGGCAATGTCAGGGAAATATCCAAGAACAGGGAACTCGTCCAGAAGAAAGAGGCACGGAATCTTGAGCTTGACGGCGTTCGCATTCGTCGTTCCGCTTGAGAATTTCTTAATCATGAAAGTGATTATCATCCTGAATACCGGGCTGATTCGCTTGATGTGGTTGTATGGAACAATTAGGTAAAGGCTGATTCCGTTCCTTCCATCGATAAAGTCGTCAACACTGAAATCTGAATATGCGGTTGCGTTTTTTAGAAGAGGATCCTGGAACAGGGAAATCTTGCTGAATACAGTCGAGTATGTGGAGGCGCGCTCCTTCGGTGTCTGCGTTTCCGAGCGGTTCGCCGCCTTTACAATAAGCTCGTGGATAAGAGAACTTTCATGTCCTGAGTCGTCAACATGGACTCCGTTCTCCCTCATCTGCGCGAGCATTGCAGCTCCAGGTCCGCCGCTCTCCTCGTCATCGCCATTGTTGTCATCGCTACTTGCCTGGCTGAAAATATCAAGGACTGTGGAAAGGTTCTTGTCCTTCCATGCGATGTAGCGGCAAAAACGGACGTGCATGACAACGCCTGCGAAAATATCGCGCGCCGTGTTGTTGAAATACTGCGTAGCTCCGTCTGAGGCAGCCTTGGCGTTTTCTGCTCCAAAGAAAATCTCGGCAATCATGTCCGCCCAGGAGAACGCCTCGCTCGGACTGTCTGGAATCTCGTGAATCGGATTGTAGTGCGCAGTGTCGCCGTCAGGGTCAAGAGGCCGGAACGGAATGCACGTGCTGAACTTTGAGCGGTAACCGGCGGAGGCCTCCCAGTTCTCGCCCTTCGGGTCGAAAATCACCATCGAGCCGCGCCCTTTTATGATTTTCTTTCCGGTCTTGCTGTCCTTTCCCCAGTACGGAACGCCGTAGCTCAGGCACGTGGGAATTACAGTGCTGACGCCCTTTCCGCTTCGTGTCGGAGCAATCATCCAGGTGTTCGTGCGTCCTGAATGGCACACGACCGGAGCGACATGGACTTTCCTGGTAATAAGATTCTTCGGAAGGTCTAAAACAAGGCTCGCTTTTTCCCTGTCAACATGATATCCGACATTCGCGCTTGAAAGCTGTCCGCAGATTACACCGCGCGACTGGAGCATTCCGAACTTCTCAAGGTCTTTTCTTGTAGCCCATCTCGCAGTTCCGTGTATGTGCTGGTTCTTCTGGTGTGCGGATACAATTATGCTGGTTATAAGAAACAGAAGCACCGCCACGACAAGACCGATAAACACCGCAGGAGCTGCCTGAAAAAAATAGTACGAGTATACATCGTCAAAGGCATACTTGAACATTCCAAGAATGAATATGAGCGGATTGTAGACGCGGTACGACCCATTTAAAATGAAGAGCGGCCGCCCGATGACACTATAGTCATGATTCATAAGGACGGCGAATTTTTGTGTGGTCAGAATCAGACCTGTTAAAATACACAGAATAGGAACAATCCAGTTAAGCACGGCAAGCCAATAGACTTTATGCGCCGCGTCAGGGTCTGTGCGGATGAATTCTTCTTTGTCTTTCAAAACAACTTTTCCCCGGGCGGGCAGAAAATATTGTTTTTATTACATAATTATTTCTTAATTTACAATACTATTTATTTGTAAAAACAGCAATACACCGCATTACATCGGAATGTTTTTTAGACAATCATATATCATTATGGCAAGTAACAAGTATTATTTATTTTTTACATTTTCTTGTAATTCTTTAAATAGCTTATAAACATTACAACTCGTGGCTTTCTCATTTTCTATTTCTTCTTTTTTCTTGCTCAGTTCAAAAGCATTTTCCATTGCAAAATCAAAATAAGGCTTTAAAGTCGAATATAAATTTGCTGATGAAAGCCACACCTGATTTTTCGAATAACAAGGAATATGCTTTTTCAGCTCAGCAATAATCTTATCCTGTGAACTGTAAAATAAATCAGGCATAGTATAATGAAGTAAAAACCATACTTCAAAGGCTGGCATAGAATCAGCAAAATGGATTCCTTTTGATATAGCTTCTTTGTAAAGTTTTGATGCTTCTTCTGACATTCCATTTGCAATAATTGTATCTCTATCAAAAACACACCATATAGAATCATAAACACTTGACTCATGTTCAATCAACGCTGATTTTAAAATAGTATATAAATCGCTATGTTTCGAAACTTTAGGTGTAATCGTCACTCCAGGAATACGCCCATTTGCCTTAACATCCGAAAAATATATTTTTTCTACAGGACCTTCAACTATAAGAAGAAATGTTTTATTTGCTTTTAACTTACCTAGTTTTCTTGACACAGAACAACTCCCTCAATGAATTTATATCAACATTAGGCAAAGCACCAAATTTATCTGCTTGATACAATTTCTTTCTCGATGTCTCTTTCCTTATCCCTGTATAGTCAACTATCGAATTATATTTGCTTCCACCTGTTGAAGTTTTATTACAAAACCAAATTTCATCATCTCTTAAAAGCCCTGAATCAAGCAGCTCTTGATTATGGCTTGTAAATAACAATTGAGATTCCTCAGAACACTCGAGAAATAACTGAATAAACATTTCAAGCAGTTCCTGGTGCAAAGATGATTCAAGTTCATCAATAACACAAAAAGAAGGTTCCTGCGTTATATCTATCAATGGAGCAGCCAATTCCATAATTTTTTGTGTTCCGGCAGATTCTAAATGCAGAGGAAGAGAAACATCACTGTCGTAATGATGTATAAGACTTACATTTCTAGCAATAGGCTTTTCTCCTCTCTTTGCAATTTGATTTCGAATTTCCTCAGGAAAAGTTTTTATTATCTCATCAGGAATTTCTTGTTTTGTAATAGAAATATCTTTAATGTTTCCAAAATCAGAAAACGAAAGAATATTTATAACTTTTCTTTTAAAATCCTCATCTTCATCCATTCGCTTTGCAACATATCCATAGAGAGCATTATCAGTACTATCTATCATACCCTTAAAACGTTCGTTAAGATGATTATAAACATGAAGAAATATCGGATGTTTAGCCTGCGCCCCAGCAGAAACAACCGAACAATTATCTCTAGTTAACTCAGCTATTGTTTTTTTTGCACCTGTAACACATACGCCCCATTTTATATTATCAGTTCTTTCAAAAATCAGCCGTTTCTGCCCCTTTGGAGAATAATACAAAGATTCTATTAGAACTTTTTCATCATTCAGCTTTAAATAATATTCATAGCGAATAACATTTTCAGAATCAAAATCTTTAGCATAAAAAACTAGCCTAAACTCACCAGGTTCTTTTGCAGTAACTGGATCAAATAAAAAAGGAATAAAATGTATCTTTTCTGTTGGCTGCAGCGAATGAAATGAAAGAACTAAAAAATTCACATAGAATGTAAGAGCCTCTGCTATTTTTGTCTTTCCAGAGGCATTAGCTCCATAAATACAGGCCAACTTCAAGAATTTCTTTCCACCAAAATCAATACAATGCAATTCTTCATCCACATTAACAGTATCTGAAGCCTCAAAACTGATTAGTTGTTCCTCTTTTATAGAAAATGTATTTTTAACAGAAAATTCTAAAATCATACAACACCTCCTTATAAGGCAATTCAATATAGCACAATTTTAATAAAAAAATCAATAAATTGAACTTAATTTTGCACATTTTACGTAAAAACAAATTCAATTTAACATTTTTTATTGACAACTAAAAAAGCTTTTATTATATTAATTTCATAAGTCCTCGTTGAGGCAAAAAAAAGCACAGGTGGCAACCTGTGCAGAAAAATTATACAAGTAGATACCAAAAGAGATAACCACCTATAAGCTATTTTTTAGGTTATCATAAATTCCCTAGACTTTCAATTGGCATCTGAAGGAGACAAGAATGAGCAAAAAAGCTCTTGTCCTAGGTATTGATGAATACCCAGAATGTCCGCTTTGCGGCTGTGTTAACGATGCAAAAAATGTTGCATCGTTATTAGAAAGAAATGCAGATGGCTCAAAGAATTTTGACACTATCTGTCTAACAAATCAAAAATCCAAAAGAAAATTGGAAAATGCTATTCGAACTCTTTTTCAGAATGACGACGATATTGCTCTTCTCTATTTTTCTGGACATGGTTCAAGAGTTGATGAGAGCGAATATATTTGCGTTCCTAATGAAACAAATGGAATTGATAAAATCCAACTTTCAGATGTTCTGAAAATTATTCATAAATCAAAATGTAAAAATAAAATTGTAATTTTAGACAGCTGTTTTTCAGGCGGAATGGGAGACAACCCTTTTGATGGGGACTGTGCTTCATTAGCAAAAGGCGTAACTATTCTTTCAGCAAGCAGAGAAAATGAATCTGCCGCTGAATCTAATGGTCATGGAGTATTCACTTCCTTATTATGCGGAGCTCTTAATGGTGGCGCCGCAGATTTACTTGGACATATTACGCCAGGTGCTGTTTATGCATATATTGACAAAGCTCTTGGAAGCTGGCAACAAAGACCTGTTTTCAAAACAAATGTACAAGAATTTATTTCTTTAAGAGAAACAATGCCACCGATTGCTTTAAAAGAATTAATCGCTATAAAAGAAATATTTTCTGACTGTGACAGCATAAATCTTGATCCATCATTTGAATTCACAAACAATCCAAATGAGAGACATGACTATATAAAACCTTTCGCAAACGAAGACAATGTAAAAAAAATGAAGCTTTTACAGAAATTCGAAAGAGTCGGTCTTGTTGAACCAGTAGATGAAGAACACATGTATTTCGCAGCAATGCATTCAAAAGCGTGCCGTCTTACACCGCTCGGTTTGTATTATAAATCACTTTCAAAAGACAACAGATTTTAAGGAGTTCTATATATGAATAAGAAACGCACTTTTATAAGTTTTGATTATGATAATGATGCCTGCTTGAAAAATTTTCTTGTCGGACAATCAAGGAATGAAGATTCTCCATTCGAAATTATTGATATGTCCATAAAAGAAGCAATTGATTACAACTGGAAAAATAATGCCAGACAAAGAATAAAATCTTGCGATGTAGTAGTCGTTATTTGCGGAGAGCATACTGATACCGCCACAGGTGTTTCTACAGAACTATCAATTTCACAAGAAGAGAATATCCCTTATTTCCTTCTTCAAGGCTATCCTGATAAGAATTGTAAAAAACCAAAATTAGCAAAACTCTCAGATAAAATTTATACTTGGTCTTGGGATAATTTGAAAGCATTATTTAATGGCAGAAGATAAATTTCAGCATTAGCCAAAGCTAAAAGCAACCGTATAACTTCACGGTTGTTTTTAGCTTACATAGTCAATCCTGCACATGACTTTCCGAAACAACTTGAAAAAGAAACTTGACAAATCAAAAAGAATCGTATAGACTGCAAAGCATGAACACAAGCAACTGGGGCGGCAGAAGAGAAGGCTCTGGCCGGAAGCCCACAGGAAAGAACATCGTGAACATGACCCTCACATTCCAGAACGCAAGGCAGGCTGAGATAATGCGCTCGCTTGCAAAAAACGCGGGTCTTACAGTGAGCCAGCTTGTGATAAAAAGATTCGGGCTTGAGCACGTGGAGAACACAGAGCCTCTTCCCGAGAGCATAACAGGAAACAGAAGGCTCTGCTAAGGAGACCTTAAAAACATTCCCAGACGGAAAACAAGCTTTGTTTTTTTATTTCATTTCCGCCGGGAATCATAACCGAATTACGCCGCCGCTGTCCGGAAAGCTAGCATAGCCCCGCGCCGTAAATAACCGCAAGAAAACAAACAACTGGAGTTATTTATGACAGCGCAGGAACTCAAGAAATCCCACCCGGACGTCTTTTTTGTAAAGACAAAAAAATTCATCGACAGACCGAACTACTATCTGATAAAGGAATCCTACATTCCAGAGGACGACTCGCCTCTTCCGGCTGTGGAGCAGCTGAACGAAAACACACGCCTTTATCCTCTCTCAATCACATCATATCCCGGAGTCCTGAAAAGAATGACCGCAATGGAAGCCGGAGCATGGGCAGTTACAAAATGCCGCCAGCAGAAATGGGAGCTTACACTCGACAATTTCCAGTGCTGCCTCGCGAACCTTGAGATGGACTTCTAGCCGAAATTTTTCGCCAGAAATTTCAAATTTTCACAGAGAAAAAAATACCCTCCACTTGAAACTTTTTCGGGGGGGGGTAAAATGTATAGTATAAAACAATTCGGAAGGAAACAAAAATGATAATCACAGCGATTCTTTTGGCAAAATATATTCTGTTTCTATTTTTTCTGCCGACAGCGATTCTGGGCTACATAGCCCACGGAATCCACAGCGTAATCATCGAGCCAATATCGCACAGGCATGGAATCATCGCAGGAATAATGACATTCATCGTGTACGCGCCGGCTGTCTTTGTTGGCGGCTGCTCCGTCATCTACATCGCCTCAGAAATCATAAAGGCATTCAAATGAGAAACATCAAGAAACCAATGTCAATTTTAGCCGCAGCAGTCATAGCCATTATTCTGTCATCATGCGCGACAAGCCGGAGCTTTTTCGACCCAACGCCTTATGAGGAGACAGAAGAGGAAAAGGCAATCCAGTATCCGTTCACAGTGTTCGGGTGGTACAGGAACAAGCTGGTCGAGATTGAATTCTACGACGCCACAAAGCTGATTGTCTCATTCCCGAGAATCGGCGGAGCAAAGAAAGTCATCTATTCATACCAGATGTACAGCACGCTTTATTCCTGGAAAAAAGGACACAGCGACATGCAGCTCTGCGGAATCGAGCTGAAAGTGCTTTGCGTGCAGGATAAGCCTTACTACGGATATGACTGGCTTACTCTCTGCCGGAAAGGCGACTTCTCAAAGCCTATAAGCGACCCGAAGAACTACACCGACCGGCACTCAAGAAATAAGATGGCGATGATGGACTTCTTCGGCGACAATCTCACATACAGAAAAATCGAGGAAGGAGACTTTGACCTGTCCTACAGCGCGCTTCCCGTCATAAGATTCCAGAGAATGGACGAGGAGATAAAACAGGAAAGACAAAAAAGAAGGGAATACCAGCGAACCGGCGGAAACACATCAATCCGCAGAAAATACTAACTTTGATGAAAATTTAAATTTTCATAAATTAAAACTATCTTACAAGGAGTTTATTATGGCAAACGACAATTTTTGGCTCGGAGTCATGATTGGAAACTTATTCTCAAAAAAAGGGAATAACGGAGAACAGAAAGGTGGATGCCTTGGAAAAATCATAGGCATTCTAGTTATTATCGGCATAGGAAATCTTGCCATAAAGTATTACGGAATAAAGGGAATCCTAATACCAATTGCAATACTGATTGCCGCCTTTGCATTGTTTGTCTTTCTCTCAATCAAAATGAGCTATGCAAAGGACACAGCGGCTTCCTTTTTAAATCTTTACAATGAAGGAAAGTACACACAGGCGATTGAATATATCGAGCAAGAGCCGGAAGCAAAAATTGAAAAAGTATTCAAGAAGTATCCAGATGTAGCGCTGGCTGCTGGCTTGTCCTACAGATTAGGAAGAGGATGCGATGTGAATCCGCAAAAGGCATTCGAGTATTTTGAAAAAGTTAAGAACAAAAGCAATGAGGCGGCAGGCTGCTACGGAGCAATGCTTATTACTGGCGAAGGATGCAATGCCGATGCAAAAACAGGACTTATTTATTTAAAAAACGCAGTTGCAGGAAATGTTCCTTACGCCTGCTATGAATATGGAAAACTTCTATTTAATGGAGATTTTCTTGAAAAAAATGAAACTGACGGAAAAAAATTTCTCCGCATAGCTTCCGAAAACGGTGTGCAGGAAGCAACCGACTTTCTCAACAACATATAAAAATGACGGAGAAAAAAATGAAGAAAACAGCAGCAGTGCTGGCAGCAATAACACTTGCAATAGAAGTTCTCACAGCGGAAACATTGCCGAACGGTCAGGACGCGCCACTCCTGAAAATGACAAATGATGAAGACGGAAACAAGACGGCAGTGCTTGCCCAGTCTTTCGCAGTTGAAACGAAATATGGAAATCTGACAGCTCCTGCAACTTCCAAAGTCGTCTTCTATGAGAACGGAAACGTAAAGTCAATGCAGCTTGAGGAAGCTCAGGAAATTGAGACTGTCACCGGAAAATTCACTGTAAACACAAGAGCTGAATTCTACGAAAACGGAAGCATAAAGCTCACATTTCTTGAAGGCACTCAGCAGCTTGAAACAAAAGCCGGAACATTCAAAATAACTGCAACCCCAAGCAGCGGAGCGGCGCTCGCAAAAGACAAGCCTTTGACTTTCTATGAAAATGGAACAGTGAAGTCTGCGTATCTTTACGGATCGTCAGCTCCTGGCGAAAGAACAGCAACAGCAAAAACTTCAGACGGAGAAATGGAGATAAGAACAAGAAATTTCATTACTTTCTATGAAAGCGGAAATCTTGAGAGCGCAGTTCCAGCAGACGGAAGCACAGCCGAGTTTCTTGCAAAACTCAAGGCAAACGCAAAATTCAACTCAGGCTCACTTTTGACATTCTATGAATCAGGGAAACCAAAAAGCTTCACTCCGTCATCATCTTTAAAACATCAGCTCGGATTCAGCACAAAGGCAAGAAGCGAGGTTGTGATTTCAGAAGACGGAAAAATAATCTCATGCATTCCCGACAGAGCCTCAACTCTTAAGCTCGATAAACAATACTGGCACTTGTCTCCGAGCATGCCTTTCAAGAATTTTGAAGACAACTTCCCGGAAGAAATGACAATCGACATGACAGACAACCATTTTCTTTTTGGCTCAGAGCAGGCTGGAATTTACTTCGACCTTGAAGAAGGAACTCCAATAATGCAGGGAAAAACAGGAAAAAGACCTGAATCAGACGAAAGTGCTCGAAGTGTTCCATACGGCGTAATCACACTGAAATTTTTCAGCACAAAAACACTGAAAAGCGCAGTTTCAAGAAATCCATTTGTAATAAAAGTTGGAGCAAATGGAATTTCTACAACCAATGTTGAATTCAATGAAAACTTCAGCCTAAAGAAAATTCTCCTGTCGCCTTATGCGGAGGCTCCAATGGAAACAACGACAGTGCAGATTTCAACCGCTGAAAATCCAGATGTGAAAGTTGCGCGTAAAAAATACACAAGCTGTATTTTACAGAAAATCTACTTCACAAACGGACGCATAGGATGCGCGATTGGAAGCTACTCGCAGGTTCTTCAGGGAAATAGCAAATACTACAGACCTCTGAGCTGCATTATTCTTTTTGAAAACGGAAAAATAAAGGACGTTGTTGCAAAAGGAGCAGAAAGCCTGAACGTAGCATCCGAGCTTATTTTTGACGACAGCGGAAATCCTGTTGCCTATACTTCAAAAGACAACCTCGGCAATGAAAGAACTTTTGAAATAAAAAAATAGAAGCTCAAAAATGAATCCCAACAAATGGCAGTTACCATCTGTTGGGATTTTTTTTTACATCAATGAGCAAGACCTAAAGCCCGCTCATTTCACAATTCCGGCTAGTTCATACTACAGTTTCTGATTTCTCCGACGACCAGAAATTCCTTGTACTCAGACTTTCCGTTATGGTTTATTACAACCTTTATGCGTCCGAAATTCTGAATGCCTTTCACAGTTTCATCAGAACTGTTTCTGTAAGTCGCATCAACAACATCCGTCAAGACAGAAGGCGAAACCCTCATTGACCAGCCCTCGTCATCGTCAAGAGTTGAAATTCCACCGGCATTGTCAATAGCGCACTTATAGCCTCTGTCTGTATGATACAGAATCCTCTCCCCCTCGCCTGTCCTTGTGCCAGGGCAATAGAACCAGCCTATTTTCTGAAAATCCGACTCCTGGTATATTTTGCCCCGGAGAGATGTTTTTTCCCTTATAGAAAAAGAACCATTTTTCTCATAAGAAGGACTGCTTCCATTAAAATGTCCAAAGCTCCAGCTACCTTGGTCACGGCCTATAGCCCTGTATGCCCAGTTTTGCGTCATCCATTCATAGAGCGAAGTTTTATTAGTATTCTTACTGCAACGCTCTCCGCTGTAGTTAAAACTTCTGTTGTTTGAGCTATAAATCTGGGCAAATGTAAAGCAGTCATGCGCAGCAGAATGCTTGCAGTCGCCAGCATACCAAGTAAAAGCTGTTTCCCAGTCAGAAAGCTCTGCATTGCCGATGTAAGGAACATAAGCCTTGTTTATCAAATATTCCTTTTTTACAACATCTGCCTGTGAGTTTCTTATAGCATAAACCCCAGATTTTTCCGCAGAAGAAACAATGGAAATAGACGGTGCGCCATTTCCATAAGCCGTAACACTCTGAATAGTCGCATTGGATTTTTCTTCCGCTATAGATATGACTATATTTGAAGACTCTCCATCTCCAAGAAACAGAGTATTTGACTGACTGTCAAAACGAGAAAACTTTCCGTTTGAGCTTGTCTGACCAATATCTACAGAAACACTGGCGTATGCAAACTGGGCTTTTATGGTCTTTGTTCCAACCGTCTCATATGATTTGTTAGGATTCTTCGCCACAAACACAATGTCCACCGCCTTGCTTGTCTCTGAGGCAGGATGAATAACGATTTTTCCTTTTCCATCCCCACTGCTTGCAACCTCATAAGAGAAAGCAGAACCTCCGTTTTCAATGGAATCCGTAGATTCAACAGAAACAATAGAATCGACTGGGCTTACTGCATATTCAAAAGTCTTTGCTTCATCAGGAGTACAAGTAAACGCTGTAGAACCAGAGACGCTGAATTCATAGTCCCATGCCACACGAACCGCTACTTGGGCTTTCGCTCCTCCGTCCGTAACGCAGGCAAGTGTTCCGCTGCCCTCCTTGATTCCTGAAATCTCAACCTGTCCGTTTCCTTCCGCATCGCATCCAAGGTCTCGGTACTCGAAGTAGTCCTCGCCCACTCCCTGCGACATTGTCCAGGTAAGTATCGCGTCCGCCGGGCTTACCGTATATTTCAGAATCTTTGAATGGAACGGCTGAATCTTTCTTGAATTCGTCTCAAAGACAAGGCTCTTTCCAGCTTCAACAATTACAATGCATTTCGCGACGCTTGAACTGTCAGGAAGCTGAGCCATAACTGTCGCCTCGCCTACTGAAACCGGATAGATTGTAACTTTCTGTCCGTTTCCCATAACGCGCGCAACATCCTTGCCGTTTGCCCCCTCGCAAGTCCAGATAAGATTATTGTAATCGTTGCTGCTCTCTGCGTTCTCGATTGTCGCCTTGAGCTGGCTTCCGCTTGAGCCTTTGATAATCGTCATGTAAGTTTTGTCGAAAGTAACGGCTTTTTCCGCAGTGCCGGGAACGACCACATAGAACTGCAATGTGCTTGCCGCCTTTTCATGAGAGCAGGTTATGACAGCCTCGCCGCTCTTCAGCGCGGTTATGTAAATTGACTGCCCTTTCACTGTTCCGTCTGAGCTGATTCCTGTAACCTGAACAATGTCGCTGTCCGAAGTTGTCCATTTAAGGTTGTACTGGTCGGAATTCGTAACGCCTGTTCCTGTAAGCGTCGCGCTCAAACTCTGGCTTTTTCCCTTGTTCACAGTGTAAATTGTTGTGGAAGCCGTTATATAGACAGCATCGACAGACTTCTCCTTTACATAGACCATCATCTCGGAGCTTGCCTGCTCAACACCGGTGCTTGTCGCAATAAGACGCGCCTTAACAGTTGTTGTTCCCGAACCAACCGCCGTAATCTGCGCAACAGACTTTGTTCCCACAATAGAGCAGATATTGCTGTTTTCTACAGAATACTCAATGTGAGTTGAGACCGTCGTGGTCGGAACTTCCATATTCACAAACTGCACGCTGCCCTGCTCAATCGTCATGCTTTCCTTCGGAAACGAGAATTCAGAGTACTGCTGCACGTTCACGATTATCTGCTGGTCATAGGCTGCCTTCGGATGATGAATCGTTATCGTAACGCTTCCAGTCTGCTTCGGAGTAATCGTGCATACGTTCGCGGAATACTGGAAATCGATTATGTCATAGACATCAAGCGACCAACTGAAATTGTACTTGTCGTTCGCACTTCCGTTCACAAGTGTCGCCGTTACAGTCTTCGCGCCGTCAGTCGGCTTCATCGTGATTATGCTGCTTGGAACGCTTATTGAGCACTCGCTTTCCCTGACCTCATCGCAGACTGCAAGAATCTGAGCCGGATATACAGCTTTCGGATGCGAAACCGTGATGTATGCAGTTCCGGCTTTCAGCGCGCGCACTTTTCCGACCTCGTTCTGTCCGTAAACCGCGCATATAGAGGAATCATTTGTAGACCAGACGAAATCGGAGAAATCGCTCTGCTTGCCTCCGACCAAGTCCGCCGTGATTGAGGTGTACGTTGTCCCGACGTTCAGGTTCATCACGCTTGACGTGAGCTGGATGTAAGGATTCGCCGCGGCTGCAACCGGGTCAACGCACTGGGCGATAATCTGGAGCGGATACTGGCAGTACTTGCTTGTTACGGTAATCATCGCAGTTCCGATTCCGTTTCCCTGAAGAACCGCAGTCGCTCCGCTTGAAGTCACATCCACGACATTCGGATTGCTTGAAGTCCAGCTGTAGCCGTCAAGAACAACCGAGTCTGAATTCTTCACGCTGACAGATACGCTCTTCGTGTTTCCCTCGCCGACCGCAACAACATTGCTGCCTGTCGTAAGATAGACATATCCTGCAAGCTCCTCAGACGAATTTCCGACAACAACAAGAACCTTCTTCGTAAGCTCCGTTGCAGTATGTGAAACTGTGATTTCCGCCTGGCCGCTTCCGACCGGCTTTATATACGCAGTTCCGTTTGCAGACTGGGCTGAAATTTTGGCGATGTCCTCATTGTCGATTGAGAAGCTGAATCCGCTTGTGTCCGTTCCGGAATAGTTCACAAGAACCGCCTGAAGCTTCTGCGCGGAATCATCACGCAGCATTGTCAGAACGTCTTGAGACGAAATATAGACAAGCGGCTCTGTCTCCGGAATCACATACTCGCTTCCGACACGGACATAGATTTTCAGCGTGTTCTGGCTTTCCGAGTGTGAGACATTTATCACGGTCTCGCCCTCGCCTGCCGCCGTTATCGTCGCGGAAGTTCCGTTCGCCTGAACCGTCGCGACAGACTCATTTTCAACCTGCCACTTTATTGAAGAATACTTGCCTGCCGAGAGGTTCACCGCGCTCACATTAACGGACGCGGTTTTTCCGGCTGATTTCAGCGAGACAACATTCTGCGTGGTTGTAAGATAGACTTCCGGGTCAGTCTGGACAGTTCCGACAGGATAGACCGTTATCTTGAAATCGCACGAGTATCCGTCGATTGAGCCTGTAAGCGTGCAGGTTCCGGCTTTTAATCCTCTTATTGTGCATGAGAGAGGATTGTATGAATTCTTGTCCACGGAAATGACAGCCGGGTCGGAAGTCGTCCAGGTGAACATCGAGAAGTCGTAGCTTTTTGTCTCGTCGGTCTCCTCGTCATACTCATCGAATCCGACCGCGTTGCAGAACACCGTCGCTTCTTTTCCGGCCTCAAAGTTGTAATAGAGCTTGTCGGAATAAAGAGCCTTCATGCTCATCAGCGTCTTCTCGTCATCGGCAGTCATAACAAGAACCGTCTTGTCCTGCTCCGCCTTGCTGTGGCTCACAGTTATATGCGAGATTGTCTGCCCTGTTCCGTAGGATGGAGCTTTTATTGTAGCGGAAGTTCCGTTTCCGACAACAGAAAGCCTTGTGTCGTCATTGCTCCATTTTATGATCTGCTCGTCCGAGGCGGACTTGTTTTTTCCGTTCAGTCCGACAGAATACTCGGTCTCGCTTCCGTTGAGGACGCGCACAAGACCGTTGCCTGTGAAATAAAGCGGCTCTTCAAGAACTGCGTCCTTGTTCAGAACTTTCACGAGAATTTCTGTAGTGTAGACAATCTTCGGATGGCTCACGGTGATTACGGCTGTTCCCTCGGCTTTCGGCGTAATGTACGCAGTTCCGTAGGCATAAGTCATCGCAGCCGCCCTTGAATGAACCGCGCTTCCGTCCGTTGTCTCAAGGCTTATGACATCTCCGCTTCCAGACGACGGAGAGCTTTTCACTGTCCAGACAAAGCCCTTTTCGTCTCCGTCATCGCCACCGCGCAAACTTACCGAAACAGACGTTGTATCCGCGCCGACCTTTGTCCTTATGTAGTTCTGGCTTGTAGTTATGTAGCAAGAGGCGTCAACAGCGTCTTTAAGCTGGCCTGTTACAATGCAGAGAACCTCACGCGGATAGGCGGCTTTCGGATGCGAGATGATAAGCTTTGCGCTTCCGTTTGCAAGACCGCGCAATATAACCTGGTTTCCGACAGACGACACAATCTCCGCCGCGCTCAGGTTGTCAAGAGAATAGCTGTATTCGTCAATTGAATAGTCGCCGATGTCGATATTCTCAAGCGTGCAGGTTACAGTCTGCTCGTCAGTTCCGTTCAGGGTAACCATTGTCCTGTCAGGATTTATGTAGACATTCTTTACAATCGTGATTACACGGCACAGAATATCAAGAGGATACGCCGCGTCAGGATGAGTTATTCTCAAAGTGCAGCTTCCGCCGCGCAGAGGAGTTATGACCGCATTGTTTCCGTTGAACGAAAGCCCAACAGGAATTTCATTTGAATCCCTCGAGACAATCTCCCACTTGAACGCGCTGTCAAGAGAACTTTCTTTTCCATTGACAAGAGAACAGCTTATTGTCTGCTCGCCGTCGCCCTGGTTCATTGTAAGAATGTTCGATGATGTCGTTATATAAGGAACATTTGTCGCGTCGGCAAAGACATAGACTCCCATATAATACGGATAGCTCGCCTTGCTGTTTGTAACCTTGATTCTCGCATATCCTGAATCCTTGGCTGTTATGAGGCAGTACTGGCCGGTCGGCTGGATTGTGGCAACAGATGAGTTGTCTATAGTCCAGGTGTAGCCGTCAATGTCGGAAGCGTCTCCGCCGTAAAGAGACACAAAGACTTTTTCCGTAACGCCCGGGCTTGTCTGCAGAATCGATGTGTTTGAATAGATGTAAGGCTCGGTCGTCTCCTCGTATCCGTCCTCAAAGCCTGAAACCGTTATTATGCAGGTCGCGTCATATCCGCCGTAGGAGCAGCGGAGCGATGTCTGCCCTTCCGAAAGAGCCGTTATTGTCACGCCGAAATTAGAGGCTGTGTCGCAGCTGATTATCTTTGAGTCATAAGACCACTTGAACTCGCAGTCCTTCTGGCTGGTTGCGGGATTCACCTTTATTGTAATGTAGTCCATAGAGCCGACTTTCATTGAAAGCGTTGACTTTGCGAATGAAAGCGAGCTGATTTTAACATCATCATCGCCGCCGCTGTCGGACACATCGTTCCAGTGGCAGCCGACAAAAGCAAGACCCGCCGCAATCATGAGCAGCTGAACAGCATTTCTTAGAAATTTCATCTTTTACTCCAGAGAATTTTTTTTCAATGTCTATTCGTGCGCTCATTTTTGTTTCAGTTTTTTATAATGAAAAATCCGCTTCTATAAACTTTCTATTCGTGACAGCGAACCGTTCATATCCGTTTTTTTTAGCGTGTTCTTACATATTTTCTTGTAGCCTGGTTCACCTTGCACGGCGGAAGCTCAAGCGGAACATTCGTAATCAGCTTGATTTCTCTTCCAACTGGTACTGCAATAGTAGGCTTTATATCCAACGCTCGGTCTATAATCTTGTTCCCGATTTTTGACGACTGAGTCCATACGTCGGTCATGGCATTCTGGATATATTCATTGTTCTGGCTATTTATGCTCTTTGACATATCAGTCTGAATCATCGAGTAGATGGCAATCATTCCCAGAGCCTTCATTGTCGCCCACGGATGGTTCGAGACTTTTCCCTTGTATCCGCTCACGCCCTGCGCGCTCACTCCATTCATGTTGCCCAAAGTGATTCTGTAGCCGTCAGGACGTATAAGAAGATTCCATGCCACCTGAACCTTGTCCTGCCCGTAGCTGACAGAGCTGTTGTATGTCGCATAAAGAAGAGAGCCTTCGGGAATCAGGAGAAGCGAATGGTCGTAGCTTGAGTACACGTTCTGCGTCACTCTGGCAATCACAACGCCCGGATTGTCCGTGTTTATCGCCGTTACAAGCGCGCCCGAGATAATTGTTCCGTCCCAAAGCGTGTTGTACGGAAGGAACTGTCCGTTTCCGCCTGCGTTCCCCTGATTGTTGAAAAACTCCTCACGGTTGGACTGATAAGCCGCGCTCTGGCTCTGGTTTCCGTTGCCGTAGCTTCCGCTAGAGCCGTAGAGTGAATTCTGAATCTGCTGTGTGCGCTGAATCTGCTGCGCTATGTATTCCTCCTTCGTCATTCTTGACGAGGCTGCCGTCTGCGGAAAATTTCCGTTCATGACCGCGCTCACAATATTGGAGTTCGCATTCGCCGCCGCATAGTCCTGTCCTGCGATTCCCTCTATCTTTCTGGGAGACTTTGAATTGCGTGTGTCCGGGCGGTCTGACTTTGCAGACGAGGACGAGCGGCTTCCGACTGGCGTTACCGGAGCTGTTCCGCTCTGTAGCTCAGGCGGCAGTGTCGAGAGGACTTCATCCGCGTCCTTCTCGCTCATCGGCTTGTCGTCTTTCTTTTCTTCCCCGAAAATCTGCTCCACATTCTCCTTGACTTCTGGAGCTTTCTCAGTCCTTTCCTTGAATTCAATCGCAGTCTTGCTGCCGGACTTGTCAAGCTCACGGCTCTGGACTTTCTTCTTTGACTTCGCCGAGCCTGCCGCCATCACGATAAGGAAAATCACCGCGACCCCTATAAAAATCAGCGCAAGTATATTACCCACGTTAAGCTCGCGCGCCTCGTCCTTTTCATCTTCAGGAGGAGGAAGCTCATCGTCCTCGCTCTCAATCTCGTCGTTTAGGTTCACAGGAGAGGCGTCAAGCTCAAGTTTTTCATCCTCATCGATATTATTTTCCACCTTGCGCTTTCTCCTCTTCTGCGGTGATTTTTTCCGCAATTTTCTGGCTTATCTTTTTCTTCTCTATCACGACTTTCTGCTTTCCAAGACGGAGAGTTACCTTGTTCACAAGTCGCGGAATGACAAACACATTCTTCTTTACTGAATAATTCTCAATCTCGTTCTTCTCGTTGAAAAGGACTGGAAGTTTTTTCTGAAGCACAATATCGTCTACTTGAATATAGGTTGACTGTCCATCATCGTAGACACGCTTTGGCAAAAATTCCGGCTTCTTGAACATCGAGTATTTCATTTTGTAGTCAAAGGACAATAGCTCAGGATTCGAGATTCTGATGAAGTCGTTCTCGACGGAGCGGCTTTTTTCCACCGATTTTTTCGCATAGACATTCCGTTTTCCAGGATATGTGAATTTCACAATCGCCATGTGAGTGTCGGCGAAGGACTTAACGCGCAGATGATAGACACGCCGGTCAGTTATGATAATCAGGGTTGAGTCCAGCTTTGAGTACGCCGGCTTTACAAAAAAATGCTGGACTTCCTCGCCTGTCTCAGAATCAATTGAAACGCCGGCAGTAAGTTCCCATACGCTCTCGTCCTCGGAGAAAAACGGAGTTCCCTTAACGGTCTCGCCACGCTCAAGGACAATATCTGTAAGGTGATATGGCTGGGCGTAAATTTCATACACAAGATTCTCGTTATACTGATAGAAAAAAGTTCCGCTCTTGTAGTTTTCCGGTTTTACAGTCGCTTTCTTCTGGCTTTCCTTTACAGCGTCATAGCCTGTTTCAAATCCGCGCTCAAGCTCCGGAACGTCTTTCTGCTCAGGAATGTAGACAGGACGGTCAACAAAAACAACTGTATCCTCCATGTCCTGGACTTTCAATTCCTCCTGAACGTAGTAGCCGTTAAGCTCCGCCTCGTTTCTCTGTTCCTCTTCTTCAAGCGTTTTTGCACCGCTGTCGTCAAAGTCCGTCTGGTTCACGCTTTTCTCAAGGTCTCTTGTCGTTGAGCATGACAAGAGCAGAAATGCTGCCGCCAGAACCGACACGTGTCGGTCGATTTTCTTTCTTGTTTTCATTTTGGTTCTCCTGAATAGACCTTTGTGTTTATTTCCTTCATATCGAATGCGGTTATGTAGATTCCAAGAGGATTGTCCTTTATGTCCTCGTCGCTCGGCTGCAGTGTCTTCACGCTTATTACCGCGCGGTAGGTTACATTGCTCACGACAGAGCCTGAGACCTGACGCGTCAGAACCTGGTAGTCAATCTGATATGAATCTTTTGAGAGCTTCAGCGGCTCGGTTTGAAAAAGCACTTCCCTTGTACGAGAACCGAAATATTCAAAAGGTTTCTCTTCTTTTACAAGGGATGAATATTTTGACGCTGTTGTGGAAGTCAGAATGTGATAGATTTTGCTGACAGATTTTTTCATCACGGTCTTGTCGGTTGAGAGCGTGTGGTAGAGATTCAGGAAATCCTTGACCTGATACTGGACTGCGACTTCCGGGACATTGAAGTCCTGATAGTTTCTCCGCGAGACAGGCCCGATATATGACGCCTGCCCGAAATCATTCATCGTCACAATCACAGGTATTGAGTCCGGCTGCGCGACCGCATACATGCTTATTCCGATTGATAGGAAAAACGCGAGGCAGGAAATGACAGCCACAATCCGAAGGATATGGTTTTCCCTGCGAATCTGTCCTGTAATCCAGTCGAAATGCTCAAGCTGCGGATAGAACGGTGTCTGGACTTTTCCGGCAGGAGGATATTGTTTTGTACTCATAAAGTATCTCCAAGGATGGGCGGGCAGATACTTTTGCTACAGATTACAAATTTTCAAGCCTATAGTCAATATTGATTTTATTACATATAAAAAATATTTGTAATTTTAGAAATTTATTCACGCTTACCGGAATTTCTTATGCTTCTCGGTGTACCTACAACACGGATACTTGAGTCTGTAACCTGACGCGACAGGATTCTTGTTCCGTCTTTTATCTCAACTGACTTTCCCAAAAGGTCATCTTTCTTCAGCTGCCAGACAGGAACATAGACAAGGGATTCTCCGCTTCTTATAACAAGAGCATCGTTCCAGCTTTCATCCTTGTCAAACGAGATTACATTCTCGACAGTTCCGCTGATTCCGCCGCCTGAGTAAAGCTCAAGTTTTCCGCCTGACTTCTGGTACTCGTCAAAGAATGTGTTGTATCTTCCGGTCGCGACAAGGACTTCCTTCCAGTCATCTTTAAGCTCATAGAATCCGGCTTTTCTGACAGCAAGATTCATCTCTGAAAGAAAAGAAAGACGGTTCTGCATATCAGGGCTTAGAAGATGAGGGCTTATTTTACCGGGATATTTTTCAAGCTCCTCGTCTAGCTTCGTCCAGCGTCTTGCGACAACAAGATTCTTCTGCGCTGAAATAATTTCCTGCTCTGTTCTTTCTCCGACCATCTGCGTAGCGATGTATGACAGGGTCTCCCTCATAGTCCGCTTTATCATCTCAGGCTGAAAATAGACACGCTTTCCATTACTGTCTCTGCCATTTATGCAGATGTGCGCATGACGGTGCGCCGTGTCTGTATGGACTGCCCCCTGCCACAAAAGTTTATAGCCTGTCATGGTCTCAACGCGCCTGATAAATTCGGAGGCAAGAACTTTCAGGTTCACATTCTGATTTTCAGGCGAGATTATGAATTTGAAATGCTCTGGAACTTTCGCAGTCTCGTACTCTGAGTTTTCCGTGCCGAAAAGTCTTGGCTTGTCCAGGACTTCATTCTTATTTTCCTGTGGCATATAGGTTGAAAGATATTTATCATGAGCCTGCATTGAGGAGCTGTGCGATACCTTGAACATCACGCGTTGGTCTCGCTGATTTACAGAATTTAAAAACAATGCTCCGCCACGTCCGCCGCCTGAGAATCTTCCGCCATTATCACGACCGACACGTGTCGGTTTTGCCGCAAGCAGCTTTGAGAGCCGCCACATATCATCCTTCTTGTACGGAACTTTTCTTACCTTGTAGAGGTCTTCCTCATAACTCTCCTTTGTCGGACGGTTGGAGAAAATATCTTTTATTGAATGGGATTTCATTGGCAGCCCTAAAAATCAGCGGATAAGGGGGAAATAGTGAAAATAAATTGGAACTTCTGTTTTTCGTTCTACATTTTGTATTTTTTCCTCATACTCCTGATACTCGCCCTCAACTTCAAGAACTTTCACAGGTCTGAAAATGTGATTCCGAACAATATGCTTCTTTCCATCTTTTCTTAAAAAATAGGTCTGGCTCACTTCAATTTTTATCTTCTGGCCTATGTGATTTTTAGCTACATCATAGAGAGCCTTGTCCTCAATCTCTATCTCCTTTCCGTTCGGCATTGTAAGATAGACATATCTGCACAAAGTTGAACTGTTGCTGTATTTTACAAGACTGACATAGTTCACAGTGCACTCAATGGACTTTGCTTCGCTTTTCTTGTCGCCAAGATTAAGACCGTATGCAATTACAAATAGAAGCAAAGCAAATAAAATAAGAAAAACAAAGAAGCAGATAATTTTTCTCAACACACTATCGTCATCATAATAGGACATTGTTATTTCCTCCTGTTATTGTCAATTTGCATAAAACGATATTGCTCGGCAAAATACAATGAATTAATGATTTCAACTGCAAGTCTTCTGTCTCTTGTCTGTAAATCATCAAAATGATTACAGCAATTCTGCTCCAGGCTCAACGTGTTTCCTGTCAATAGCCATTCGTATGAAACTGCCAGCCTTCTTGCGATTTTCAAAAGCTTTATATAGTCAAGACTCAGCCTTCGTTTCTTCCAGTTGCAAAGTTCCCGTATGCTTACAATATCGCTTATCGTCTCAAAGAACGCCGTATCATACTTTTTGCTAAAATTCTGCGTTTTCAGTTCAAGTGCATTTTCAATCCTTGAGACTATGGATTCTGGAGTCAAATCAAAATCAGAAAGACATTTCAAATCCAGATTATTTTCAAGAGTTCCAAATAGAAGCCAGTGAACAGACACATTCAGACTGTTTGAAATTCTTTGCAGCATTAACGGAGCAGGTATTGTTCCCCTTTTTTTCCATTGTGCAAATGCGGAATTGCTTATGCCTATGGACTTTGAAAAATCACTATCTTTTATTTTTAAGTCGTTCAGGCACTCTAAAATTCTATTGTACATATGTATTTATCTCCATTCTTATTCCTCAATATCAGTTGCTTTTTCATCGACCGACACGTGTCGGTTCAGTGCGTTTCTGAATATTCCTCCAGCAGAAAATGTGCGGTGATTATGTCTTATCCGCTTTTCAATTCCAATCAACTCATTGTCCACTAAAGAACTTTCAAACACATTCAGATTGCAGAATTTCTCAACTGTTTCAAATGCATTTTCCTTATTCAAAAATTCAACATTAACGCTGACATCGGAAGAATTTCTCATCGCAGAACTCCAGAGTGAATACCAACTCAAATATACCTTTTTCCGAAGCATCCATTCCTCGTTTTTTAAATCAGGCTTGACCAAAACTAGAAGACAGAACTGAGGTCTGCACATTTCGCTGTCGCTGTCATAGCCAAAATAAAATTTTCATTATTTTGTCAAGTTCTATTTAATAAGGAATATGAACATAAGTTGACCTTGTTCGTACTTCCACATTCTGGATTTGCTCCTCATACTCCTGAGTCTCGCCCTCGACTCCAAGGACTTTCACAGGCCTGACAAGGTAATTCCGCACAATGTGCTTTTTTCCATCATCATTTAGGAAATAAGTCTGCTTCACTTCCATTTTTATTTTCTGACCTATATGATTTTTTGCCACATCATAGAGTCCCTTGTCCTCAATCTCTATCTCTTTTCCGTTCGGCGTTGAAAGATAGACATATCTGTGCAAAGTTGAGCTGTTGCTGTATTTTACAAGATTAACATAGTTCACCGTGCACTCAATGGATTTTAATTCGCCTTTCATATCGCCAAGGAAATTAAGACCGTATGCAATTACAAATAGAAGCAAAGCAAATAAAATAAAAAAAACAAAAAAGCAGATGATTTTCCCCAACACACTATCGTCATCATAATAGGACATTGTTATTTCCTCCTTCTATAATTGACCATTAGTCAAAGTCAATTCGTTCTCAATTTTTCACAAGAATAAAGTATATATTTAAAATACAGTTCCTCATTCATTCTTCTTGCAGTGTCATTACTGATTTTTCTTATTCTTAGAATTATGCAGAATTGTTTTTCTATTCTTTTTTTTACTCTGATTGCCTTTTCTTTGCTGTTGAAAACCATTATTTCCGAAAGCTCTCCTTCTTCTGAGTAAAACCATTTTCTATTATCGATTTTTTTTCTAGAACAATATTTCAGGCAGTAACCAGAACCATCAAAATCTTCCCATTCAATAACATATCTCATTATCTATTCCTCAATTAATTCATCAGCTACAATCCTTTCCATAAGTCCTATAGCCTTTTCAGAATATGGAACTATGCCTTTCAATCCGAAACTGAGCCAACTCTGTATATTGTCCGTGTCATTTATTTTATAGGAAAGCCTTACATTCTTATCCTGCACAATGGAATTGAACTCTTTCAGATTGCCGCTTACAAGAGACAGAAGAAATATGTTGATTCCAATTCTTTTATCATTGTTGTGATGTAATAAATTGATTACAATGTCAGGAATTGTGTGCATTCTGTCCTCCACAAAAAGAAGGAAGTCAACTTCATCTTTTACATAAAAAGTTTTTTGATTCATTGAATTTCGCAGCATATTTTCCCGGAAAAGATTTCGCATAAATACACCGTTCAGCTGCAATATGCTGACAAGTGTCTGTATAAGCTCGATGCTCGGTTCTACAGACTCTGTGGGATAAAATTCTGCCCCCTGATAATCGTCTTTGCCTATATCAATTTTTCCAGACTCATATTCCTTTCTAAGTTTTTTAAACACTTCTTCTTTGGTTTCAGCTTTTATCTTAATAGTCTTGACGTAGTATTCACAAATAGATATTTTATAGCTTTTCATTATTCTGACTCCCTTGAAACCTCATCTTCAAGTTTTATATAGTAAAGTTTTCTGAGCAATTCTGCAAAAAAGTATCAATGTTTCAATTTTTTCTTATGTTCCTTTATATCCAAGACAGCCTTTTTCAGATTTTCTTTTGCCTTTTCATAGGACTTCGCCACAGGCTTTTCTAAATCAAGTCCTCTGTAACGATGCCTCCATGCGTTATAAAAAAACATCTTGTCCGCAGCCTCTTTGCCATTTTTGTAAAAAAGCACATCATACTGCGCACGGACGACATTTTTTTGCAACCGTGCCAGCTCTGAATTGTAAAAGGAATTCTCCTTTCTGCGCTCACGCTCTTTTTTTGCCATTTTTTATTCCCCCAATATCCGCTGTCTTCCCCTCGACCGACACGTGTCGGCTCAGTGCTTTTCTGAATACGCCACCGGCAGAAAATGTGCGGTGATTCTGCCTTATCCGCTTTTCAATTTCAATCAGCTCATTATCCACGGAAGAGCTTTCAAATTTAGAAGTTCTTTTTGCTCTTTCATTACTGTTAGTTTTATTAAGTTTTTGTTTTTTTTACAAAACTCTTTGTTCATTTATTCACCTTCATATTTATATATTTTTCAGGATTTTCAAAATAATCTTCAGGTAATCTGTCTCTCTTTATAAGATATTCTTGCAGTCTTTTTTCGTTATTTTTCTGCTGCTTTACTGCCATGTCTATCAAAAGATTTGTTCGTTCCTGCATCATTTCATCCCATTCCCTGAATTCTCTGATATGCTTTTTTATCTCATCCTGTTCTTTTTTTTCCGATCTTTTCTTCAGAACATAGTTGTCTACTAGAGTGTAAGTGTAAACGTATACACCAAGAAGGCATACGCAAGAACCAATAATATATCCAAGTATTTCTGTAATTATATTCATTCTCTCACAAGACCTCGTGCTATCTCTGTTTGAAAATCGTCAACGTGTTTTGAAATTTCCCTGTGTGCTTCTTCTGCGGTCATTCCGTCAAAGCAGTAATCTCCGCTCAAGCTCCTCCATGGACATAATTTTCCATACTCCCAGTATGCGCTTTCGCAGTTATTACATTTGGCTTTAAGAATTTCATTTTCTTTTATTTTCATTTTTCTCCTCGAGCGACACGTGTCGGTTCAGTGCTTTTCTGAATATTCCGCCGGCAGAAAATGTGCGGTGATTCCGCCTTATCCACTTTTCAATTTCAATCAGTTCATTATCCACGGAAGAGCTTTCAAACAGATTCAGATTACAGAACTTTTCGACAGCCTCAATCGCATTTTCCTTATCAAGAAATTCAACATTGACACTGACATCGGAATAATTTCTCATTGCACTGCTCCAGGCTGAATACCAGCTCAAATATATTTTTTTTCTGAACTGCCATTCTTCATCTTTATTATCAGGCTTGGCCAAAACTAGAAGACAGAACTGAGGCTTGCACATTCCACCGTCGCTGTCATAGCCCACATAAAATTTTCTTAAAATGCCGGAATATTTTTTTCTGAAGAAAGTCCAGCGGCTGTTGCTCCATATTCTCCAGGCACGGAACATTATGTCCGAAATCTCTGCAAGCTCCTGCAATCCGCACCAGCCAATATCAAGGGAAATCCTGCACAGCAAGTCCGGCGATTTTTTTATCATCTGAGCTATCAAAAACTTTCTCTTTTTTGAGAAATACATATTTTTCCACCAATGACATATATTTTCACGTCTAAACCTGTAATAAATATGTCATTATAGAAATATCTTGTCAATATATAAATATTTCTTACAAAAATACAAATTTCAAAAATCCTATAACAAAATTCAACAGAAATCCACCGTACTACACCGCATATTATAGAAGAAAAAAGACATCCGCATTACAGAAAAAACGCACGTAACACAGACAATTCCAGAACTGGAAACGAAATAACACGGCTTGTAGCACAAACCTTTATCTTGCGTCCAAGAGTTACTCTTTTTTCTCTTTTGCTCATTTCATCTCTTTTAATAACGGCTCTTTTTCTGAAAATTCTTTTAATGACTTGAAAAGCACGACTTTATCGGAAAAAACGCCCTTTTTTAAAAGTTGAACCGACACGTGTCGGTTCAACAGCAGCAGCGGATACACATACTCTTGAAAAATCCTGAATATCAGGCTATAAATGGAAATGAACTTCTGCCCGCCCGAAGGAGTTCAAAATGCTTATCATCGCAGAAAAACCGAATGTCGCAAAAGAATTTGCGGATGCGCTCTCATGCAGGAAAACCGGCGGAATATATTCCGGAAAAGACACCACAATCACAAACTGCAAAGGACATCTGTTCAACCTGGAAGAGCCGAAACACTACACTTCCGAAATTTTTCCGATTATTCCAGAGAGATTCGATTACCGAGCAAATCCAAATACATCGGAACAGACTAAAATTGTCATCAGCCTTCTGAAAAAGCACCGCAACGAGGAAATCCTGATTGCGACCGATGCAGACCGCGAGGGAGAAGTCATCGCAAGGGAATGCCTTATGATGGCTGGAATCACAGACTTCAGCAGGATAAAAAGGTTCTGGGTATCGCAGGCTCTCACCGCGGAAGTCATAAAAGATGGAATCAGGAACGCAAAGCCTCTGTCAGAATACAATGTGCTTTCCGCTCAGGGCTTCGCACGGCAGCACGCAGACTGGCTTGTCGGAATGAATTTTTCAAGATACATAAGCCGCGCCGCAAACACAAAGCTTCCTGTTGGAAGAGTCCAGACGGCGATTCTAAGCGCAATCTCAGAAAGGTGCGACGCAATAAAAAATTTCAGGAGCGAGAAATATTTTGAGCACTACGGAATTTTCCGACCGACACGTGTCGGTTCAGGGAACACAGAATGCACAGGAATTTACTTTGAAAACAACACAACAAAATTCCCAGACGATTCAAGAAGCCAGAAACTAAAAGAATGTGTCGGAAAGAAAGCAATCCTGAAAGAAAAAAAGGAAGAGGAAAAATCCGTTGAGCCACCACAGCTCTACAACCTGAACTCAGCGCAAAAAGATGCTTTCAAGTTTTTTGGGTACAGCGCAAACGAAACGCTCTCAATAATACAGTCGCTATACGACGACCTCAAATGCGTCTCATATCCGCGAACTCCGTCCAAAGTGATGGGAAGCGGAAACACCGGACTTTGCCAAGATGTGTTTAACGAGCTTTGCAGAGCATATCCTAAATACAGGAAGCTTACCGCAAGCGAGGATTTTTCCGTTTCAAACAAGAGGTGCTTCAACGACAAAAAACTCGAAGCCCACCACGCCCTGATTCCGCTGAAAGCCCTTCCTGAAAACGCAGACGAAAAACAGATGAACATCTACACGCTAATTCTTGAGCGTTTCATGGCAGCCTTCCTCCCGGAGTCAAAATATATCCAGCAGGTCTATATTCTTGAAGTCGGAGGAAACACATTCAAAATCTCCGGAAGAAAGACAACAGAACCAGGCTGGAAAAAGTTTACTGATATATTGTCCGACCGACACGTGTCGGTTCAAAGCAAAGAAACTGAAAGCGAAGAACAAAGCCTTGACGGAATCGACTGGAACTCACTTGTCCTTTCCGAAACAGAGACAAAGGAAAAATGGACAAAACCTCCGAAATATTTCAACGAGGCAAGCATTCTCTCATTCATGGAAAATCCAAAGCCCGACCAACATGTGTCGGTTCATAATGAACAAAATGAAAAACTTACAGGACTTGGAACTCCGGCGACACGGCACACGTTCATTCCTAAGCTCACTGCAAACGGATACATTGAACTCCAGAACAAAAATTTCATCTGCACAAGACTCGGCGAAACACTCCTTTCCGCATTAAGAAATTCCTCATTGAAACAGGTTGCCGACATATCAGCGACAACTCAGTGGGAAAAAGATCTTGCGGAAAATCCTGAAACCTTCGAGAAAAAAATGAAGGACTTTGTGAGGCAAGCTGTCAGCACGGAAATAAAAATCGACCACATAGGAATCATAGAGAATGAAATCAAATGTCCAGCCTGCGGAAAGCCTGTAAAAGAAAGTGCGAAAAACTGGTTCTGCACAGGCTACAAAGACGGCTGCAAATTCAAGTCGCTGTGGAAAGAGACACGCGGAACAAAATTCACGAAATCGGACATAAAGGCTTTATGCGAGGGGAAAAAGACATCACTCAAAAAATGCGCGAAGAAAGACGGCGGAAACTATGAGTGCCGCTTTGTCCTGAACAAGGAGAACTCCTGGGAGATTGAGCCGGTGTTTGAGAAAAAGAAGAAAAAATGACCGACACGTATCGGTCGCAGAATCAGGCTTGTGGGAAACTCAGAGGCACTTACAGATGCCGCCCGTGCCTAAGCACGGCTTGAGTTTTCCATAAGCCCTCATTTCTCATCTTGAAAAAACAGTTTGACATATCAAGATAATTGTGCTTATTTAAACACATCGGACTTGATATGCGACGAAACATCAGGCTCGGAGAATAGACAGAAAACTGCAAATTCTTTTGGCGGCTGAATATCCAGTCCGGCAAGGAATCTGCCAAATGAAATACACACTTGAACACGTCAGAAACAAGCACCTGACAATCTGCGAGCGCACGCTTATCCAGCTCAGACTCAAGGACGGACACACGGTCTATTCAATCGCAAAGGAAATCGGCTGCGCATACAACACAGTCAAGAATGAAATCAGAAGAGGCTCAAAGCAAATATACAGAAGCCGCCGCTTATGCTACCGTGCAGACTTCGGTCAGAAAAAATATGAGGCAAACCGCATAAGATGCCACAGAACCGGAAAATTCCGTGAATGCGCGCAGTTCATAAAACACGTTGAAAAGAATTTCTCAAGCCCCCTGAAAAAATGGTCGGTGGACGCTACGTCAGGAAGACTAAGAGCAGAAAGAATCTTCACACAAAAAAATTCAGTCTGCACAAAGACGCTTTACAACTGGATTCACAAGGGGCTTATGGAAGTCAAAGTTTCAGATCTGCCAGAAAGCCTCAGACGAAAAAAACACGTCTCAAAAAACAGAACAGGAAAGATGAGACTCGGAGCAAGCATTGACAGCAGGTCTGCGGAAGTCGCGACACGGAAAACATTCGGACACTGGGAAATCGACACAGTAATCGGAAAAAAGAAAGGAAAGAACGCTGTCGTTCTGACACTCGTCGAGCGCAACACGGATTTCTACATAACGCGGAAAATTCCAGCAAAGGCAGCCAGCGCAGTCAATTCGGAAATCAAGCAGCTGTTCTCAGACTTTGGAAAAAAGTCGGAGAAAATCTTCAGGACGCTGACAGCCGACCGCGGACTTGAATTCGCCTCGCTTGCCGAGCTTGAAAATGAAAGCACAAAAATATACTTCGCACATCCATACTCGTCATACGAGAGAGGAATCAACGAGCGCCACAACCGGATTCTGAGACGCTTCATTCCAAAAGGCGCGGACATAAATAAAATTTCTGAAGAGGAACTTGAGAGAATTGAAGACCTGATAAACGGACTGCCAAGAAAAAGACTAGGCTACAAAACACCAGAAGAACTTTTCAATGAGCAGCTAGACTTAATCTACAGGCTTTGAAAAAAAATTCAAAAAATAGTGCAATTTGATATTGCAATTTTTTGAAATTAAAAAATTTTTCAAAATATCTTTTTTTAGATTTGTAAAAATACTTCAATAAGCTCTTCTTCCTCAAAAATATGCTTTATATGTTCACTTACATTTGCCTTACTCGAACCATACAAATCCACCAGCTGAGCCTGAGTAAGCCAGACAGTTTCGCCTTCAAAACGAACATCAACAGAAATCTTTTCGTCCGCAGTCTTAAAAATCACGATCTCAGTTTTCGTATCTGTTGGCATTGTTGTACCTCCGATTTTTTATAAGTAGAAGGGGAAAGCCTCGCTTGAAACTTCGCACTATCGTGCTCGTTGCGAATACCCCCTCGCGTCGCGAGTTTTCGCAGAAAACTCGGTAAGTTCGCATAGTGAACGACCTACCCCCTTCTGCGGACTCAAGCGCCGCCCGCAACGCTAGGCTTTTTATTTAAATAAACAAAATTTTGAGGAGGTGCTGATAATCCATAAGTCTCAATCTTTCGAGTTTTTTTGTATCGAATTGGATTTTCCAAGACATATGAATATGCATATACGTTATTTTTGAAATATGCAAAAAAAGAATCGTAATCAATACCTGCGCTCATTTTTGTTAATTCCCAAAGGTTTGTAGGAGTATCTTTTAAAACAGATGTTACAGTTACTTCTCCAACAATCTTACTTGTAGGTGCTGTTTCATAAATTAGAATTTTATCGATTGATTTTTTACAGATTATTTTCCTAAATTCATATTTTTTTTCACCAGTAAAAATACGTTGAACATATTTTGGATTGATTGCAAGTATTATTGTATTCATGTATTTACTCTTTAATAAAATTAATATCGGTTTTAGAATCATGGAGAATTTGGTCAAATTGCACATCTGTTAATCTTGTAAAAGGTCTAGGGACTTTTAAGGGCTCGATTATTCCTGTCTGTTGTAAATAATCTAAGGTGAGACGTTTTTCAAGACTTTTTACAAAAATAAATTTTACAACCAATAATTTAAAAGAATGATAAGTCCAAAACGAATCTAACTCAGATTTTGAAAATACACTTCGGTTGTTGCATAAATTTAAGAATTCGTCTTTATTCCTAAAATTATACTTTACAGAATCTATAATACATAAAGATGTTAATACAGAAGTATATTTTTTATTCGAACCTTCTTCTCCCATTCTGTAAAATAAAACAAAATCACCAGGATTTATATTTCTTTCGCCGCACCAAGATATATAAATTTTTTGTAAAGCATATCGATGTGGTATATTTTCTATAAAGTCAATTTTATCTTCTGTATTTAATTTTGAATCTGGTAACAACGTTGTATGAAATTGTGGATAAATTGGTACAATAAACTTTTGTTTTCTGTTATATATAATATTTGGAAAATTTTCCTTAATAGACTTAGAATGAAAATAGGATTTCAGTTCTTTTGTATAAACGACTTCTTCTTTACAAAAAGAAGTTTTTTTACCATAACGAATGAAGCCCCAAGCTTCGAATAAAGATTCAAGAGCTTTTAATTCCGGTCTATCTTCAAATAATGTAACATATATTTCATCAACATTTCTCAACAGAGCATTGTCAAAAATTATCTTTATAAATCTTTCGCCAAGTCTAAATCCTGAAGATTCAACTTTGAATGTTCCAATTTTTAAGCGCTTTTTTGGAGAAAAGACGGGGGAAATGTCTGAGTAATTTTCATTCGGTTCTTCGGTTTTTAAATATAAAAAACCTAATATATTACTTGAATCTGTACGACAAACATAGGCTTCTTCATTACATTTTGAATTGAACCAATTTATAAAACCTGGATATGCATTTTTAAATGTATCAAAGAATGGGTCTGATAAATCAATGTTCCCAAATAATTCTTTTTGAACTGCAAGCATCTTATAGCTTATTAAATCCGGATATTCGTTTGTACATTTTCTAACAAATTCGTCGATTGAGAGAATTTTATTTTTAATAGAAAGAATGCTACCCTTTTCCCTTAATTTTCGATCTTCAGTTATTAAAATATCTAAACGATTATTATAGACTTCACATAGTAATTGATTATCAATTCTATCATTTTCATTTTTAGGGTTAGGTAGTTTTTCCAAAAATGATATATTTTCATGGGCGATAGTTTTTAGCTCAGTATATGATGATAATTTAGCATCATATAATTCTTGTAGATTTTGATCTTTGAATTTCCTTAATTCTTGTACTGTGTACGGATGAATACATTTTTCATAGTTAAGTTTATCTAGCCAGTAATAAAGAATCCCTATTGATTTATTTGTAACCTTAGTGTTTTCTCTATGAATTATAATATTAGTATCTAACAAAGCTTTCATCTCATGCCTCCTAAAAAACATTTAAAAACTAATAGAATGTAATTATTCGTAATTCCTTTTTCACTTTCATAACTTCAAATACAGCTTTATATTTTCGTTGTATTCCTTTGTTTACAACTTCAATTACTGTTGCGAATTTTAAGCAATTAAATTGTTCATTAAAATCAATATCAAAGATATAATTTGTATTTATAAGAAATTGAATCATTTTAATGAACTTATCTTTACTTAATGCCTCTAGCCCTGTTATTTTTATTACACCGTTTTTTTCTTCCCTTATATATTTAAATTTTTCATCAGTAAGTGTGATTGTATACCCACCCAGAAAGGATATCTGGATTTTCATATACGGCATTTAGTCCAAATAATTGGTCTGTTTCATCAAGTCTAACAAAAGATCTTTGAATTTTATAAGATAGAAAACTACTAAACAGTAATTCATCAATGCCAACAAGAAAGTATTTATTTTCATCAAAAGAACAGCATACATATCCCTGTGGGTTATTCAAATCGTCTTCTGGGGTTGGTACACAAATTTTGTCTTTTATCTTGATGAATCTTACTCCAATACAAACTGAAAGAATGTCCTTTAAGTAATTAGAATAAGTCATATCTATATACCCAACATAACTAGGACATTTCTCTTGAGCGGCATTGATGCGATATAAATCATTTTTACTTAGATTATTGCCATATACAACGAAATACTGATTTGATAACTGGTAATTACAAAAATCTTTTTTTGGAAATTCTTTCTGTAAAAAGGTTCTTATTCGAGTATTTGATTCTCCATCATTTGTTATTATATCTCCATATGATATACTAATCTTTTCAGATATCATTAATTCCGGAAGTAATCCTTGTAATATTTCATAACCATAATATGCAGAATTTTTAGTTTTTAAACTATCATATATAAAGCATATTTCTTTCTTATCTTGAGGAATGCAAACGCCAGACCCACATAAAGAATAAA
>ERZ1026846.22-NODE-22-length-111527-cov-27.868433_pt1 | contig 111527 bp, 100 predicted proteins | sample MGYA00380153_ERZ1026846 | MGnify/ENA primary metagenome ERZ1026846 (study PRJEB33269, sample SAMEA4719789) | human gut metagenome | biome: human-associated habitat; feature: organic feature; material: feces | place: Cameroon | collected 2013-10 ...
GAACCGTTCCTTCGCGCAAACTTTACTTAAATTATTTATAATGCGTTTGCCCTGATTATCAATCAATTTATGTATCCAAAATGGAAATTATCATATATAATTAACGGAAGAAAATAAGGCTGTTGGTACAAAATTATGCACAAGGGGGACTCTATGAGATTTACAAAATCATACAAATTTAAGTTTATCGCATTCATATCATTTTTTATCATTCTCATTTCTGTTATTACAACAATGGTCGCAATCAACAATATAAAGTCAACTGCTTTTTCTGTTTTTTCTTCCCAGGGAGAATCTTTAGTAAAAAGAGCTTTATATAAAATCGACGCGGACAGATTTTCAGAGCTTGCTGAAACACTTGATGACTCTCATCCGTACTATAAAGAATTATATCAGGAACTTAGAATTATAAAATCACAGACTCAGTGCAAATTTCTTTACACAATGGTTCCAAGCGGAGGAAACAATTTTACATACATTGTAGACGGAAGCACAACACGCGTTGACACAGACAATTTTTCTCCAATAGGAACTGTTGAAGACTTATCTAGTTACGGTGAATATCCGCATATTGTATTGCAGGAAAAAGAAATCGTTATATCAGATTTTAAAAAACAAAAAGACTGGGGATGGCTAATTACAGCTTATGCTCCGATTATAAAGGACAATAATGCAATTGGATTTGTTGCCTGCGATTTTGATGCTGTTGCAATTCTTAAACTTATAGAGCAAAGCCAGATTACAATGTCGATTTGCTGCCTTGCGCTTTTTATAATCTGCATAGGAATTTTATATCTATGGATTTCTTCATTTTTCAAGAAGCTTACAGCAGTTTCATCAAGAATGAACGAAATTGCCGGCGGAGAAAGCGACCTTACTGCCAGAGTTTTAGAGTCAGGTGAAAACGAACTTACAGAAATTTCAAGAGCTTGCAACAGAATAATTGAAAATCTTCAGAAAATGATTATTTCTGAGAAAACAGCCGTTTCAAAGTTAAGCGAAAATTCAAATGTGCTTTTAAACCAGACGCACGAAACAACAAGCCTAATTGAAACGGAAGGTCAATTAATAGAAGATATTTACTCAAAGGCAAAAGAGCAGACTGAAAAAACTCAGGAAGCAAACGGAACCATCGATGATGTTGTAACTTCCGTGATTGAGCTTGACGAAAAAGCAAAAAATCAGCACGTGGCGATTCAGAATTCCACAGATGCCGTTAGCCAAATTACAAAAAACATAGAAGAAATCAACAAAAAAATTTTTGGAATCAACAGTGAATACGAAAATATTGTTCAAAAATCCAATGACGGAAAGCAATGCCAGTCCGAAGTCACAAAGAAAATTGAAGCGATTCAGGAACTTGCGACTAAGCTTTTTGAAGCGAACAAAGTGATTTCCGAAATTTCTGCGCAGACAAATTTGCTTGCCATGAACGCGGCAATTGAAGCGGCGCACGCAGGAGAAGCGGGAAAAGGATTCAGTGTAGTTGCAAACGAAATCAGAACACTTGCAACAAATTCCGCCTCCCAGACAAAATCGATAAAAGAACTTGTAGAAAACATTGAGTCGGCTGTAGAACAGATGGTTTCAGCTTCTACAAATTCTACAAAATCATTTGAAGCGCTGGAATCAAGCATAAAAAGCATGAATACTTCAATTCAAAGTGTATGCGAAAAAATGAATGAACAGAATTCAGAATCGAGCAAAATCCAAAGCATGATGCAAATTCTTCATGAAGATTCCAATGCTATTTCTGTTTCGTCCGGACAACTCAAAATAAAAAATTCGCTTCTTGAAGAGCAGGTTTCAATTCTTCAGGAAAAAGCCTCAGAAATTCTTGACGGTTCAAGCACCGCTTCTGAAAACCTTGAAAAGATGAAAAATTTTGCCGGAAAAGTAAATTCACATTCAGAAGAAAACCTTGAGCTTTCTGAATCTGTAAAGAAAATTGTTGACAGCTACAAAACTGAATAAAAAAAGCTAGTAAAAAAAGGAATAAAAATGTCTCTTGAAAATGATTTAAAGGACAAGCTCAATCCAGAGCAATACAAAGCTGTGTCTACAATTGAAGGACCGATTTTAATAATTGCAGGCGCAGGCTCTGGAAAAACCCGCGTAATCACTTACAGAATCGCCAATATGCTTGAAAAAGGAATTCCGCAAAGCCAGATTCTTGCGCTCACTTTTACAAACAAAGCCGCAAAAGAAATGGAAGAGCGCATAAAAGAGCTTACTGGAAAAAAACTGAACAATCTTACAGTCAGCACTTTTCATGCATTTGGAGTCCGAATTTTAAGACAGGAAATTACAAAGCTTGGCTACCGGGAAAATTTTTCAATTTATGATGAAACCGACAAAAAAGCTCTAATAAAAGAAAGCGGACGTGAACTGAAATTTTCAGCAGACGCAATGGATCTTTATAAAATAAGCACATTGTTCAGCGATATAAAAACCGGACGCAAAAGCTGGAATTCCGAAAGCGATATGTACAGAAGCCTTTACGAAGAATATCAGTCTGGGCTTAAGCTTTTCAATTCCGTTGACTTTGACGACTTGATTGTGCTCCCGATAAAACTTTTTAAAGAGAACCCAGAAGTTTTGGAAGCATACAGAAACAGATTCCGCTACATAATGGTTGACGAATTTCAGGACACAAGCCATCAGCAGTACGAAATGATGCATCTTCTTGCAAACAAAAATATCGCGGTCGTTGGCGATGACGACCAAAGCATTTACAGCTGGCGAGGTGCGGACTTTCAGAATATAATCAATTTTGAAAAAGATTTTCCTGATGTTACTGAAATAAGGCTTGAGCAGAATTATCGTTCAACTGGCACAATTTTGGCGGCGGCAAACGGAGTAATAAAGCACAACACAAACCGCAAAGACAAAGAACTTTGGAGCGGAAACGGAAACGGAAAACCAATCGAGCTTTATTCGCCGGAAAACGAAGCCGCAGAAGCTGACTTTATTGCAGAAGGAATTCTTGGAATCAGCGTAGACGAAAAACGCAACTATGACGACTTTGGAGTTTTAATCCGGGCAAACACACAAAGCCGTGCAATTGAAGAAGCGTTTCTTGAAAACAATATTCCATATACAATGAGCGGTGGCACAAGTTTTTTTGAGCGAAAAGAAATAAAAGACATTATCAGCTATCTGCGCGTAATAGCAAACCATGACGACGACATAAATCTTTTGCGCATAATAAACACACCGCGGCGTGGAATCGGAAAGGCTGCAATCGAATCGATAAACAAAGTCGCCTCAACAATGAATTTTTCTCTTTGGGAATCCATTCAGGCAATTTTGTCATCTTCGGAAGAGGAATGCCCTGTAAGTGAAAAAACAAAAGCGGATTTTGAAGCCTTTTCAAATATAATAGAAAATTCCAAAAGCATGCTTTCTGGAAAAGGACTTGCAAAAAAAGTTCGCGCTTTAGTAGATGAAATAAATTATTTTGACTACTTGATTTCAGAAAATCCCAAAAGCGAAAAATCCGCAAGGTTCAAATACATGAACATCGAAAGCTTAATCAAGAGCATGGAGCAATGGGAAAACAATCCAAACTATGACGACACAAGTCTTTACGCATATTTAAACAGAATCACTTTAATTTCACGGGACGACATGGACGACGAGCAGGACAAAGGCAAAGTGAATTTAATGACAATCCACGCAAGCAAGGGTCTGGAATTTCCAGTTGTATTTATTGCCGGAGCGGAAGAAGGTCTTATGCCTCATGCCCATGCTGTAGAAGAGGGCGGAGATGCGGCGATTGAAGAAGAACGGCGGCTTTTTTACGTTGCAGTTACAAGAGCAAGAGACAGGCTTTTAATTTCCTCATGCTCACACAGAAGAAAAATGACATCCACAGTTGAATGCGAGCCGAGCCGCTTCCTTAATGAAATTCCAAAAAATCTTGTTGAGTATCACGAGCCTTCAAAAGAAGTGGATGCAGAAACAGCCCACGAGCTTTTGCAAAACATGCTGAAAAACATGGCAAAGCCAAGAGTTCCAAAAATCTAACAGTTCCAAGCAAGATTGATATTTGCAAATGCAAAGTTCTTGTGTTATAATGAAAAAATGCGAATAATTTTATCGAGAACAGTTTTTACTATTTTAACGGCAGTATATGCACTGGCATTTTTTTCTTGCGCAACTTCGCCTAAGAATTCGGAATTCCTTAAAGTTGAAGACAAGCAGACTCCGCCGCCATTGCTGACAGAGCTTCCTGTTATTGAATATTCTGGAATCGGAATAAAATATGAAGTTGAGTCCATGCTGCTTCATCACTTTCTTGTTGTCCAAGACAAAGATGCAAGCGGACAGTTTGCGGCGCGGCTTCTTGATGAGGCGGCAACAGCTAAACTCAAGGTAAAGTTTCCGGCTGGAACTTACGAATGCCTTATAAAAGAAAAAGCCACAGATTCCGACCACAGCGCATTTTATGTTTATATTGACAACACGCCTTTCCGCGTTTATCCAAGCAATCCGCCGTTAGGAACCTGGGAACTTACAACAAGAGCGCCAATTTATTTTACAATTGACGAGCCGCGCACAATTCTTATCACAATTCAGGCGAATTCCGAACAAAAAACTGGTGATGTCGGAATGAACTTAGACTTTATACAGTTCGTAAAAAGGCAGTAACCAGCATTTTTATACATAAGAAAAGCCTCATTTTCGCGAGGCTTTTTCTTTTCTTTAACTTTATCTTGACTTGTAGTTAGCGTCTATCCATTTTGTGTATTCGCCGCTAAGAATGTGATTAACCCATTCTGTATTTTTTAGATACCAGTCAACAGTCGCATTCAAGCCTTCCTCAAAAGTCATTTTGCGCTGCCAGCCAAGCTCAGTTTTTATTTTTGTACAGTCAATCGCATAACGCTTGTCATGTCCCGGACGGTCTTTTACATAAGTGATTGTTTTTTCAATTTCAGAAGCAGGCTTTCCGAGTTTTTCAGCAGAAAGCTCAATCACTTTATGAAGAAGCTTTATATTCTGCCATTCATTTTCTCCGCCAATGTTATATTTCTGACCAGTGCGCCCTTTGTTTACAATAAGCCAAACTGCGCGGTTGTGATCTTCAACATAAATCCAGTCGCGGATATTGTCGCCTTTGCCATAAACAGGAAGAGGCTTTCCGTCGCGGATATTGCTAATCATAAGAGGCAGAAGTTTTTCAGGGAACTGATAAGGTCCGTAATTGTTTGTGCAGTTACTTAAAGTAAGCGGCAAACCATAAGTATGGAAATACGCCATTGCAATATGGTCAGAACTTGCCTTGCTAGAAGAATACGGAGATCGAGGATCATAAGGAGTTGTTTCTGTAAAATATCCTGTCTCACCAAGTGAACCGTAAACTTCATCTGTTGAAATATGATGAAAAAGAACATCATCCCTGAATGTTCCGTCCGGCTTTTTCCAAAAACTGCGGGCAGCATCCAAAAGTGTAAAAGTTCCCATTACATTTGTTTTTATAAAAGTTTCAGGTCCCAAGATAGAACGGTCAACGTGGCTTTCCGCAGCAAAATGAATGATTGTGTCAATGTCATACTGCTTTAAAATCCGCTCAATTTCCGGGCGGTTGCAAATATCCACTTTTTCAAAAAAATAACGCTTTCCGCCGAATTTTTTCTCAACATCTTTTAAGGACTCAAGATTTCCGGCATAAGTAAGGCAGTCAACATTCACAACATTTCCGCTAAAATCTGCATCATTAAAAAGATTTCCATTCGCTGAAGAAAGTCCAAACAAATAGTGAATAAAATTCGAGCCGATAAAACCTGCACCGCCAGTTACAAGAATATTTTTTAGTTTGCGCATTTTATTTTCCCTGCCATTTTCCATTTAAATCAAAATAATCCGCATCAAAAGAGAATGCCAGATGTTTTTTGTCTTTTTCACTTAAAAGTGGAGTTTCTCCTGCGCCAACAGACTTCCAGTCAACTCCAATTGAAGAATCATTCCACATCAAGCCGCCTTCATCTTCCGGATGATAAAAGTCCGTGCATTTGTAAGCAAAAACCGCCGAATCAGAAATCACATAAAATCCGTGGGCAAAGCCTTCTGGAATATAAAACTGATTTTGCTTTTCGCTGTCAAGGACAACTCCGTAATATTTTCCAAATGTAGCAGAACCTTTGCGCAAATCCACAGCAACATCAAAAACTTTTCCCTGCAATGAGCGCACAAGTTTTCCCTGAGGATGCCTTGTCTGAAAGTGCAGTCCGCGCAAAACGCCTTTTGACGAAGATGACTGATTGTCCTGAACAAATTTCATTTTTAGTCCGGCTTCAAAAAAATCTTTTTCACTGTAAGTTTCCAAAAAATATCCGCGGCTGTCTCCAAAGACTTTTGGCTGAATTTCATAAAGTCCTGCAAATTCTGTTCCGTCAGAAGAATAGCATTTTTTAAAGTCGAACATCAGTTTGCACCTGCGATATATTCAAGATAACGGCCGTATTCTGTTTTGTAGCCTGAAACAAGAGACAAAAGCTCTTCTTTTGAAATCCATCCGTTGCGGAATGCAATTTCTTCAATGCAACTTACATACATTCCCTGTCGTTTTTGAATTGTAGCAATAAAATTGCTTGCTTCCAAAAGTCCGTCGTAAGTTCCTGTATCAAGCCAAGCCATTCCGCGTCCAAGCAGTTCAACAGAAAGCTCTCCTCTTGAAAGGAATTCATTGTTTATAGAAGTTATTTCAATTTCACCACGGGCAGAAGGTTTTACATCAGTGGCGATTTTTACAACGTCATTTGAATAAAAGTAAAGTCCCGGAACCGCATAGTTTGATTTTGGAACTAAAGGCTTTTCTTCAATTCCTAAAACCTTTCCAGATTTATCGAATTCAACAACTCCGTAAGCTGAAGGCTCTTTTACATAATAGCCGAAAATCACACTACCCTTTCCAGATTCAACAGTTTCTTTTGCGCGCTTTAAAGTTGAAGTGAAAGACTGTCCGTAAAAAATGTTGTCGCCAAGAACCAATGCAACACTGTCATCTGCAATAAAATCTTTTCCAATAATAAAAGCATCAGCAAGTCCGCGCGGCTTTTCCTGAACTTTATATTCAAATTTCATTCCAAGCCAGCTTCCGTCTCCAAAAAGCTCTTTAAATAAAGGCAAATCTCTTGGAGTTGAAATTATAAGAACTTCTTTTATTCCCGCAAGCATAAGGCAACTTAACGGATAATAAATCATCGGCTTATCATACAACGGAAGAATCTGCTTTGAAACAGCTTTTGTGATTGGATAAAGTCTAGTTCCAGAACCGCCTGCTAAAATAATCCCCTTCATTTTAAACCTCTAAAAATTTATTTTCCTTCGTCCCATGCTTTTTTTATTAAGGAAACAGCATTTTCATCATTCTTAATATTTTCAATTGCATTCAAAAGAAACGCTGTAAAAACAAAAATAAAGAATGCGGCAAAAGTTGCAACTATAATAAATTTAATTGTTCTTTTACCAGAATCTACTACAGAAGAAAGAAGAATAGGAGCTGAAACAAATTTATCATGGCTGGCTTTAAATGTTTTTATATCTGAAGAAATCTCAAGACAATTTACAGACACAGAAATAGTTTTTATTTCCGACTTTTCATTTTCTTCTCTCCAAACAACTGGCAAACTCAAATTTCCATATTGCTCAATAATTTTATCAGCATTTTCTTCCAATGAATTAATTTTTTGCATAGCAGAATCTTCTATATAGGAGTTCGTGCTTTTTAAAAGCTCTAAAATAAAAGCATTTAATTCATTTTCTTTTTCAGCAGGAATTTTGCAAAGCAGTGTAATTCGGTCAGAAGCATTAGACGACTGAACAGAAAAAGTTCCTCCAACTACTGCTTGCTCTGCGTTTTCAAAAATATGAAAATCTCTTTGGCACTCAGAAATTACAGCAGGATCTTGCATATAATCAACAGCAGATTTAAGAACATCATATCCTGTCGCATTGAAAACACTAGCAGGCAAACGTTCTGTTTTTAGCGCATAGGAAATCGTAAGTGTTTTTTTATTCAACGAAGGAACAAATTTCGGCAGAACAAAAAGCCATGCAAAGGCGGCAAGCGCAACAGCAAGCGTTCCTATAACTACAAGTTTTCTATAGCGGACAAGAACCGCAAACAAGTCAATCAAAGAAATTTCATCTTCATTATTATTTTCGTACTGTTCAGTCATTAGTCTATTCTATTATTTATTATTTCAAAAATCAATAACAATTCAGTTTTAGTCAGTCAAACCGCTTTTAGGAATTCCAACACGGTTCAAGGGCCAGAATCTAAAGCAGGCTTTTCCAAGCATACGGCTTCTGTTTACATATTGAGGCGCAAGGCTTGTATAGTAAGTTACAGACATTGAATCCATTGGCGAAATTGAAATTAAAGTCTGCTCATAGCTATGGCGCATATCAAGAGAATTGTAGCGGTTGTCGCCCATCATAAAATAGCAGTTTTCTGGAATGTACTGAGCGTTTCCATTCTTGTCATTTGCAGGAAAAACAGGAAGATTTCTTAAATCCATTTCAAGAATGTAAAGGCAAAGTTCCTGAGCCGCCTTAAGATATTCCATGCGCACAGAATCAGTCTGCCATTTTGAAACAGGAATTTCCGAAGCTAAAAGGCTTGCATTTCTTACAAGAATCCTGCCGAATAAAAGCTTTGCCATTACATTGAGCCTAAAACTTGACTCCATATATGCGTCGCTTCCAAGCTGATTTGAAATATTATTTTCACGGTGCCAGCTGTTCAGAAACGAGTCAACCCAATCGGAGCCTCCTTTTACAGTTAAAAGCGAAATCGTTTCGTTGTTTATATTTGAAAACAAATTATAGACAAATAAATCCCGCGCTGAAAAAATTTCTTCTATAGATTTGCCTGAATTTTCTTTTGGACGCGCATAACGAGCAAATTCCTTGGAAAGTTTTTCGCATTCAGATTTTGTGCTGTTCAAGTCAAGAGTTCTGCGCTGCTCTTCAATTTTCAAAGTCGATTCAGCCTGTGATTCAGAAAGAGGAATTGTCTGTATTTTTGACTTTATCTTTGAAGAAAGCGGATTCAAATTCCAGGCAGCCCAAGAAGAGTCCTGCTCTACAGGCTTAAATTCCTGATTATCTTTTGTGCGCGAATAAAGAGTTCCGTCAAGCATATAAATCTGTTCGCCCGGAACTGCGGTTACACGCTTTACAAGAGGGTCGGCTTTTATTTCGCCGTGTTCATCTGTATTTGTCTTTAAAAGCGTAAGGCTGCACATATAAATAAACTGGCTGAAAAAAGTTTTCACTTCATTTTCACGGTCGCTTCCGTAATGCGGATTTCTAAAAACAACAATGTCGCCTCTCTTGTATTTTTGAAGATACGGAAATCCTGCGTTGCTAAGCGGAAACTTCGGACCGGCAAGAGATTTTAAAACAACAACTCTGTCTTTTATAAGAAAAGTCGGAACCATGCTTTCTGACGGAATTTCGTAAAGCTGAAAAATAAAAATGTTCAAAAGCATTATTGTAAAGACAGCCTGAAAAAGCGCGTCAATCCATTCAAGAATTTCAACGGCAACACGCTTTATTCCCTTTGGCTTTTTGCAAGGATTTGCCTTTAAAAATTCAGCCCAACCGGAATCAAGAGACGCAATCCGTTTTTCAGCAAGAAAATACTGCGCCAAAAGTGAAAGAACAAGAATCACAATCCAGGCAAAAGCGCATAAAAAATCAAAGACAGCAGGAAATCCAAATTTTCCAGAACGCTGAATAACAAAAGCCGTTATAAAAACAAAAGGCTCGTACTGAAAAACACGGCGCACAGAATTCAAGCGGCGCACTGATTTATTTTTTACAAGCTCACCGTATGAAGCAAAATAAAGAAGAACAGTAAATCCTGCGGAAAGAGGAAATGCCACGGCTGAAATATCCAAATGCATATAAAGACACAGAACAGAAAAAATTGCCGAGCAAATTAAATTAAGTTTTATAATCAACGAAAAATTTTTCATGCGGATATTCTATCACAAAACAAAATCAGTTGCCACAATTTCACCGCATGAAAAATTTATTCAAGCCATTTAGAAACAGCTTTTATTTTTCATACTTTTTCAAAGCTTCTTCTTTTTCATGGATTTTTTCTTTAAGCTCTTTTATTGAAGAAAGTTTTTCAGAAACAACGATGGAATCTTTTGAAATTGAAATTCCGTCTTCCGCAAGCTGCTCCGCAACAACCTGCCCAAGCTCCTGATATTTTTTTACAAGGTGGTTTTTCAGCTGAACAATATCAATTTTGTTAACGGACTTATCGCCAAATTCACTTATTGCAGAACCAGCTGATTTCAAACCTTTCTTAGAAACCTCAACACTTTTGTCAAGATACTGCTTTAGAGTTTTTGCAAACAACTTTTTACTAGAAGAAGTTTCTTCTGTTTTTTTCTCCTCATTGATTTCTTCTGACATTTTTCGCCTCCGATTTATTTCAATATATTTTATTGTAATTGCCATTCTCCATATTCGTCAATAAGTTCAGTCTTAAAACTAGGCATTGGATGCCATGAAATCGCAAAAGTTATATACGGATGATAATCATAAGTTTTTGAGCCGCTTCCATTTGTAACAAGACGAGGCTTAAACGAAATTGAGCCTGTCATATCCCAGTCATGCAGATTTCTTGTAATGCTGACTTTTAAAGTCTTTAGCTTGAACCCGGAGGAACGTCTGTTAAGCTGGTCTGAATCATAAAACTGACCATCTCCCCAGAAAGCAAAAGAATTCCACAAGTCAACAAACATATTTTCTTCGCCGGAAATAACATTGTCGTATTTTGTGAATCTTTGGAAATATCTGAAAATAACATTGTTTTGAGTTTCCGCGCTGAATGACAGTTCAAATGCATCATGGATTTTAAAAGTCAAGGACGGAACAAACCTAAAATAACTGTTTGTAGGACGGACGCAGTCATAGACAATTCCAGCTGTAAGAGAAGGTGCCCAGGTAATCCGCTTTTTCCAGTACTTGAAATTTTTCCCGGAAGTTGAATACGCAAGGCTTAAAGTGTAAGGAACAAAATCCTTGTCTTCTTTTGCAACCCAGCCTTCGCTTGAATCAAAATAATAGCAAGTCGTGTACTGCATTATGTACGACAGCTGAAAATCGTTCCAAGAAAAAGAAAGCTTCATTGAGTCCGAACGCTTTTCTTCCATTTCATAATTAAAGGATTCTGAAAACAAAAGTTTTCCGTTAAAAAATTTCAGCGTGGCGGACTGCTTAAAAGGATTCCAAACAAAATTGTCAGTGTCTTCGTTTTCCTGTTTTATTCCGACTTCCGCAGAAAGACTCGCATAAGGAAAAGAAAAAGCGGCGTTGAAAGTGTACTCATCAAGCTGCGGCGGAAGATTTGAAGTCAACGTCAGGGACTGCGAAAAATCATCTGTTTCTTTTGCGGCAAGTTTTGCGCTCACTGTATGGGAAGTTACTGTTTCTTCATCAGTGAGTTTCATAACCGCGTATTCCCATTCAGGCTTTTCAGCGTCTCCAATAAATTCAGTCTTGATAATTTTTATAGAAGATTTCCATGCAATGCTCGAATTCTTGAACATATCAGAATAAGCAAATGGATTTATAGAAAAATTATTGTCATTTACCAAATCCATTTTTTTAGCTTTGTAGTCCGAAAGCTTTACCGAATTTTTTGAAGTCTCGGATGTGTAGCCGTCAAGATTCGGGTGGCTTTGATAAACAGGATTGAATGTAAAATCATTTTTTGAATACACAAACGGATTTCTAAATCCCAGCTCGCTTGAAATTGTAGCAGGAACTTTTATCTGATAATAAGTCGAATAAAAATTTCCCCATTCAAAATCAGAAGGCTCAAGCAAGTCAGAAGAATTATAGTTAATTTGGGATGTAAACTGCGGAACTATTGAATAGCCAAGCTTGTATTCAATTCCCTTTATGTCAACAATATTTTCTTTTGGTTTTGGCGCAAGTTCCTGTATAGAAAAAGCAAGCACATCATCTTTTTCTTCATCTGATTTTCCTTGCTGCTCATCTTTTTCTTCTGAATTTTCTGGAATAGATTCTTTTTGCTTTGGACTTTTTAATTCTTCTGGAATTTCAAGTTCTATCGGAAACGAAGGCGAATCGAATTTTTCGTAATTTTTTTCAAACGGATATTTAAAAATAGTTCCTTCAATTTTTGCTGCGATTTTAAATGGAACAACTTGAGATGGATAAAAGAACGAACGCTCCGGGCTGTAAGTGCGCCAGTCAAATGCAGCAGAAGAGAAATCAGAATCAGTTCTGGACTTGGAATCAAATGAAATATCCGCCGACAAATTTGTAATAGACAAAGTTGAAATAAACGGCTTTACAAAATCCGGCAGAGGAACAGAATAAGAAGCATTTGCAGTCCATTCAAATGAAGAAGTCTGGGCAGAAGTATCTTCTGTGTCATTATCATCAGTTTTTGTCTGACCCAAAAGAAAATTTATCCAATCAAGATATTCAGACCTCTTTTCAAAATCTTCCGTAAAAAACGGATCGCTGTAAACCGGCATGGAAAGACTTAATGAAAACGGTTTTTTTATAGAAGCTTTTAAAAGTCCTTTATAGCGGAATGGAGATTCAATTCCAAGAAAATTAGATTTGTCCTTTTCTATTTTTCCAGCTGAAGAATAAGGAGTATATTTTCCACCCGAATAAAAAACTGTATTTGTAAACGCAAGCTGCGTTCCGGCTTCAATCGAAGAAATGTAGTCCGAAGAAGACGGCTTGTAAATGCCAGAAAGTCCAGTTGCAAACCCCATGTTCGCATAGTAATCCGCTGTGAACTTTAAATAGCTTGAAGGGTCTCCTTTAAAATCTTCATCCAAATTGTGCAGAACAAGTCCTTCCCTCTTTTGCTCCTTTAAAGTTGAAGGACGCATGAAGTTGAAAATTCCTGCCGCAAGATTGTCATCGGAAGAACTGTCAGCCTCTTGCAAAGGTTTTCTTCCAAGCAAATAAGTTGTAGTCTGAAAATAATATCCAAACCGCTCGTCATATCCAAACGCCGGGTTAAACAAAAGCTCATCCTTTGGATAATAAAAAGCCGGAAGATACAAAACCGGAATTTTTCCAACATAGACAACCGCATTCAAAAACGCAAACTCGCCTCCGGGAAGAAGCCAAATTCTTGAAGCCTTTACTTTCCAATGCGGATCTTCATCATCACAAAAAGTAAGCGCGGCATTTTTAAATGCAACAGAGCCGGAAGAATCTCTGCCAAAAATTTCAGAAGCAACAATCATTGTTGAGCCGGACGGAAGACTCAAAGCTCCGTTTCCCGCATTGAAAATTCTTCCATTGTCAAAAACACCTTCCAAAGTACCTGTGTTAAGCAAAACTGTTGAAGCAGAAATTTCCTGCTCGTCTCCACTGGTGCCAGACTTTAAAATGCGCACATTTCCTTTTGCATAAAGCATTTGTGTTGAACGATTAAAAGTTACATCGTCAGCTTTTATTTCTGTTTTTGATTTTTCTTTTTCAACAGAAAGCTTTACATTTCCAGAAAGGTGAATTTCATCTTCGCTTGTATTTTCATTTTTTTTGTATTCTGAATAATTTGCGCTTATAATTGTTACAACTGTAACTTCGCTTTGAGAAAACGCAGGCTTAAATAAAAAAAACAAAGCAAGCAAAAAAAAAGCAGTTCTTTTTCCGAAAGATGAAAGACAAAAAAACATTTTTACAAAAGCCTGTCTCTTTCTTTTTCGCGTTCAAGAAGCCGGGAAACATATTTTCCTGTGTAGCTTTCTTTTGACCTTGAAACTTCTTCTGGAGTTCCTGTCGCAATAACAGACCCGCCGCCGCTTCCTCCTTCAGGACCAAGATCAATCAAATAGTCCGCCTGGCAGATAACATCAAGATTATGTTCAATCATCACAACAGAATTTCCTTTGTCAACAAGTTTTTGAATAACGCTCATAAGCTGCTTTATGTCAACAAAGTGAAGTCCGGTCGTAGGCTCATCTAAAATATATAAAGTTTTTCCAGTTGAAGGACGTGAAAGTTCAGATGCAAGTTTTACACGCTGAGCTTCTCCTCCGCTCAAAGTAAGCGCATTCTGTCCAAGCTGAATATAGCCAAGACCAACACTTTTTAAGGTTTCAAGTTTTCTTGCAATATGCGGAATTCCAGCAAAGAAATCGGCGGCTTCTTCAATCGTCATGTCAAGAACATCGCTTATGGACTTTCCCTTGTAAAGGATATCCAAAGTTTCCTGATTGAATCTTTTTCCGTGGCAGACATCGCATGGAATAAAAACGTCAGGAAGAAAATTCATTTCAATTGTCAAAGTTCCAGCTCCCTGGCAAGCCTCGCATCTTCCGCCTTTTACATTGAAAGAAAAACGTCCGCTCTTGTAGCCCTTTGCCTTTGCTTCCGGAATACTTGCGTAAAGCTCGCGGATTTTATCAAACACACCGATGTAAGTTACAGGATTGCTTCTCGGAGTTCTTCCAATAGGGCTTTGGTCTATGCTGATCACTTTGTCAATATTTTCCAAGCCTGAAATTTTTTTGTATGCGCCAACCGGAAGCTCGCTCTTCATAATTTTATTGCTGATTGCAGGAAACAAAACATCATTCAGCAAAGTTGATTTTCCGCTGCCAGAAACTCCCGTTATGCAAGTAAAAGTTCCAAGCGGAATTTCAACGCTTACATTTTTCAAGTTGTGCTCTGTAACATTTTGAATTTTTATAAAGTTTCCGTTTCCAGTTCTTCTTTGCTTTGGAATTTCCATTCTGATTTTTCCTGCAAGATACTGGCCAGTAAGGCTTTCTGGAATTTTCATAACTTCCTGCGGAGTTCCTGCCGCCATGATTTTTCCGCCGTGGACACCAGCTCCAGGACCAATGTCAACAAGATAATCCGCGGTAAGCAAAGTCTGCTCGTCATGCTCAACAACAATCACCGTGTTGCCAAGATTTCTAAGATACAAAAGAGAATCAATAAGCCGCTGATTATCCCGCTGATGCAGACCAATCGAAGGCTCGTCCAGAATATACATAACCCCGGTAAGACCTGAGCCAATCTGAGTTGAGAGCCTTATGCGCTGCGCCTCGCCTCCGCTTAGAGTTGCAGCCGAACGCTGAAGCGTAAGATATTCAAGCCCAACATTTTTCAAGAACGAAAGGCGTGATTTTATTTCCTTTAAAATTTGCGCGGAAATCTTTTTTTCTGTTTCAGAAAGCTCTAATTTTTCAAAGAAGTCTATGGTTTCTGTAACAGAAAATTCGGTCAAGTCCCAGATATTTTTTCCGCCGACAGTAACGCCAAGAGATTCCGGGCGAAGACGTTTTCCATGGCAAGACGCACACTCTTTATGCGACATAAATTTTTCAAGAGATTCCCTTGCATTTTCTCCCCAAGCTTCATTGTAGCGGCGGCGCAAATCAGCGAAAATTCCAAGCCAAGGACGATTGTAAGAACTTGTTCCCTCACCGCTTTGCTTTTTGTAAACCCACTTTATGTTTTTCTGCGCGTCTCCGTTCCACAAAAAATCAGTCTGCTTCTTTGTAAGGTCCTTCAGCGGAGTTTCAAGAGTAAAGCCTGCTTCATTTGCAACAGCCTCGAACATCGCATGGTTCCAGGAACTTTCAGGATTGTAAGCCTGAATTCCGTACTCATTAAATGAAAGTGAAGAATCCGGCGCAATCAAATTTTTGTCGTATTCCATTTTCTCGCCAAGACCAGTACAGTCGGGGCAGGCTCCAAACGGATTGTTAAAAGAGAACATCCTAGGCTGAAGCTCTGGAATAGAAATTCCGCAGTCAGGACAGGCATTCTTCTGTGAAAAGAAAACTTCCTCTTCTATAAAATCCGCGGCAGAATCAACAGACTTTCCTTTTGCAGAAATCTCATGCACAACATTTTCATAAGCCTCATCAGTCTTATTTACGCGGCGCAAAACAATTATAACACCGTTTGAACTTTGAAGCGCAGTTTCAACTGAATCGGCAAGACGTTTTCTAATTTCAGGCTTTAAAACTATGCGGTCAACAACGATTTCAATTGTGTGCTTTTTCTGCTTGTCCAGTTTTATGGAATCTTCAAGCTCAACCATAAGCCCATCAATTCTAGCGCGCGCAAAGCCAGATTTTTTTGCGTCGTCAATAACTTTTTGATGCTCACCTTTTTTTCCGCGGATAACAGGAGAAAGAATTGTAAGTTTAGTTCCCTGCGACCAAGAAAGAATTGTTTCTATAATTTGGTCAACCGACTGTTCCTTGATTTCCCGACCGCAATTCGGACAGTGGGGTTTTCCAATTCTTGCATACAGAAGGCGGTAATAGTCATAGATTTCTGTTACAGTTCCAACCGTTGAACGCGGATTTTTATGGGTTGTCTTTTGCTCAATTGAAATCGCAGGAGAAAGCCCCGTAATCAAATCCACATCAGGCTTATCCATTCTTCCAAGGAACTGCCTTGCATAGGAAGAAAGACTTTCCATATATCTGCGCTGGCCTTCAGCAAAAAGAGTATCAAATGCAAGTGATGATTTTCCGCTGCCAGAAAGTCCGCTTATGGCAACAAGTTTATTGCGCGGAATTTCAACACTGATATTCTTTAAGTTATGCTCGCGCGCACCTTGAATTACAATTTTCTCATCGTTGAATGCGTTCATAGCCCCTTATTATAGAAGAAAAGCAGACAAATGAAAATGCCTGCATAAGTTCAAGTCAAAGCTAATATTCAGTTCTAGTTATGTTTCTAAGCCACTTTTTGCTCTTATAGAACGAGAACACCCAGGGCCACTTTACAAATTCGTCTAGGCACATAAAAAAGTAAACCCATACAACAGGAAGCTTGAATACAAAAGCTGTAAGAATTCCAGCTGTAATTCCATAGCCCCACATATCGATTGTGTCGCATATTAGACCGAATTTTGTGCATCCGCCCGCGCGGAAGATACCGGCAATAAGAGTTGTGTTAACAGCAGTTCCCATAACATAGTAGACATTTATAAAAAGCATCTGCTTTAAATAATGCATTGCCAAAGTTGAAAGCGAAGCGTATTTTAGAACAAACGGAATTGAAATAAATATCAAAAGTCCGCCAAACGCACCTGTAATAACTGTAACTTTAAGAAATTCCTTTGCACCTTTTTCAGCCTCGTCAATCTTATCCGCGCCAATCAAGTTTCCTACAATAATGCCGCCGACCGCAGCAACAGCATAGCAGAACACAGTGGCAAAGTTGCGCACAACACATACAATCGAATTCGCAGCCACAACATCAGAGCCAAGCCGCCCCATGATTGCAACGTAAGCAGAAAAAGCCGCGCCCCAGGAAACATCATTCAGCAAGGCAGGCAAAGACATCTTAAAAAAATCCTTGGCAAGAGAGCTGCTTTTTATAAACATATAGGAAAACTTAAGTTTTATGTCCTTACTCCGGGCTGAAACAATAAAGCACCCTGCAACACAAACAGCCTGAGAAATGCAAGTAGCAAGAGCAACTCCGCGGATTCCCATTTTTTCAATTCCAAAAAATCCAAAGATAAAAACCGCGTTAAGAATGATGTTCAGGAAAAATCCCACACCGTTAAAGAATGTTGCCACCGAAACATGATTCGCGCTTCTAAGCATAGAAAAGTAAGTATTTGAAACCGCCCACAAAAGATAGAACACCCAGATTATGCGAAGATATTCCGCGCCTTCTGAAATCAAAACCGGATCAGCCGTATAAACGCGCATAAGTTTTTCCGGGAACAACGATGCGCCAACAGAAAAGACAACCGCAACAGCAAGCGAGCATTTAAGCGCAATCCCTTCAATTGCCTCAAGAGCCTTAAAATCTTTTTTACCAAAATACTGAGCCGCAAGAAGAATAGAGCCTGAGCTTATTCCCGAATAAAACATAAAGACAAGACCAGAGTACTGAGTTGCAAGAGAGCCTGCCGCAATAGCGTCCTGACCTACACTGTTAAGCATTATAACATCCACAGAGCCCATCATGGCGGCGAATATATTCTGCAGAATAATAGGAAAAAGCATTTTAAGCGAATCTTTGTAAAATTGTTTGTTCATAATTTTCCCCAATTTATATTAGAAAATACATATAACATTTGTTCTAATATAATGCAACCTATAGCAAACAGATTGAGCAACAAATGCGCAAGATTAAGGAAAATGCCATCCAATCAAATTGAATAATGCCATAAAAAAAAATAGCAACGATAAAAAAAACCGGGCATACGCCCGGCACTTGTGGTAAATTTTTCAGACTAGTCAGAAAACAACGGAGTTGAAAGGTAGCGGTCTCCAGAATCTGGAAGAAGAGCCACAATAACTTTTCCTTTGTTTTCAGGGCGCTGGGCAAGAATCTTTGCAGCCTTTAGAGCAGCTCCGCTTGAAATTCCAACAAGAATTCCTTCTGACCGCGCAAAAGCTTTTCCTTCCGCAAAAGCGTCATCATTTTCTATGGCAATAATTTCATCATAAATCTTTGTGTCAAGCGTTTCAGGAACAAATCCTGCGCCGATTCCCTGAATTTTATGAGAGCCGGCAGTTCCTTTTGAAAGAACAGGGCTTGAAGCAGGCTCAACAGCAACAACTTTTACAGCAGGATTCTTCGACTTTAGGAATTCACCTACGCCGGAAACAGTTCCACCAGTGCCTGCGCCCGCAACGAAAATATCAACTTTTCCATCTGTCTGGCTCCAAATTTCAGGGCCTGTAGTTTCACGGTGCGCTTTAGGATTTGCCGGATTTACAAACTGCCCGAGAATAACAGAGCCTGGAATTGACTCTTTAAGCTCTTCTGCCTTTGCAATAGCGCCTTTCATTCCTTTTGCGCCTTCGGTAAGAACAAGCTCCGCTCCATAAGCCTTTAAAAGAGTCCGGCGTTCAACGCTCATTGTCTCAGGCAAAGTCAAAATAGCCTTGTATCCTTTTGCAGCGGCAACAGCGGCAAGCCCGATTCCTGTGTTTCCAGAAGTAGGTTCAATTATAGAAGCTCCAGGTTTTAAAATGCCTTTTTTTTCTGCGTCTTCAATCATTGCAAGCGCGATTCTGTCTTTTACGCTTCCGGCCGGATTCAGATATTCCAGCTTTGCAAGCAGAGTTGCGTTTTCAATGCCACTAGCCTTTGAGTAATTGTTGAGCTTTAGAATCGGTGTGTTTCCAATCAGTTCTACTACGCTTTCCTTAATGTCTGCCATATCCGGCCTCCTGAAAGTTTATATTCCTACTTAAAATATAGGTTTTATGCAAGTATATTAACCTCTATTTCCTATTAAGTCAATGGGGTTTTTATATTTTATCATTCAAATTGCGCGTTTTAGATAGGTCTGCCCCAAATTTAAAAATGGATGAGCCAAATTCTTGCGCATAAGTGCGCCTTAGCCAGACATATTTTGCTCTTGGACAGTCAGGATAAACTTTTTGTACGCAGAATATTCTATCTTTGTATGCTCAACAAAATCTTTTTGTACGCAAAATATTTTACTATTAGGCGATTAGGATAATACTTTTGTACGAAGAGTTTAACAAAATCTGCTTATATTACCCAGTCGCTTACACTTTCAGGCTTTAAAAGGTCGGAAATTTTTACGCTGTATAGATAGTTGGAAATTATAGTGTCCAGTTTTTCCCACATGGGGAGCGTCTTGCATTCTGCGGAACGTGGACAGGTTTCAGCGTTTTCTTCAAGGCAAGTAACAGGGGCTAAAGTTCCTTCCGTAAGTTTTAGGATTTCTCCAACGGAATATTCGTCAGCATCTTTTGTAAGCCTGTAGCCGCCTTTTTTTCCGCGCAAGCCTTCTACAAGACCAGCCTTAACCAAAAGAGCCACAATGCTTTCAAGATATTTTAGCGACACATCCTGATTCTCAGCAATGACATTCAATGGAACAAACTCGTCCTTTCCGTGCGAACAAAGTTCTATTATAACACGAAGCGCATAACGCCCTCTTGTTGAAATCAGCATAAACCGTAACCTCTTTTTTATTTTCCTATCTTACCACAAGGATTTTTAATTTTCAATGCGCTTTTTTGGAGGAAAGACATTCTTCCGCCTCTTAAATTGCCCTTTAAATACTGCACTAAATGCCTCCTTATTAGTGCGCTCATCAACACCCATTTAGTGCAGTAATTGCCTCATTATTAGCGTACTAATCAACACCTTATTACTGTAGTATTGCTTTATTTATTTTTTGTTTGGATTCTTAGGGGGGGGGAGCCCTAATCAACGCTGGGAAAGACAGGTTGTTTGGAGGAAAGGAAACGGCTATAAAATTGATTCGCTTTCGAATTAGATGGTTCTCTTTCCTCCAAAAACCAAAAGGTCAAAATTCGAGTTTTGTAAATTTACTGTCATTGCCGTGCTTGACACTGCAATCTTGCTAAAAAAACACAAGGAATTATCGGATCAAGCCTGATAATGACTAGAAATTTCAAGAAATCCTAAAATTCGACATTCGACCTAAAAAATGAAACTTAACAGCGTGAAATGTGTCTAACAAGGCATGGAAAACGGAATTAACACAGTCTCTGTATATGGAGATTCAATTTTAAAGGGCGCAGTTACAGGAACAGGAAGCGGGCACCTCTTTGACATAACAAAGAATGACAGCCTTTCACTTGCAGCTGCAAAACTAGGATTTAAGCTGAACAACCAAAGCGTATTCGGAAACATAATCACCAAAAGCTACAAGAGGTTTTTGCGTGATGCTGAGCGGAATGCGCTTGGCGACCTTGCAATAATAGAATCCGGCGGAAACGACTGCGACTATGACTGGGCGCAAGTATGCTCCGGGGAAAACTTAAATCCACGTGTAGGCATAGACGAATTTATAAGCACGATAGACAAAATGGCAAAAACCTGCCGACAAAACGGAACAACGCCGCTCATTATGACAATGCCGCCTCTTGTTCCAGACCGATGGCTTTTGCACATTTGCCGAGGATATGACGAAGAAAAAGTAAAGGCGTTTGTGAACTCGGACATTATGACGCTGTACCAAAACCACGAAACATACAATGCGCATCTTGTTAAATACAGTTTTCAAAACAACGTGCAGATTGTGGACATGAGGCTTGCATTTCTTGAGTCCAAAAAAGACAAAGAGCTTATGTGCCAGGACGGAATCCACCCAAACGAAGCCGGCTACAGATTCATGGCGGAAATCTGGGAAAAAGAGCTTCCAAAAATCAAAAACGAGTTTCCAAAATAGTGAAATTTAAGTTTTTTGTTAATTTAAGCTAATCACTGTTCATTTTCTTGACTTTTTGAAATTGTTGCTTTATCATTTATAAAACTAAAAGGAGAAACAAAAACTTTATGGCTTTGTTTTTCTGAAAAAACATTGGAGGCTCTTATGTTTAAGGGTAAATTGGCTGCTGCAGTAGCTGTTGTATCATTGGCACTTGCTTCTAGCGCATTTGCTACAAAGGTTGGACCTGGTCTTGGTTATGTTGTTTTCGGAGATCAGAACGGACCTGTTTATGACTTGATTGCCGCAACAACAAACGGCACATTCTGTTCACAGTTTTTCGCTATTACATTCGGAACTTCTGGATATAGCGGAGGACTTATCGGAATGGAAGAAACAGACAAGTTCATCGCAGACAACATGGATGCACTTGCAACAGACATCGCTATGGGCGAAGGCGAATATGTTGACACACTTTCAACAATGCTCAACGTTTCTGACAGTGTAGCTTTCAAAGCTGCTCTTCAGGCAAACTTTGACAACATCTTCTCTTCTTCAGACGTATCTGCAACTGAAGTAAGCGGAAAGATTTACTCACTTGTTGGCTAAGTTGGACTTTTCGTCTAAAAGAACAGGGTACGGCCGCAAAGTCGTACCCTGTTTGTTTTTACTCGCAGCTTCATTTTTCCTGCCACTATTTGCAGATGAAAAAAGCCCCGCAAAAGAAAGTGCAGATGCCGTAGACTTTTCAGGAAAACTAGAAGCAATTTCAAAGCTAGCCCCTACAGAGCCAGCTCCCGGCTACGAAAAAAAAGCACAGGAAGCTGTGGACAAAGCATTTTCCATGGAGCTTTATAACGCGCCATATTGGAAAACACTTCTTCATTACAAGCCTTCTCCATTCCACAAAAACAAGAGCCTTGTGGACGACCCGATGTTTTTCTGTGCAAAAAAAGGCAAGACAAATCCAAAGGCAGAGCTAGAAGGTACTATAAAAGCATTCTTTTCTCCTGCGCCCGGCAAAGATGAACGGCATGCAATCGAGCGTTTTCCTGGCAGATTTAAATGGATTTGCGACCAGCTGAATCTTTCAAAAGAGGATTTTCCTTATGATGGAGACGCATATTATCAGTCGATTGTGCGGAAAGTAAATCCCGGGGACGTTTACCTTATATTCCCGGCAGGCTTTCTAAAAAATCCGGCTTCAGTTTTCGGACACACATTTTTGCTCATGGAATCCAAAGGACAGTCGCGTCTTCTTGCAAACTCAATAAACTATGGAGCTGTTACAAATGTAACCGGCGGTGTAATGTATGCAGTTCTTGGACTTGTAGGAGGATTCCGCGGATATTTTGCCTTTGTGCCTTACTACGAAAAAATCAAGCAGTATGCCAATATGGATATGCGCGATATATGGGAATACCGCTTGAATTTTTCAGAAGAAGAAAAAGACAGAATGCTACGTCATATATTTGACCTTTCAGGTATTTACTCGCGTTACTTTTTTATAAGCGAAAACTGCTCATACAACCTTTTATTTCTTATAGAAGCCGCAAAGCCAGAAACAGACATAACGAATATTTTAAGCGGCGTTGTAGAGCCAATAGAAACTGTAAAGACCATCTGCGAAACAGGACTTGCAGATAAAACTGACTACAGACCTTCCGTGTACTCAAAACTGGAATTTCAAAAGACACAGCTTACACGGAAGCAAAACAAATATGTAAAAGACGTTTGTTACGGGAAAAAGACAGCACAGGACTTCCCATTCGGCGACTTGCCAAAAGAAAAACAGGCTGAAATTTGGGAACAGGCATCCGACTATCTTACTTCCCTCTTGAACAGCCGGAAAATTTCATCAGATGAATACAGACCGCGGTTTGTTTCAGTTCTTTCAGAGCGTAGAAAGCTAGGCAAGATAGAATCCAGCACAAAAATAACAGAGCCTCCGCACCCGGAAAAAGCACATGGCTCCAAAAAGATTTCCATTCACGGCGGAAAAGACATAGAAGGCGCATACACAGGCTTGGAATTTCGTCTTACAGCGCACGAACAGCTTGAAAATCCTGCAGGATACGCTTCAAATTCAGAACTTGTGTTCGGTGAAATTGACCTTAGAGTGCATCCGCAGGAAACAGACTTTTATTTAAAGAAAGCACTGATTGCCTCGGTAATCTCGCTGCCGGTTTCTGACTTGTATTTTTTCAACGGCGCAATGAATATCGTAGTCGGACTTGACTCTAACCCAAATGAAGACAAGGAAGAAGATCTTGCGTTCAGAGTAAAAGCAATGTTCGGAACAAGCATAAAGCCAGCTTATTGGATTCAGCCTTACTTTCTTGCAGGATTTGATGCTTATGCTTCTCCAAAGTATGAAAGGAAGCATTTTTATGCAGATCCGCTTATTGGCGCAGAAGTCGGCTTTATAACAACGGCAGGAATCTGGAAAAACAAGATTGCGGCAAGCGCGCTTCAGTCTCCGTTCGACAAAGACCATTTAAGGATTCAGGCAAGCGTAAATGAAGGCTTTAACCTTGCCCAGAACATTTCGCTCAAGGGCGGATACTCTTTTAATATGGACTGGGACGAGAGATGGCATGAGTTCACGGTTTCGTTCAACGCATATTTTTAGAGATTGTTAACACAGTTTTTTACAGAAACATCGTAGTATCAAGCATGGCAACGACACGGAATAAGATTCCCCGATCAAGTCATGGAATGACAAAAATATATCATATTAAAATTTTTACCGGACATAAAAAAGCTCCTATATAAATTCTACAGGAGCCTTTTTAATTTGCCAATAAATTTATCGTTTTTATAGCAACAATGTTTTACGATAATCCCAATTAAACTTTAAAGCGGTCAATCTCGTTGGCAATATCCGAAATAGAGCCTTTTACCTTTGAAGAAATCTCGCTTAAGGCGGCACCAGTTTCGTTTATTTTCTTTGCGCCAACCGCCATTTCATCCATGCTTTCCTTCATAACCATTGTGGCATCCTGAAGCCGTTTTACTTCCTCAAGAATCGCCTGATTTCCGGCTGACATTTCAGAAGAGGCGTTGCGAACTTCGGAAGAACTGTCGTTCATGGAATGAAGAGCCTCGTTTATCTGCTTAGAGCCTTCGGTCTGTTCTTCCATTGCCGACTTAATCTGAACAACAAGCTGGTCTGTATCCTTGATTTTCTTGGAAACATTTTCAAAAGCCGAACTTGATTCCGCGGAAGAAGCAACAACTTCATCGATAGATTCACGGATATTGTTAAGCTGGTCGCCGATTGTCTTTGACTGCGAAGTGGAAGTTTCTGAAAGCTTGCGGATTTCGTCTGCTACAACACTGAATCCTTTTCCGGCTTCACCTGCGTGGGCGGCTTCGATTGCGGCATTCATGGCAAGAAGGTTTGTCTGGCTTGCAATTGAAGAAATGGCGGCGTTTGCCTCCTGAAGCATTGCGGACTGCTTTTCAATTTTTTCTATCTGCTCGTTTACGACTTGCTGCTTAGAAAATCCGTTCTGCGCATCAGACTGAAGCTCGCTGAATGAAGAAGCCATTTTGTCAACGGACTGATTTACAGAAGAAATGTTTCCAATCATCTGCTCAACAGCAGCGGAAGCCTGGCTTACACCTGCGGTCTGGTTTTCAATCATTCTTTCAAGCGAAGAAATATTTGAAGCGATTTCATTTACAGCCCCGGCGGTTTCTTCAACACTTGAGCTTTGGCTTACAATCTGGTTTCTTACACTGTCAATGTTTGCAAGAATCTGCGTGATTGCACTGGAAGTATTTTGAGTGCTTTCTTCAAGAACTTCTCCTGCACTAGAAAGTTCATTCTTAGAATTTTTTACATCGGAAATAATTTCCTGCAATTTGCCAACAAATTTATTGAATCCTTTTACAACAAAGCCGATTTCGTTGTCGGAATTTATTTCAATTCTTTGTGTAAGGTCGGCATTGCCTGAAGCGATTTTTGTTATTGCGTAGTCAAGTTTATTCAATGGCCTTATTGCGCGGTACACAAGGAAGCCTGATATGCTTACAAGAAGAATCGCGCTTATAATAGAAAGCCAAGTCATCTGCCCCATCATTGAAGTAATTGAAGAATAGATTTCCTTCTGCTGGATTGAAACTGCTATTGACCATGAAGTTCCTTCTACCGGCATAAAGGTAATAAATTCCAACTCGTCATAAATTCCCTTTATCCAGGCATGTCCTGTCTCACGGCTAACCATTCTTTTGGCAAGTTCGCCCATATCCTCGTGCCCTTCAGAATAGCCTGTAAGGAAGTTGCGGTTGTTAATCCAGTCTCTGTTCGGGTGGGAAATAACGGTTCCATCATCGGCAAGAACAAACGGATATCCTGTGTTTCCAACTTTTATATTGCTGATGATTTCACCAATATGTTGTGACTGCATTACGCCACAAAAAAGACCGATGTTCTTTCCGTTGCGAACAATTGCGCGCGTTACATGGAGTACAGATTGTCCGGTCGTTCTTGAGACTACAGGATCATCAATGAACCTTTCCTTTCCATCTTGCATTATCGCCTTGAAATAAGGGCGATCGGAAATGTCGGTGCGCTTTCCTGTATCCGTATAGGCGATTCCGTCCGGACCACAGAGCATTATGTAATCAAACTCGGCTATGCGGTGATCTGCATGCGAAACAAGCCATTCACGCATTTCGGCAAGGCTTCCATCCTGAGCCACATCTGAATTCACATAGAAATTCATAGCATGGTAATAGGCGTCAATTTTTTCTGAAATTACCTGCGAATAAGCCTTTACAACAACCCCATAGTCATTTGCTGAATCCTCAAGCACAGACTTTTTTGTGATTTCTCCTGTTATAATAATCTGCAGAAAATTAAAAAATACAATTGAAATGCCTGAAAAAAGAACAAGCCTGAATACCAGGCTCTTGCGTTTTTCGGTGTTTGACGAAGTGTTTTCTCCCATAAATAACAGATTCCTCCTTAAAAATACAGGCCACTAAAAACCTCAAGCTTTTAGTGGCTTGCAACAATACACTTGATTTAAATTATATAACAAAATTTTTGTCTGTCAACATTTTTTACAAGCCCCGTCTAATAAAAAATTATTTTCCTAAATCAAGGATGCGGCGGTTCCAGTCCTTTGGAGGATCCTCGATTATGCTCCAGTCAAAGTCAAGAATTCCGTGCGGAGGAAAAAGAGGCTTTGGAGGCGGAGGGGTCTTTTTCAGATTTTCAGCAAGAATTTCTTCAAGTGATTTTCCTTTTTCAAGCGTTAAATACGGCTCGCCGAATGCGCAGATTGTTGAGTAAACAGACTCCTGAGGAACTTGAATTCCATTTAAATCACTTGAAGATTTTATTTTTAAAACTGAATTAAAAGTACAGTCAGCAGGAAAAGAAGAAATTTTTTTCACACTGCGGATTTTGGTTCTGCGCCCTGTAACGCAAGTAAAAATTTGCCCGGCGACAACAAGATGCTTTGGAACAGAATATTCACTTCCTGCGTCGGAAAAAAAAGCCTGGGCTGAACTGTCGTATTCCATGTCGGTTTTCCAGTAGCGGATTTGGTAAACTGCGGAATCCGTGGAAAAATAAGACAAAAGTTCCTTGCTTGAAACAGGCGGACTTATTAAAATTCCAGAAGCGTTTCCTGAATCTTTCCAAAATCCAGAAAGTCCTGCTTCCCCGCTTTGCCTTATGACGAATTTCAGAAAAAGCTTGTCTCCAATCACGGCAACCGGCACATTGTAAATTTCTTTTCTATTCGGATATTTTATTTCAAGATTCCAGGCGCCGGACGTAATTCCATTTGCATAAAGAAGTGAGCCGTCATCTTGCAAAACACCCTTTCCGTCTGACTGCAAAAAAAGCTCATCCGTAAGCGGAACATATTTTATGCTGATTTCCTGCGCCGGATTTTTTGAAGTTGTGTTATTTACGTTCCGTGGATTTTTTTCTGAATAAAGGCTGCTTTCTGCCGCGCGGTCATCGTACCAAGTGTAGAAAGATCTAAGCACAGCCTGTGGAATTGCGCCTCCGTCATCAGAAACATAGCCTGAATCAAAGACAAAATACCGGCTGGAATTTTTCCAAACGCCTTTTAAAAGTGCCGGGACTTCTTCCTGCGAAAAAACTTTGAATGAGAAAATTAAAAAAGCAAATGTTAGAAATTTTCTTTTAAAGACCATTTTTCCCCGATAACGTCTCTCATTGAGTATCGGAAAATTTGACGCTCATCAAAAGATTTTTGAATGAGAGAATCAATTTCCATGGAATCATAAATTTTCTTTGCTTCTTCTATAGTTGCGCGCAAAACAGGATGCTTTGGGCTGAACAAAACGCAGCAGTCTTCATACGGAAGAATTGAAGTTTCGTAAGTTCCTATGAAATTCGCAGTGTCCATGATTTCTTCTTTGTCCAAGCCAATCAGAGGACGAACCAAAGGTTTTTCTGCAAAGCTTTCTGTAACTGCAAGATTTTCAATTGTCTGGCTTGCAACCTGCCCCAAACTTTCGCCTGTAATTATGCAGTCGCAGTTAATCCGCTCGGCAAGCATATTGGCGGCTTTCATCATACAAAGGCGGAGCATCAATGTTGAGTAGGCTTCCGGTGCTTTTTGTTTTATTTTCATCTGAACTTCTGTAAAAGAAATCACGTTAAGATGAGTGTCGTTTCCATACTGCGCGATGATTTTTGCAAGATCCTGGACTTTCTGCTGGGCTTCTTCCGAAGTGTATGGATAAGAATGAAAATAAACACATTCAACTTTCATTCCGCGGCGCATCATTCTGTAGCCCGCAACAGGACTGTCAATTCCGCCTGAAAGAAGCAAAAGACCTTTTCCGCTCACGCCAACTGGAAGACCACGGCAAGTTTTTTTCTGGGAACAGTAAACATAGCATTTTTCGCGCACTTCAATATTAATGGAAACGTCCGGCTTGTGAACATCAACATCAAGAGTTCCGTCATCAAAAAGAACTCCGGCAACTTCCGTGGCAATCTCGTAGGAATTAAGCGGAAAATCTTTGTCTTCACGGCGCGCTTCAATTTTAAAAGTCTTTGCTCCGTTTGATTTTGCAACTTCTCCTTCTTTTCTGACTGCAATTTTTATAGCTTCAAGATTTTTTTCAACAGCCTGAACTTTTGCCCAGCCGGTAATTCCAATCAAATGATCAAGCGCATACTCAACTGCGCCGCAAGAATTTTTTGTGCAGTAAATGTAAAGCCGCCCGGAAAGAAGTTTTACTTTTGCCTCGACAGTTTCCAAAGCAAGCCGGATATTGCACAAAAGCTGTTTTTCAAAAATACGGATATTTCCGCCTTTAAGTGTAAGCTCGCCAAGCTTTCCAAGATAAGTTTCTGTATAAAAATTTGTGTCAATTTCAGTTTTCATTTTTTAAGCCGTTAAAATCTTATTGTTACGCCAAAGTTAAAGAAAAGATTAAGTTTGTTTGTAAGTTGAGAAATCCAGGCATCTTTAAATCCGTCCACAATTGCTTTTGCCTCAGCTGAATCCAAATCGTATTTTTCTCCGTCCTTTGATTTGCGGAATCCAATGATGTCGCCAGTTCCGCCGCCGTTTCCGTCATCATCTTTTTCGTAAACTGGAATTATGTCTTCATTTCCACCTGGGAACATCTGGTTTGAAACTCCATAATTGTGAATGTATTCAAATGTGCAGCCGGCATTCAAGGAAACGCGCGTTCCTTTTTTTGTAGGCTTAAAATCGTACTTTACATTCAACGAAGACTGAAGCGTAAACTGAACGTGCTTTTGGTTCAGCCAGTTCATGGAATCCCAAGCGGAAGAAACGTGGTTGCCGGAATTTGAATTATTTGCGGCAAACATCGAATGAGTGTAAACCGAGCCGTCTGTTGAATAAACATTTTTGTCTGCGCAAAGATAAATCATGGCTTCTTCTGTGTCCAAAGTTTCGCAGACATTTCCGTGGCGTGAATAAGTTGTTCCCATTGACAAAGTGAGCTGCTTAAAAGGCTTTATGTCAACGGAAAATTTTACAGCGTCTGAGTTCGGTTCATACTGCGAGCCAATCAAAACACCGGCATTTGTACAGTTCTGATAGTTTATTGTTGAAGATGAAATTGAAGCCAAACTGTCGCTGTCATACTGCCAGTGGCTGTAAGTATACGGAAGCACAAAAGTGTAGTTAAAATCCAGCCGGTCAAGGAATGAATTTGCCGGAGTGTAAATAAGCCCGGTTTTTGCAGCAAGCCTGTACTTTGAATCGAAATTCAATTTAAAGAAATCTTCCGCCGGAAAATCATCGCACATAACGTCAGTTTCCCACAAAATCCCAGGAGCAGGCTTTATGTCGATTAAAAGTCCCATCGCAAGATTGTCGCTCGCACCTCCAACTCCCTGAGCAACCATATAAGGAACCGGCAAAATGTAAGAAAGATCAAGGCGGTTTCCGTAGACTGCACTTTCATAAAATGAAACTTTCAAAAAATCAAAAGGCTCATATCCAATTGCATGGAACGCCATTATTTTATCTGGAGCCAAAGTTGAAAGGTCGCCGTCATAAGATGAAGTTGCGCCAATCATTGAAAGTTCCTGAACATAAGAAAGTTTGTCGTGCAAATATGTGAGCGAAAGGTTTCCTGAATGATAGCTTGTGTCGTTAAGCGAAAGTCCTTCATTTATAAATGCTGAATATCCGCTTCTGTAAATTCCGCCCTGAACAAAAAGATTTTTGTAGCCAAGCGCAATGATACTATTCACGTCAAGGTACATTTCAATAGGGCCGACTTCAGTGGCATCAAAAATAGAATCGTGGAATGAATTTGAATACTGCGGCATAAAGTCTATATCAGTCGCATTCGAAACCGCAAAGCCCGCTCCGTATCCAAGCGAAACAAAATCATCTTTAAAACCCAAGTCGCCTTTTATTGCAGGATAAAGCGCAAGCATTTTTGAAGTGCTAAAGGACTGCTTTTCATTCTTTTCGTTCTTTTCGTTCTTTTCTTCCATTTCATGCTTAATGAAAAAATCAGTTTCAAAAGTTATGTGGTAAGGCTTGCCGGTTACGCGCTCATAAATTTCAGTTGCAATTTCCTTGTCTTTTTCGCAGCCGGTTTCAATTACTTCCTGAAGAATCGACTTTACATTTGCAAGCGGATAAGGACGGATTGGAGGCACATTTGAAACAAGCCCGCGGTTTTCCCAAATTAATGCGTACTTATAAAATTCGTCTGACGGGTCAACAGAAACTTGAGAAAAACAAAAAGCTCCAGCAAAAGCAAAAACAGCGGCAAAAAAAAGTTTTCTTAATTTCATTAATATTTCCTTCAATTAATTACAAAATTTTTATATTCGCGGCAAAAGCAACTTCAAATCCATTTTCATTTCTGCCGCTTTCATTATTGTAATTTATAATAAACGTATATGACGGCTGAAATACAAAAGTTATATTTTCCTTAGGGCTGAAAGTTCCGCGCAAAGAAACAACATTCACATATTCGTTAGTTCCAGACGGCGTAGAAGCTTTCTGTCTTTTTTTTGCCTCATCGCTTCCTTGAGAATCAGAATCCGGGAAAATCCAGTTCTCGCGGTTTTTCTTGCCATCATCGCTGTCGTCAATTACGTATTCATTTCCTTCGTGCCAACCAAGATTCTTGAAAATTTTTGTGCCGGAATTTTTTCCGCAAGCCTTTAAAAGATAAGACGCGCCCAAAGACCATTTTGCAGGCTTTTCATATTCAATGCTCAGCTTGCCGGAAACAGTATCCGGACCAAAGGGAGTTCCAATCCATTCATAGAAAACATATTTTGTGTCGCCAAGATTTTCGCGGTAGTTGCGCACCATGCTCCAGTCAGGGCTTTCCTTTATGTACATATATGCGTCTGTGTAAGTTCCTTCAAGCCAAAAGTGAAAATATCCGTCATTGCAAGGGACAAAGGATTCGATTCCGCCTTGAAAAGCAAGTCCGTTCGGCGTTGTGTCGTCTTTAAAGTTTGAAGTTTCATATACAGTCTGAAACTGCGTCATTGCAAATTCGCCGTACAGCCTCAAAAATTTTACAGGCGTGTAGGCAAGCTTTAGGGCAAGATAATCGCAGGTATTGCTTTCGTTGCTTCCATAGTCACGCCAAGCTGCAAATCCGTGGTAAATTGTCCAAGGATTCAAATAGCGAAGTTCCATCGGCGCAAAAACAAGCAAAGATTCCCTTGCGGTAAACTGAAGTTTCTTAAAAAAGCGGAAATTGATTTCGTGCGAGTAAAGATATTTGTCCACATTGAACTGATTTACATTCATGGAATACCTGAAATTCGGCGTGTAAAAGCCAAGTTCCAAATAGCTAGAGCCTGTAAAATATCTGCTTTGCACAATGCTTCCACTCAGCGAGCGGGTAAAATCAGAAGCTCCTCTTCCAATCTGAAAAGTCAAAGCCGCGTTTTCTGTAAAATTATGGCTTGTGCTGAAATATCCTGTGTCCGGGAAATTTATGTCGATTTCATCAGCCGCAAGTGGAACGCTCAAAAAATTATCATTATCTTCTTTTGTGTTTTTATTCAGCGCGAGTTTTCCTTCAAACATCATTGTAAAATAATCCGCGCCTTCAATTTTTACAGGAATATAAAGGAAGTCGCCTTTATCATAGCGTCCGTAGTTCCACTCCAAATCATCGTTCTGCTTGTAATAGCCTTCCGCATTGAGTTCAACTTCAAAGCCAAGCTTTATAAAATCCGGTCCGAACTCAAAAGATTCCTGCGAACAATAATTTTTTATTCTGTCATACTGAAGTTTTCCGGCGGAACTCAAAGAGCTGTATTCGGCTTCATCAAGAAAAAAAAGAATTTCTCCAACACTCAAAGGCGATCGGTCTGTAAAATCAAGCCTGCCCTCTTCCATTGAAACAGCGGCAAGTGCGTCATAAATCCAGTGTCCGTTTTTTACAAGTTCATTTTTTCCGCGTGCAAAAGAAAAGAACGGCACGTAAAGCAAAATAATCCAAAGAAATTTTTTAAATGAACTTAAAATTTTCATAGAAGCCAATTTTACTTGATTCTTGCAGAAAGTACAAGTATAGAGTAAAATTGATAGAATATGAAAATCGCGATGTTTACAGACGCATACTTTCCGCGCATAAACGGAGTTACAGTTTCTGTCCAGTCTTTTGCGGAAGGACTTTGCAAGCTTGGACACGAAGTCTGTGTTGTCTGCCTTGAATATACAGAAGAACAGCAAAAAAGTTCTTTCTTTGACGAAAAAACAAATGACGATAAGTCGCCGTTTAAAATTTTAAGAGTTCCGTCTGCTTGGATTGCATTTTCAAAAGAAGACAGAATGATGCGGCTGGACAAATGGCATCTAGTAAAAAAATCCATGGACGAATTTCAGCCTGACGTAATCCATATTAATTCAGAATGGACAATCGGATATTTTGGAGCAATTTACTGCCGCCATCGCCATGTTCCTTTTGTATTCACATTCCACACGCTTTGGGAAGATTATCTTGCAAACTACATAAACTTTGTTCCTGCCCGCGGACTAAAAAAAATCGGAATGGAAGTCGTTCGCTTTTATTTAAAGAGAGCCGACGTGATTATCGCTCCGACAAAGCGGATTGCAGAAGTCGTGGACAGATACGGAATAAAACGCCAAGTGAACATTCTTCCAACAGGAATTCCAGACAGCAAACTTGAGTACGATGAAAAAAAATCAAATGAAGTTTACGCAACGCTTTTCAAAAAGTTTCCAGAATTAAAGGAAAGAAAAATCCTTCTTTTTGTAGGACGCATTGTAAAGGAAAAAAACCTTCCGTTTCTTTTTGATGTCTTGGAAAAAGTTCAGGAATCCCAGCCGGACACTGCGCTTTTGTTCGTGGGCGGAGGTCCCTTCTTGAATGAACTGAAAGAATTGGCAAAATCACATGGACTTGAAAAATCAGTTTTCTTTACAGGATATATCAACGGAAACGATTTGATTTACTTTTACAAGATGGCTTCGGTCTTTACATTTCCGAGCAAAACGGAAACACAGGGGCTTGTTACAGTTGAAGCGATGCTTTCCGCGCTGCCGGTTGTCGCAATCGGAGAAATGGGCACCATCGATGTGATGCAGGGAAACAACGGCGGCTTTATGGTAAAAGATGATGTGGAAGAATTTTCACAGAAGACGCTGGAACTTTTGCAAAACGAATCCCTTCACAAGGAAAAATCAGAGCAGGCCTTGGAATGGGGAAGCAAATGGAAAATTTCTTATCTTACGCCGAAACTGATTGAATGCTACCAAAAAGCAATCGACATCTGCAAAGAAAGGGAAAGCAAGTGACGGCGGAAGAAAAAAGCAAAGTCTACAATTTTCTAAAAACAGCCTCTTCCTGGAGCTACGGTTATCCGTCGCCGGATTTTAAGGAAACTCCAGAATTTGAAGACGACATAGAAATCCCAGAAGAACATGAAGAAATAAAAACGCAAGAGCATGCTCAAGTTCAGCCGAATACTTCGCAAATTCCTGCAGAACAAAACTCAGCTGAAAAAGCTCCATCTCAAGGAGCAACACTCGAATCAATCGCGACAAAAATCGCTTCGTGCAAAAACTGCATTCTATGCAAGGCAAGGACAAACACAGTTCCGGGCGAAGGCGTTGAAAATCCGTATGTAATGGTAATAGGCGAAGGTCCGGGCGAAGACGAAGACAAAACAGGGCGTCCGTTTGTTGGAAAAGCAGGACAGCTTCTTGATAAAATGCTTGCGGCGATTTCTCTTGGGCGCACAACAAACTGCTACATTGCAAACATCGTAAAATGCCGCCCGCCAATGAACAGAACACCAATGCCTGACGAAGCCCACGCCTGCTCAGGCTATCTTCAGGCGCAGATTCATATTTTAAAGCCAAAGTACATTCTTGCAATGGGACGCACGGCGGTTCAGAATCTTCTGGATACACAGGAAGGAATAAATTCTCTCCGCGGAAAATGGCTTGAATACAGCCTTGGCGAAACAAAAATACCATTGCTTGCAACTTATCATCCAAGCGCGCTTTTACGAAACGAAAGCCTCAAGCGTCCTGCCTGGGAAGATTTAAAAGTTTTCAAATCCCGCATCTTAAAAGAAATCCCGAACTACGCGGAAAAATTCTATGCAGAATGATTCTCCCGCCATGAATTCAGCGTACATCGACGTAATTCTGAACGTTCCGCTGAACCAGACTTTCACCTACAAAATACCGGAAGGCACACAGAACATTGAAAATCCGTTCGGGCTACGGGTTGAAGTAAAATTCGGAAACAGAAAAACTTCAGGCTTTGTTGCCGCCGTCCATAAAACTTTGCCGCAAAACTGCGCTGTTTCAGAAGAAAAAATCCGCACAGCAATTCGCTACATAGACCAAATTCCGCTTTTGACAAAAGAGCTTTTGGAGCTTGCGGAATTTATGAGCGGCTACTATATTGCGTCAATCGGAGAATGCGTGTTTGCGATGATTCCTTCAGGCAAGCGCGAAACTGAAATTCCAGGACTTTCTTTTTCGGAAGATGAATCTGGATTTAAAAGAAAAGACCTGAGCGAAGAACAAAAAAACGCAGTGAACGGAATTCTTTCTTCAACTGAAAAATTCCACTACCTTTACGGAACAACAGGAAGCGGCAAAACAGAAGTCTTTTTAAGCGCGGCGGAAAAAATCATGGAATCAGGCAAAGGCGTAATTTATCTTGTGCCGGAAATCGGACTTACGCCGCAAGTTGTAAAAGCCGTACAAAAAAGATTCGGAAGTACAGTCGCAGTCCTTCATTCCGCGCTAACACCAAGCCAGCGTCTCGGAGAATGGAAGCGAATTCTAAGCAGGGAAGCACGCATTGTCGTAGGAGCAAGAAGCGCAGTTTTTGCCCCGGTCCCCCAGCTCGGACTTATAATAATTGACGAGGAGCACGACTCTTCATACAAGTCAGGCTCATCCCCGCGCTACCATGCAAGGCAGATTGCAATGCTTAGGTGCAAAAAAAACTCCATTCCGCTTGTAATGGGAAGCGCAACTCCTTCCGTTGAATCATGGCACTCAATGCAAAACGGAACAATCATCCGCCACACACTCACAAAAAGACTTGCAGGAGGCGAAAAGCCGCAAATCAGCTGTGTAAACCTAAGCCTTGAAGCCGACAAGGAAAGCTGCATTTCAAAGCCGCTTCAAAATGAAATCCAGACAGCACTTTCAGAAAAAAAACAGACGATTCTGTTCCTAAACCGCCGGGGATTCACGCATTTTTTTAGATGCTCAAGCTGCGGATATGAATTAAAGTGCAAAAACTGCTCGGTTTCAATGACATACCACAAAAGCGAAAACCGCCTAAGATGCCACTACTGCGGATATTCACTTCCGCCGCCACAGCAATGCCCAAAATGCGGCTCGCTTGACATAGGATATTCAGGATTCGGAACTGAATACATCGAGGCAGAAGTAAAGGCAAAGTTTCCCAACGCAAAAGTCGTGCGCATAGACACAGACTCTCTGCACCACAAAGGAGAATTGCAGGAAAAGCTTGATTCATTCAGAAAAGGCGAATACGACATTCTTCTTGGAACGCAGATGGTCGCAAAAGGCCTGAATTTTCCGAACCTAAAGCTTGCAGGAGTTATTCTTGCAGATACCGCTCTTCATTTGCCGGATTTTCGCGCGCAGGAAAAGACTTTTGCACTTATAACGCAGGTTGCAGGCAGAGCCGGAAGATTTTTTCCCGGCGGAAAAGTTATAGTGCAAAGCTACAGCCCGGACCGCGACGCAATAAACTACGCCGTAAAAGGGCTTACAGAAGAATTCTACAAGAATGAACTTGAAGCGCGCCAAATTCTGAACTTTCCACCCTATTCACGGCTTTTGCGACTTGTGTTCCGCTCACAGAAACCAGACGCAGCCCAGAATGCAGCCCAAAGCGCATACAACATCCTGTGCAAGTGCCGTCCGCAGGGAGTAGATATTCTTGGTCCTGCAGAGTGTCCGCTTGAAATGGTAAACGGAAGCCATCGCCATCAGATTCTTATACGCGCAAAGCAAATCCGCCCGCTTCAGGAAATGGCAAAAAAACTCGTGTGGGGATTCAAGCCTCCAAAGGATGTCTATATAGAAACAGACACAGATCCTGTAAGTCTTCTATAAAAAAAACATTTGGAAGCCTGACGAAGTCTCCCGGAACAATCAAAAGCCGCCAGATTAGCATTTTTCGCTAAAATGACGGCAGTTTTAGAAGTTCTTTGTACGATTTAGAATTCCTGCTTAACCTTGTCCACGTCTACACCGGCATCCTTTTCGCGGATTTCCACACGGCGGATTTTTCCGCTGATTGTCTTTGGAAGCTCGTGCACAAACTCAATTATTCTAGGACACTTGAAAAGCGCAGTCTCGTGCTTTACAAAGTCAAAAAGCTCATGCTCAAGCTCTTCGGAAGCCTCGTATCCCGGAGAAAGAACGATTGTAGCCTTTACAGCCTGTCCTCTTTTTTCATCAGGAACGCCTGTAACAGCGCATTCCATTACAGCCGGATGCTGCTGAAGAACAGACTCAACTTCAAACGGACTGATTCTGAATCCAGAAGACTTAATGATGTCGTCTTTTCTTCCAACGAACCAAACGTATCCATCCTCATCCATATAGACAGTGTCTCCCGTATGGTAAACACCTCCGTCAAAAGCATTCGCGGTAAGGGCAACATCGCGGTAGTATCCAGAAAGAAGTCCGAACGGATGTCCTTTGTCCAAGTGGATTACAAGCTCACCTACTTCACCTGCAGGAACTGGCTTTCCGCTGGCATTTACAACAGAAACGTCATAAACAGGAGACGGACGACCCATTGAGCCAGGACGAACAACAGCGTCAAGGAAGTTTCCGCAGATAATCGTGGATTCAGTCTGACCGTAGCCTTCATAGATTTTCTTTCCTGTCTGCTCTATAAACTTGTTGTAGACTTCGCCGTTGAGAGCTTCTCCCGCAGTCGCAAAACGCACTACGCTGCTGATGTCGTACTTTGAAAGGTCCTGCCTGATAAGATAGCGGTAAACAGTTGGAGGCGCACAGAAAGTTGTAATTCCGTACTTTGCGATTTTCTGGAGCATCTTGTCCGGCTTGAAACTGTGCATATCGTAAACAAAAACCGCGCTTCCGCAGATCCACTGACCGTAGAGCTTTCCCCAGACAGCTTTTCCCCAGCCAGTTTCAGAGACAGCAAGATGAAGCCCGTTGTCCTGAACACCGTGCCAGTATTTTGCAGTTATAAGATGTCCGATCGGATAAAGGTAATTGTGCAGAACCATCTTTGGATAGCCTGAAGTTCCTGACGTAAAGTAAAGAAGCATCGGATCTTCACTGTGGACGGCGGCATCTCCTACCGGGCGCGGAAATTCCGGAACGCACTTGTCAACTTCAGCATGGAAGTCAATCCAGCCTTCGCGTGAAGGTCCGACAGTAACAAGTTTTTTTACAGTCGGGGAATTCGGAAGAGCCTTTTCAATTTCAGACTGAACAGCCGGATTGTCGTAAGAAATAATCATCTTGATTTCAGCGGCATTTGTGCGGTACTCAATGTCTTTTTGAAGCAACTGATCTGTAGCCGGGACTGCGATTGCTCCGATTCTATGAAGAGCCATCATTACCCACCACCATTCGTAGCGGCGGCGCAAAATCATCATAACGGCATCGCCTTTTTTTATTCCCTGTGAAGCAAGAAAATATGCAGTCCGCTTTGAATCAGCTGAAATCTGCTCAAATGTCCAAGTATGTTCTTCACCGTCGTCATCGCACCACACAAGGGCTCTTTTTCCAGGCTCTGTAACAGTGTAGCGGTCTACAATGTCATAGGCAAAATTGAAATTTTCCGGAGCCTTCAAGCGGCAATGCGCCTTCAAGTCCTCGTAGGAAGTAAACTCTCTGTCTTCAACTAAAAAATCATGATAAAGTGCCATATATTCCTCTAAAAAACAGTGTAGTTAAAAGCTTTTTTGACATTTTAATACAAAATGTCATTCATTTCAAGCGAAATACTTCCGCAGAAAATGAACTTCAAACCACTATAGTCTTAGACAGGAAAAGTTTCAGAAAGTTGCAAATGTATAGAAAATTTTATATATTTACTGCATTATGTTTGATAAATTATTAACACTTATTTTCGGTTCGGCAAATGACAGAGCTGTAAAAACACTGAAGCCTGTTGTCGCGCAGATTGAAGCTAGAGAAAGCTGGGCACAGGCATTTTCTGACGAGCAGTTTCCTGAACAGACAAAAATTCTAAAAGAGCGTCTTGCAAAGGGCGAGACTCTAGATGATATTCTTGTGGACGCATTCGCATTAGCAAGAGAAGCGGCAAAAAGGGTTCTTGGAGAGCGCGCTTATCCATGCCAGCTTATGGGTTCTCTTGTGCTTCATTCAGGCAGAATAACAGAAATGAAGACCGGTGAAGGTAAAACTCTCATGTGCGTTTGCGCCGCCTACTTGAATTCGCTTAGCGGAAAAGGCGTTCACATTGTTACAGTAAACGATTACCTTGCAGAGCGCGACAGCCAGTGGATGGGACGCATTTACAGATTTCTCGGACAGACAGTAGGCTGCATTTTAAGCAACCTTGACAACGACGCAAGAAAAGCCGCTTACAACTGCGACTTGACTTACGGAACAAACAACGAGTTCGGATTTGACTACTTGCGCGACAATATGCAGATTGACGCTTCCCGCAAAGTTCAGCGCGGATTCAACTTCTGTATTGTAGACGAAATCGACTCAATTCTTATCGATGAAGCAAGAACTCCGCTTATTATTTCAGGACAAGGCGAAGACGACACTTTCAAATTCCACGAAGTTGACAAATACATTGGAATGTTCACAGAAGTCAAAAAAGATCCAAAGACAAACGACTATCCGGACGAAGTTGAAATGACTCCTGAACAGAGAGCGGCTCTCGAAGGCGACTACAAGCTTGATGAAAAAAGTAAGCGTGTTTCATTTACAGACAAGGGAATGAACAAAATAAACGACATTCTTCTTTCCCACAATCTCATTGAGCCGGGAACAACTGTTTTTGACGAGCAGAATTTTGAATTCGTTCATTATTTTACACAGGCATTGAGGGCTCACACGCTTTATCATACTGACGTTGATTATGTTGTAAAAGATGGACAAGTTCAGATTGTTGACGAATTCACAGGACGCATTCTTGAAGGAAGGCGGTACGGCGACGGACTTCATCAGGCAATAGAAGCAAAAGAACATTTGAAAATTGCCCAGCGCAACAGAACTCTTGCGACAATCACGTTTCAGAATTTTTTCAGAATGTACGACAAGCTTTCTGGAATGACAGGAACCGCGGCTACAGAAGCAGTGGAATTCGATAAAATTTACAATCTTGATGTTGTTGTAATTCCAACAAACAAGCCGGTTGCCCGCATTGATGAAGACGATGAAGTTTACCTGAACGAAAGCGACAAATGGATTGCAATTTCAAAAGAAGTTGAAGAGGCGCACAAGAAAGGTCAGCCAGTTTTAATCGGAACTGTTTCCGTGGAAAAATCAGAGCATCTCTCGGCAATTCTCACAAGAAAAGGAATCCGCCACGAAGTTCTTAACGCAAAAAACCATGCGCGTGAAGCTTTGATTATAGCTGAAGCCGGAGCAAAAGGCGCTGTAACTGTAGCAACAAACATGGCAGGCCGCGGTACAGACATCAAGCTCGGCGGAAGCCCTGAAACCAGAGCAAGAAAAAAAGTCGGAACAGAAGCTTCTCAAGAGCAGTTTGACGAAGCTCTCAAAATTGAAAAGGAGCAATGGAAAAAAGACTACGAGGAAGTGAAAAATCTTGGAGGACTTTACGTAATCGGTTCTGAACGCCATGAAAGCCGCCGTATTGACAATCAGCTTCGTGGACGTTCTGGACGACAGGGAGATCCGGGAAGAAGCAAATTCTACATTTCAATGGACGATGATCTTATGAGGCTGTTTGGCGGCGAAAAGATGAAAGCCATTATGAGCAGAATAGGAATGCAGCCGGGAGAGCCGATAAATCACCCGATGCTTAACCGCTCAATTGAAAAAGCCCAGAAAAAAGTAGAAGAAAGAAACTTTGAAATAAGAAAAAATCTTCTTGACTACGACGATGTTTTAAATCAGCAAAGAAAATTTATTTACGAGCAGCGTGATGAAATTCTTGTAGACGAGGACTTGAGCGGCAGAGTTATGAACAACGCAAAAGAAACTGTCTCTGAAATTTTCGAAGAATTCAAGCATGAAAGAACCCCATCACAAAGCGCGCTTGCAGATAAAATTTACAACACATTCGGTCAGCAGCTTTCTTATGATCAGCTTACAGAAGAAGGAGTTGACGCGGCGCTTCAAAATGACTTGACGCAAAAGGAAATGCTTGCCGGAAAGCAAAGCCTGAATATGTTTATCCGCTACCAGTATATTCAGATGATTGACAAAAAATGGCTTGACCAGCTTGAATTCCTTGACGGATTAAGAGAAGCCGTTCACTTGCGTTCTTACGGAAGCAAAAATCCTCTCACAGAATATAAAATTGACGGATTCAATCAGTTTGATGAAATGCTTGACAGCATAAGAGATTCTGTAACAAGCAGAGTTTTCAAAGTAAAAGTTCAGGTCGGATCTCAGCCTCCACGCCAGCAGCAGCCTCGCCAAATGAATGCCCAGCATCAGGAAGCACAGTCAATGGCAAGAAGCGCGCAGCAGGCAGCACAGAATTCAGCAATGAAAAGCGGAAGGCAAGGTCAAAGCGTAACAGTAACTAGATCCGTTCCAAAAGTAGGCAGAAACGATCCATGCCCATGTGGAAGCGGAAAAAAATACAAGAACTGCTGCGGAAGAAATTTCTAAGCAAAAAATTCCAGCTAAAAAATGAAGGACTTGGTTCTGCAAAACAGTTCCAAGTCCTTTTTTGTTTGTTTCGGAATGAAAAATAGCTAGAGTATATAACGCTCCAAATTCTGGTTTTGAATTACGCCATTCAGTTTTTCATCAACATATTTACTGTCAATTGTTATTGTTTCACCTGCATGGCGGTCAGCATCAAAGCTCAATTCCTCAAGAACAGTTTCCATTATAGTGTGAAGCCTGCGCGCGCCTATATTTTCACTGTGAGAATTTACGTCTTCTGCTATAAAACTCATGCGGTCAATAGCTTCGTCTGCAAACTTTAAAGTTACGCCTTCAGTTGCAAGAAGCGCTTCATACTGCTTTACAAGAGCGTTTTTTGGCTCGGTAAGTATGCGCTTGAAATCTTCTTTTTTGAGCGGCTCCAATTCAACGCGAAGAGGAAATCTGCCTTGAAGTTCCGGGATAAGATCACTTGGGGCAGACACGCTGAACGCTCCGGCTCCAATAAACAAAATATGAGTTGTGTTTACCACGCCCCATTTTGTATTCACATCGCTTCCTTCAACAATAGGAAGAATGTCCCGCTGAACTCCTTCCCTGCTGACTGCCTGACGGTCGCCTTCACCGCCGTGAGTTGCAATCTTGTCAATTTCGTCTATAAAAATAATTCCGCTTTGCTCAACTCTTTTCTTTGCCTCGTCAGCAGCCTTGTCGCTGTCCGTATTCCGTTCAAGAGTGTCCGCCATGAGAATCTGCCGTGCTTCCCGAACAGTTACATTGCGCCTTTTTGATCTTCCGCCTGAAAGAAGCTCCTGAAGTCCATTTATACTTTCCTCAAGGTCTTCTGGATTGCTTGCTCCCATCATGTTCATACTGAACGAAGGCTGGCGGTGAACAGTTATTTCCACAACACGGTCTTCAAGCTTGCCTTCACGGAGCATTGTCCTGAATTTTTCACGTGTAGAAGCCATATCTTCGCTGGTTGAAGTTTCTTCTTCAATTTCTTCCTGCGGCTCATCCTGAGCAGGATTTTCTTTTGGAATATCAACTTGAATCAAGCTTCCCTGAATCGGACTTGACTCGCCGAATATATTTCCAAGCACATGGACATCTCTTTTTGGAGAGGAATCCTTGCGCTTTTTCTTGCCAGAACTTCCAGGCAAAAGCAAGTCAAGCAACTGGTCTTCCACCATCGGAATGCATTTTTCACGCAGTTTTTCCTGCATTTCAGCCTTTACCATGTTATAGCCAACTGCCATAAGATCGCGAACCATGCTTTCAACATCACGGCCAACATAGCCAACCTCGGTGTATTTTGTGGCTTCCACTTTCAAGAATGGCGCTCCGCAAAGTTTTGCAAGACGGCGGGCAATTTCAGTTTTTCCGACTCCAGTTGGTCCCATCATCAAAATGTTCTTCGGCGCAACTTCGTCCCGGATTTCCTCTGGAAGCTTTATCCTGCGCTGACGGTTTCGCAAAGCAACTGCGACAAAACGTTTTGCCTTCTGCTGTCCGATTATATAATTGTCAAGTTTTTCAACAATCTGCGCTGGAGTAAGTCCGTCTGGAATTCCTTTTGAATTCAGCTGCGCCTTGATTTCTTCAGTCATATTAAAGCTCCTCAACTACAACATTGCTGTTAGTATAAATGCAAATTTGCCCTGCGATTGCAAGCGACTTCTGGGCAATTTCTTTTGCTGAAAACTGTGAAGATTCCATATAAGCCATCGCCGCCGCATAAGCATAATTTCCTCCAGAACCGATTGCAAGAATATCGTTTTCTGGCTCAATGACATCTCCGCTTCCTGAAATCAAAAGGATTTTTTTTGAATCAGCCACAAGCAAAAGCGCCTCAAGCTTGCTCATTGAACGTTCTGTTCGCCAAAGTTTTGCAAGCTCAACAGCGGCACGAGTAAGGTCGCCGTTAAATGTCTTGAGTTTTTCTTCAAATTTATCAAAAAGAGTAAAAGCGTCTGCGGTTGCTCCGGCAAATCCTGTAAGAACTTTGCCATCATAAATGCGGCGCACTTTTTTTGCGTTGCCCTTCATAACAGTGTTTCCCATAGTAACCTGACCGTCTCCAGCCATGGCAACTTTTCCGTTTCTCCTTACAGCGATTACAGTGGTGCTGCGGATTTTATTTTCATTTTCCATAATTTATATTCTCCTTAGCAGGCAGTTTTTATTTCAGTCTTTTTTTCCTGAATGCGGAAACGCCTGGCTGTATACTTTTTTTAAACGTTCCAAAGTTACATGAGTATAACGCTGGGTCGTGCTTATGTTGGAATGCCCAAGAAGCTCCTGAACAATTCTTATGTCCGCACCGGAATTGAGCATACCCGTAGCAAAAGTGTGCCTAAAAGCATGAGGCGAAACATGGCTTCCTGTTCCTTCAATTCCTGTGTATCGGCTCACGATGTACCAAATTCCGTGGGCTGAAAGCGCAGTTCCTTTTTGGCTTAAAAAAATTCTGCTTACTTCACCAGCGCATCCTTTTTCAGTCTGCGGAAATCTTGCCTTTCGTTCCTTCAAATAAAGCATAAGGGAATTTCTTGCGTCCTGTTCAAAATAAACGCGGCGGTCTTTTTTTCCTTTTCCTGTAACAATTGCGCTTCTAAAATCACTTGTAAAATCCTGAAACTTCAAGGAAGCAAGCTCGCTCACACGGCATCCAGAAGAATACATCATTTCAAAAATCGCCTTGTCCCTTGATGCCCACAAAAGCTCTTTTTTTTCAGGCTGACGGCAAACATTGTCAATTTCAACCTGAGACATAAAGCGCGGAAGTGTTTTTGGCTGACGAAGACACTTTAACTCGTAGGAAACGTTTTTAGAAATATAACCAAATTTCTTTAAATATGCAAACAATCCTCTGACTGCGGAAATAATTCTATTTATAGAAGCCACTGAATATTTTCTGCGGCTCAAATATCCAACAAAAAGCCTCAAATCTTCCAGTGTCAGTCCTTCTGCCGATTTATCATTTCCAAAGAATTCGCAAAAATGAGCCAAATCCTGCCTGTAAGACAAAAGTGTATTTTCAGACAGTCCGCGCACACTTCCGAGATAAATCAAAAATTCTTCGGAACATTCAAAGAGAGTTTCAGGCATTCTGGGATTCTTTTGACACTTTATCAGCCTTGTTCGCCTTTGCAAATTCTCCTGCAGCTTCAGCAGCAACAGCTTCATCCGCTGAATGGAGATAGTCGCAGTCAGGATTTATGCAGCTTTTATATGAACCGTTTTTCTTGTCGTATTTTTCAACAAGAAACCAGCCACACTTAGGGCAATAAACATCAATAGGCTTAAAATGCGAAATAAATGTGCATTCAGGATAATTTGTGCATCCATAGAATTCTTTTCCACGGCCTTTTGTTTTTCTTGCGACAATATGTCCATCACAGCCTTTGCTCGGACATTTTGCAAGCGGAACACTTTTTGTATTGTGGCACTCAGGAAATCCAGAGCAGGCAAGAAAGTATCCAAAGCGTCCAAGTTTTTTCACCATTGGCTTTCCGCACTTCTCGCAAATCTCATCAGTAGGCTCATCAAGAGTTCCTTTCAAGCTTTCCTGATTTTCCATGACTTCCTCAACACGATTTTTAAACGGTCCAAAGAAATCCGCAATCATATTGTTCCAGACAAGCTCATTCTGCTCAACCTTGTCAAGATTATTTTCAACTTCCGAAGTAAACTGCTCATTTATAACATCAGGAAATGATTCCACAAGAATCTTGCAGATGATCTTTCCGAGCATCGTTGGAACAAGCTGCTTGTTATTCCGCGTAACATAATAACGGTCAAGCAAAACTGAAATTATAGGCGCGTAAGTTGACGGGCGGCCGATTCCCTTTTCCTCCAAAGTTTTTACCATTGAAGCATCAGTGTAACGAGCCGGACCTTGAGTAAAATGCTGCTCAGGATAAAATTTTCCGCTTGAAAGGATTTCACCAATCTTAAGAGAAGGAAGGCTTCCTGTTACATCTTCCTTTGAAGAAAGTGTCTTTATGACATTATAAAAACCTTTGTGGCTTAACTTGCTTGCGCTCACACGGAACAAAGCGTCTCCAGCCTGAATATCAACACTAGTCGTCTTTGACTTAGCATTGTTCATCTGACTTGAAACAAAACGTTCCCAAATAATCGAGTACAAACGAAGTTCTTCACGAGTCAAATATTCCTTCACGCTGTCTGGAGTATACTTTACATAAGTCGGACGAATCGCTTCATGAGCATCCTGTGCGCTCTTTCCAACTGCATATTCAATTTTTTCAGCAGGAAGATCCTCCGGGAAATTTTTTCCAATCCACTCTCTTACATCGTTTATAGCGGTCTGGCTTATGCGGACAGAATCGGTACGCATATAGGTAATAAGTCCAACGCGAGTGTTTCCAATCTGCACGCCTTCATAAAGACGCTGTGCAATCTGCATTGTTTTTCTTGATGTAAAACTGAGCCTGTTTGCCGCTGCCTGCTGAAGTTTTGAAGTTGTAAAAGGAGGCTTAGGGCGGACAGTTTTTTCAGTTTCCTTTATGTCTAAAACTTTGCATTCGCTGTTTTGAATTTCTTTTATAATATCATTAACAGCATTTTCATTTTTCAGTTCAGGTTTTGTTCCTTTGTACTGAACAAGCTGAGCCGTAAATTTATTTTTTCCCTTCGCAAAATCCGCATCAAGAGACCAATATTCTTCAGGAATAAAATCTTCAACTTCCTTTTCACGCTCGCAAATAAGACGCAACGCAACAGACTGAACACGTCCGGCACTAAGTCCGTTTTTTACTTTTTTCCAAAGAAGCGGACTCAAATTGTAGCCAACAAGTCTGTCAAGAACACGGCGGGCTTTCTGCGCATTTACCTTTGCTTCGTCTATTTCACGTGGATTTTTTACAGATTCCTTTATCGCAACTGGAGTAATTTCATTAAAAACAATGCGATGTATGGGAGCTGCGGTTTTTTCCTTGAGCGCGTTATTCAAATGCCATGCAATTGCCTCACCTTCACGGTCATTATCCGATGCAAGCAAAACGCCAGAAGAATTCTTTGCATCTTTTTGCAGTTCCTTTAAAAGCTTTGCACGCCCGCGGACAGTTATATATTCCGGCTGAAAATTATTGTTTACATCGATTGCGATGCGGCTTTTGGGCAAATCAATAAGATGTCCCATAGAAGCCTTTACCGTGTAGCCAGTTCCAAGATAATGCTCAATTGTCTTTGCTTTCGCAGGAGACTCAACAATAATCAGAGTGTTCTTTTTTGCCTCTTTTTTCGATGTTTTTTTAGCAATTTTTTCAGCCATAATTCACCTGTCAGCATGAATCAAAAAATTCAAGCTGTCCTTTATTTTTACAGACTTTAAATCCCGGAGCATTTTTTCTTACCGAGACAAAATCCGCATAGTTTTCTATAACCGGAGCTCCTTCCTCAATAAATTTTTCAGAAGTACGGACACTTTTCTTTCCGCCGTGCCCATTTTTTTCAGCTTCACTGCAAAATCCAGCCGAATGAAAAACAACATCGCGGTTGTAATCAAGGGCGAAATCAGCAGTAATAAGAGCACCGCTTCCAGCAGGAGCATGAACAACGACAGTGCACGAAGACAAAGCCGCCACAAGCCTGTTCCGCTGAACAAATCTCCAAGGCTCAGCAGGAATGCCGGGAACATACTCGCTTGCAATAAATCCGCCGTTTTTTACAATCTGCTGGGCAAGGCTTCTGTTTCCATAAGGAACAACAGTATCGATTCCGCACGGAAGAATCGCCGCAGTTGACTGCAAAATTCCGCTGGAAAGAGCGCCTTTATGAGCAAAACTGTCAATTCCATTTGCAAGCCCGGAAATAACAGTCTGCCCGCAAAAAGCAGCTTCCTTTGCAAAGCCAAAAGCCGCATGCGCAGTTTTTTCACAAATGCATCGTGTTCCCACAACAGAAACACACGGCTTTTTCAAGGCTTCTAATGTTCCGCGGTAAAAAAATGCGTAAGGAGAATCTGGAATAGTCCTAAGCATGGCAGGAAATTCCGCTTCATAATAAAAAACGGAATTTATTCCTTTTGATTCTGCAAGGCTAAAACTTTTTTCAGCTAAAGCCCTGCACGCTTTTCCATTCCAAGCCGCCCTTCCCAAACTTCTGCCTATAATAGTAGAAAGCTCTTCTATAGACAGTAACGCAAGATTATCCATGCTGTCAATATTTTTCTTTAAAAGAATTTTTTCTTTGGCAGAAAGGAATGTTATTGATGAAATTGCAATGTCTAAAATATCCACAAGAAAAAGATATAAAAAACTGTTATAAAATGCAAATTTTATTTATACTGAAGCTCAAGGCATTTCTTTTTGTTTTCCTGCGCAGCCTTAACTTTTTCATCATTAGGTTTTAGCTCAATAATTTTGTCGTAAAGCTCAATAGCCTTGTCAAACTGATACGTTAAATAATACGCGCCCGCAAGAGCAAACATTGCATTTGTATCTCTGGTTTGAACAGAAAGAAATTTTTCAAGATAAGGAATCGCCTTGTCGCCCTGTCCGAATTCAAAAACGTAAAGAATTCCAAGTCCATACAAAACGCGGTAATAATTCGGGTTAATTTTCAATGCCTGAAGATACGAACTTTCCGCAAGCCGAAGATAATTCATTTTTTTTATCGCTTCATCTGACGAAGTTCCTTTAGCATCAAAATCAAGGCTAGCGTTCGCCATGTGGCCTGCACAGCTTCCTACGTAATAATAAAGATTCGCATTGTCCGGATAATAAGACAAAGCCTTTTGAAAACATTCCAAAGCTTTTCCGTACATCTGCTGGTCAATATAACGAGTTCCAAGAATTTTATACCAAATTCCAATCTGACCTTCTGTAAGAGCCAAATCCATTGCGCGGGCATCGTATTTTTTTATAGCTTCTTCAAGTTCTTCTTTTGTTGTAGGATTTGAAACACCTTCTTCAATTCGCTGCATCCGTTTTATAGAATTATAAGAAGGAGAACAAGAAATCGCAGCAAAAGAAATCAAAAGAGCAAACGAAATTTTGATAATTTTTTTCATAAAAATCCTCCGTTGTTTTATTCAGTTTTATGACCCGGAAAAAAATCCCTGTGGCTTTCTTCAAGCCTTGAATCGTCTATGTGCGTATAAATCTGCGTTGTAGACAAATCCGAATGACCCAAAAGTTCCTGCACAGATCTTAAATCCGCGCCGCCTGAAAGCAAATGTGTTGCAAAGGAATGACGCAAAGTGTGAACTTTCGCTTCAATTCCAGTTTTCTTTCCCATGGCCTTGAAATTCTTCCAAATTCCTTTTCTTGAAATTGGACTTCCTTTAGAATTTACAAAAACTTCAGGAATAATTCTACTTCCTACAAATCCTGGGCGAATTTCAAAAATCCATTTCTTAAGCCAAAACGCCGCATCCTCTCCAAACGGAACAAGACGCTCCTTGCTGCCTTTTCCGCGGACAAGAATCAGGTTTTCGTCAAAATGTACATTTGCAATCAAAAGTGAACAAGCTTCGCTTATCCGAAGTCCGCAGCTGTAAATCACTTCGTACAACGCGCGGTCTCTTATTCCAAGCGGCTTTTTCACGTCAATTGAAGCCAAAAGACTGTCAACCTGCTCAACTTCCAAAACTTTTGGCAAAGCTCTTGAAACCTTAGGCTTTCCGATTTCATGCGCAAAATTTTCAATCCATATTTTTTTTCGGACTAAAAACGAACCAAAAATTCTAAGCGCAGACAAATCTTTTGCAAGCGTAATTTCTTTTCTTCCGGAAGTTTTTCTAAAAGCCGTATAATAAAGCAAAGACTGAACCGTAACTTTTTCTAGCGGCGTTTCATTTTTTTCCAGATAATCAAGAAATTCCTGAACACAAATCAAATAAGTTTCCGCCGTCAGTTTTCCGTGATTTTCCACAAAAAGAAGCTCACTGTAAAATTCCTGAAGCAGAGATTTTTTTTCCATATATTAAAGCTGCGTCAAATCTATGGAGCGCGAAAGTCCGTTCAGGCGTTTTCTATAAATCGCCGGCTGATTTATGTCGTTCGGATCAATTTTTATTCCCGATGGAAGCTTGTGCCCAGAAAACGGTCTTTTTTCTTCTGCAGAATTTTTTTCTTCAGGCTGATTTTCAACAAGCGAAACAGTCTCTCGTTCACCAAGAGATTCCGCTGGAGCAAATGAAGTTTCGTCATTTTCTTTTGGTGCGGAATTCTCAACTGAAGAATTTTTAAAATCTATGGAACTAAAATGTTCGGAATGTTTTGCAGGTTTTGAATCGGATTCAGTTTTTCCGCCCAATGCACGGATAAATTCACCATAGTCGGCAACAGAATCATCTTTTTCATCTTCTTCCAAAGGAACTGAAGTTGCAAAGTCGTCATTGCCGCTAAAATCAGTTGCAATTACGGTAACAGAAACTTCGTCGTCTTCCATTGCGGAATTTTCTGAAAGTCCAAAGATTATTTCCGCCTCTTTGCTTGCAGAATGCTTGATTAAATTCACAATATCCTGCGTTTCTTCCAAATCCAAATTTCCATTACTTGTTATGTTAATGAGAATTTTTCTTGCGCCGTCAATCTGGCGATTTTCAAGCAGAGGATTTGCAATCGCACCTTCAACAGCTTCGTTGACTCTGTTTTCGCCCTTGCCTTTTCCAACGCCAAGAATTGAATCGCCTGAACCGTACATGATTTTTCTTACATCGGCAAAATCAAGATTTATATCTCCAGGCTGAGTAATAAGTTCAGTAATTCCCTTTACGCCAGCACACAAAAGTCCGTCCGCAAACTTGAACTGTTCTCTAAAAGTCATGCGGTGGTCAACATTTTCAACGGCCTTAAAAATCAAATCATTCGGAAGAACAATCAAGCTGTCTACATTTTGCCTAAGTTTTTCAAGTCCTTCCATAGCGTTATCCATGCGGACTTTTCCTTCAAATTCGAAAGGAGTTGTAACAACGGCAATTGTAAGAATTCCAGCATTGTGAGAAAGTTCCGCAACAACAGGCGCGGAACCTGTTCCAGTTCCGCCCCCCATTCCGGCAGTTATAATAACCATGTTTGCACCGGAAATAATTCGTGAAATACGCTCAGCATCTTCTTTTGCGGCATTTTCACCAACAGCAGGATTTCCGCCCGCGCCAAGTCCGCCTGTAATTTTCTGTCCAATCGGAACTCTTAACTGCGCAGTTGATTTATGCAAAGCCTGCTTATCTGTATTTAAAACAATAAACTGAACACCAGAAACTCCGTCTTCAATCATGCGCTGAACCGCACTAGAGCCTCCGCCTCCACAGCCAATAATTTTTATAACAGTAGGATTTATGTCACCAAGCTCGTCATCAAAATTCAACGGCTCGGCATTTTCAACGCTTGAAACTGACTGCAAAACTGAACCACTCAGCGGCACATTCATTTTTTGAGAAGACGTATCTTCAACATTTGTAAATTCCATATTTTTCCTCCCGACCCGCGCATTCTGCTTCTTAATCCCCATTAAAAACAGAGCGCATCCAAAAATATTTAGTTTATCAATTTATCTTTTTTAACAAGTTTTTAAACCAGCTGGACATTGAATCCTGTTTTTGTTTTTTTGAAACTTTGCGGGAAACCATCGCAGAAGAATCATCATTTTTATTCGCAAGAACCAGTCCAACAGCAGTCGCAAAATCCGCATTTCTATAAGAATCATCAGTTCCACCAAAATCCGCACAACAGCCGATTCTAACAGCCGTAGTCTTCCAAACTTCCTGCGCAAGAGTTTCAATGCCAGGCATAAGAGCTCCTCCGCCAGTAAGAACAATCGTTCCCCTAAGTTCCGTAAGACCAGAGCGCCTGACAACTTCTTTTTTTGCAGAAACAAGAATTTCTTCAACACGCGCCGTTATAATTTCACTTAAAGCCGCTTTGTTTGTAAGCTCAGGCGGAAGTCCTCCAACGCCAGGAATTATAACTTCCTCATTTTCCTCGCCTTCGTTAAGCCAACAAGTACCGTACTTTATTTTCAATTCTTCAGCTACAGAAAAAGGAACACCCATTACTTCGGAAATATCATTTGTAACACGGTTTCCGCCAGCTGGAATTGAAGTTGTAAAAACCGGAGCGTCTTTGTTCAGAACAATCACATCCGTAGAACCGCCGCCCAAATCAATCAAAATAGAACCAAGATCGCGCTCGTCTTCTCTTAAAGTCGCATAAGCAGCCGCCAAAGTTTTAAGCGTGATCCTTCTAAGTTGATATTCTGCGCGCATAATACATTCATTTATATTCGCATAGGCTGAAGTTGAAACTTTTAAAAGCAAAGTCTTTACTTCAAGCCGCACACCTTTTATTCCGATTGGATTTGCATATTCGCGTCCGTCAACAAGATATTCCTGCGGAAGAATGTGAAGAAGAATTTCATTCAGCGGAATTGAAACAGCCTGGGCGCAATCCAACGCACGGTTCTTTGCTTCCATTTTGATTTCAACTTCACGGTTTCCGCCTTTAGGATCTGCGCCAACAACACCCGTAGAAGGAAGACTTGTAACCTGTGAACCGCCGATTGAAGTATAAACTTCAACAACTGTTGTACCCGCGCTGATTTCGGCAGCTTCAATTGTTTCTTTTATTACATTTTTTGTTGCATCAATATTGACGATTATTCCGTTTCTAACTCCCTGAGACGGTCTTTTTGAAATTCCTATTATTTCAATTTCGTCATTTGCATTTACTTCTGCAATAACTGCCCTGATCCAGCAAGTGCCAATATCAAGACCAACAATTGTCCGAGCCAAAATATTCCTCACTCAACGGCATCTGTATGAAAGCGAATCGTATCGCAAATCGACTTCCACAACATCCGGTTCTATAGAATTTACAACGTCAAGAACAACCATCATATACTTCAGCGCGTCTTCAGTCAAAGAGCGGTCGGTAAGAACTCTGACCTTTGCCTGTGTAGGATAAAGAACAAGCTCGTAGTTTCCATACTCTTTAGGCACAACCTGAATTTCTGAAATCGCGGCAAAATATTTCTGAGACAAATTTCTTATCGATGAAATTTGCTCCATAAGCACACGATATTTTGCCGGAAGTCTCATTCCTTCCTGAAGATTTTCAATAGGAAGTCCTGAAATAAGAGGAACAGAACTGTCCTGCAAAATGGAATCTGACTGTATGCTGAATAGTACACAATTTTCGTCAATTTGAACAGACTTTGACACACCATTTACAGAAAGAATAGTTTTTGCAACCGGAGCTCTTTCTTTTACGGAAATAAAAATCTTGTCTGGAAAACGCTTGTCAACGGAAACTCTTTCAATATAAGAAACGTTGCTCAAAATTGAAGCCGCACGGTCTGTGTCGAATCCTGTCCAAGACGAATTTGAAAGAGGCTCAAGCCGCTCAGCTATATCTTTCCGCGCAAAAGAATCCAAGCCTGAATAAATTATAGCCGGATGTCCAAAGCACGGAAGAACGAAAGCATAGATAATTCCTTCAACAAAAAGAAAAAATCCAAGCACAAAAACAACAATTTTGAGAGCAATATATTTTTTTTCACTTGCTTTCTTGTCTGCCTTTTCAGAAGTTTTTACACTTTCAAAAGAACCAAAAAATTCTTCAAAATCAGAAATCGCCGCATCACTCATATTCAACTACAACTCCCCCGATTGTTTCGATGTTATCAAATTTATTTTTCAAAGTTTGCCCTGATTCTTTATCGGCATCGCAGTGTGAAGCGTTTATAATAAATCCGCACATGCAAAGCGTTATTATAAGGGACGAGCCGCCTGAAGAAAAAAACGGCAATGGAATTCCAGTTGTAGGAGAAGCTCCGCAGACAACGGCGCAGTTAAAAACCGACTGGCAAAAAATGCAAAGCGTGCATCCAAATGAACCGTAAGCCGCAAAACGATCCGGACAGTTAAGGGCAATTTTAAATCCGCGGCAGGCAAAAACTACAAGCAAAATAAAATAAGATGTTACGCCAAAAAGCCCCATCATTGTAGCCCAGCCTGCAAAAATATAGTCAGTCTGAATCTCTGGAATTGCAGAAATTCTTTCAAGTCCGTCGCCGATTCCAGTTCCCCAAATTCCACCTGAGCCAATCGCCCTTTCAGATGCTGAAGTCTGATAGCCTGCTGTCAGCCTGAATTTTTCAGGGAAAATATATGCAAGAATTCTCATCAAGCGGTATTCTTCCATGGAAACCAAAATCACTGCGGCTGGAATAGCAAGAATAGAAAACGGAATAAGCCATTTTAAAGATGCGCCAGACAAAATAAACATCGCCACACCAAGTGCAAAAACAAAAATTCCCGTGGATAAATTTCTCTGGCAAAAAATCACAACAACAAAAAGCAAAAGCGCCACAACTGGATAAATAAATTCCTTGGAGCTTTCCTCGTATTCAGAAGAGTGAGCGTCAAACATATGCGCCAAGTACATTACAATTGCGAACTTCACAAGTTCCGATGGCTGAAAAGAAAATAAATGCGGAATCACAATCCATCTTGAAGCGCCTTTTCTTTCGCTTCCAATTCCAGGAAGAAACGCAAGAATGCAAAGAACAAAAGAAATCACGGCAAACATAAAAACGAATTTTCGGATTTTCTTTACTGGAACAACTGCGAAAAAAATCAATCCGGAAAAACCTACAACAGAAGAAACAATTTGCCTATTTAAAAAATAATTTTTATTTCCGAAGAAGCGCTCGCCAACTCCAGGAGAACAAACATAAAGCGTAAAAATTCCAAGTCCCCACAAAAGCAAAGAGCAGACAATAAAAACAGAATCGCTTTTTCTATAATTTGACACAGGACGGTCAGGAAAAAATCTATATTCTCCCATAATCACTCGTCTCCAGCAAGCAAAATTTTTGAAATCCGCTCAAGCCCCATTCCTCTGGAACCTTTTATAAATATAATTGAATTTAAACTTCCGTGCAAAACTTTTTTTATTTCCGAAGCAGCCCGCTCCATTGAATCTTGAGAATTTCCAGCAATAAAAATAATATTTTTTTCAGAAGAATTTTTCGCCTTTTTAAAAGCGGCTTTCATTTCTGTTCCAATAAAAATCACAAGGTCAACATCAGAATTTACAGCAAGAAGTCCAGTTTTTTCATGCGCGGATTTTGAATCAGAACCAAGCTCAAGCATATCGCCAAGAACAAAAATTTTTTTTGCGTCCGCTTCTTTTTTTACAGAGCCGATAAATTCAATTGCTTTTTCCATTGAATCAGGATTCGCGTTGTAGCAGTCCTGCATAATAAGAAAATTTTTTCCGTCAAGAATTTCAGAGCGGCCGGACAATGGCTTTAAACTTGAAATTCCATCTGAAATTTGCCGTGAAGAAAGTCCAAGAACCTGAGCAAGAGCAATCGCGCCCAAAGCATCTTTGTAGTTATATTTTCCAGGAAGCGGCAAAATCGTTTCAATTCCGTCTATGCTGAATTTTGTTCCTTTCAATCCCATGTCGCAAATATATTTTACAGAATCAGTGTCGTTTCCATAGAATACAACTTTTCCATCAATTTCGTTTTTTAAAAAATCTGAAAACTCATCGTCAACCGGAATTACGCCAGTTCCAAATCCGCCGAAATAACTGAAAATTTTTGCTTTCTCTTTTGCAATATTTTCACGGCTTCCAAGAATCCCAATATGCGCTGTACCAATATTTGTTACAACAGCAAAGCGTGGCTTCAGCACAGAAGCGATTTCTCCAATTTCATTTTCACGGTTCATGCCCATTTCAAAAACACCGCACTCATGCTCGGCTCTTATGTTGAACACAGAAAGCGGAAGTCCAGTTTCGCTGTTTAAATTTCCTTTGTTTGAAATGACTTTGTATTTTTGCGAAAGTATTGAAACCAAAATTTCTTTTGTTGTGGTTTTTCCGCTTGAGCCTGTAACGCCAATTTTTATAAGATGCGGAAATTTTTCCACGTACCGGGCAGCCGATTTCTGCAAAGCTTCAAGAGTGTTTTCCACAGCGATAAAAATTACAGAAGGATTTTTTTCATGAAGTTCAACAAAATAATTTCCGTTGTCTTCAAAATTTTTCATGCTTATAAAAACTACGCTTGCACCTTTTTCAATCGCCTGTGGAACATAAGAATGTCCGTCCTGATTTTCTCCAATGAGCGGAACAAAAAGAGTATTTTTTTCAACCAAGCGGCTGTCTGTCTGAACGGACTTTATGCAAAGCGGACTGTTTCCAAGAACATGCACGCCATTAACGGCTTCAAGTATTTCTTCCAGCGACAAAAGCGAATCATTTCCGTTCATTTTTTCTCATCTCCACGCGCACGATTTCTTCAGTTTCAGCTTTTCTCATGCCCAAATCATTTTCTGCAATAGTTTCAATTCTATCCGAACTTGAAAGCACGCTTATATCCGTTATAAGTTTTTTATTTTCCGCTATTAATTTTTCCTGTTTTTTCTCAAGCTCCAAAACCTCTTTTTTTAGCTCGCGGTATTTGCTTGACTGAATTCCATTTAAAATCAAAAGTCCAGGAATCCCCAAGGAGAATATAACAAGACAAAAATTTTTCAGCAAACTTTTTATTTTCATTACAAAGCCTCCACTCCATAAAGCCGAAGTTTTTCCGCATCCCGAAGTTTTCGCACAACACGGAGCTTTGCGCTTCTGGAAGGCGAATTTGCTTTGATTTCTTCTTCGGAAGGCTCAACAGGTTTTCTTGTCAAAATTTCCGCGCAGGGAGTTCCGCCGCAAACACATTCAGGAAATTCCCGAGGACAAACACATTGCTTTCCAAGATTACGAAAATAATTTTTTACAATTCTGTCCTCAAGCGAATGAAATGTTATAACGCCTATTTTTCCACCCGGAGCAAGAACATTGAACGCGGCATGGATTGCTTCCGGCAGCCTTTTAAGCTCACTGTTGACAAGAATTCTCAAAGCCTGAAAAGTCCTTGTCGCAGGATGAATATTTCCGTATTTATATTTTGAAGGAACGGCATTGAAAATTATATCTGCCAAAGCTTTTGTTGAAACAATTTTCTGAGACTTTCTTGCAGAAACAATCGCACTTGCAATCCGCCTTGAATATTTTTCATCTGAATAAAGATAAATCATATTTGAAAGCTCGTCTTCCGGCATTTCATTGACGATGTCGGTGGCGCTTTCTTTTGTGTTAGCATTCAACCTCATATCAAGCTCTTCGTCATGCCGAAATGAAAATCCTCTGCCGCTTTTTTCATAATGAAAAACACTTATTCCCAAATCAAACAAAATCAAGTCAGGCTTTCTTTCTTCAGAATAATTGCAATAAAAATCATTGAACCAGCCGTTATAAAACTTCATCCGCTCTCCAAATTCCGAAAGACGCTCTTTCGCCCTTGCCTGAATAACGCTGTCGGCATCAAGTCCAAGAATTTTTAAAGTTGGAAATTTCTTTAAAAAATTAAACGAATGTCCGCCTTCTCCCAAAGTTGAATCAATCATAAAAGCGTCCTTTTCAAACGGCTCGCCAATCGGAGAAAGAAATTTGAGACATTCATTTAGCAATACAGGAGTATGAACAATTTCCACTTTTTTCCAGCCTGATTTTTTTTGAGCGGCAAAACTCACATCAAAATATCGCCCATAGTTTCCGCAGCCTTAAGGAAGGAATCTTCAGTTTTCTCAAGATAAGCCCTGTACTTTTCAGAATCCCAAAGCTCCATATACTTGTTGATTCCAAGAATTGTACATTCACCTTTAAGTCCCGCGTAATCTCTAAGCGTCTGGGGAATAGAAAGACGACCGGATTTATCAAAGTCCAATTTTTGTGCAGGCGCAATAAAGCGTCGCATAACAAGGCGTTTCTGGTCATTGAACAAAGACGCCGAGTCCACAATTTTTTTATTAAGAGAAGTCCATTCATCAATGGAGAAAATCATAAGACAGCGGTCGAGCCCCTGAGTTACAACAAGACTTTCCTGCTGCAAAACAGAGCGCAACTTAGCCGGAAACTGAATTCTTCCTTTATCGTCCAGCGTGTTGTTGTACTCGCCAAAAAGCATTTCCATGCCACTATCCACCACTTTACCCCACTATTTCCCACTTATTAAATATTTTATCAAAAAAAAACGTAATGTCAATGCAAAAACTCTCCGATAAGCTGATTTTTATAGCTGAAAATTCACTTGGACTTTAAAACTGTATAGTTGAGAATCTTTTTTATATCTGATAAAAATCCGCAGGCTGTAATAAAATGATAAACACACTGAATGAAACAAGCCTTCACAAATCGCTAAAAGCCATTTACAGAATCCAGTGCAACGGAAAATCAGAAGTAAAGATCGGCGCATACATTGCGGACATTCTTTGTCCTGACGGCGGAATCATAGAAATTCAGACAGGAACGCTTGGAAAACTGCTCAAAAAAACAGAATTCTTTTTATCTGAAAAACGAAAAATAAAAATTGTCTATCCGCTTGCAACCGCAAAGTACATAGAAACAAAAGATGCCGCCACGGGAAAAATTACAAGGCGAAAAAGTCCTTTAAAGAAGAACATATATTCAGTTTTCAAGGAAATAACAGCACTTATCCCCATTCTGCTCAAAAAAAATTTCACACTTGAAATAATCGAAGCTGAAATAACAGAAGAGCGCGTAAAAACGGAAGAGCCAGTCCAGTCAAAAAACAAAAGACGAAGATTCAAAAAAAACTGGCAAAAAACAGGAAAGCGTCTTGAGCAGACAGGAAAAATTTTTACACTTCACGGAAAATCTTCTTACAAAAAACTGATTCCAAAAAATCTTCCAGACACATTTACTTCAAAAGACTTTTTTGAGCTTTTAAAGAAAAATGCTCCTCTTGTAAAAAGAAACGACGCAAATCTTATGCTTTGGGTTCTTTCAAAGATAAAAATTATAAGCACAGTCGGAAAAAAAGGAAATGCAAAAATTTATTCTACGCAGACAAAGTGCTATGAAAATGTGTTATAGCACCGGCAAGAGCGTCCGCGGCATGATCCGGACGAGGCGGCTGCTTCAAATTCAACAAAAGCTGAACATACCGGGCAACAGTATCTTTATCCGCACTTTTTGTTCCAGTAACTGCGCATTTTATCTGATTCGGAGAATACATAAAAATGGGAATCGCCTGCTGAACAAGGCACAAGTTCACAACACCTTTTGCTTCCGCCACTGCAAGCGCGCTAGTCGTATTGCGAGCAAAAAATAAAGTTTCCATTTCGGCTTCTGTAGGACGAAATTCATTCAAAATCGCCAGAAGTTTATTGTAAATATAAAGCAAGCGGACTTCATGCGAATCGTTGCTTGAAGTTTCTATAACTCCGTAACTCACAAGAGAAATTCTGGAATTTTCACAGTCGATTATCCCAAACCCGGTATGCGCAAGCCCAGGATCTATGCCTATAATCCGGCGTTCTTTCATGTATGCTGAAAAAAAAAACAAGGCACTTGGACGAAACAAAATTCCGCACCAAATGCCTGCACAAAAACTAAAAAGTCAAAACTTAGGCTTCTGGATCGAAGTCTTCTGGATATTCAACAGTTGAATAAACGTTCTGAACATCATCGTTTTCTTCAAGTTTGTCCAAAAGTTTCTGAACTTTCTTTGCAGTTTCTGCATCAACTGCTGTATAGTTAAACGGAACCATAGAAACAGCGGCAGAAAGAGTTTCCCATTCTTTAGACTGAAGAGCTTCAAGAACCGCATCAAATGAAGCAGGATCTGTTGTTACAGTGATAACTCCATCTTCATTTACAACATCTTCCGCGCCAGCTTCAACTGCAACGCTCATAACATCGTCTTCGCTTACTTTTTCTGCATCATATTCTATAACGCCTTTGCGCTCAAACATACGGCTTGTAGAACCTGTTGTTCCGAGATTTCCGCCGTTTTTATTGAAAATATTGCGAACATCAGCAGCAGCGCGGTTCTTGTTGTCTGTAAGAACATCCACGAGAACAGCAACTCCGCCCGGAGCATATCCTTCGTAAACAAGTTCTTCATAAGAAACTGCACCAAGTTCACCAGTTCCTTTCTTTATAGCGCGCTCAATATTATCCTTTGGCATAGAAGCAGCCTTTGCCTTGAGCATAGCAGTTCTAAGGCGAGGGTTAGAATCAGGATCTCCTCCACCCATTTTTGCCGCGATAGAAATTTCCTTTATGAATTTTGTGAAAAGCGCTCCACGTTTTGCATCAGCAATACCTTTTGCGTGTTTAATGGTTGACCATTTACTGTGTCCTGACATACGGAACTCCTATAAATAATAACGAATAAGTATAATATACTACCATAAAACAAATAAATACGTCAATAACGACCCCATGGCTTCCACAGGGCTTACGCATGAAAAATAAAAATGAAAATATTTTACGTCAAATATACAAGAAAAAAGTAAAAATTATACAAATCAGCATTATTTTAATCGATTATGCTTATTAAAATCTGTAAATTAATTGATTTTGTGTTTTTTATGGCTTCAACCGTAATACAAAAATACGGCATTTTTTTTCATGCTGAAGCCATGCCTGTTACTGGCTGTTTAACGTAGTTTTTATATGCTCTGGAAGCGGAATCTCAAAAGCCTGCGTTTTTCCATCAACCGGCAATGAAAGTTTTACAGATGCAAGCTGAAGTTTTTTTATTCCGATTTTTCTCGCAAGCTTATTCTTTTTAAAATCTCCGTGCTTGTCGTCTCCTGCAATCGGACAAGAAGCCTTCGCAAGCTGAATTCTTATCTGATGCATACGACCAGTTCCCAAAGTGAGCTTCAAAAAACTAAGTTCCAGTTCTTTTTCTGATTCTGGAATTTTTACATTCCAAACTGATTCAACTTTAAAAAAAGTTTTTGCCGCCTGAGTTCTTCCGTGAGCCTCAACAGTTCCTTCCAGAACACCTGAATAGCATTTTTTTCCGTCTACAAGAGGAATTCCAAAGCAAACCGCGACGTACTCTTTTTTCACTTTTCCGCCTGAAATCAAGTTCGTCCACTTTGCAGCTGCCTGCGCGTTTTTTGCAACAACAAGAATGCCGGAAGTTTCTTTATCCAAACGGTGAACAAGAAAAATTTTGTAGCCAAGCTGAATGGAAAGCTCCGCATCAAGCGGATGTGCAATGCCAGCTCCGCCTTGAACCGAAACGCCACCATCCTTATTCACAAGAAGAATTTCTTCATTTTCAAAAATTATAGAAAAAGTTTTCATTTGCCGAAAATAAAATACAAAGAGCTTCAAAACTAAAACATTTTTGAAACTGGCTCAATATTTTGAGTTCCATATTAATTGAGGTTTATAAAAATGACAAGCATCTCAAAAAAAGCATCCGCCCTTGCATTCCTTTTTTTTATTTCAATAGAAATTTTTGCGCACAGAGTTTCATTTGAAGGATTTTCAAATTCAGTTTTTATCGACTTGCCTGAAGAATTTGCGCTCGTCCAATCTCAAGGTGAAGACTCATTTCTTCTGCAAAGCAAAGTTGCGCCAGTCAGCTCCATAATTAAAATTTACAAAAAAGAAAAATTCATTTCAGCGCAAGAAGCATTGGGAATCACAATCCAAAAACTCAATCTTAAAACTCTTGAAACAAAAACTGCGCAATGGAGAAACAACGAAGCTTGCATTGCAGCGGTAAAAGGAAAAATTTCTGGCGCAGAATCTCAAGGCTACGCGGCGGCTTCTGTAATTCCAGAAAACAAAAGCATTGCCGTTCTAATTTCCTGGTGCGGCGCGGAAAATTTTAACAATGCAAATTTTCTTATTGAAAGTTTTATCGACTCGCTTTGCATTGATTCAGAAAGCTGTTTTTCGCCTGGACTTTTTACATCGTTGTATCATCCGGCTTCCGGCAATGAGCAAACGTTGAATCTTCTTATAGACAAAAAAGAAATTTCAACGCAACTCGATTCGCTTGACTGCAAAAATTCAGAATATCTCATTGAGCGCGAATACAAAGTGCTTCAAATGTACATGAACAGTCCGCTTTGGAAAGAAGCTTGGCAACGTTACTACAGAATGATTTTTAAAGATTCGTGCAAGAGGCTTCAAAAAGTTTCATTTGACATTTACAGAACTCTTGCGCCCGACTGCAAGGACGAAACTGATTTTGCGCAGAAAATTTTATCATGGACTCAAGGATTCAAATACGAAAGGGAAAAAACTGCAAGCGACTTTGCATCCCTTCCGTCTATAATTTCCGGTGGAGGAAGCGACTGCGATTCAAGAGCCATGCTGATTGCCGTAATTCTTCAAAGCATGAACATAGACTCGATAATCTTTGTAAGCAGCGAATTTCATCACGCAATTGCAGGACTTGTTTCGTCCCATCCGGGATTCGTTTTTACAGTTGATGGCAAAACTTATCTTACAGGTGAAACAACAGTGCCAGGATTAACTTGGGGAATTATTGACAAAAACCAAAGCGATTTTTCAAAATGGATTCCCGTAATGCTTCCCTGAACATTTTAAGCGCAAGAAAGCAATGCGGTTTTATTTTATGAGAAGATTGTAAGCATCCATAGGAGATTCTGAATTAAGAAGAGCTTCTCTCAAAGATGCGTCCTTTAGTTTTGCGCTAAAGAATGAAAGTGTCTTTAAATAATAGCTGTGCTGATTATACGCCGCCGCAATCATAAAAAGAATTCTTACAGGAATTTCATCAACAGGCTGAAAACCAATTATGTCGCATTTTGAAATTCCTACGGACATAACAAGGTCAGTAACACTTGAAAGGCGCACATGGGGAATCGCAAGACCTCTTCCAATAGAAGTTGACATAAGATCTTCCCGCTTGAGAATTTCAGCTTCCAGTTCTTTTGCATCTTTTACCTGAGGCGCTGTGGCAAGATTCTGCGCAAGACGGACAAGAGAATCATGCTTTGTCTGATGATTCATAAAAACAATCCGCTCTGGAGAAAGTATATTTTTTACCTGAACAATAATCTCAGAATCATTTGACTTTCCACCGGAAGAAAGCCGCTCATTTACCCATTTTTCAATTTCAGATTTTTTAAATCTCCAGACAGTTCCAATTTTTCCACTTGGAATTTCGCCTTTCTGAGCCCAGTCATATACAGTACGCTCGCTTACACGAAGATATTTTGCAACTTCTTCAATTGTAAGAATATCATCTTCCATAGATTACGGCCTCTTATTTTTATTAAATTTCAACAATTGTATATGTTGCGTCATTTTGCAATCTTTACGCTTTTTTGTCAATATTCGCAGAAGCAAAACAACAATGTAAAAATTTAGGCTTTATTATCTTTCCATGGAAAAAAGAAACCTTTTAATGTTCTTGGTCCCAAAAGTTTCCTGTCTTTAGCAAGCAAATCGTTCCAAGGCACATTCTTGCGTTCCTTTGCAGAAAGCCCAGGATTTACTTCAATCCAATCGTATTTATAAAGAAGAAGCCTGAGCGCATTTGTATTTGTGATTACGATTCCAGTCATTCCCGGATAAAGTCCAAAAGTAAAAATCGTAAGCAGAAAATTCAGAAAGTTTACAAAAGAAAGCGCAAAGGTAAATCCGATGTTGTCAAAGAAAATTATGTACGATTTTTTGAGGCATTTTTTAAATCCGTTGTTCATCAGACTTCTTACGGGCAAAAACCACTGGAGCGCAAAGAAAGTTGTGACTAAAAACCAAAATATCAAAATCATAAAAATGAACCAAACATAGCTTCCGCTTGATTTCCACATTTTAAAATAAAACGGCAAGGTCACAGCCGCAACGCAAATCAATGCGCCGGTAAAAAGTCCGAACAACGCGCCGGTTTTAAATGAAATCAAAAATTCCTTGAAAAATTCACTGTATCTTGGAGCATCAAAATTTGCAATTTTAGCGGCATTTTTTCCAGCAGCAAATCCCACGGAACAAATCAAAATGCTATCAATAATAACTGAAGCAAAAATCAATGTCGCTCTAATTTCACCAGAAAAAGGCGAACTATAGGCAAACATAAAAATAAGATAGGAAACAAAAAGCGCAATCAGTGAAAAAAAATTGCAGACAACAACATAAAAAAGATTGTCCCAGACATCACATAAATTCTTTTTAAAGAAAAATCCAAACATGGAAAAAATAGTAATATAATTGCTGACAATTTTCAACGCCAATGATAAAATTAGAAAAATATGGAATACAACGTCAATTCTGTAATTTCGCTTATCTCAAGAATCCACACGCAGACCGCAGAATTTACAAACAAAATGCTTTCAAGCCATAATTTTGTGTCTTCCCACGGATTTATACTTTTTCTTTTGTCTGAAAACGCAGAAATGTCCATGGGAGAAATTGCAAAAAAAATAAACAGAGATAAAAGCACCACAACATTTTTAATCAGAAAATTAATAGACGAAAAACTTGTAAAATGCGAACAAAGCAGAAAAGACAGCCGGAAAAAAATAATTTCTCTAACTGCTGAAGGAAAAAAATACAACAACTTTACAAGCGAAATTTCAAACAAACTGCTTTCAATTTGCTATAAAAGTTTTTCCGCAGAAGAAAAAGAAACGCTTTTAAATCTTCTGGAAAAAATGAGTCTGAACCTAGAAACAGAAGAAACTCAAGCATAACAAAAGCACTTTTTATAAAACACAACACAAAAAGGGGCTGTTCTAGAGAAATGGGCGCCTGGCTTGAGCAGAAAGAAAAAGTAAAGGAACTTCTCGCAAGTGAAGAATATAAGACACTCATGAAAAAACGCTCAACGGAGTGCGAGACCGTCTTCAACCAGACAAAAGGCAATCCGGGATTCAGAAACTTCCATCTCCGCGGGAAAGCAAAAGCCGGGACTGAATGGGGATTGCTGATGATTGGATGTGATTTCAAGCAGCTGGTTCGATTAATGAATGCCTAAAGAAAAAAAGGCTGCCCTTTGTTGAAAAAATCTTCAGCTTTAAGGACAGCTCCATTTCTTTTCTATCTAAAAATTTAAAAGCTCTATTTTAAAGCCGCGCTTATGCGTTCCAAAACCTTCTTGCGGTCCAAAGGTTTGACAATATAATTTTTTGCACCGCTAAGAAGAGATTTTTTTACAAGCTCTTCTTTTCCAAGCGCACTGACCATTACAACCTTGGCATTTTTGTCAAAGGCAATAATCTGCTCAAGGGCTGTAATTCCGTCCATGCGAGGCATTGTTATATCCATAGTTACTAAGTCAACATTCGGACAAAGCTCTTTATATTTATCAACGCCTTCTTTTCCGTCCTGAGCTGTAGCAACAATTTCATAGCCATCACTAGAAAGAATCTGAGTGAGCTGTTTTGCAACAAACATAGAATCGTCTACAACTAGCACACGGTACTTTGTTCCGTCAAGTTTTTCACCTTCAGGCGGACGCTCATTAATAGATGGAAAATCCTGTTTTGTTTTCATTCTAAACTCCTTATATTATGTGCGCTCGCGAATTGCGACGTTAACTTCAATTTTGCCATAGTCAGTAATAAGAGGAACAATAAGAGCTTCTACATTGTCTGTTGTTCCGCCCAATGCCGCTATTTCCATTTTTTCACCTGCGAACAAGGCAGGAGGCGTAAGGTCAAATTTAAAACCAAGGTCATGCAATTTTGTAACAGACTGCGCTGTAATCAAATTTGCAAGCTCGCTGATAGTAGCCTTTGCCAAGTCGTCAAAAGCCGGCAATTTTTCCTCATTCATCTTGGAAGCAATATTCAATGCAGTTTCAAAAGTCATGTCAAAAAGAACACGGCCTTCAACATCTCCTGCAAGTCCAACAAGAGCCGCAACACCCATTACAGGCATAGCAGTTGACTTCAAATACAAGTCGCCTCTTTTTACTTCTGCCCCGCCCAAAACTTCTTTTAAAACACGGTAAGAAGTTTCGACAAATGGATTAATATACTCTACTCTCATTAATAACCCCCTGAAAAAAACATATTTTCTAGTCTATTTTTTATATACTGAAATATTTTCTGACGCATTTACTTTGTTCCAGCCTGGAATCTGAATATTTTCATTATCTCCAACAATTATAACACCATTGCCTTTAGTTTTTTCACTAAATTCAGACAAAAGCGTATTTCTTGAAGCATCGGGCAAGAACGCAAGCAAATCCCTTGCAAACACAATATCTATAGGAGGAAGATTATTTGTGTTTACGCAGTCATGGTATTCAAACATTATAGAATCTTTTATGTCCTTGTTGAACGCATATTCACCGCTTACAGTCCGAACAGTATAAGGCTGATACCAACTGTTGCTAGCTTCATCCGAAAGCGTCATAAGAGGAGCATTTGAAACGCTAAGCAAATCAATATCATGACCGTAAATTCTAATTTTTGCAGACGGATATTTTTTTCTTAATATGCACGCCAAAGAATAAGACTCGTAGCCTTTTCCGCATCCCGGATTCCAAACAACAATATTTTTTGCGCTGTTGTCAGGAAGCATTTTTTCCAGCTCATCTGCGTATTCTTCTGTCCACCAGTTTCCATTGCATTTTGAATAGAAAGAATTTAAGAACAAATCCGCATCAGTTTCATTTTGAAGCTGAGTTTTTCCTTCGCCACGCTCATTGCACCATTCTGAATATCTTTTTTCAGTCCAATCCTTTGTAATCTCGCTTACATAGAATTTCTTGAAATTTTTAAGTGAATCAGCTATGAAATTCAAATCCTGAACAGAATTTTTTTCTTTTTCAGCAGGCTTTTCAATCTCAGGAACAGACTTTTCAGGAGAAGCCGCAGATTCTGCGAGTTCAGCTTCCTGCCGCAATTTTGCCTGATTTTGGGCAGTTTCCGCAAGTTCTTTTTCTTCTTCTGGAGTTCTGTGACCAAAAATTCTGTCAATGTCCAAAAGAACATAAAGATTGTTTTCGGATTCAACAACGCCGTAAATATACTTTATGTTTATGTCGCCAAACAAAGGATGCGGTGGCTGAATGGAACTTTTCTGAATTCCAACAACCTTGTCAATTTCGTCAACTACAATTCCAAATGTCTGCTCGCCAACTGAAACAATCAGCAAATTCTCAAGATAATCATCATCATGTTCATGAACTTCGCTGTTGAAGAAAAGGCGCAAATCAATAATCGGAATAATATCGCCACGCAAATTGTAGACACCACGGACAAAAGGAAGAGCATTCGGAACATAAGTAAAACGTCCGGCTTTTGCAATTTCCTTTACCTTCATAATATCTATGGCATAATCTTTTCCAGACAAAGAAAACGTAACCATTTTGAAATCTACAACTGTAATCTTGTTTTTTTCTTCTGCAAGTTGTTCCGAAGACAAGCCTTCAGCCCTGTCCATTGTATTTGCAAGCACACTAAGTTTTTCTTGAATTGTCGCCATACACTAACCTCTTGCCGCAGCTGATTTTATAGCTTCTGCTTCACGTACTTGCTGAGCATCAAGCTCCTGCTTTACACCAAGCTCAAGAAGCTGGTTCACATCAATAATAAGAGAAACTGAACCGTCTCCAAGCACTGTCGCGCCAGCAATTCCTGGAGAAGAAGTAAACTGATCCTGAAGTGGTTTTATTACAACGTCCTCTTCGCCAATAAGAGCATCAACCATAACGCCGATTTTCTTTTCCTGAGAACCAACAATGACAATAAAGCAATATTCATCATTGTCTGTCTTGCGGATATTAAAGAGCCGTCCAAGACGCAGAATCGAAATAACTTCATTGCGCACATTCAAAACTTCATAGTTGTCAATTGTATTTATTGTGTCAAGTTTTACACGCTGGCTTTCAATAACATTGGCAACCGGAATAGAGTAAACTTCTTTTCCAACACGAACCAAAAGTCCCTGAATAATTGCAAGCGTAAGCGGAAGTCTTATTGAAAACTTTGAGCCTTTTCCTCTTTCGCTTGTAACATTGATTGTTCCTTTTAGTTTTTCAACCATTGTCTTTACAACATCAAGACCTACACCGCGTCCAGAAACACTGCTGATTTTATCGCTTGTAGAAAATCCCGGAAGGAAAATAAGATTATAGGCGTCTTGATTTGAAAGAATTTTATTAGGGCTTATAAGACCTTTTTTAATCGCCTTTTCTCTGACTTTATCAACTTCAATTCCCGTGCCGTCATCTATTATGTCAATGACAATCATGTTGCCTTCATTTGCAGCGCGCAAAGTCAAAGTTCCAGTCTCGTTTTTTCCGATTGCCTTTCTTTGTTCCGGCGGCTCAATTCCGTGGTCAACAGAATTTCTTACACAATGCATAATCGGATCTAACAAATCATCAACAACAGTTTTATCAAGTTCTGTATCTTCACCTTCAATAACAAGGTTGACTTTTCTGCCTAAATCACGGCTTAAATCACGGACAACGCGCGGAAATCTGTTGAAAATAGTTCCAATAGGAACCATTCGGATTTTCATAACGCCTTCCTGAAGTTCACCTGTAATGCGTCCAAGATTCTGCGTTGTAGAACGGTATTTTGTAGAAGAAGACTTAAAGTCAGTTTCAAAAGCATCGAACCAAGAAGACATAGAGCCGAATTCTTCTGTCATCTTCTGCATGATTTCTTTCATTTGACCGCCGTTTTGAAGCTCTTCAATATACTTCGGCATACATTCCATAAGACGGCGATGCTTTTCTTTGAAAGAAAGATTCAAATTCTGAAGTTTTACCTGCAAGTCAGCCATGTGAAGTCCATTCTGGTTAAACGCGGCTTTTGTAATAACAGTTTCAGAAACAAGATTCATAAGATTGTCAACACGCTTTGAATCAACTCTTAAAATTGAAGACTGATTTACAGCATGACCAGCAGCAGGCTTTTTTGCAGGCTGCGCATTGTTCTGTGCAGGCTCAGTTTTATTTTCTCCTGCCGGCGAAGCAACTGTAGTCTCCGCAGGTTCAGGCTGTTCTTCAGCAACAGGAGCAATCTGAACTTTTTCCTGCGCAGGAGGCTGTTCAGCAATAGGAGCGGCAACAGCAGAAGAAGCACCAGAAACCGGCTGGGCATCAACAGCAAGAGTTACATCATCTAAGAAAGCCGCATCTTCAAGGGCAGAACCTTCATTTGCAGAAGAAACATAGTAAACAACCTGCGGATGAAATTCGTCCTCGTAAAGCTCTTCAAAATCAGGAACAGTCTTTAAAACAGTTCCGCAATTTTTTAGAGCCGCAAAAACCTGAATTCCACCAACGCTGTTCATTGGATTTGATTCATCAAAAGTGACATTTACAGACCAAAGTTTCTGGTCTTCTGGAACTGCATTTTTAAGTTCCGTATATTCATCATCAGACAACGGCGGAATAGGTGGCATTCCACTGGAAGCCTGAACCGCTGGCTTTGGCTCACTGGCAACTGGTTTTTCAGCAGGAGCAGCACCAAGCATTCCAGACGGAAGTTTTACGTGCGCGCCTTTTTTTGGAACTTTTGCCGGTATAAATGAATTGATTTTCTGGACAATAGGAGTTATATCTTCCTGATAAACAGAACCATTGCTTCTTGCGTCAAGCATAGCTTTTATAGTATCTATAGAAGACAATAAAACATCAACAATAGGTTCAGAAACTACAACAAGACCACTTCTAAGCGCATCAAGCAAATCCTCTACATCATGGCAGAATGTTGCAAGTTCATTCATTTCCACAGTAGCCGAGCCGCCTTTCAATGTATGCGCCGCCCGGAAAATTTCATCTATGGCATCATGATTTGAAGGGTCGTTCTCTATTACAAGAATGTTGCTTTCAAGAGTCTCTACCTGCTGTTCAGCTTCCGAAAAAAAATCCTTTAGAAGCTCTTCATTATTGGCATCAAGATAATCACTCATAACGTATATTTTAATCGAATCTAATAAAAAATCAAGTAAAGTTTAATCTTTTTTATTAGAACATCTCAAAAAAATCCAATTGTTAAGTTTTTTTTTATTCTTCCGAAAATCAAAGGACGGAAAATTTTTTCTTTATTTTTTTTCACTGAATTTTTCCGCACGGAGGACTAATTGAAACGATTTCTTTGCGCAGCCGCCATTTCAATTTCAGCAGCTTTAAATTTATTTGCATTTGAAAGCCCGTATTTTAACGGATACACAGGATTCCTTTCCGGAATCCAAAATGAATACGACTCCGAAAGTTTTGATCCGGCTTTTACAGGAGAAACTTTTTTTGCAGGTCAGATTGACTTTGGCGGAAAACTTTTCCTAAGAGGCGAATTCTATGCCAAGGCAAACGACATTTTCAAATATGACTCTTTGAACGGAGACACTCCAAACTCATATCTTAGAGTTGAAGAACTGTCCGCAACATACACAGTCAATTCCGCGCACGCTTCTCATTATATAAGCCTTTACTACGGAAATTTTGAACCGGTCGGCTCGGATTTGTTTCTTCAGCGTCAGTTCGGAATAAAGCCAATCCGCTCTTCATTTACAGAAAGTTTCCGCGGACTTGCAGGAGCCAGTTACTACCCTCTTTACGCACAAGGAATCGGCTACACATTTCACCCGGAAGGAAATTTTGTGGCGGGAATAAATCTTTACAAGAACAAGGCGGCGGAAGATGAAAATCAGGATGACGTTCTGAATCTTGACTTGAGGCTTGCTTCTCTTGCTGGAATTTCAACAATAGATTTTTCAGCGGGACTTGCGCTTCCTTCCGAAGTAAACAGCGAAGACAATGACGCGCTCGTGTACATAAAAGAGCTCCAGCTTCACGGCGGATTGAATTTTCTTATAGGAAACAGAAACACAACTTCTCTTTTGATTCAGGGCGGTGTAAACAAATACATTTTGAGAAAAGGCAACAGCGATTCAGATTCAGATAAGATAGAAATGAAAGATATCTGGGCGTTTGTTGAGCCAAGAGCACAGGGAAAATACATTTCCATTGACACGTCTGGATTTATTTTTCCAGCGGAAGCGGCAGAAGACATGATTTTTCTTAGAAACATCATAAGAAGATACCCGGGAACAGAAAATGTTCTTGGAATGAATTTAAATATCCACACTGACAGGCTTTACGCAGGAGCAACACGGCTTTCTGTTGGAGCACACACGACTTTTGCAGTTTCGCGTATTGATCCAGACGGAGATGACAAGCAAGAAAACAGCCTTTGCATTTCGCCTTATGCAGGAATTGAAATTCTTGGAGGCACACTGAACGCATCTGTTTCTGTAAATTTGCTGGATCTTAAAAGCGATCCGGAAAAAAGCTATTCAGCTACAATCGGATTTAAAACAAAATTCTAAAAGCTAAGCGATTTCTTCCAAGGAGTAGCCTATGCCGCGCGCAGTTCTTATCCGTGCGTTGACATTGAGCTGCTCCATTTTTTTTCTGATAAAGGAAATATAAACTTCAACATTATTATATTCCGCGGCACTGTTTCCACCCCAAATTTTTTCTATAATAAGCTCTTTTTTTACAACCTGATGCGGAAACTCAAACAAAAGTGTAAGAATCAAAAGTTCCTTCAAAGATATTTTCATAGATTCGCCGCTGGAATTTTGAATTTCGCATGAATTTTTATCCAGTAGAAAATTTCCTATTGAAACTGTGCTTGACTTGAATTCACCTTTTCTACGTGTAAGAGCTTTTATTCTTGCAAGAAATTCTTCAAAAGAAACAGGTCTCCTAATATAATCGTCCGCACCGGAATCAAGACCTTCAACAATTTCGTCAACAGAAGGATTCTCAGACATAAGAAGAACCGGAACAAAATTTTTTTTCGCGCGGAGAATTTTTACCACCTCAAGCCCGCTCATCTTTGGAAGAGCAGATCCAATAACAAGCGCATCATAAATTTCATAAGAGGCATATTCAATAATTTCTGTTCCAGTGTAAACTGTGTCAGTTCCAAAATGATTTTTTTGCAAGAACTCCGCCAAAGCCTGGGAATTTCTTACATTGTCATCGGCAAGTAAAATTCGCATAAAGTTTATTATAAGACAAATTTTCAGGAAACAAAAGGGCGAATATAAAAATTGTGATTTTAGTTTTAAAAACAAAAAAGCTGTCCAAAACAATTTATTTCAGACAGCCAAAAATGTTCTATAAAAAATTAAACAAGCTTGAATTTTTGCTCAACATAAGGCTCGCGTACAACCATTACAGAACAGTGCGCGCTTCCAATTATTTCGCTGTCTTGGGAAGAAATCACATCGCGTGAAAGTGAAGAAAGATGATCAAGGTTTTTTGCACCGCCTAAAAGTATAAGATCAGCCTTAAATTCATCTGCGGCAGTAATAATTTCAGACCAAACAGCGCCTTTGCGAATTTCAGTTTCAATCTTTACACCTTTTGACTTTGCAAGATCTGTCACATAATCCAGATTTTTCTCACTGTCAGATTCCAGACTTTTTGCAATAGACTCGCCTTCCTGCGAAACCATAAATTTCTGCAAAGTAAGATACTTTATGGAAGCAATGTCTACAACACTCACAACTTTTACTGCGCACTTGTAGACTTTTGCCATAAGAATTGCGTACAAAACTGTATGAAGAGAAGAGCGGGAACCATTGTAGCCAACTACAACCCGCTGAAAAAGAGGTTTTATCATTTTTCACCCTGCCTTTTTTTTAAAGACTTCATAACGAAAACATTATCACGTTCCCGTTCCTCAAGAACACCTTCAATATACTTCACAGTTTCCTTGTCCTGCGGAATAACCGTTTTATCCAAAGCATTTACGCGGCGCTGGGTTTTCTTGACTTCAAGAGCAAGCCTCCAAGCGACAGTTCTTATGCTCGCCATTTTTGTCAGAAGCGTCAAAAGCTCAAAAAAATCCGCCATGACTTCATCGCTGTCTGCAAAAGTTCCCATAAAAGAAGAAAAAAGCCTTCTCTGCGGAAGATTCACATCGATTGTTGTAAAAGACATTCCTGCAATTACGGCCGGCTTTTTTGTAATTTCAAAGTTGTAGTCAATTCCGTGCGCAATCCGCTCAACACGGTCGCCGCCGACAGAAACAAGCATTTTTTTCAGCGCAGGATAGGCTTTCTGAACGCACTTGTCAATCTGATTTTCCAGAAGCTTAACCTGTTCAACAATCCGCATAAGCTCCATTACAAGGATCTCGCGCTTTTGCTCAAGCAAGTCGTAGCCTTCAGTGCTGATTGCCAGCTGCTCTTTTATCGCGAGAAGATTCGATTTTGTCGGAGCAATATTCAGTTTTGCCATAGTCAGTTCTCTAAAGCTTTTGGAAGATATTTGTCAATCATTTCATTCTTGATTCTGTAAAGCTCTTCACGCGGAAGAATACTAAGCATTTTCCAGCCCAAGTCAAGAGTCTGATCTATTGAGCGGTCTTCATATTCGCCTTGGGTAAAGAATTTCGCTTCAAGCTCATTTCCGAATTTCAAGTAGCACTGGTCAAGCTCTGAAAGCTCCTCTTCACCAATAATAGAAGCAAGGTTTCGGATTGATTTTACTTTACTGTAAGCGGCAAAAAGCTGGCTTGAAACAGGCGCATGATCTTCACGTGTCATGCCTTCACCAATTCCGTCTTTCATAAGGCGGCTCAAGCTAGGAAGTCCTGATACCGGCGGATACATCCCCTTCTGGCTCATTTCGCGGTCAAGAACAATCTGACCTTCCGTGATATATCCTGTAAGGTCAGGAATCGGATGCGAAATATCATCGTTCGGCATAGAAAGAATAGGAATTTGTGTAATTGAACCTGTGCTTCCCTGAATTTTTCCTGCACGCTCATAAAGCTCAGCCAAATTTGAGTAAAGATAGCCCGGATAACCTTTTCTTCCAGGAACTTCACCGCGCGTTGTTGAAATTTCACGCAAGGCTTCGCAATAGTTTGTCATATCTGTCATAACAACAAGAACGTGCATATTGCATTCATAGGCAAGATATTCAGCGGCGGTAAGAGCGCATCTCGGAGTAATAATACGTTCAATGGAAGGCGCATCAGCCAGCGACTGGAACATTACAACTTTTGACAAAACTCCAGACTCTTCAAAAGTATGCTTAAAAAACTGCGCAACATCGTATTTTATTCCCATGCCGGCAAAAACCATAACAAATTCTTCGTTGCTATTGAGAATTTTAGCCTGACGGATAATCTGGGCGGCAAGCTTGTTGTGCGGAAGTCCGTTTCCAGAGAAAATCGGAAGCTTTTGTCCGCGGATGAGCGTGTTCATTCCGTCAATTGAAGAAATTCCTGTCTGAATAAAATCGCGCGGATAAACACGTGCATAAGGATTTATCGGATTTCCGTTTACATTTACTTTTTTGTCGGAAATAATCTGCGGATAGCCATCTATAGGCTCGCCAAGTCCGTTGAAAATGCGTCCAAGAAGCCCTTTTCCAACACGCAGTTCCATTGGCTCTTCAAGGAATTCCACAGTTGTATTTTCCAAGTCAAGACCAGTTGTGCTTCCAAAAATCTGAACAATCGCAGTTTTTTCATTCAAATCTATAATGCGTCCAGTCTTTTTTTCACCGTTTTTATCGCGGACATAAACAACTTCGTCATAAGAGGAATTTTCACTGCGCTTTACAGCTACAATCGGTCCGTCAACAGAAGTCAGTCCTGTATATTCAATTCCTTTCATAGTGCAACATCCTTGCGGTACATTCTTTCAAGTTCCGCCATCTGATCGTCAAGGTGATTTTGAATAGTTGTAAGCTCGTCAAGCTTGTCGTTTGGAATTTCGCTTTTTGCCCTGATTATTTCATTTCGTACAGGAAGCTCGGTAACTTTCAAAAGCGGACAGCCGGATTTTATAACCTTTAGCGCTTTTTCATAGAAAGTCATCATAAGCAAAAGTATATTCACCTGTTTTTCAGGAACTGCATAGGCATCGATTGAATCAAAAGCATTCTGCTGCAAAAATCCGTTTTTAATCATTTCGCAGACAGTAAGAATAAGACGGTCGCTGTCCGGCAAAGCATCAGCTCCAATCAAGCGGACAATCTGCTGAAGACGCTGTTCACGCTTGAGCAAATCCAAAGCCTGAACACGGATTGCAGACCACCGAGGATCAAATTTATCCCACCAGCCTTTAATTTCCGCGGCATATTCTGAATAAGAATCAATCCAGCCAATAGCAGGATAATGGCGTGCATTTGCAAGCTCACGGTCCAACGCCCAGAAGCAGCGGATAAAACGCTTTGTATGCTGGGTTACAGGCTCAGAAAAGTCGCCGCCCGCAGGAGAAACAGCTCCAATAACAGAAACTGAGCCTTCTTTTCCGCAGAGAGAATTAACACGACCGGCACGCTCATAGAATTCAGCAAGGCGAGTCGGAAGATACGCAGGATAACCTTCCTCAGCAGGCATTTCCTCCATACGGCCGGAAAGCTCACGCAAGGCTTCTGCCCAACGGCTAGTCGAGTCCGCCATAATTGCAACGTGCATTCCCATGTCGCGGTAATATTCGGCAAGCGTAATTCCAGAATAAAGCGAAACTTCGCGCGCCGCAACCGGCATATTTGAAGTGTTTGCAATCAAAATTGTGCGTTCCATAAGAGAACGTCCTGTACGAGGGTCTATCAAAGTCGGAAATTCAGTCAAAACATCGGTCATCTCGTTTCCGCGCTCACCGCATCCAATGTAGACAATCAAATCCGCATCGCACCATTTTGCAATCGCGTGCTGGGTCATTGTTTTTCCAGTACCGAATCCGCCTGGAATTGCGGCAGTTCCGCCCTTTGAAAGCGGAAAGAAAACATCAATTACACGAAGACCTGTAACAAGCGGCTGGCTTACTTCGAGTTTCTGAGAAAAAGGACGAGGCTTGCGCAAAGGCCAGTACTGGCTCATCGAAATATTTTCACCAAGCTCTGTAGTAGCGATTGTCTCATCAATTGTATAAGAGCCCTTTCCGGCAAAAGTCTTTAGAACACGTCCGCGGATTGTCGGAGGAACCATTATCTTATGAACGATAGAACCAGTTTCCTGAACAGTTCCAAGAACCATTCCCGGAGCAATGGAAAAACCTTCGCACATTTCTTTTCCATCAGAAGGATGAGCGGCAGGAATAAATTCCCATTTCTTTTTATTATCGATAGGCTCTGTGCGCTGTCCAGGAAGCAGGAAAACTCCGCCGTCTTCATACATTTCTTTTAGCGGACGCTGAATTCCATCGTAAATTGTGCCTACAAGCCCAGGACCAAGTTTAAGTGAAAGAGGTCGCTCGCTAGAAACAACCTGCTCGCCAACGTGCATTCCAGTAACATCTTCGTAAACCTGAATTGTAGCTTTTCCTTCACTCTGGCGGATTATTTCACCAATAAGCTTCTTTTCACCAACATCAACAACATCGTAAAGTCCACATTTTTCAAGACCTTCAGCATAGACTATAGGACCTGAAATTCGGGTTATTTTTCCAGTAATCATTCAGGCAACCTCCCGCCAAAAAGAGTCTGTGCAAGAACTCCTCTTTTTTCGTCTAAAATTTCCTTTATTTTTTCATCAAGCGTCAAACGGCAAGTAACAGAACCGTCCAAAGACTTCAATATAATTCCTTCCTTTAGATTGAATCCTTCAAGACTTTCGCGGGAAACAAGTTGAACGTCTCCAGCCTCGCATGAAGAAAGATTCTGCGGAAAAACTTCTTTCAGCATAGATTCAGCATCAGAAAGATTGAATCCAACAACAACTGCTGAAATTTTCTTTTCCTGAATTGCTTTTTTTGCACGCTCACAAAGACTTTGTATAACAAGAAGACGTTTTTTGTCTCCGATAGATTCAAAATACTTATTCATAGCTTCTATAATAGAGCCATAAATGAAAGAAACCAGATAACGCTGCTTTTCAAGAGGAAGCGACGCATTTATATTTTTTTCATAAACAGCAATTCCTTCCATGGAGATTTTTTCTGCGTCTGACTTCGCATTTACAATGCGGGCTTGAACTCCGTCAATGAGCTGCTTTGCGCTTTCGTCCGCTTTTGCAAGAATTTTTTCTGCTTTTTTTACACTGTCAGAACGAATTTCTTTGTCCAGAACTTCCGTTGAACGTAATTCTTCCATAAAAAGTCTTCCTTGTATGGTTTCGGTATGAACCTTCCGCACAAAATGATTAGTTTTATAAGCCCCCTAAAATTCAGAGCAATGGCAGTTCTTTCTGCATACATAAAGCCTTGCAACTGGATTTTTTTAGTTTTGCTTAAAATCCAAAATCGATGAATAAAAATTAAACTTGAATTCCAACTGCTTCCCGGATTGAATCAGTAAGAGTTTTTCTTCCCTGAATGTGTCCCTGAAGCCCAGGAATTTCCACAATAAGAGGAGCTTTTCCGTGCATCTGCCAAGACTGAATTTCCTTGGACAGCATATCGGCTATGTCTTCCGTAAGAATAAGAACCTTTGGTATGTCACCAACGGAGCCTACGGAAGAATTTTGTCCGGTTGCCTTGTTAAAAGCATCCAAAGCTTCCTGTCTGTTAGAAACAGCCTTGCCTTTTACGCCCGCAAGCATAAAGCCAAGAATCAGTTCCCGTTCTCCAATTACAAAATATTCCATGATTATGCTTTTATGCCAGACTGAATTTTAAGAAGATAGAAGTACCCAAAATTCAGTCTTCAGCAAAAAATTCTATTACATTATCATAATGAACAAAGCAACAAGGAATCCCCAAAGACAAATACCTTCAGCAAGACCTACAAAAGGAAGCGCCTTTCCTGAAAGCTCTGCGTTTTCGCTCATTGCGCCCATAGCAGCTGAACCGATTTTTCCAACAGCAGAACCACCGCCAATACAAGCGATTCCAACAGCAAGAGCAGCAGCTACATATTTTATAGCTCCAGCATTAGAAGCCGCCTGTTCTACAGCCTGCTCTTCAGGAACAGAAGAAGCCTGCGCAAAAACGCCAGCAACAGCAACCAAAAGCATCATTGAGAGAGCAACCAAAAATTTCTTGTTCATAATAAAAACCTCTTGTTCTAAAAATTCTATAAATAAACTGCAAAAAGCAGCTGTCCACAAATTAAACTGTCTCTTTATAAACAAAAGAGAACGGCTTGAATTCCCGTCCTGTCTCGCTAAAGAATTTCGAGAAGAACTCGTAATACTGAAGACGCACAACCTGAATTGCAACAATCATTCCTTCAAGAACTACAACAATAGCATTTCCCAAAATGGCTACAGCAATTCCGCCTGCGCCAGGGGCAAGTTCAACAAAGGTATTGATAATATATCCCAAAACTGCGTGGGCAAGAGCAAATGCGCCTACACGGACAAAGCTCACTGTATTTGAAAGATAAGAAGAAATGACTTCTATAATTTCAACTACAGCACCAATAACTGCGCTAAAAAGGCCGTTTTCCAAAATAGGACGCTCGCCGTCAACAAGTCTCTGGAATATTTCGGAGCAGGCAGTCAAAAACAGCGAAACAGATATAATAACCCAGTCATAAGCGGCAGGAGCATGATTGAACAGCGCAACTCTAACCGCAAAGATAATCACATACCAGAAGAAAACCGCTCCTGAAATTCCAGTTTTTCCAAACAAAGCTTTTCCAATACGACGCAAAGAAAACTGATTTATTATATTTATTATAAGTCCGCAGCTGTTGATTATAAATCCTATTGAAATCGTAAAGCCAAAGAACGCAAACATTCTAGTTATAGAAGCAGGATCGCTTGAAGGCATCATGTGCAGAATCGGAGCGTGCGGAGTTCCAAAAAGTCCTGTAACCCACAAGGCGAACGGACGCAACAAAGTTTCATTTGCAAAAAACTCGCCGGTAAGAAGTCCCATAATCGTACTGCTTATTCCTATGCAGCAAAAAATTCCGCCGAACTTTTCCCAGCCTGAAATCTTGATTTTTTTAAGGCAGCAAAGAATTCCTATTATAAGGAAGCACAATCCCTGACCAGCATCCCCAAACATAATTCCAAAAAGAACCGTAAAGAACAAAGCCACAAACGGAGTCGGATCAATAGTTCCATACAAAGGCGAGCCATAGCTGAAAATCATGCGCTCAAAGTTTGAAACAATTTTTCCATGCTTAACCTGAACCGGAACCTTTTCCTGTCCGGAAATAACAGACGGAACTTCAGTTGGCAAAAATTCACGGATTCCAGCTCGGCTTTGTGTAAGCTCGTCTAAATCTTTCATTACTTTTCTAATAAGAAAAGCCGGAATCCAACCTGTTATTCTATATACAAATTCCGTGGACTCAAGAGAATTTTCCACAGAATAAATTTGGCTTCCAATTGAATAAATCTGCAAAAGCCTGTAAAGCTCGTCCTTGTGAGTTTCCGCAAAATTACGGCGTTCAGTCTGAATTTCCTCAAGGGCAGCGGCAGCTTCTGTTTTATTACGCTCCAAAGTAAGAAGAACCTCATCAGGAATTCCTTTAAAATCCTTTGGAACCTGAAGTTCTGTAAATCCGGCCTCCTTGAGTTCTCCGTCCAAGGCAAAGCGGGCTTTTTTTGACGAAGCGGCAAGAATTCTTGAATCATCATCGCCAAGTTTTACAATAATTCCACGTGAGCCAAGCCGAGCCTTTAAATCATCAATTTTTTCAGGATCTATTTTTCCGATTCTCAAAGTAAGAAAAGAAAGCGACTCAAGATCTGAATAAGAAACTTTCAGATTTGCAAAAGCCAAAGCCTCTTTATATGCGGAAACTGCCCTTTTTTCTTCATCAGCGGCAGTAAGTTCTTTTTTGTGAATATCTTCAACTGAATCAATAATTTTTGTCGCACTTTCAAAATCGGCGTCAGAAGGAAGCGGAACAGAAACTTTATATCCGTCCAAATCAGGCAAATCCAAAGCCGCCCTAACCTGCTGAAGCCGCTCAAAAACAGAAGCATCCGGGTTAAGTCTTTTTGCAGAGTCGGAAGAATCAGAGGCAAATTCCTGCTGGAACTGAAATTCGCCCAGTTCGCCAAGGTATTTAAGAACAGAATGTATGTCTTCCCGCAAAACCATAAGCTCAATAAGACGCATTGTGGTTGTTCTAGCCATTTATTACCTCCAAGGCTCCAGTCATCTGCATAGCCTGCGATGAATCTATACTAAGCCGCAGACTTTCAGAAGCCGTGCGGATATTGTCAAGTTCGTTTCTTTTTATAATAAACCAGCAGACAATCGGGCAAGCCGTAAACGGATATTTATGGAAAAGTTTGTACGCTTTTTTTACATAAAGACTTTTATACGAATTAGAAATCCATCTAGGATCTATTATCCATACAACGCCTTCTTCATGCGGATTCAAAAGCCTGCTGTATTTCCAGTTTTTCCAAGCATCGTAATTGTCCAGTTCCAAGTCCAGTGTCTTTATAGCTTCATAGGCAAGAGGATCTGAACTTTCCTTTTTTTCTGTTGAATAAGCCAAAAGCGGAATTATTTCTTCCCTTTGCATTTTATAGTAAAACCGAAGCCGGATTGCCCAGACAATATTGTCTATTCTGATTTTTTCACCAATCAGCTTAAGAATTTCCTCCCTGCAAGATGAATGAAGCTGCTTGGCTGCATTCCAAAGCGACATAATGTAATGGCAGTCAAGCTTATAATTCGCCAAATGCTGCTCTGAAACAGGAGGAATACTATTATACCAGGAAAGCGGTCCGCCGGATGTAACCGAAGCAATGTCCGGCCATTTATCGTAATTTATTATATTAAAAGGAGATATCTTTTGTATATCAGGAATTTTCTTTTCTCCAAGCGAAAGTGAAGCAGAAATGTCCTTAAGATTTTCATAGTCAAAACTTCTAAGCAAAGTTAAAACAATGCTGTCCGGCTCTGAATAATTCCCAACAAGCTTCTTATAGTCATAAATAAAACGTTCAAAGGCTTCCTGCTCCAAGGCATGAGCCAAAAGAGTTTCTGGAACGACAGGAACTTCTTTCTTGAACAAAAAAGCCCACAATTCCTGCAATGTATGAAAAGAAAACAACTGCCTTGCGCGTTCCCCGACATAAGACCGGGCAAGCATACCGCTGGCCTTTGCATAAACATAAGAATCAGCGGCGGACTTATCCATTGCCATATCGCTCTCCTATGAAAAAAGAATTTTATCCATAAGAGCGTTAAAAGACGTATAATCCTTTTCGCTTGAATTCAAATTCTGTTTATACGATTCCAGGTCTGCGGAATGTTTTTTTTCTATAGTGGATTTTGTATCTTTTTCTTTCCGCTCAATTTCAGAAACAACAACGGAATATTTTGTCTTGAATTCAGATTCAGCTTGAGCACGTGCAGCCGCGATTTTTTCATCTGCTCTTTTCTGCGCATCAAGCACTGTTGTAGAAGCTTCTTTTTCTACATCAAGAAGATGTGTAATAATATCAATTTCTTCAGCAGCCATTATGTACTCCAAATAAAAGAAAGGTTTACACTTATTCTATTGAGATTCAGCCTCGCATAAAGCATCGAATACTTCCTGCGGCGAAGTTTTTTCAAAAAGTTTCGTTATAAACAGAGGATCTTGCAGAACAACGGCAAGCTCTTTTAAAATCTCAAGAAGAATATTATTGTCGTTCGGACTGCACAAGAGCATAAATACAAGATTTACAGGAGAACCATCCAAGGCATCATAATCAATACCTTTGCGGCTTATTCCTATTGCTCCGACACAACCTTTTACAGAACTGCAAATTCCATGCGGAACAGCAACACCATGCATTATGCCAGTACTCATCTGAGCTTCACGTGCATGAAGAACAGACAGCGCATCATCCCTACCTACTTCCGGGTGTTCAGAATGGATAACTTGCACCATTTCCTCAAAAAGCTCATCTTTATCTTCGCTTTCAAGGTTTACAATTATGCTTTTAGGAGAGAATATTTTTGAAAAAACCATATTACCATCCTTAACAATAGAGCCACCAAAAACAAGTAGCTTTATTTTTCAGCAGGGCTAAGCTCCTCTTGAAGCCAGCTTCCGTTATCCTCAGAAGAAGTCTGTTCTCCCTGAATTTCCTTTACCGTAGATGACAAGTCTTCTTTCGCAGGAGCTTTGTTTAAAAGTGAAATTCCAAAAGCAGTTACAAAGAACAATGCGGCAAGAACACCAGTTGTCTTTGTAAGAACACTCGCTGAGCGGGCACCAAAAGCTGTAGACTGTCCGCCGCCAAAAGCGCTTCCCATGCCATTATTTTCTTCATTCTGAACAAGAACAAGAAGAACTAAAAGCACACAGATAATTACAAACGCAATGAGAAGGATTGTTTTTAAAACAGCCATTTTTTACTCCAAACACCGGACATTTCCGGCAAAATTCATTTTTAGTTTCATTATAATAATGAAATATTTCCGTTAGGTCAATTAAGAATCATAAAAACAATAGATTCCAAGCAGCAAGTACAAAATTAATCATAGAAAAAATAAATTATCCTTAAACTAACAGTTTCTTAATTGGAATTTTACAGTCGGCATTTATCTTTTTGTAAAACATAATCAACGAGGTTTTTATGAAAAGACAATTATTTTATGCACTGGCTGCAATGGCGGCTTTTTTGCCGGTTTCCTGTGCTTCAACATCAAAGGCAGGAGCAGATTCAACATCTCCGTTTGAAAAGGTCGGCTTAAACGGAAGCGAAGTTCCCTACACTGTTCTTGCAAAAACAAATGACGGCGTGGAAATTCAAAACGGCGGATACGGCTCAGACGCGTGCGCCCATCCAACGGATTCAAGTCTATTTTATTTAGTAACAGACCGCGGTCCGAACATCGATTTTAAAGGGAACAGAGGAAAAGGAAAAATGTTCCCGGTTTCTTCTTACGCTCCAAGAATCGGTCTTTTCAAGATGAACAAAGACGGCTCAGTTTCGCTCGTAAAAGAAATCACACTGAAATCTCCTGACGGAAAAGAGATAACCGGTCTTCCAAACCCAAACGGAAAAGGCGCGACTGGAGAAATTGCCTACGACCTTGACGGAAACATTCTTGGAACAGACGAATACGGACTTGACAGCGAGGGAATCGTTGCGATGAAAGACGGAACTTTCTGGATTTCTGATGAATACGGTCCGCACATTGTCCACTATGATGCAGACGGAAAGCAGATTGAAAGAATAAGCCCATTCGGAATGGACACAGGAAAAAGGCATCTTCCGGCAGTTCTTGCGCGCCGCCGGGCAAACCGCGGAATGGAAGGTCTTGCAATAACTCCGGACGAAAAAACTCTTGTAGGAATCATGCAGTCCACGCTTTTCAATCCTTCAAAGAAAGAAATTTCAAACAAGCAGCTTGTTAGGCATTACACTCTGGTTGTGGGCTACTGGTTTTCAAGAACCGAGCTTGCGGCTGGAGATGACATAAAATGGTAATATACCTAGTCCGTTGGGAAAAAATAGTTACTTTATTCGGGGAATTTAGTGTTAAAGCCTTTCCGTGTATTCGCAGTATGGATAGTTTGTGCAGCCGATGAACCAGTGCTTGTTTTTCTTGCCTTTTCTTTTTATTAGAAATCCGCCGCACGCAGGACATTTTTTTGGATTTGATAAAACTGTCGCGTCATGAACAGAATATTTGCATCTTGGAAAATTTGAGCATCCGACAAAAGTTTTTCCGTTGTGCTCAACTTTTAAGAGATTTCCAGTTTTGCAAAACGGGCATTTTTCCTGACCTTCGTTTACAGTCTGTCTGACAGAAATAAAACATACTGACTTTGAAGCTGTAAATTCCTTGAAAAACGGGGAAGGATTTCTGTTGTCTGTAAGAATGAATGTCCTGTTTTTTGTGCGGGTAATGGCAACATAAAAAAGGCGGCGTTCTTCAGCAAATTTAAACTCTTCCGCATTTGTAAGAACAAGATTCAAAACTTTGTCATCTGCAATTTGGTTCGGAAATCCAAGTTTGTCATTCTTAAAATTCAAGAGAATCACATTGTCAGCCTCAAGTCCTTTTGATTTATGGACTGACATAAAATCAATCTGAAGTTCGGGAATTGGAATGTACTCAAGTTTTTGTTTTCTGTTCTGATAATAATTTTTAAAAAGTCCGGTTTTCTTTGCAATTTCCAAATCATAGTTTGTGCGTCCCAAAAGCAAAACAGAAGAATTTACGCCAAAATCCAAGACAATCTTATTTATCATCTGCTGCAAAGATTTTCTTGGTTCATCGTCGAAGCCCCAGAAAACAAGCGGATAATCAAGAGTTTTATCTGAACGCAAATTCTTTTTCAACTGCATGGGATTTTTTAGAACAAAAGTTGAAGCCTCATCTATCAGCTGCTGGGAATTTCGGTAAGTTTTTTCAATCCGCAAAATTTTCGTATCCCCAAAAGATTTTTCAAAATCAGTGAACAAAGAAATGTCGCTTCCAGCAAAACGGTAAATTGATTGCCAGTCATCGCCCACGCAAAAGAATTTCGCTCCGGTTCTGTCCACAATCGCCTTTAAAAAATTGAACCTTGACTTTGAAATATCCTGATATTCATCAACAATTACATATTTATATGGAAGAATATCGCAGTCATTTGAAACCAAGGTAGCCGCATCATTTATCATGTCAGAAAAATCAATCGCATTATTTTTAGAAAGATAGTTTCGATATTCTGCCAAAAGAATTTTTATTATATCAAGGAAAAGATTTGTCCGCTCGCAAAGGAATTCATTTTTTTCTTCCGAAAGATATTTTTGCCGCAAATTTTCAATTTCTTCTATTTTGTAATTGTTCGACTTAAAGAGAGTTATAAAAGTGCAGCAGAGTTTTATAAATTCGCTAAAATACTTGTTGCTTTTGCTTGCGTAAACAGTGTTAAAAATATCAGTAAAATCACGTGGCTTAAATTCAACATTATTTTCAACAAGAAGCTTCTCAAGTTTTTTTAGAAGAATTCCTTCCGAGCTATAATACGAATAAGTTTCAATCAGCTTTGTACCGTTTTCCTTATGAAAATCTCGCTTCCATAAAATTCCGTCAAGATACTTTTTTTCTTCAACAGGAGAAAGCCAGAGAACTGTAAAATCTTTTGAAATGCCAAAATGCTCCAGATAAATGTCGTAATCACAAAGATAAAAATCCGGTCTGTATGATTTTCGTTTCGGGTCGTCGCTTTCAAACGGATAAAGTTTTTCGTATTCATATCTGATTCCGTGCATAAAAAGGAAATTGGCGATTTTTGTTTCCTCAACGCTTTTTACCTGCTCATTGTTCAGCGTTCTTAATGCCTTTAGTTTTTCTGCTCCAGTTTCACGGACGTATTTTTCCCGGTCGTATTTTGACTTTAAGGTTTCAAGGTCGAAAGTTTTTTCTGCTTCATACAATTCGCCAAGAGAAGAATAGTTTTCTATATTTTCAGGAATTTCCAGAAACTACGCAAAGTATTCGGTAAGATTTTTTATAAGCTCAGGATAATTTAAAAGCTCGTTCTCAAAAAAATTATTGATAAAATCCCCAAGAACATTTTCATCGGAAACTTCCGACCGCCTGCCGTTTGCGTTTTTGATTATCTCAAGTCCAAGCCTGTGAAAAGTCGTTGCCTGTGCGTTTATGCCAAGCTTATCTTGAATTCGTTCAGTCATTTCCTGCGCGGATTTTTTTGTGAACGAAACAAGAAGAATTTCATCCGGATTTATATTTTTCACTTCGCAAAGATATTTTACTTTTGCCGCAATCGTAAGCGTTTTTCCGCTTCCTGCACCGGCTAAAACTAAAATTCTATCCTCATCAGTGATAACCGCCGTCCGCTGCTGAAAATCCAGATTCTTACCGTCAACATTTGAAAATAGCGCATCATATTTTAAAGATTCATTTTGAATGAACTGCTCATTTGCATTTTCAAAATAATCGTGCAAAGAATCATAAACCGTTTTGAAACGCTCAATTTCCGAGAATTTCTCATCTTCATCACGAACTTCTGTCTGACTCGCCTCAAGAAAAAGAAATTGCCATTTTTTTATAAACTGAAGCTCTGCGGAATGGGAAACATAATTTTCCGTAAGTTTGAATAATTCATTGAAAAATTCCGATATTTTTTGAGCAAGATTTTTGATTTTTTCTTTACGTTTTATTTCACCATTTGACCGTAAAATAATCTTTTGAAGATTTTTAAAAGTCTCCTTGAACTTGCTGATTTCTGCAAACGCCGCATTTTTCTTAGGAATTCTGTATCGGCCAATTTCAGAATAAAGTTCCTGCCATTTTGCGATGAACTCTTCTTCCTGTTCTTTTGTTATAAACTGATTTAATAAAAAATCAAGTTCTGCGAAAAATTCTTCTATCTGCTCCTGAAACAAACTGATTTTCTGAAGAAATTTTCTTGCCGACTTTCTTCTATAAATAAAAAGAATTATAAGAGAAAAAAATATTACAACTACGACAGAAATTATAATGCAAACCGTCATTATTTATATTATATCATCGTTCAAGGAAAGGTTTCTAGGAAATGTGTAGTGGATGATTATGTCTATTATTCATTGTGAGATTTTTTAGTTTTAGAGAAAAAATCAAGAAAAATCTTTTTTCAAGACTTCGTATAATGTTGAAAGTCGAGTGTTCAAATCTGCATTTAAATTTGAAAATCTATTTTCAAGAAACTTGTCTATTGTCAATTTGTCATCCACAGTTACATTGCAACCTACATTAGGTAAACTTTTCTTTATTTGCTCATTCTGTGAGTATTTTGTAAAATCCATATCAGAAATAAGTCCGTTTGATTTTTTAGTTATATAGACCATATTTAACGGTCGTTTTTTGGGACAGAAAATAAAAAAATGTGATATAATATTAGAGATTATTTAGACTGGAAAAATGGAGGCGTTTATATGCAAACATCAGTTCTTGAAACTTATAATCAGCTTACCGTGCAGGATCAAGAAAAAGTAACTACATTTATATATTCTCTTTTTTCAAAATATAAAAAAACTTCTGCTAGAAAAACGCTCTCAACAGAAGATGAAGAACTTTTTAACCATTTTACAGGAAGCCTTTCATTAGATTCTGATTCTGTTAAGACAATAAATGAAAATAAATCTGAAAAATATGGAATCGAACAATGAATGTACTTGTTGATACAAATGTTATTATTGACTGGCTTTTAGTACGTCCTAAAAATGGCAAAAATGCAGAAAAGACAATGCGTTATTTAATGGCAAAAAACGCGGAAGGCTATGTCTCTTCCCATTCATTGACAGATTTATACTTCTGCATACGAAAAGAATTTTCAAAATCTGAAAGGCAAAAACTTTTGCAGTTCATTTTATCAAAATTCAATGTTATCACAGAAGAAAAATCAGATTTTGAAGCAGTTCTTAGCGAAGATGATTTAGACGATTTGGAAGACGGACTTCAAATGCAATGCGCAAAAAAGGCAAATCTTGATTACATTATCACCGAAAACACAAAAGATTTTTCAACATCATTTGTACAAGTTCTTTCCACATCTGATTTTTTGGCTTTGGTAGGTGAATGATGGAAATATCAAATAAAGCCAAAAATTCTGTCCCAAAAAACGACCGTTATTAAGGACAAATAATGGCGTGGAACTCAAAATCTGGCAGTCTAAACCCTTCTTCCATTTCTGATGACGAATATTGGAGCCTGTTCAATTTTGTTTTTTCGGAAAGCTGCCATAAGACTTCAACTTACAAATTCGCACTTTTAAAATCGATTCTGGACAATCTTCTGAACAACACACCGGACGAGAACGGCCAGCTGATTTTTTATTCCGACCTGTTCGCAAAATTCGCAGAAAGCTTTTGGAATCTTGTCGTAAAATATCATCTTCATCAGCAAAAACCGACGGGCGAAGGAAAAACTTCAAAAATCGAACAGATTTTCAATGAGGCAACCGCAAAAAATCCGCTCCTTGAAAACCTTGAATTTGCGTCAATCGAAGAAAATACAAAATCAAAACTGATTCAAAAAGTTCAGGCGGAATGCAGAAAATATGTTCTCGGTGCGCTTTACGGAGACTTCGGCGGAAAACTCTACGGATTCGACCAGAACGGAAATTTCATCACGCTCTCGCAAAGTGCTTACGAATTTCTTCTGAAATATAAAATCGAACTTGAAAAACTGAATTACTATGTCTGGGCAAAATTCCTTGAAAAAATCAACGAGGAGAATGTGCTGTTTCATCTTCTTTCAAAACTTGAGCTTTCGCTGCCGGAAAGGACGCCGCTTGAAATCTACCGCAACATTCTTTTTTCTGAATTTGAGGAATGTAACTGCTTTTACTGCGGAAAAAAACTCGGCGCAAAAATCCATGTTGACCATTTTATTCCCTGGAGTTTTGTAAAAGAAGATAAACTTTGGAATTTCGTTCTGAGCTGCCCGGAATGCAACATCAAAAAAAGCAACATTCTTCCGCCGCAAAACACAATCGCGCGGATTTTGGAATGGAACAGAATCATTCTGAACGCAAGCGATGTCAAAAACAACAGCAAAATCAACCTTGCCGGAAAAGAACCGGCGATAATTTCTCCATTAAAATCATAATATGCATGAAAATGCGGCAGATGATGTTTGTCGTTATCACACCAATTCATTTTTATCAGAATTCCATAAAACATTTTTCGGGCGTGTCCGCCTCAAACTTGAGTTTTCGGCGGTCGGGCTGTTCAGGGTTTCGCTATCGCTCCAGCCTCCTCACTTCGCTACGCTCCGTTGCGGTGGCCGCTTCGCGCCCTTACCATCCCACACGCAACAAAGCCAACTTGTCATTAGATGGTTTGCTTCTCTGTCATTGTCGGGCTTGACCCGGCAATCCCCCTTTTTATATTTCTTTCTACATTTGAGTGAGTTTTACGGTGATATTTTTGCCGTTTAGTGTGATGTTTTTATTGTTTACAGTGATGTTTTCTCGTACTTTTTTATCTTTCCACCTCAAAAAACGTGTTTGCGTACAGCGGCATTTTTGGCATTGAATCTTTACCGTAAAATCTTCCAGCTGCCGTTTTTGTCCGCACCGAGCCGCTGAATGATTTTTTCCTGCTGAAGCTTTTTCATGTTGCGGTTCACGGTTTCGCGTGCGATGTTCAGTTTTGATGCGATTTCATTTTGTGTTATATGTGGATTTTCTTTTATCAGGTTCAGTATATCTTTTTGTGTTTGTGTGAGTTTTACAGTGATATTTTGGGTGACATTCTTATCATTTACAGTGATATTTCGTGTGATATTTCTGTCATTTACAGTAGTTTTTTTAGCGTTTCGAGTGATATTTTCATCTTTTACAGTGATGTTTTTGTTGTTTTCTGTGATATTTTGAGTGACGCTTTTATTGTTTACTGTGACTTTCCCGTAGTTTACAGTGACGTTTTTGTCGTTCTTTTTGATTTCCAGGAAATCTTTTGCCCTAATGTGGAGAAATCTGTTTTTCAGTTCGTTGTGTTCTCCGAGCAGGAGATTCCGGAAGAATTTTTCAAGAAATTCAGGATTTTCATGGATTCCTTTTTGAAGATTGTTGTAGTTTGCACGGACGAGAGCATTCCGGAAATACCAGGAATTTTCCGCGAATATTCTGTTGTCCGCATTGAATCCGAGCGAGCGAAGATATTTTATCGTGAAAACTGCGGTTGTCCTTGTGTTGCCTTCTCCAAAAGCGTGAATCTGCCAGAGCCGGGATACAAAGAAAGTTATGTGTTTTACGGTTTCTTCCAGAGTGAGATTTTTATAGCTGAAATGCCTTTCCTGCTCAAAATCGTAGTCGAGCGCGGCTTTAAGCTCAAATGCGGCTCCGTACATTACGGAATCGCCGTCCAGAACCCATTCTTTTTTTGAGATGTCGTAGTCCCGGATTTTTCCCGCAAATTTGAATATTCCGGCAAAAAGTCTTCCGTGAAGCGCAATCAGGTAAGACGGAGAAAAGTTGAACGATTTTTCACTTAAAATCTGCGCGATTCTTGAGGAAACTTTGTCGGCTTCTTCTGTGCGTTCGTCGTCATCGTTTGAACGGTGAACTTTCGACTCATAATAGCTGTCGATTATTGATGTTGCTTCTGCAACCGAAATTTCGCCGTCGATATTCCGTTTCGCAGTCTCAAAAAGATATTTTGACGGCGTAAGACCGTCCACCTGCTGCAGTCCGATTGCTGTAGACCAGGCGTAAGTCTTTTCTTTTTTTGCAGGCTCGGAGTTGCGGATATATTCTTCAAAATCAAGCTCGTAAGGCGATTTTTTTTTCGGCATATTTGGAAAGTCCTATTTTTAGTTTGCAGATTAACAGAGTCTTTCTGCTTGCCTAATTATATTACACAACCCCTTATCTTTCCACCGCAAAAAACGTGTTCGCATACAGCGGCATTTTTGGCATTGCGGTATTCCAGAATTTCTTGAATTCTTTTGTAGGAATTCTTCTATTATAATACGGTTCGTTGCAGTTTGAAAGCTCGGCGAGCGATTCTGCGACAAAGAACCCGTTTCATTCCGTGGAATTTTGTAAAAGAAGATAAAAATTGAAATTTCGTTCTGAGTTGCCCTGAATGTAACATCTAAAAAAGCAACATTCTTCTGTCGTAAAACCAAATACCAAAAATAACAAGTAAAGCAGACTTTTAGAGCAAGTTCTCTACTCCACTTTTGAAAGCGTGAGCCGGGCGAGTTCTTTTTTTGCGCTGTCCGGGTAGACGTTTATGCTGAATTCTGTACGGTCGCGGTTCATGCTCAAAGGATACGCCCATTCGATTTTGCGCAGGCGTTTTGTCTTTGCGTTGCGGAAAGTCGCGTTCAGCTTGAAAATTTTTCCGCCTGAAAAACTGTCGCTTGTGTACGAATAAGTTCCGTTGCCTTCCAAAACAGTTTCCTTGCCGTCCGAATCCACAGAAACGACTTTTACGCCGCACTTTGATTTTTCGCCGAAAGTGATTTCGTAGCTGTCGTCGAATTCGTCGGTCGAAATAGTTCCTGTCCAAACGCCGGTAAAAATATTCGGCTGGGGAATTTTCTTCACGCATTCAGATGCGAATTTCGGAAGCTGGGATTCGTACTCGTTCCAAAAGTTCAGGCTCATTTTTGCGGAATGAAGAACCGTGCCCTTCTCAACGTCAATCATGCGGGCAGTGATGTAAAGCGGACAGCCCAGAGCCGCCACCGAACCCACAATTATGCAGTCCGCGCCGATTCCCTTTCCCATCTGCTTTGCCGTCGTGATGTCGATGTACGGATTCGCCTGAAAACTGTACTCCGCCATCACCTTGTCAATTTTTTTGCGCTCAACAACGGTAACGTCGCCGCCCTTCACAAGCTCATGAACAAGCAGGTCGGTCATCGTGGAAACCTTGTCATAATAAGCCTCGTCGTCGCAGTCAAAGTCGAACACCGCAACAGTCTGCGCCGGAAGAACCACCGCCGCCGCAAACATTAAAATAGAAAGAAGAACTGATTTTTTCATTGTGCACCTCCGAATCATCAAAAATTTTAGTATCTAAAATACCGAACAGCTAGGATGTCAAAAATTTCATTCTTTTTAAAAAACTTCATACTTCCGTTCCCTAACCATCGTGCGTATGACCTTGATATTGATGGTAAATATGTTGAAGACCAAAACCAGCTGTGGGTATAATATCTTTTTCCTGTTTCTATTAAATTCTCATATATATATTGCAGATCTTCTTCATTTGGCAGATACCAGTCATTATATCCGCTACCTCTGTATTCTTCACATAATTTTATAGCATCATTCCATTTTTTACACCCTAAAACTTCTTTGCTACATTCCCAACCTTCATTACTCTTTACAAAATATACAATCCCACCGCCTGGACCAATATCGCCAATTTTATATTGCTTTTTTCTTTCATCAAGTCTAGATTTCTTTTCAACAATATTTTTATTAGAAACTTTCTTTTCATTAATATCAAAATCCCGAACAGCCATAATAAATTCTTTATATTCAGACTTTTTTGATCTAAAACATTCTCCAAATGCTAAATACATAGAATAAGCTTCATCATCTGAGTATACAGAAGAAGACCAACAAGAATCACTAACAAACATTTTTCTTTTCTTTATTAAGTTTTGATATATAAGATCCAGTTCATCTTTACTTGGAAGATACCAGTTTTCATAGGTATTTCCACGGTACTCTCTGCATAAAATTTTAGCTTCATTCCAAGTTCTTTTTCCTAAAACTTCACTACACTCCCAAGCCCGGTTGTCTTCTATTTTAAAAACAATACCTCCACCTGGTCCAAAGTCGCCAATCTTCCATGAATCTTCATTTGCATGAATTGCATTATTAGAATCAATGTCAGATTGAGCAAAAGCACAGACTGCTGCGGCAGTAACAATAAAAAAGGCGGCTATTATTTTTCTCATTTTTGAATTCTCCTTCTTTTGTTTTTTCTTGTAATTTTTCCAGACCTCATCGGGAATTTTTTTTGACTCAATCTGATTTAAATTTCCGTCATTTGTAAAATCTCCCTCCACAAAAATTGCCGGATGAAAGGTTTTCTTAACAAAATGAAGGCGGCCTGTAAGAGAATCCGTTGCAAAAACACTCAGCTCAAAAACCTCAAATTCCTTTGAAAGCTCCATAAGATTGTGGTACGTAAGCGGACGGTACGCAAAATTAATTGCATAGTCCTTATTTTTCTTTCTGATCATTTTTAATATGAAGCCGGGTATATAGCATCCAAGCTCACGGATTCCTGCAAGGCTTTCTATCATCTTTTTGTGTTCTGTTTTTGTATTGTCCGCCGAAGTTATATAGTTTATGCCGTAGAGTTTCACATCAAAGTTATAAAATTTTATAAACAGTGATTTGTTTATAATTTTGAATTTCCAAGCAGGCTCACCAATCTGCCTGTCGCAGCTTTTATTTACGCTCACAGAAATTTTGTCCGAGATGACAAGTTTCTTACGACCAAAGACAAGCAGAACTATAAGAAAACCTATGAACGTAGTTCCAAGTCCCATCACAAGATCGTAATAAAACTGATTTGCCTTAAAGAAATTTTTTATAACTTCAAGAATATTGCTCATCTGAATTTCTTCTCCAGCTTTTCAATGAACTCGTCTTTTTCTATTAAATTGAACTGCGAATAATATTTTTCATTGTTTATCCAGTATCTTGTCTTGCCTTCAAATTCATCATTCTGATACTCGTGGAAAATATCAAAATACTTGCAGTGCTCAAAATCTTCTGAATATTCAAACGGAACTGCTTTCTGCGCTTCCTCGACGGAAATAGCGGAATATTTTTCTGATTCCGGCAGCTGGAAATGAAACCATTCCTTGTTTATCGGGGAAATTCCTGCGCAAAGCATGAGTGTTCTCAAAAAATTCCGATTGGTCTTTTTCTGCTGTTCTTCCGGAGTGTCTGCAAAATCATCAAAGTCTGGATTTCTCTGTTCCGGCAGATATTTTATTGATGACGACGGAAGCGGAATTTTTTCTCCGTTTTCATCAGCCAGAACAGCATCAACTGCAATTCCGCGCGGATGCGGAGCTGACTCAATGTTCGCCAAAGAAAATTTAGGCTCCTGCCCGGTCCGTTCCTGCCAATGCTCGTATAAAAATTTCTGCATCTCAACAGGGCGGAAAACATCCGTAAAAATAAATTTCAAATTAAAATATTTCAAGACAGGAACAAGTGAATAAAGACGTTTTGCAAGATTTATGTTGCAGACAATTCCCTCGGGAAGATTGAATTTTTTAAACAGATTTTCTCCCATTTGATTTGAATCAGAATTGTAATAGAATTTTGTAATAAAACGCTCATTGTTCAAAACCACAACATCATTTCTTTCCATAACATTCTCCATAGATTTTGTTAAAATAGCTAAATAGTTGAATTGTTAAAAAGCCCGAACGGCTCGAACAGAATAGGTAAGATCCTTATAGTCGTTGGACTGATGGCCGCCACTGAACCTCTGCCCACACGCGAGAGTATTATTGTAAGCCGACGAAGACCAGAAAAAATTATCAGTTGCATCTGAAATCACAGTTCTGTTCATTGTCTTATACATTTCATTCAATTCATCTCTACTTGGTAAAAACCATTCGCTTGCCGCAGCTTTTTCTGTAGAGTAAATACTGCAACTGTATGCGGCGCATTCCCATTCTGTAAGATCTGAATCTTTATAAAAGTTCAATATTTTGTAAGTATTTGATTTTCCATAGCCAATTTCAACAAAAGTATTAATATAATCTTGACTTGAAGCCCATTTTGAAACACCCAGCGTTGATTTAGACATTTCAAGATAATGGCAGACTTTTTCTCCTCCCATACCATCATAAACAACAAAACCTTCCTGCGAAACATAAAATATAATTCCGCCACCCTCTCCCTCATCACCAACTTTATATTGCATAGGAACATAATTTGATTTTTCAGCAAGTTCTTTGCAAATTCCGGGAATCTTGTCAAACAACTGCGAAATGTCTTTAAGTCTTTCGGTTTTTGAGGAAAGAATTTCCGTAGTGTTTATATCTATGACTTTTATGGTAACGATTATTTCCTCACGGAATTTCATTATCTGCCCCACGACCGCTTGATTCGCGTTTATTGCTTTTCCGAGCTTTGCGATTTTCTCGCTGTCAGACCAAGATGAAGCCTGAAAACTTTGCTCCTTTGCAAGCTTGTCAAAACTGTTTCTGTCCGGCACGGTCGCCTTTCCTGTCGCGGCATATTCAGAAATAAAAAGCTCCGTAACAACATCAGCCTCATCCTGCGGAACGCCTTTTGCGTCAAACGGAACGATTACGACTTTGGGTTTTGCAGACTGCTGGGAAAAAAGCGCGACCGACAAACAGCATAATATAAATATTGATATAATTTTTCTCATTTTATACTAAACCTTTTATATGCTTTCTTTTAACACAATTGTGTTACATAAAATTATACAAACACATTATTGTCATGTCAACGAAATAAAAATACAATTGTGTTATTATTCGAGGCATGAATTTTTGGGAAAAAGTGGATCAAGAACGCGAGCTTAAAAATTTAACAAGAAAAGAACTGGCTCATATAGCAAAATTTTCACTTAATTCGATTTCAACAGGAATTGCTAGGAACAGCATTCCGGCGGCGGATGTGGCGTTAAGAATTGCAAACGCGTTAGGAACTACGGTCGAATGCCTTATGGGGCAAAAAAACAGTCAACAAGCCACCCCCCCCCGCCGATAATTTCAGCCAAGAAAGAAGCCTTGTATAAAAAATATCGCAATTTTATAGAAGATTTTGATAAACTTTCCCTGGAAAATCAGAAAGCCATAATCCAAATTGTAACTCAAATAGCACATTAGATAGAAACTCCCCAAAATCACTAAAAAAAATCCGCTTTTTAGAAGTTTTGGAAAACTGGGTAACCGAAGATGTCCGCACCGGCCACAAAAATGAAAAATGATTCAATGTTATCTGCAAAAAACTTTTCCTAGAAAGCTTTTATCTTTCAATTCCAAACAAAAAGCAGCCTTTCTCATGCGAAAAAATCACGCCGATTGCCTGCAAGAATGAGTAGACAATCGTGCTGCCCATGAATTTCATTCCGCGTTTTTTTAGTTCCGCGGAGATTGCGTCTGAAAGGCCGTTCGTTGACCTGCCTGTTTCGTGAATTATTTTTATGGCGGAAAGAGCGGCTTTTTCCGCAATGTTCTCTGCATTTTCCATGCCGCCGCTTTCTGCACAGGCGGTTTTACTCAAATATTCGTCCAGAAACTTTCTTATAAAATTAAAGAAACTTCCGTACTCAAGGCAAAGCGCCCTGAAAATTCTTGCGTTTGAAATGCTTGCCTTTATTTTCAAGCGGTTTCTAACGATTTTGGGATTCGCCAAAAGCTCAGCGATTTTTTCTTCACCGTAGCCGCACACTTTTTCAAGGTCGAATCCATCGTATGCTGAACGGAAATAGTTACGCTTGTTCAAGATACATTCCCAGGAAAGCCCGGCCTGAAAACTTTCGAGCGTCAGCATTTCAAAAAGATATTTGTCGTCCGTGCTCTTTTCAGAAAATTTTCCCCATTCATTGTCGTGGTAGGCGACATATTCTGGATTTTTCAGGTTGCACCAGTTGCAGCGCGGAAGATTCTTGTCAAAAACTTTTTCCGATCCTAAGTTTCCGGGCGTCATTTCCACCCTTCCCAGATTTTCACTTCAAGACCGCAGGTGGCTGCGTTTTTTCCGTTGCGGCAAACAGGAAGTTTCAGCAAAAGCTGGTTTTCAAAAAGTTTTTCTTCCTTGTCAGAGCCATCAAGATACGCGAACGATGCGTAATCCTTTGAGTTTTTGTCCGCCAAAAGCTCAACCGCTTCTGCCCTGGAGCCGGCCACACGCGAAAGCGATTCCACTACGCTTTCAAATTCGCCGCGGCTCATCTCTTTTTCCTTTAAATCCACAAACTGAAAAGGAATCCTCCGCTCCTTGAACCACATCTGCGCTTTTTTTGTGTCAAAATTTTTTGTTGTTCCAAAAATCTGAATCATGCGGACATTATAGCAAAAATCCGGGATTTTGACTAAAAAAATTGACAGGCATCTCTAAACTTTATTAATATGAGCATAAATGGAAAAACAAAAATCCTTACCGAACGCCTTATAATCCGCAATTACGAAGAATAATATCTGGCTATAAATGAAACAAGAGTTTTTGAACCAAAGATTTAAGCCAGATTGCATTTGACTGTCTCAGGTTTATTTAAATTTCCTGCTGAATGATCCGGCCGTTTTCTTTTTCGGATTTATAAATATCATAAACATAAGCGGAACTTTCAAGATACAAGCCTGTTTCAACATTGTTCAGCTTTGAAAAAGTTTCTGATGTGTAAAGCCGTTGCATTGCCTCAAGAACCGGAACTTTGAAATCTTCCATTATAAAAGAAACGATGTCATCCGTGATATATTCAATCAGTTGTTCCTGCCTAGACATTTTCAACTCCAGTTTTTAAAAGATATGACAACGCTTTTTCAGTATGAAACGAATACTGGTCTGTCAATTTCTTGAATTCCATTTCATTTACCAAAGTTTCAACAGAAATAAGCCCGTCAGAAAACTGCCTGAAAAGCAGAGCCAAATCATCATTTGCAATCGGTCCGCAGACAATATCATAGCGGCTATCAAAATTATTATCGCCTTCAACTGTTTCAATTCTCTTGTAATTCCGGTTTGTGATTACAAACTTCGCCCATTCTTCAGATGGCTTTTCAAAAATCCTGACATTCAAGTTTCCTCCGAAAAGAACTTTTTCATTAAAAGAATAAATATTTACAAAAGGAGTCCCGCCGTACATTTTGGAGACACGCAAAGCCATGCGTTCAGCCTGCTCTTTTATACTCGTAAGATAAAATCCTTTTCCAAAGTCCTTGTTCGGTCTGCATTTTGAAAGCTCGATTTTCTGAATATCAACATTTGAACCGTGATAAAGCCTCATTGAATTTTGCCTCCGTTTTTCTGGCAAATCTGAGTCATATCAGAAACCGCGTCATCAAAAGAAAGCGTATGCTCAACATCATAAAATTCCGTAAGAAAATCCAATGCCTTGTGCTCCAGCAGATACAAAAATGCCTGAGTTTTTGAAAGCGACTTAGCACGCGCAAATTCATTCACACATGCGACCGTATATCGGATTTGGTTTTGTTCTTGATTTGACATAAGCAGATTCCTACAGAAAAATTATAACACACTTTGTGGTATTGGAAAATAATGCGAATTATTTTGTCTGGTAAATTACAATATCGCCCTTGTTCTCATTTTCCATAATCATCCCCTACAGATTAATCTCGTAGCCCAAATTCTTGAACACACTGAGCAAGGCAAGTTTTTTTTTCTTGATTGAGCAAATCTGCAAGTTCTGATTGGAGATTTTTCATTGTTGTGTCAAAATCCAGAGTTTCATCTCGGTTTTCAAATTCAATGTATCGACTTGGAACAAGGTTGTAGCCTTTTTCTGCGATTTCTTTTTTTGTTGCGCTGTAGAAGAATTCCGGCACATTTTTATAAGTTTTGTCTTTATCTATTTGCATCCAGGCATGAAAATAAGAACCACATGCTTATATTCTGCCGGCTCAACCGTTCCTTCGCGCAAACTTTACTTAAATTATTTATAATGCGTTTGCCCTGCCCCAGTCCGTTGAGTAAATATAGTAACTATGTTTTAAAATAAAGTAACTAAATTTGGAAATATAGTTACTTTGTTCGGGGAACTTAGTTACTTTATTGGTCAATGAAATTTTTTAAGTCCTTGCAAACTTTTATACATTACAAATACTCCTGATAAATAAAGCTATGTATTGCTAGAAAATATTACCCGCAATGCCAAACGCATTAAAAAAATTCTTCAGCACGCAATTTTCAAGTTCTTCCATATTCATGCCGCGGATTTCGCAAGTCTTTTCATAAACCTGCTTGATTTGAAGCGGGGAAGTTTTTTCTTCTCCTTTTGAAGTCTGGTATGGAGCGTCTGTTTCTAAAAGAATTCTTTCTAGCGGAAGTTCTTTTACACACCCAATTGATTTTTTATTTCCGTTCATCAAAGGCTTTCCAAAAGAAAAGTATGCGTTTATTCCATGGTTCAAAATTGAAACAGCATCTCTTGCAGTAAAAGCGAATGAATGAAAAACAACTGAAGTGCATTTTTTCAGAGCGGAAGAATAAAAGAACATAAGATCCAGCGCCTTTCTGTCATGGATTACAAGAGGAACTTTATGCTCCGTGGCAAGTTCAAGGCACATTTCAAATGCCTTTTTCTGCTGAACTTCGCAAGATTTTAATTCCGGCGTAAAAAAGTCAAAACCAGTTTCTCCAACTGCAAGAATTCTTTTTTGAACCAGAAGGCTTTCCAAAAAATCAATATTTTCAAGCAAAGTTTTCTGCGGATGAAGACCAAATGCACATAAAACTTTTCCACCGCTTTTTAAAGCAATTTCTTCCTGAATAAAAAATTCTTCTTTTGAATGAGCGCATGAACAGCAAAAATGCACCGGAACAAAATCTTCACATTCAGCGATGTGCAAATGGGAATCGCAAAACATTAAAGCCTCCAAATAAATAAAAAGCTAAACACATTCATTAAAAAACCGAAAATATAATAAAGCTAAGGAATTTTTCCGTATTCAAGCAGCATTGCTTATAATACCAAAGCGAGGTGCAATTTATGGCATACTACACACTTAAAACCATAGCAAAGACAAATGATTACATGGCAGTCCTAAGAGAAACAGAAGATGGATACGTTGTGCGCATTGTAAGAGATAAAGACGGATACGATGAAATAACAACAGACTTCATCTCCCGCACATTGTTCGAATCTTGCCTTAGAACCGGTTATCTTACAAAAATTGAAGAGCCTGTTGCAAAGATGGCAGTAAACGCCTAAAATTCAGGCACATACTTTTCAATTAATTCAACAGCAGAAAAATACCTAGCTTCCTTGCTTGTTTCGCGGGGAAGCCAATGTATTTTTACGCCTTTACGCTCCATTCCGCGGAACCAAGTTTCCTGCCGTTTCGCAAAATGACGTATAGAAGCGCACAGCTGGCTTTCCATTTCTTCTTTTGAACTGATTTTTCCCTCCAGATAGAAACTTACAAATCTGTACTCAAGCCCGAGTTTTTCAAGGCGTTCCCATGAATATTGCTTGTGAAGATTTTCAACTTCATCTATCATGCCTTCTTGAATTCTCTGGCGCAGGCGGATTTCAATATTTTTATAAAGCTCATCCCTGTTTAAAGTTGTGCCGATTACAAGAGGCTCAATTTTAGGGCGGCTCAAAAGCTCACTTCTTGCCTTTATTCCTTCTGGACTTGTTTTGAAAAGTTCAATCTGCAAAGCCTTTACCACACGTTCCTTTATAGTAAGATCGCTTTTATTGTGCAGTTCAGGCTTAAGAGACAAAAGCATAGCTCCAAGCTCTTCAAGAGATTTTTCTTCAAGTTCCTTTTTTTGCTCAAAGTTTTCTGGAACGGTAAGAAGATTGTAGCCACGCACAACGGAATCAAGATACATTCCAGTTCCGCCTGCCACAAACGCAAATTTTCCCTGAGCCTTAAGAGAATTGAAAGTCCTATAAAAATCCTGCTGAAAGCAAAAGACATTGTATTCAGAGTCCAAAGTCGCAATGTCTATAAGATGATACGGAATCTGCCTTCCATTCACGAAATACTCAGACAAATCTTTTCCACTTCCAAGATCAAGACCTTTATACACTTGCCTTGAATCCGCGGAAATTACATCCCAGCCGAATTTGTCTGCAAGGCGCACCGCAATGGCAGTTTTTCCCACGGCGGTAGGCCCAAGCAGAACAACGCAGTTTACATTTTTTTCCTGCATCAAATTAAATCACCCGGCACACGGCGCATTTAAGATATTCGCTCTTAGAATAGCCAAGAAGAATTGGATGGTCAGGAGCCGCTCCAAGTTTTTCCAAAACCTGAACACGTTTATGGCTGTCCATCGCTGAATGCATTAGCATTGAATAAAATGTATTTTCATCAAAATAATGAGAGCAAGAGCAAGAAACAAGAATTCCACCTTCATTAAGAATTCTCATGGCGCGCAAATTTATTTCTTTATATCCGCCGTAAGCCTTTTCAATTTTTCCAGCTTTCTTGGTAAATGCAGGAGGATCAAGAATAATCACATCGAACTTTTCGCCGCTAGCTTCATACTGCTTAAGAAGATCAAACACATCAGCGCAAATAGCCTTCATCTTTTCTTCAGCACCATTAAGCGAAATGTTTTTTTCAACCATGTCCACGGCTTCCTGCGAAATATCCACGCTTACAACTTCGCGCGCGCCAGCCTTTACAGCATTAAGACCAAACGCTCCTGTATGCGTAAAAGTGTCCAGAACTTTTTTTCCGTGGCAGAACTTTTTAATTTTTTCCCGGTTGAATTTCTGATCAAGGAAGTAGCCGGTTTTTTGTCCATGGGCAATGTCAACAAGCAAAAGCACACCGTTTTCTTCTATTTCAATTACTTCCTGTCCTGTCTTGCCAATCCAGCCTGCTTTTTCTGCAAGCCCTTCTTTTTCCCTAACAGCGGCATCGCTTCTTTCATAAATAAAATCAGGCTTTACAAAATCTTTGAGCGAGCTAAGAATTTCATTTCTGAAGTTTTCACACGCAAGAGCCAAAAACTGGACAACAAGATACAGTTTGCCTTTTGAAACATACTTTTCCACGATAAGCCCAGGAATAAAATCAGCCTCGCCAAAAACAAGACGGCAGCTGTCATCGCTTTTAAAGCTAAGATTTCTGATATTAACAGCATCCCGGATTTTCTTTGCCCAAAAGCTTTTCATGTTTTCCAAAATTTTATCCGCATGCAATGAAGAAATCATGCGCACAGTAATTTTTGACTTTTTGTTTATTACTCCGCTGCCAAGAAATCCACCGGCATTAGAATAGACTTCAACAATAGTTCCGTCCTCCACAGCGCATTCTTCAAGAAACGAAGTTTTCATGCCTTCTTCAAGCGGAAACTTTACAGTTGAAATTTCATTATCGTACACCCATGGAAATCCCTGAGAAATCTCACGGTCTTCTTTAGGCTTTAACATAATTCTTACAGTTTTATTCATTTTTTATATCCCTTAAAAAAAAGCCCTGCGGCTTGCGCAGAGCTTTACTTTTTCTGCCGGATTCCCCTGTCATGAAGGAGAATGACATTATGTTTTTAAACGGAATTCCGCAATTACTTTGTAGCCAAAATAGCTATACCTGGCAATGTCTTTCCTTCGAGAAGTTCGAGTGAAGCGCCGCCGCCTGTTGAGACGTGGCTCATCTTGTCCGCAAGGTGGAACTTGTTTACAGCGGCAACAGAATCTCCGCCGCCTACAACTGTCATCGCGCCGCGTCCTGTGGCTTCCGCAACAAGATGTGCGACTGCTTCAGTTCCCTTTGCGAACGCGTCGAATTCAAATACTCCGACAGGTCCGTTCCAAACGATTGACTTTGCCTCGCCGATTGCCTTCTTGTATTCCTCGACAGTCTTAGGTCCGACATCCATCGCCATGAGGTCAGACGGAATGTCAACTCCGTCAACTGCGACAGGTTTTGCATCCGCGCTGAATTCAGTTGCTCCCACGTGGTCAACAGGAAGAAGAATCTTCACGCCCTTTGCGTCAGCGTCTGCAAGAAGCTTCTTTGCCGTGTCGATAAAGTCGTCCTCAACAAGAGATTTTCCGACATTGTGTCCCTGTGCCTTGAGGAAGGTGTATGCCATTCCGCCGCCGATAACAAGATACTTTGCGTTTTTGAGGAGTGATTCCAGAACGGCGATTTTTGAGGAAACCTTTGCGCCGCCGATAATGGCAACCATTGGCTTTGGAGGATTTGTAACCATCGGCTCAAGATACTTAACTTCTTTTTCCATGAGGAATCCGCCGACAGGCTGCTCTTTCATGAATTTTGCGATTGTAGCTGTGGAAGCCTGATCGCGGTGTGCTGTTCCGAAAGCGTCGTTTACGAAAATATCGCCGTAAGTCGCAAGTTCTTTTGCCATTGTCTCGCGTTCAGCCGCATCCTTGGAAGTCTCTTCCTTGTGGAAGCGCACGTTCTCAAGCATTGCGACAGCTCCTTCTGGAAGCGCGTCGATTGCAGCCTTCTGTCCGAGTGCGTCAGGAAGGAATGCAACTTCTTTTCCGAGCTTTTCAGAAAAATATTTTACGACCGGAGCCATGCGGTTCTTGCCGTTGATGAATTTTTCCGAGTCAGCGTCAGTCCAAGTCTTTCCGGCTTTTTCTGCCTTTTCCTGAGCCTTCTTGACGTCCTTTTTAGGATCTCCGAGGTGGCTCATAAGAACAAGCGAGCGCGGATTCTGCTCAAGAATATATTTGATTGTAGGAAGAGCCGCCATGATACGTGTGTCGTCCTGAACAACTCCGTCCTTCATAGGAACGTTGAAATCAACGCGCATGATGATGCGTTTGCCTTTAAGATCAACATCTTTTACTGTCTTAATCATATAAAATATCCTCCATGGAATTTTGTACTTAGGTTGCAAAAATAATATAACAAATCCGCAATTGTTTCAACTTTTCAATATGAAGAAACTCATGCTAAATAATCGTTCTTATCAAGTGAATCAAATCGCTCTCTCTTGAAGCCGGACGAAGCGATTCTTTTAAAGATTCAAGTTCAGTTTTTCTTGCTTCTTCTGTGGCAGGCTCTCCGCTTACATTTGCAGCCGGCCGGTTATCCAACGCAGAAGTTTCTTTTTTTTCAGGATTCTTTGTAAGAACAATCTCATCACCAACATTCAGCGTGTCATAAAATCCGTTTTTCTTATAAACACCTTCTGAAATTTCCTCATCCGAATTTTCAACCTTGAATGTTCCAAGAAAATCTTTTTTGTTATATGAAACTCCAGGTCCTGAATCTTTTGTAATAACACATCCCTTGCGGACAATATCGAACTCTGAATCCTTTGAAACTCCGTCATTTTTTCCAAGATCAACAAGAAGCTGACCATGAACATTTCGCAAAACTTTTCCTCGGATTGGAAGAATATCCAAAACACCCTGCCGGAATCTTTGCAAAGCGCGCGCCATGCAGTCGTTCCCAGTTCTGTAAACGTGAACTTCGGAAGTCTTCGTTCCTGTTCTAGCCGAATAAATAACGGCATCAAGCGAATATGTACGTTCAGTTTCAGAAGCAGTAAAAATAACAAAATAGTCGCGCCCGGAATTTCTTGCAAGCCGGAACGCCTCGCCGTAACCGCTAACTGGCTCAGATTGAACATCAACATAAGCGGAAGGAACTCCGTTAAAAACATCTTTTGCAGCTAGCGCGGAAATTTCCTCCAAGTCAGCATGGAACAGCTGGACTGGCTTTTTTGTATAATAAATTCCTATGTTCCATCTTGTCTTATCCAAATAAAACGGATCCACATTCCAGCGGGAAGCAATGTTATTCCGCAAAAGACTTTCATAAACTTCAATCGCATCATCATTCTTTATCTGCTCACGCGTTCTTTTTGCCGCAGGTGAATTTTCGCTTGTCTGAATTTCTGATTCTGCGGAAGTTTCATTTTCTCTTATGAATTTCAGCTGCTGAAGATAAAGCTCGTAGTGTCCGTCGCGCTCAAGCATATCGGCAAACGACTGCCTGATTTTATTGTTAAGCGGAGAAACTGAAAGCGCCTTTTGATACTCGTAGCGTTCTGCAATTCCATCAAAGTTGCGACCATACTCTTCTGCCTTTGCAGAATGAAAAACAGCCCAGATGTTCCGCCTTGAATCTTCAATTGAAAGATAGCTTCCTGCAAGCTGCTCAAGAGCATTCCGCATAACTTCATCTTGCGGCGCAATTGAAAGTCCAGTTTCGTAAGTTTCAATCGCCTCTTCGTTTTTGCCAAGTTTTTGAAGTGAAAGACCCTTTAAATACCAAGCGTCAACAGAATCTCTGTTCCGTCCGATTCTAAAATCACAAATATCAATTACTTCATTGTATCGTTTCTGCGCATAAAGAATTCCAGCCAAAATAGAATATGCCTTGTCAAAGTTTCCGTTTATAAGAACTGCGCTTCTTGCACGTTGCTCTGCTGTTTTGTAGTCGCCGTTTTTTGCAGAAAGGTAAGCCGCCATGTAATGAACTTCCGGCTCTCCGCTGTAAAAAGAAAGCGCCTGCCTTATATAGTTTTCAGAAACTTCTGGCTTTCCCATTTCCGCGCTTACAAGAGCAAGACTTAAAAGAGCTTTTCTATTCGAAGCGTCGCGTTTTAAAGCATCCTGATAACGGCTTTCCGCAACAGTAAGACGACCGTCAAGCAAATCTAGCTCGGCAAGACCGAATCTCGCGTTCACATCGTTTGGATATTTTTTTAAAATCTGACTGAAAACATCTTTTGCCTCGTTCACTCTTCCAAGCGAAATCAAAGACAAGCCTTTTAAATTCTGAATATCGCTGAAGTTGCGCGCATATTTAGAAGCCTCGTCCGCATACTGAACGGAAAGATCATAGCTTCCAAGCGCATAATGGCAAAGCGCAAGATTGTAAAGAGCGTCTCCGTACTGTGGATTCAGCAAAAGAGCTTCCTGATAAAGGTCAACTGCGTCAAACCACCTGCTCTGCTGCTGAAGTTCCTGCGCCTGATTAAAAAGCTCCAGGGCAGATTTCTTTTGGGCGCATAGAGGATATGCAAAAATCAAAATCAGAAAAGCAAGCGTAAAACTATGAAAAATATTTCTTTTCATTTTAACTCCGTGGAAACTCTTAAAAATAATTTAGTCTTCTTTTTTCCGCATTATTTTTATTGTGTCAACCTTGTGTCCTTCCATTTCCTGAATAATAAAATCCCACTGGTTCCATGAAATTTTTTCAAACTTTACAGGAATTTTTCCGAATAAATCGAACACAAATCCGCCTAAAGTATCAAAGTCCTCTGTAGGAAAGTCCGAGCCGATTTCTTCGTTTAAAGTGTCAAGGTCAACACGCGCATCGCAAATCCAGGCATTTTCAGAAAGCGAAATTATGTCCTCATGCTCATTATCAAATTCGTCCTGAATGTCACCAACAATTTCTTCTATAATGTCTTCCATGCAGACAATCCCAGAAACTCCGCCGTACTCGTCAATACTAACAGCAATATGAACGTGCCGTCTTTTAAATTCACGCAAAAGGCTGTCGATGTGCTTGCTTTCTGGAACAAAATAAGGCTTTCGGATTATTTTTTCCAAGTCAATTGGAAGTTTTTCCGCAAGAGTTTTTATCAAGTCCTTTACATAGAGAATTCCAACAACATTATCTATTGAACCGGAATAAACCGGAATGCGTGAATGCCCGCTTTCTGTAACTTTCTTTAAAAGCTCTTCTTCTGGAGTTTCCATTGAAATAAAATCAACATCGATTCTAGGAACCATTACTTCCTTTACAGTCGTTACCGCAAGCTCTTCAACTCCCTGAATCATATCGTTTTTTTCTTCAGCTAAAATTTCCTGCTGGGCTTCTTCTGCGGCAGAGATTTTCTGTTCGTTTTTCTTTGAATTTTCTTTTTTAAGTCCAAACATACAATTTCCTATTTTTCAGTTTCTTCTATTAAAATTTCCTGCTCAAAGTCTTTCATCAGTTTTTTTTGAAAAACAAGCATTTCGCATTTTGGCTCCACGTTTTTTTCAACGTGTTCTTCTCCGTGGTCATATCCGTTCAAATGAAGAATTCCGTGGATTATAAGCCGCTTTAATTCCTCATTCTGGCTCACTGCAAAATACTCTGAATTTTTGGGCAAAGTATCAACGCTTATCGCAATATCGCCAGCCTGAAGCCAAACAACATTGTCTTCGTCAGTATATTTTTCGCCGTTTTCAAAGCTCAAGACATCAGTAGGGTTATCTATATTTCGGTAAGTTTTATTTAAATACTGAATATATTCATCGGAACAAAAAAGAATAGAAAACTCCTCGCCGTCCCACCCGCATTTCTGCATGACTTTTTGCGCAAAAGGCTCAATTTTGTCTATCCAGACAGGAGAATTTTTTCCGTCTTCCATGCCCACAAAAATCTGGTTTCCCATTACTTTTTTTCCTTTATGATTTTTTCAGCCTTGTCTTTTAAAGACTTCTTGGAATTTTTTTCTTCCTTCACGCTTTTATCTTTTTCTGCGGAATCTGAATTTCCCTGATGCTGAACTTGCGTCTGAGGAGAAAGCGGAATCTGATGAACTTCGTTTGTATCAGGGTCTTTCTGGTCAGGATACTTTGTGCGGCTGTGATAGTAGCCTGCAAGAATCTGGACAAAAGCATCGTGAATTTTTGTAATATCTCTAAATGTAAGATTGCAGTTTTCAAGCTGCTTATGCTCGATTTTTCCGTAAATCAATGTAGTTATAAATTTTTCAAGGCGCGGAACAGAAGGTTTTTCCAAACTGCGGCAGGCGGCTTCAACAGTATCGGCAAGCATGACAATCGCGCTTTCTCTTGTTGTAGGAGGATTTCCAGTGTAAGAATAATCTTCCGGGTTTGCATCCGGGTCAATCGCTTTTGCTTCATTGTAAAAATACGCAATAACCTGATTTCCATGGTGTTCGCTTATTATGTCGATTATCTGCTTTGGAAGACGCAACGCACGTGCCTTTTCAACACCGCGCTTAACATGGCTTCTGATTATACTTACAGAAAGCGACGGATTTATTTCCGTATGAATATTTTCTCCGGCAGTCTGATTTTCCACAAAATACTCAGGGTTATCAAGTTTTCCAATGTCGTGGTAATATGCGCCGACTCTGGCAAGAAGAGGGTTCGCCCCCACCTCATTGCACGCAGCTTCCGCAAGGCTGGCAACCATAAGCGAATGGTTATAAGTTCCGCTCGCAGTAACAAGCATTTTTTTCATCGTAGGATTATTCAAGTCGCTCAAATCCATAAGGCGGAAAAGAGAAGCCGAGTTAAGCAAAAGCTCCAAAGGCGTAAGAAGTCCAAGGCAAAGAATGCCGGAAAAAAATCCGTTCAGGGCAACACCAACTATCGCGCCAAGCCCGTCATACAAAGAATCGCTGAAAATAATCTTGAAAATCATCAGGAAAACAACATTCAGCAAAGACTGAAGCACAGAAACCAAAACCATGTCTGTTCTTCTGTTGATTTTTCTTACAAGACGCGCGGAAGCAAAAGAAGTTGAAAGCACAAACAAGAACGGAACAATCTGATAAGAAGACGCATTTAAAACTGAAAGCGAAATAATCAGCGAAAAGAAAACCGCATTGAGCTGCCCGAACAAAATCGCCACAAGAAACACGCAAACAGAAGACGGAATAACAGCGCAGATTGCATAAGGAGATGCAAAGTAAATTGACTTGGAGCCAAAAATCACGGAGCTAAAAATTATAATATAAAAGCAGCATTCGGTAACAAGCTCCTTGAATTCAATCATCTTGGCTTTAAAATAAATTTTACTGCAGCAAACGAAAAACAATGCGCACATCAATATATGGTAAATTACAGAATTCGCAAAAGCCCTGTAGTCAACGTAAACGGCAGACTCCGACATTTTCTTTAGCTTTGCATAGCCTTCTTCAGTAATCGGAAATCCTTTTCTTATGACTTTTTCGCCAGCTAGAACTTCAACTGGATTTTCATAGTCAGAAGGAAGCGACTTTACAGCCTTTATTGTAACATCGGAAATTTGCCCGATTTCATAGTCGTTTATATTAAAAGAAGAAACTGTCGAGGATGTGGAAATCTTTACAAAGACAAGTGCAACTGTAATAAGAAAAGTCACAAAGGTCAAAATAACCATCGGATAATTCTTCTTAAGATATTTTGAAAACGCTCCTGTTAAAACAGAAAAAAAAGTCTGTGTATTTTCATCTTTCTTCATTTTCATAAGCCTGTATAATTTTTTTAACCAACCCGTTTCTTACAACGTCTTCCGAAGTCAGCTCAGCAACCGAAATTCCTTCCACGCCTCTAAGAAGACTCAAGGCATGAAGAAAACCAGAAGGAGTCCTTTTGGGCAAGTCAACCTGCGAAGGATCTCCTGTTACAAAAACTTTAGAATTCTCTCCCATTCTAGTTAAAAACATTTTCATCTGCTCAGAAGTTGTGTTCTGGGCTTCATCAAGAATTATAACGCTATTGCTTAAAGTCCGTCCACGCATATAGGCAAGCGGCGCAATTTCTATTATACCGTTTTCTGTAAGTCTTTTTATAGTATCTGAAGGTAAAACCGCATTTATTGAATCAAACAGAGGCCTTATATATGGATTTATTTTGTCCTGCAAGTCTCCCGGAAGAAAACCAAGACTCTCTCCGGCTTCAACAACAGGACGCGTCAAAACCATGGACTTTACTTTGTGGGAAAGCAAAAGCCGCAAAGCTTCCGCGACAGCAAGAAAAGTCTTGCCAGAGCCAGCAGGTCCGCTAGCAAAAACCAAGTCAGAACTACGCATCTTTAAAATCAATGAAGACTGGCCTTTTGTGCGCGGAAAAACCTTTTTTGTTCCGCCTGGAATGGAAACAGACAAATCCAAAGCAGCTTCATTATTCAAGACAGACTGAATCAATTCTGAATCAGTAACATTTTGACTTGCTACAGAAAACTCATCAAGAATGCGGTCAACTGCAAAACGGAACTGCTGCTCAATGCAAGAATCTCCGCAGTCAATGGAAAGCTCGTTTCCTCTGGCAAAAACAGGAACTCCAAGAAAAGATTCCATGAGTTTTAGGTTGCTGTCATTTGTTCCGCAGATACGGGCAAGATAGGATGAATCTGGAACAATAATCGTATACGAGGACACTGCGCAAAAATCTCCGTTTTCTATTTGAAGAATTGTACCATAAGAATTTGGAGAGCGCAAACAAAAGGACTACTCATCCCTTTCTTCTTTCCTGTCGAAATAGCCGGACTTTTCAAGATGCTCGCGGCGGCTTACAACAAGACTTATAAGCTCCTGGTACATATTGAAATCAACTTCAACGGCAATAGGAAGAATAAAATATTCAGTTTCATCGCAATAGCGTTCAATAAATTCATTGCTCGTTACAAAGCCAAGGCTTATCATGTTGGAAATTCTGTCGGCGCATTTTAGAATTTTTGCGCGCTGGCTCCCGTTGTCTATAATCGACTTTAAATATTCGCTTTTTAGCTGCCCCGGCCTCTTTGTAACTTCCTTTACAAGCTCAAGAACTTCAGGACCGTCAGAATCCGCATTGCGGATAAGATTCTCATCAAATCCAGGAATGTCTTCTATTGTATCATGCACACAGCTTGCCTTCAAAAGGATATTGTCGATGTAGCCGTAGTCAATGAGAATGCTCATTGTATCAAGCTGATGGCGGAACATATTTCCCCCTGCGAACCTTGCCTTGCCAATCAAAGCCGTAGCAATCTGCATATAAGGCGCAAGATAGATGTTCTTAAGCTGAAGCATGTGCTCGTTGTCCATCTGCTGTGGCTTTTCCACCGCCATTTCGTATTTTCTTTTCATAAGAATCCTCCTGAAGGCAAATCTTTTGAAAAAGTTCCGCTACAAATTCTTCAAGTACGAATTAAGCTTTTCTATGCGGCGCTGGGCTTCTTCCATGCGGTTTCTTTCTTCCTGAACAACTTCGGCTGGAGCGTGCTCGGCAAATTTTCCGTTCAGCTTGTTTGTGCTTCTGCGGACATTTTCCGTTTCGTATTCAATGTCGCGTGTAAACTTCTGCCTTAGCTGCTCTTTGTTCACGCTTTCGTCAACCAAAAGGAACGCTTCGAATCCTTTTCCTACAGCGCCGATTGATTTTTCAGGGTTCGACTCCACAAAGTCAACCTTGCTGATTCCTGCCAAAAGGCAAACCATGTCTGTCTTTTCTTTTATTACTTCCGCGCTTGAGCCTTTGGAAATTTTTACGGCAATATGGAGCTTGCTTGCAGGATCAATTCCGCATTCAACACGAAGTCCGCGCAAAGTTCTGATAAGTTCCTTTAAAGTTTCAAAACGCTCTGTGATTTCTTTGTTTATGCGGCTTGATTTTTCCTCTGGATACGGAGCTGTAACAAGAAGTCCTGTGTATTCTTCGCAAGGAAGAATTTTCTGCCCGCCGGCTTTCTTGCGGTTTTCTACAATCTGAGCCAAAGGCAGTTTGGAATAAATTTCTTCTGTAACGAAAGGAATATACGGATGAAGCAAACGAAGGCTTTCTTCAAGAACATTAAGCAGAACAGAAACCGCCCGGTCTTTTTCGTGGTCATCGCCATTCTTAAACGAAAGTTTTGTAGCTTCAACATACCAGTCGCAGAAATCGTTCCAGAAATATTCATAAATTGCAGAAGCTCCATCGTTGTAACGGTAGCTTTCAAAAGCAGCCCTTGCATTTTTTACGGCATTGTCAAGGCAAGTATAAATCCACTTGTCAAGCTCGTTAAGGTCTGAGTCAGCAACAGGAATAAGTGTTCTGTCTTCAAGATTGCCAAGAATATAGCGGCTTGCGTTCCATACTTTGTTGCAGAAGCGGCTTCCCATCTTGAATGAATCCTTGTCTACAAGAACATCCTGTCCCTGCGCACACATATAACTCAAAGTGAATTTAAGGGCATCCGCGCCGTAAAGGTCGATAATCTCAAGCGGGTCGATTCCGTTTCCAAGCGACTTGGACATTTTTCTGCCCTGCTTGTCACGAACAAGTCCGTGAATATAAATGTCATGGAACGGAGATTTTCCTGTAAACTCAAGGCCTGCCATAATCATGCGGCTAACCCAGAAGAAAATAATATCATAAGCTGTAACAAGAGCTGTAGTTGGATAAAAATGCTCAAGGTCGGAAGTTTTTTCAGGCCAGCCAAGAGTACTGAACGGCCAAAGCCATGAAGAGAACCAAGTGTCAAGAACATCAGGATCCTGCTTTAAATGGGAAGCATCCGCGCCGCACTTAGGACATTTTACCGGGTCTTCACGGCTGACAATTGTTTCTCCGCACTCGCAGTACCATACAGGAATTCTGTGTCCCCACCAAAGCTGACGGCTTATGCACCAGTCGCGGATATTTTCCATCCAGTGAGTAAATGTGTTTTCCCATTTGCGCGGATAAAAAACAAATTCCTCATTCTTCCAGGCGGCAAGAGCTTTATCTGCAAGCGGCTTCATTTTTACAAACCACTGGTCGCTCAAATACGGCTCTACGACAGTTGAACATCTGTAGCAATGGCCAACTGAATGCTTGATTTTTTCCTCGCCCTTGTAAAGTCCAAGCTCCTTTAAATCTTCTATAATAAGCTTGCGTGCTTCCGGGCATTTTAATCCGCGGTATTTTTCCGGGCAGTTATTGTTTAAAGTTCCGTCTGGATTTAAAATGTTTATAACTTCAAGATTGTTTCTTTTTCCAACTTCCCAGTCGTTAGGATCGTGCGCCGGAGTGATTTTTACCATTCCAGTTCCAAATTCCTTGTCAACATAAGAATCTGCAATCAAGCTGATTACACGGCCGGTAAGCGGAAGCTTAAGTTTTTTTCCAACGACAGACTTGTAACGCTCATCTTCTGGATTTACAGCAACCGCAGTATCGCCAAGCAAAGTTTCCGGGCGGGTTGTGGCAATTTCAATTTTTCCAGAGCCGTCTTCAAATTCATAATAAATGTGATACATGAAGCCGTCTGTGTCTGTGTGCTCAACTTCATCATCAGCAAGAGCAGTTCCGCAGCGAGGACACCAGTTTACAAGATAGTGTCCTTTATAGATAAGGCCGCGCTCATAAAGAGTAACAAAAACATTGCGAACAGCCTTAGAAAGACCTTCGTCCATTGTAAAACGCTCGCGGTTCCAGTCAACGGAATTTCCAAGCTTGCGCTGCTGCTTAACAATTGTATTATGATGGTCTTCCTTTACCTTCCAAGTGCGCTCAAGGAATTTTTCACGTCCAAGGTCATTGCGGGTCTTTCCCTCTTTTTTAAGCTGCTTTTCAACAACATTCTGAGTGGCAATTCCTGCATGGTCAGTTCCAGGAATCCAAAGAGTGTCGTCGCCTTTCATTCTGTGGTAGCGCACAACAATATCCTGCAATGTATTGTTCAGCCCGTGCCCCATGTGAAGAACACCTGTAACATTTGGCGGAGGAATTACGACCGTATACTTTGAAACAGAAGATTTTTTAGACTTGTTCAAGTAACATTCATGCACCGGAGAATCCTTGTCGGACGCAGGCTTAAAGCATCCTGTCTGAACCCATTCAGCATAAATTCTATCTTCAAAATCTTTTGGATTGTAGGATTTTTCAAGTTCAATAGCTTTCATCGTAACCTCTATCTACACACAGACTTGTGCAATTTTTTTATAAGGCAAAATTATAATATTTTTTTTTGATGTTTGCAATGAAAAGATAAAGATGAGCACAGGGCAAACGCATTATAAATGTATTCAGCATAAAACTGGCTCCCAGACACGGT